>Ga0134126_10002910_pt1 | contig 21531 bp, 18 predicted proteins | sample KB31752_FD_96881 | JGI IMG/M metagenome (GOLD analysis project Ga0134126, IMG submission 96881) | Terrestrial soil microbial communities with excess Nitrogen fertilizer from Kellogg Biological Station, Michigan, USA - KB3-175-2 | ecosystem: Environmental > Terrestrial > Soil > Unclassified ... | reverse complement strand
GCTAGGCGGCCTGCGCCATGAATTCCAGCACGGCATCGCGCAGCTCGTGGATGCGGCCGTGGAAGAAGTGGCCGGCGCCCGGCAGCACCCGGATGGTGGGCGCAGGCGTGACGCCCTGCGCCCAGGCGAGCACCGCCGGAGCGGGCACGACCTCGTCGGCATCGCCCTGCACCAGGAGCCACGGGCACGGCGGCGGCGGCGCCTGCGTCACGTCGATCTTGTTGATGCCCGGGGCGATGAGCACCAGGCGCTGCGCGTGCGCTGCGGCCGCCGCGCGCAGCGCCACCACCCCGCCGAAGGAGAAGCCGCCCAGCCACAGCGCCGCCTGCGGCCAGCGCCCGCGCGCGTAGCCGATGACGGCCGCGAGGTCGTCGGTCTCGCCGCGGCCGTCGTCGTAGGCGCCGGCGCTGTGGCCGACGCCGCGGAAGTTGAAGCGCAGCGCCGGCGCGCCCAGCTGCCGGAAGGCGCGCGCCACCGTCCACACCACCTTGTTGTCGAGCGTGCCGCCGAACAAAGAATGCGGGTGGCAGACCACCGCGACCGCGCGGGGCGGTGCCGCGGCGTCGGCGGGGGTCTCGAGGAGGGTCTCGAGCGCTCCGGCCGGACCTGGGAGCATCAGCCGCTCGGCGGCGGGCGGCTTCACCACCAGCTCAGGCCGCCGGCGCGGCGGGCGCGGCGAGCCGCACCAGCAGGCGGTTGAGGCGCTGCACGTACTCGGGCGCGTTGGCGAGCGGGGTCCCCTCGGCGAGCGCCGCCTGGTCGAACAGCAGCTGCGCGAGCTCGGTGAACTCCGCCGGGTTCGAGACCGCGTCCAGGTACTTCACCAGCGGGTGGCCGACGTTGATCTCGAACACCGGGTGGACCTCGGGCGCCTTCTGGCCGGTGGCGGCGAGGATGCGCCGCATCTGCTCGGTCAGGTCGTTCTCGCCGAGCACCAGGCACGCCGGCGACTCCTTGAGGCGCTCGCTCACCCGCACCTCGGTGACGCGCTCGCCCAGGGCATCCTTGATGCGCTTGAGCAGTCCCTTGCTCTCCTTGAGCTCGGCGTCGTACTGCGTGCGGTCGGCGGCGCTGGCCAGGGTGCCCAGCCCGAGGTCGCCGCGCGTGGCGTCCTTGAAGCGCTTGCCCTCGAAGGCGTCCAGCTGCCCCATGATCCACTCGTCGATGCGCTCGGCGAGCAGCAGCACCTCGAGCCCGCGCTCCTTCAGCCGCTCGATGGCGGGGCTGCCGCGTGCCGCGGCCAGGCTCTCGGCGATCACGTAGTAGATGCGCTCCTGGCCCGGCTGCATGCGCGCCACGTACTCGGCGAGGCTCACCGTGGGGGTGTCGTGCGCCTCGCGGGTGCTGGCGAAGCGCAGCAGCGGCAGGATGGCCGCCTGGTTGGCCTGGTCCTGCGCGACGCCCTCCTTCAGCACCGCGCCGAATTCCTTCCAGAAGGTGGCGTACTTGTCCGGCTCGTCCTTGGCGAGGCGCCCGAGCAGGTCGAGCACCCGCTTGGTGAGGCCGGCCCGGATGGCCTCGACCTCCGGGTCCTGCTGCAGGATCTCGCGCGAGACGTTCAGCGGCAGGTCGCTCGAGTCGACCACGCCCTTCACGAAGCGCAGGTACAGCGGCAGGAACTGCTCGGCGTCGTCCATGATGAACACGCGCCGCACGTAGAGCTTCAGGCCGCGCGCCGCGTCGCGCTGCCACAGGTCGAACGGGGCGCGCGCCGGCACGTACAGCAGGCTCGTGTACTCGCGCTTGCCCTCGACCTTGTTGTGGCTCCAGGCGAGCGGGTCGGTGAAGTCGTGGGCCACGTACTGGTAGAACTGCTTGTAGTCCTCGGCCGGGATCTCGCTGCGCGGCAGCGTCCACAGCGCCTTGGCCTGGTTGACCACCTCGTACTCGAGCGAGGCCTCGCCCTCCTTGCGCATGCGCACCGGGAAGCCGATGTGGTCGGAGTAGCGGCGGATGAGGCTGCGCAGCCGGAAGGCGTCGGCGAACTCTTTGGCGTCGGCCTTCAGGTGCAGGGTGACCGCGGTGCCGCGCTCCGGCAGCGTCACGGTCTCGACCGTGAAGTCGCCGTCGGCGCCCGACTCCCAGCGCACGCCCTCTGCCGCGGCGGCGCCGGCCTTGCGCGAGCGCACCTCGACGCGCTCGGCGACGATGAAGGCGGAGTAGAAGCCGACGCCGAACTGGCCGATCAGCGCCGAGGCCTTCTGCTCATCCCCCGACAGCGAGCGGAAGAACTCACGCGTGCCCGAGCGCGCGATGGTGCCCAGGTTGGCGATCGCCTCCGCGCGCGTCATGCCGATGCCGTTGTCGGTGATGGTCACGGTGCCGGCGCCGGCGTCGGCGTCGATCCTGATGCCGAGCTCCGGGTCCTGCGCCAGCAGGGCGCTGTCGGCGATGGCGGCGAAGCGCAGCCGGTCGCAGGCGTCCGAGGCGTTGGAGATGAGCTCGCGCAGGAAGATCTCCCTGTGGCTGTACAGGGAATGGATCATGAGGCGCAGCAGCTCGCGGACCTCGGCCTGGAAGCCGTGGGTTTCGCGCGCGCCCGCGGCGGGGGTGTCGGTGGTCGATGCCATGGGGGAGTTCCGCGTCAGTTTCGCCAGCGCCAGAGCGGCGATCATGGGAATCGGCACGGAATTTTCAAGCGCCGCGTGCGGCGCGGGCCCCTGGCGGGCCGCGGGCGCGTGCTAGACGGTGAGGTTCAGAAGGTGGCGGTGGGCGAGCAGCAGCGTCGCCCCGGCCAGGAGCGCGCCGGCGGCGGCGGTGATGGCGGGCACGGCGGCGGCCAGCACCTCCGAGGCGGTCGAGGTCGCCACGTGGCGACACGCGCCGACCAGGTCGTCCCATTCGTCCCACAGATGCAGAAAGAACTCTTCCACGGCGAGCAATCTACGTAAGGCCGCGGCGCGCTGGCGTGCGCGCGCTCACACTCGCACCGCGTGCGCACTCGCTTGCAGGGGAACTGTGGGCTGCGTAGGCTTGGCCGCGAACCGCGTCACTGCGCGGATGTGACAGAACATCGCCACCATGCAGCGCATAGTCGTCCTGAACCCCAAGGGCGGGTCCGGCAAGACGACCATCGCTATCAATCTCGCCAGCTATCTCGCCTCGCGCGGTCATACACCCGTGCTCATGGATTTCGATCCCCAGGGGTCCTCGCTGCGCTGGGTGAAGAAGCGTCAGCCGAGCCAGCCGCCCATTCACGTCATCGCCGCCTTTGAGAAAGACACGCGAACCACGCGCGCGTTCCAATTGCGCGTGCCGGACGAGGCCACGCACGTCGTGGTGGACACGCCGGCGGCGCTGCCGGGCCAGGAACTGCCGGCCATGACGCGCGACGCGCACAAGATCATCGTGCCGGTGCTGCCCTCGGACATCGACATCCACGCCTGCTCGCGCTGCATCCGCGACCTGCTGCTGATCGCCAAGATCCACCGCGAGGACAACCGCATCGGCGTGGTCGCCAACCGCATCCGCCGCAACACCCTCATCTACCAGGCCCTGATCCGCTTCCTGCACACGCTCGGCATCCCGATCGTCGCCACCATCCGCGATTCGCAGAACTACGTGCGCGCCGCCGAGCTCGGCGTGGGCGTGCACGAAATGAAGCGCTACCTCGCGCAGGAGGACGTCGAGCAGTGGCTGCCGCTCATCGCCTGGCTGAACCCGCAGGCCGCCGCCGGGCCCTCCGGGGAGGGCCCGCCCGCGGGCGGGCAGGAGACGCAGCAGGACTCGCCGTCCGCCGCCACCTCACCGCCGCTCACCGCGGTGGTCGCGAACGCCTGAAATCAAGCCTGAGGACGGGCTCCTGAACGGTGCCTGAAGAGCCGCTGCGCCCGATCGCGCAAGCGGCAGCGGGACGTTACTTGCGGGGCTTGCCGGCGGCGCCCGGCGGGGTAGTGCCGGGCTCGGGGGCCCAGGTGTCGCGCACCTGGTCGGCCCAGTTCTTGTAGTTCGACCACGTGTACAGGTTGCGCGTGATGGCCGCCTGGCGGGCACGGGCGCGCTGCATGCGGTCGAGCCAGTTCGCATAGGCGTCCGCGCCGCCGGTCGGAGTGGCCGCCGGGGTCGGTTCGCGCTGTGTGCCGGGCGCGTCGTCGCGTCCCCTGTCACTTGAGCTCATGAGAAGCTCCTATAGATTAAGTGCAGCGTACGGCGAACCCGCGTCGCTCCGCAGGAACTGGTTCACAGGCATGTCGCCACCCGCATACGGTGGGACCCAGCTCTCGTGACGGTCTCAAGAAGTGTGCGGCGTGCGCGCGCGTTATGTCACCGCGCCACTGCGCGGCGTGCTCACGCGACCAGACGGTACACCGGGCGATAGGCGCTGCCGGGCAGGCGCATGCGCCGCTGCGCGACGAACGCCGCCAGCAGCTCATCCAGCGGCTGCATGATCGCGGGATCGCCGGACAGCTCGTACGGCCCGGCGCGCTCGATCGCCTGGATGCCGTACTCCTTGACGTTGCCGGTGACGATGCCGGAGAAGGCGCGGCGCAGGTTCGAGGCCAGCTCGTGCACGGGCTGGTCACGGCCCAGCTCGAGCGCGCGCATGCTGGCGTGCGTGACCTCGAAGGGCTGCTGGAACTCGCGCCGGATGGAGAGCAGCCAGTTGAAGTTGTACGAGTCGTTGTGCCGGCGGCGGAACTCGCGCACCGCATCCATCCCCCGCACCATGCGCCGTGCCACCTCGGGCGGGTCGCCGATGATGATGGTGAAGCGCCGCGCGGCATCCGCCCCCAGGGTGGCAGCGAGAAAGCGGCCGATCTGCTCGAAATAGTCCGCGCTCTCGGCCGGACCTGTGAGCACGATCGGGAACGGCTGCTCGCGGTTGGCCGGGTCCAGCAGGATCCCCGCCAGGTACAGGATTTCCTCGGCCGTGCCGGCCCCGCCCGGGAACACCACGATGCCGTGCGCCATGCGCACGAACGCCTCGAGGCGCTTCTCGATGTCCGGCATGATCGCCAGCTGCGTCACGATGGGGTTCGGGGGCTCGGCGGCGATGATGCCGGGCTCGGTGATGCCGATGTAGCGGCCGTGCTCGATGCGCTGCTTGGCGTGCCCGATGGTGGCGCCCTTCATCGGGCCCTTCATGGCGCCCGGCCCGCAGCCGGTGCACACGTCCAGGCCCCGCAAGCCCAGCTCGTAGCCGACGTTCTTGGTGTACTGGTATTCGCTGGCGACGATCGAGTGCCCGCCCCAGCACACCACCAGGTTCGGCCGCGCCTTGTAGTCGAGCAGGCGGGCGTTGCGCAGCACGTGGAACACGGCGTTGGTGATGGCCGCCGGGTCGCTCAGGTCGAAGCGGCCCGAGGCGATGATCTCGTTGGAGATGAACACCACGTCGCGCAGCACCGCGAACAGGTGCTCCTTGATGCCGCGGATCATCTCGCCGTCGACGAAGGCGGCGGCCGGGGCGTTCTGCACCTCGAGCTTCACCCCCCACGGGTGGCGCACGATGCGGATCTCGAAGTCCTTGTAGCGGTCGAAGATTTCCTTGGCATTGTCGGTCGGGGCGCCGGAGTTCAGCACCGCCAGCGCGCAGCGCCGGAACAGCGGGTACAGGCCGCCCTGCCCGGTGTCGAGCAGCTTGTCGATCTCGCTCTGGGACAGGTTCTCGAGGCTGCCGCGCGGCCCGACGCGCGCGTCGACGAACTCTGAAAAGTCGGTGCTCACTGGCTAGGGCAGGATCTCGATCGGCACGCCGTCCGGGGTGAGCATCCAGATCTCCGTCATGTCGGCGTTGGACACGGCGATGCAGCCGTCGGTCCAGTCGTGGCTCTCATAGTAGTCGTTGTCGTGGCGCGGCTGGTTGGGCAGGCCGTGGATCATGATCGAGCCCCCGGTCTCCCAGTGCCGCTTGTGCGCCCGGCGCAGGTCCCCGGCGTTGGGATACGACACCTGGATCGACAGGAAGTAGTCGCTGCGCGGGTTGCGCCGCTCGAGCCGGTAGGTGCCCTCCGGGGTGCGGAAATCGCCCGAGCGCTCCTTCTGCCCGACCGGGGCGAGCCCCAGCTGCACGTGGTAGGCGCGCACGACGTTGCCGCCGTGCATCAGCACCAGGCGTCGCTCGGACTTGTGCACCACGACCCGGTCGACCGTCGGCAGCGCCTCGAGCGGACTGCGCAGGTTCACCGCCTGCGCATCCGGCAGCCCCGCCTGCGGCAGGCCGTCGCCGCGGGCCACGGCGGCCGCGCCGGCCAGGGCGAGAATCGCCCCTAACCTCATGAAACTCATCCTGTTCCCGTGCGCCGTGTCCATCCGGTGGAAATTATAGGCGCTCGGGCTTCGGCACGGCAGGTACGGGCGTCACACGCGACGAGCCGTCGCCGCGCACCGACGTCACACTGCGCGGGGAGCGGGCCGGGTCAGCCGCCACTGCCGATCTCCTCGACGCGCGGCATCACCACCTGCGTGCCCGGGTGCAGGTCGGCGAGGTTGGCGTCGGGGTTGTACTGCTGCACCAGCCACAGCGGCAGCGCCGAGTGCTGCGTCAGCGTCCACAGCGAGTCGCCGCGGCGCGCGATGTACACCTCGCTGCCGACGATGCGGTGGGCGGCGAAGTAGCCGGCCTGCATCTCGCGGTGGTACTCGTGGCGCAGCGTCTCGAACACTTCCGGCTTCACCTGCGCGAAGTCGAGGCGGATGCGCTCGCCGATGCGCACCGGCGTCTTGAACTTGAGGTGATTGAGCTCGCGCAGGCGTGCGGCCGTCACGCCCAGCCAGTCGGCGTAGTGGCCGAGGGTCTCCTCGGCAGCGACGCGGATGGTGCCGTCCTGCGCCACGCTGTAGTCGATCGGGTCGGCGCTCTGCTCGGCATCCGAGGCGGCCGGCCCCAGTGCCGGTCCCAGCGCCTCGGCCTGCGCGGCCGAGACCGGCTCGGGAGCCGCGGCGGCGTGCGGGCGGTTGCTCGCGGCCACCTGCGCGGCCGCCGCGGCGGCATCCTCGGCGCTCTCGCGCTCGGCGACCTCGGCGGTTACCGCGCCGCCCGGCGAGGGTGGCGCCACGGTGGCGACGGTGGCAGCGGTGGCGGCCGCCGCCGCGCTCGGCGGTGCCGACACCGGCGGCGGTGGCGGCGTGGCCGCGGCGAGGGTGACGGGCGCCGATTCAGGCACGCTGATGGTGCGGCCGGGCCTGAGCGAGGCGCTGGCGCGCACCCGGTTGAGGCTCGCGAGCGCCTGCACTGTGACGCCGTAGCGCTCGGCGAGCCTGGCGAGCGTGTCGCCCTGCTGCACGCGGTAACGGCTCGGGCCCTTCTGGCCGGCGAACAGCTCGGCCGGTGCCAGGCGCTGCGCCAGCAGCTGGCTGGTCCACTGCCCGTCTTCCTGCGGCAGGCGCAGGTGATAGGCCTTGGGCACGCGCCGTGCGCCGTTCCACACCGCCGGCAGCAGCGCCGGGTTCAGGGCGCGCAGCCGGGCGGCGTCGATCTTCAGGGTGTGCTCGAGAGCGGACACCGAGACGTACGCCGGCAGCGAGATCTCCTCGAAGCGCGCCTCGCTCTCGCGCTGCAGCGGGCCGAAGTACTTCTCCGGGTCGCGGTCGATGTCGAGCGCGGCGAGGAACGAGACGTAGAAGTTGCGCGAGGCGAAGCCGAAGGTACGGCTGGTGTAGCTGCGCACGATCTTGACGATATCGTCGCTGCCGAGCTGTTCCTTGGCGCGGCGCACGCCGGCGCTGCCGTGGTTGTAGGCGGTGAGCGCCAGCGGCCAGGTGCCGAGCACCCGGTAGTTGTAGGCCAGCAGCTGCGCGGCCGCCTCGGTGGAGCGGAACGGGTCGAGCCGGTCGTCCACCGCGCCGTCGATGCGCATGTAGCGCCGCCCGGTCGAGCGCATGAACTGCCACAGTCCGGCGGCGCCCACCTTGGAGTAGGCGGCCGGGTTGAACGAGGACTCCACGTGCGGCAGCACCGCCAGTTCCGCCGGCAGGCCGAGGTTGGCGAGCGTCTCGGCGATGTGCGTCTCCCAGGCGCCCGAGCGGATGAGGCCGGCACGGAAGCGGTCCGACTGGCCGAGCTGGAAACGGATGTCATCGACCGCGTTCTTCAGCCGCGCCGGCGTTCCCTCCGGGCCCCACATGTCCTTGATGTGCTGGTCCTCGGCGGTGAGGCTGCCCTCGGGGGCGTCGGCGATGCGCTTCAGCGCCGCCGCGATGCGGACGCGCGCGGTCTCGACCACGTGCTCGCGCTCCGAGGAGCTGCTGTTGGGCGGGAAGTGCAGCGTCTCGTAGACGACGCCGAGGTTGTACTCGTCGTGCAGGAAGCCGGAGTTGGTGTCGACCTGGGTGTAGACGCGGATCCAGAACTGCACGTCGCGCTCGAGCTGCGGCGGGCGCGGCATGACGTCGTCCGCAGCCGCGGGGCGTGCGCTGCCGAGCGTCCCGGCCGCGAGCAGCGAGAGAGCGGCGAGCTTCAGGGCCCGAAACCGGCCCGGCCACCGCGAACTATTCCATGTCGAGTTCATTTACACCCCTGTAAACACCCATATCTGCCTTTCCCTTCAATAGCTTATGACTTCCGCAGTGCCGCAGCCGGGCGCAGCCTTCGCCGCGAATGCGTCGAATAACCTTACACTCGGGTGCCTGACCCGCCGACAGTCGCCCGCTGGGCGAGTCCGGACCGGGCGCCTTTCACCCCCCGGAGGGGCCTGCAATGTGCACTGCGTCACAGTTGCAGCGCATCCCGGACACAACATGTTCAATGCGCCCGCATCCGCAGCCGGCTGGCACGGGTGTTGCTCTTCTCCATATCAGCAACGGCATTTGGCCGGGAAGGAAGCGACCCACGGGATAACCGAATAACAGCGCGGATACGGAATGCAGCCCAAGGGCCCGTCGGATACCGCGCGTAACCGGATAACAACGAGAAGACACTCCTCCACACACAAGCAAGCGACCGACAACCCCGCCCTCCAGGCGGGGTTTTTTTTGCCGCCACGGCGCGCGCCGCGGCCGCCGTGCTCGATTCGATCCTCAGCGAAGTCTCGGCCGCACTGCAAGTGGCATTATCGTGCGATGAGTCCCACTGCGCGGGATCGGCGGCGCAGGCGCGCGCTCGGCCTGCTGCTGGCGGGTGCCGCGCTCCTCGGCGGGCGCGCACCGGCCGACGAACCCGCCGCCCCCGGCCTGCACGAAGAGGTCGCCTTTTCGGGCTACTCACCGCTCGCGGCCACTCCTGAGCTGGTGCGGCGGCTCCTCACCCCGCTGGCCGCCGCCGAGGTGCAGCGGCGCGTCGCGCGCACCGGCAAGACCCTCATCGAGCAGTCGGTCGACATCACCCAGGAGAGCTTCAGCGTCTACGTCCCGCGCAGCACCCCGCCGGGGGGCTACGCGCTGCTGGTGTTCGTGCCGCCGTGGAAGGACGCGCGCCTGCCGCCGGGCTGGGGGCCGGTGCTCGACCGGTACGGCGTGCTGTTCGTGTCCGCCGCGCGCACCGGCAACGATGCCGACGTGATCGGGCGGCGCGAGCCGCTCGCCCTGCACGCGGCCTACAACGTGATGCAGCGCTACCGTATCGACCCGCAGCACGTCTACGTCGGCGGCTTCTCGGGCGGCTCGCGCATCGCGCTGCGCCTCGCGCTCGGCTACCCGGACCTGTTCCGTGGCGCGCTGCTGAATGCCGGCAGCGACCCGCTCGGCGCAGATCCGCCGACGCCGCCGCCACGGGAGCTGTTCCAACGCTTCCAGGAGGGCTCGCGCCTGGTGTACGTGACCGGCGAGCGCGACCTGTCGCCGCTCGCCATGGACGGCAGCAGCCTCGACTCCATGCGCAAGGCGTGCGTGTTCGGCGTGGACGGTGAGACCACGCCCGGGGCCGGCCACGAGGTGGCGAGCCCCGCCGCGCTGTCGCGCGCGCTGCACGCGCTGCTCACGCCGCAGGCGCCGGAGACCCGGCGCCTGGCCGCCTGCCGCGCCGGAATCGACCACGAGGTCGAGGGGCGCCTCGCGCACGTGCGCACGCTGCTGGCCGCGGGACGGCGCGAGGCGGCGCAGAAGGAGCTGACGCAGACCGACCGGCGCTTCGGCGGACTGGCCGCACCCGGCAGCGTCGGGCTGCAGGGCCAGCTGGGCACGCCCTAAGCACAAAAAAAGAGGCAGCCGCTCGGGCTGCCTCGTTCGACGTCACGCGGATCTGTCAGTTCGCGTTGGTTGTCGCAGTCACGGTGTCGGACTTACCCACACTTCGAATCGCCGCAGTTCAGGCACGTCATGCAGCCGTCCATCATCACGACCGCCGCGGTGCTGCAGCGGCCGCACAGCTGCGCGCCTTCCGGGAAGTGGCCCTTGGCGAAGGCGTCGGTCTGCTTGGCGCGCGCCTCGAACTCGGCGCGCTTCTGGTCGACCAGCTTCTGCTGATGCACGTCGAGCTGGGGCTTGCGGATCAGGCCGATGCTCTGCAGGTGCTTCTCGATGACGTAGCCGAGCTCGGCGATGATCGAGGGCATGAACTTGCCGCCCGGCTGCCAGTAGCCGCCGCGCGGGTCGAACACCGCCTTGAGCTCATCCACCAGGAAGGTGACGTCGCCGCCCTTGCGGAACACGGCCGAGATGATGCGCGTGAGGGCGACGATCCACTGGAAGTGATCGAGGTTCTTCGAGTTGATGAACACCTCGAACGGGCGGCGCTGCTCGTATTCGGTGCCCTCGTTCAGCACGATGTCGTTGATGGTCACGTACATGGCGTGGTCCGAGATCGGCGTCTTGATCTTGTAGGTCGAGCCGATCAGCACCTCGGGCCGCTCGAGCTTCTCGTGCATGCGGATGACCGTGGCGGTGTGGCCGTGCTTGTCGCGCACCGTCTCCGCCTCGCCCGCCTGCAGCGGCCGCGCCGCGGCCGCGGCCTTCTCCGCCGCCGCCTTGTCCTCGGGCTTCTGCACCTGGTACTTGACGATTTTGCGTTCGATCTTGATGGTCATGGTCGGTATCCCGCAGCGGCCGGCGCAGCCCCCCGTGTGGGGGCGCGGCGGCGGTGCTGCAATAGCTCAGTACTTGCCGAAGTAGCCTTCCTTGAGGCTGTCGTAGAGATTGGCCGTGGTGTGCAGCTCACCGTCGTACTCGATCTCCTCGTCGCCGCGCGCCTCGATCACCGTGCCGTCATCGAGCGTGAACTTGTAGATGGTGTTCTTCAGGTCCTGCTCCTTCACCAGCACGCCCTGGAAAGCCTCCGGGTTGAAGCGGAACGTCGTGCAGCCCTTCAGGCCCTGCTCATGTGCATACAGATAGATGTCTTTGAATTTGTCGTAGGCAAAATTCGTAGGCACGTTCGCCGTCTTAGAAATCGATGAATCGACCCACTTCTGGGCCGCAGCCTGCACTTCGACGTGCTCCTTGGGGGTGACGTCATCGGACGCAATGAAGTAATCCGGCAATCTCTCAGCATCGTTCGTTGCTCCAGGTTGGGCGTTCGGGTTCACCAGCTCGCGGTACGCCAGTAACTCGAACGAAAAGACGTCGATCTTCTCCTTGGACTTCTTCCCTGGGCGGATCACGTTCCTGAAGTAATGGTGGGCGAACGACGGCTCGATGCCGTTGGACGCATTGTTGGCGAGCGACAGCGAGATCGTGCCGGTGGGCGCGATCGAGGTGTGGTGCGTGAAGCGGGCCCCGGTCTCGGCCAGCTCGTGCACCAGGTGCGGCGCGACACTCGCGACACGCTGCATGTAGCGGCTGTACTTGGCGTGCAGCAGGCGCCCGGCGATCTTGGCGCCCGGCTTCCAGCCGTCCTTCGCCATCTCGGGCCGCTTGCGCAGCATTTCCTTGGTGACCGTGAACTCCTCGTTCATGATCGGCGCCGGACCCTTCTCGCGCGCCAGCTCGAGCGCCGCTTCCCAGCCGGCCACCGCCATCTCGCGCGATACGTCCTCGGTGAACTGCACCGCGTCGGGCGAGCCGTACTTCATCTTCAGCAGCGTCGTGGTGCTGCCGAGACCGAGAAAGCCCATGCCGTGGCGGCGCTTGCGCAGGATCTCCTGACGCTGCTGCTCGAGCGGCAGGCCGTTCACCTCGACCACGTTGTCGAGCATGCGCGTGAACACCTTCACGACCTCGCGGTACTCACTCCAGTCGAACTCGGCAAAGTCGGTGAAAGGATGTTTCACGAAGCGAGTCAGATTCACCGATCCGAGAAGACACGCACCGTACGGCGGGAGATTCTGTTCGCCGCATGGGTTAGTAGCGCGGATGTTCTCGCACCACCAGTTGTTGTTCATCTCATTGGAGCGATCGATGAGCACAAAACCAGGCTCGGCGAAGTCGTAGGTGGACGTCATGATGACGTCCCACATACGCCGCGCCGGCAGCGTCTTGTAGATCTTGCAGGCGACCAGCCCTTCATCGTTGACGACGTAGCCTTCGTGCACAGGCCATTCGCGCCACAAGAATTTTCCCTCATCCGTCAGATCGGGCTTATCCGACTCATACTCCTTAAGCGACAGCGGAAAGGCGAGCTTCCAGTCAAGGTCCTCGCGTACCGCCCGCATGAACTCGTCGGTGATGAGCAGCGACAGGTTGAACTGGCGCAGTCGCCCGTCCTCGCGCTTGGCGCGGATGAATTCCATGACGTCCGGATGGCCGACGTCGAACGTGCCCATCTGCGCGCCACGACGGCCGCCGGCAGAGGAGATGGTGAAGCACATCTTGTCGAACACATCCATGAAGGAAAGGGGCCCGGACGTATGCGCGCCGGCACCCGAGACGTATGCGCCGCGCGGCCGCAGCGTCGAGAACTCGTAGCCGATGCCGCACCCGGCCTTCAGCGTCAGGCCCGCCTCGTGGACCTTCCGGAGGATGTCGTCCATCGAGTCGTGGATCGTGCCCGAGACCGTGCAGTTGATGGTCGAGGTCGCGGGCTTGTGCGAGAGCGCACCGGCGTTGGAGGTCACGCGACCGGCGGGGATCGCCCCATGGCGCAGCGCCCACAGGAAGCGCTCGTACCAGTGCTCGCGCACGTCCTCGGCTTCCACGTCCGCGAGCGCGCGCGCGACGCGCTTGTAGGTATCGTCCATCGACTTGTCGATGGGCGTGCCATCCTTCGCGGTGAGCCGGTACTTCTTGTCCCAGATGTCGAGCGATGCTTCCTGGAATGAAATCGCGTCGACATCTTTGGGGTCGATCTTCATCACAGTGTTCATGTAATCCGCGGCGCTCCGAATATTCTTGAAGCCTTCTCCAACGGATTGCAGGGAATTTCCGGCGAAAGCCTGTTGCTCCCGATGAGCCGCGTGCCTTACCCGGTACCCGCTGCCTTGTTGGCAGTCAGGCCCCTGTAACCTCCCCCGACCGCGTGACCCTGATCGCCTTCGCGAACACAAGATCTTGTGTCGGGGTCAGAAGACTAATTACCGAGGATACACGCGTCAAGATTCGGAACCACATTTTGTAAGGTCACTTTTATCATGTAATTTCAATAGTTTATGAAACTATTGGCCGTAGCTTCCACCTGAATTCTTTGACGATCGCGCATCTTGGGACCGGCCGTCCCGACCCAATATCTTGTGCTCAGGCGGAGCACAGCTTTTGCACAGGCTATCCACCAATCCAAGCACCTTGGACTCGACTTTGGCCGCAGCGGGCAGCGGCAAGGCTCACGCTCGGCCACGCGCACTGCGCAGTTTTTGACCAGCGCGGAAGCGCCCGCGGCGGTCCTGCAGACTGCATCCGCGATTTGCTTCGCGACGCGCCGTTTCCGTGCCGCACTGCTCTTGAAAGCCCCGCCGCCGGACCGCACATCGTGCTCAACGCAAGCTTTTGGGCTGAATTTTGGCTTTCAACCTTTCCAACAGGAGAACTCTCATGACTATCGTTCGCTACGAGCCGTGGGCGCTCGTGAACCGCCTGGCGGGGCACTTCGATCAGGCCCTCGGCGCTGACAGCGCCAGCGTCAGCTGGATCCCGCACGTCGACGTGCACGAGGAGACCGAGCGTTTCGTCGTGACCGCTGACCTGCCGGGCGTCGAAGGCAAGGACATCGAAGTCACCGCCGACAAGGGCGTGCTGACCGTCAAGGGCGAGCGCCGCGCGGAGAAGAAGAGCTCCACGGACGGCTTCGAGCGCGTCGAGCGCGCGTCGGGCACCTTCCTGCGCCGCTTCACGCTGCCCGAGAGCGTGGACGCCGAGGCGATCAAGGCGACGCACGTGAACGGGGTGCTGGAACTGAGCATTCCGAAGCGCCCGCAGGAGCAGCCGCGGCGCATCAGCGTCCAGGCCGCCTGAGCGACTTAGGCAGGACGAGCCGGCGGTGCGATGAGCGCCGCCGGCTCCTCACTTTTCTTGGGGTTCCGGCACGGCCTGCCGCGCACCCGCTGGGCTAGAATTCACGCAGCATGAAGCGCTTCGTTCTGGCCCTGACGTTGACCCTGGCGCTCGTACCGCTGGCGCCGCTGCGCGCGGGCATGCCCCCCGCGGTCGGCGACACCCCGGTGCCCACCCTGGCGCCGATGATCAAGAAAGTGTCGCCGGCGGTGGTGAACATCGCCACGCGCGGCACCATCCGCGAGCGCGGCGGCCAGAACCCGCTGCTCGATGACCCCTTCTTCCGCCGCTTCTTCGACGTGCCGCCCGACACCGGGCCGCGCGAGCGACCGTTCCAGAGCGCCGGCTCGGGAGTGATCTTCGACGCCCGCAGCGGCTACATCGTCACCAATGCGCACGTGGTCGAGAACGCCACCGAGATCACGGTGACGCTGCAGGACGGGCGCGACCTGAAGGCCGAGGTGATCGGCAGCGATGCGCCCTCCGACGTCGCGGTGCTGAAAGTGAAGCCCGACGGGCTCGCGCAGGTGCCGCTCGGTGACTCCTCCAAGGCGGAGGTCGGCGACTTCGTGGTCGCCATCGGCAATCCCTTCGGCCTGCAGCACACCGTCACCTCGGGAATCATCAGCGGCCTGTCGCGCTCCGGGATCAACCCCGACGGCTACGAGGACTTCATCCAGACCGATGCCTCCATCAATCCCGGCAACTCCGGCGGCGCGCTGGTCAACCTGCGCGGCGAGCTGATCGGCATCAACACCGCGATCCTGTCGCGCAGCGGCGGCAACATCGGCATCGGCTTCGCCATCCCGGTGAACATGGCGCGCAGCGTCATGGACCAGCTGATCAAGTTCGGCTCGGTGAAGCGCGGTCAGCTCGGCGTCAGCATGTACACCGTCACCGCCGACATCGCCCATTCGCTCGGCCTCGCCAGCGCGACCGGCGCGCTGGTGTCACAGGTGGTCGAGGGTTCGCCCGCCGCCAAGGCCGGCATCCGCACCGGCGACGTGATCACCACCGTCAACGGCCAGGCGGTCAAGTCCAACAGCGAGCTGCGCAACAGCATCGGGCTGCTGCGTGTCGGTGACAAGGTCGACATCGGGCTGGTGCGCGACGGCAAGCCGCTGAAGGTCACCGCGGTGATCGCCGACACCACCACCGAGCTCAGCGGCGGCCCGAGCGTCATTCACAAGAGCTTCGAGGGCGCGGTGCTGGCCGATGCCCCCGATGCCGGCGGCGCGCTGGTGCGCAGCGTCGAGCCCGGCAGCGCAGCCGCGCTCGCCGGACTGCATGCCGACGACGTCATCGTCGGCGCGAACCGTGGCAAGGTCGCGAGCCTGCGCGAGCTGCGCGAGCGCGCCAAGGGCGCCGCGGTGCTGGTGCTGGAAGTGCGCCGCGGCAACAGCGTGCTCTTGATCCCGCTGCGCGGACCCTAGCCGGCCGGCTCCGCCGCCGAGCTGCACAGGCGCGCGTGGCGCACCGCGAGCGGCTCGCGCGCCAGCGCGCGCGCCGCCGCATAGAAGCGTGCGAGGTCCCCGCCAGACTCCGCCAGCAGCCGCCTGAACCCCGGCACGCAGTCGAAGTAGGTGGCGACCGAGGCGAGGCGCGCATTGTTGAGCCCCTCGCCGATCCACTCCCCGTACAGGGCGTAGCCCCCTCCCTGGGAGCGCTCCAGCGCGCGGATGTCCGCCGCCAGGCGCGCCAGAATCGCCGCCTTGCGCTCGCGCATCTCCGCCGGCGCGGCTCCGGAGGCATAGAGCCCCGCCAGCTCGCCGCGGAAGCGCGCCAGCAGCGCCACGAACGCGGCCTCGTCGGCCTGGGCGGTGCGGAAGCGCTGCATGCGCTGCGGCGCGCCCTGCTGCGCCAGCCAGCGCTCCAGCCCCGCATCCTCGACCGTGGTGGCGAAGGCCTCGTTGAACTCCGAGTCGTCGCGCACGTACAGCAGCTGGTGCGCGAGCTCGTGGAAAATGGTGGCCGCCAGCTGGTCGTCGCCGTAGCGCAGCATGCTGGACAGCACCGGGTCGGCGAACTTGCCGAGGGTCGAATACGCCGGCACGCCGTCGAGGGCGACGTCGAACCCCTGCGCCTCGAGCGACAGCGCGAAGTCGCGCGCGCGCGCCTTGTGGAAGTAGCCGCGGTAGGCGACGCAGCCGGCCACCGGGAAGCACCAGCGCCGGGGGTGCACCGAGAACTCGGGTGCGGCGACCACGTTCCACACCACGAACGGCCGGCCGATGTCGGCGTAGCTGCGGTAGCTCTTGTTGTCCGGCAGCCCGAGCTCGCGCCAGGCGAACTCGCGCGCGGCGCGCACCGTGGTGAGGCGCGCGCGCAGCTCGGGCGGGGTGCGCGGAGCGGCGAGCACGGTGTCGATCGGCACGCGCGCGTGCAGCACGCGCCACTGGCCGGCGGCGGCCTGCAGCAGGTAGGTGCCGCCGCAGCCCGACAGCAGTGCGCACGCGCCCAGCGCGCTCAGGGTACGCACCCGCTGCCGGCGCGGCACGGCACGGCCCGACCCCGCAGCGCCCGCGGCGGGACTCTCGGTTAACATGCGCACCATGCGAGTCTACTTGGTTGGCGGCGCGGTTCGGGACCGGCTGCTCGGCCTGCCGGTCGGCGAGCGCGACTGGGTGGTGGTGGGCGCAACTCCCGAGGAGCTCGTGCGCCAGGGCTACCAGAGCGTCGGCCGCGAATTCCCGGTGTTCCTGCATCCGCAGACGCACGAGGAGTACGCACTCGCGCGCCTCGAGCGCAAAGTCGCGCCCGGCTACCGCGGCTTCACCACGCAGTTCTCGCCCGCGGTCACCCTCGAGGAGGATCTCAGGCGGCGCGACCTCACCATCAACGCCATGGCCGAGAGCGAGGCCGGCGAAGTCATCGATCCCTACGGCGGCCAGGCGGACCTGGCCGCGCGCCGCCTGCGGCACGTGTCGGAGGCGTTCGTCGAGGACCCGGTGCGCATCCTGCGCGTGGCGCGCTTCGCGGCGCGTTTCGCCGCGCTCGGCTTCACGGTGGCGGACGATACCCTGCAGCTGATGCAGCGCATGACACTGGCCGGCGAGGTGAGCGCACTGGTGCCCGAGCGCGTGTGGCAGGAAACCGAGCGGGCGCTCGGCGAGGCGCGCCCCGAGGTGTTCTTCGAGACGCTGCGCGCCTGCGGGGCGCTGGCGGTGATCTTTCCCGAGCTCGATGCGCTGTTCGGCGTGCCGCAGCCGCCGCGCTGGCACCCGGAAGTCGACACCGGCGTGCACGTCATGCTGGCGCTGCGCTACGCCGCCGACGCCGGTGCCCCGGCCGCGGTGCGCTTCGCGGTGCTGACGCACGATCTCGGCAAGGCGCGCACGCCGCGCGCACACTGGCCCAGCCACCACGGCCACGAGGAGCTGGGCGTGCCGCTGATCGAGGCGCTGTGCGAGCGGCTCAAGGTGCCGAACGGCCACCGCGAGCTCGCCGTGCTGGCGGGGCGCTACCACACCCGCGTGCACCGCGCCGGCGAGCTCAAGGCCGCGACCCTCCTGACGCTGCTCGAGAACTGCGACGCCTTCCGCCGCCCGGAGCGCTTCGCGGAGCTGCTGCTCGCCTGCGAGGCCGACGCCCGTGGACGCACCGGGCTGGAGAGTGCCCCGTATCCACAGGTGGCCTACCTGCAGCAGGTGCGCGCCGCTGCCGCTGCCGTGGCGCTCACCGAAGAGGAGCGCCGCGGGCTCAGGGGAGCGGAGATCGGCGCGGAGCTGCGGCGACGGCGCCTCGAGGCCATCGCCGCCGCCCGGCCGGCCAGCCCCTGAGCGGCGGCAGCGCGGAGACACTCGTGAGCCAGGGCAAGCTGCGCGTGGGCATCGTGTTTGGCGGGCGCTCGACCGAGCACGAAATCTCGATCCTCTCGGCGCGCAACATCCTGGCGGCGCTCGACCGCTCGCGCTTCGAGCCGGTGCTGATCGGCATCGACAAGTCGGGTCGCTGGCTCGTGCAGGATCCTGCGCGACTGCTCGCGAGCGCGCGCGACCCGCGGCTGGTGCAGATCGAGACGGGCGAGGCGGCGAAAATGCTGGCGCCGGGGTTTGCCCCGGACGCCGCCGCCGCGCCGCTCGATGTCGTATTCCCGGTCCTGCACGGCACGCTCGGCGAGGACGGTGCGATCCAGGGCCTGCTCGAGGTGGCCGGCATCCCTTACGTGGGTGCGGGGATCCTCGGCTCGGCGATCGGCATGGACAAGGATGTGACCAAGCGCCTGCTGCGGGAGGCCGCCATTGCGGTGGCCGATTTCCGCACCGTGCGTCGCGTCGCGTTCGAGGCCGACCCGCGGGGCGCCGTGCGTGAGCTGGCGGTGCTCGGTTTCCCGGTGTTCATCAAGCCCGCCAACGCGGGCTCGTCGGTGGGGATTCGCAAGGTGTCCGGCAGCGAGGAACTCGCCGCCGCGATCCGCCACGCCTTCAGCTTCGACTCCAAGGTCATCGTCGAGGCCGCCGTCACCGCCCGCGAGCTCGAGCTGGCGGTGCTCGGCGGCGAGCCCCCCACGGTCTCGGTCGCCGGCGAGATCGTCGTGCGGCACCCGGACGGGTTCTATTCCTACGACGCCAAGTACCTCGACCCGGAGGGTGCACGGCTGGACGTCCCGGCCGACGTCGCGCCGGCGCTGATGGCCGCAGCGCAGGCGCTCGCGCTGCGGGTGTTCGCCGTGCTCGAGTGCGAGGGCATGGCGCGGGTCGACCTGTTTCTCACCGCCGATGGCAGGCTGCTGGTGAATGAGATCAACACCATCCCCGGCTTCACCGCGATCTCGATGTATCCGCGCCTGTGGGCGCACTCCGGGGTCTCGTCCGCCGAGCTCGTGTCGCGCCTGATCGAGCTGGCGCTGCGCCGCGCGCGCGAGCGCGGCGCGCTGCAGCGCTCGGTCACGACCTGAGCGGACTTCAGCGCATCACGCCGGCGCCGATCGCAGCCAGCAGCGCCACGCCGAGCACGATGCGGTACCAGGCGAACACCGTGAAGCGGTGCGACTGCACGTAGCGCAGCAGCCATTTCACGGCGATGAACGCCACCACCGCCGACACCACGACGCCGACGGCGACCGCGTTCCAGTCCTCGCCGGCAGCCTCGTGCCGGTGCTTGAGAAACTCGTAAGCGGTGGCGGCGAACATGGTCGGGATGCCGACCAGGAAGGCGAACTCGGTCGCCGCCGGGCGCAGCGTCAGGCCCACGAGCATGGCGGCAAAAATGGTCGAGGCCGAGCGCGACGTGCCGGGAAACACCGCCGCCAGGATCTGGCACAGCCCCACCCAGACGGCGACCTTCCAGGTGACCACGTCGCTCACCGGCTGGCGCGCCACGTAGGCCTCGATCACCAGGATCAGGATGCCGCCGATCAGGGTGGTAAGCGCGATCGGCAGCACCGATTCGGGCAGCTTCCACCCCAGGCGCGTGGCGATGAAGCCGCCGATCGCGGTGATGAGGAAGGCGACGACGAGCTTCATCAGGTAGTCGCGGCTGGCGGGCTCGTTGAAGCGTGTCAGGAGTCCGAGCAGCCGGCGCCAGTAGATGAGCACGATGGCGAGGATGGCGCCCGCCTGGATGGTGACGTTGAAGAGCTCGGAGCGCTCGCCGAGGAAGCGCTCGGCGATCAGCAGGTGCCCGGTGCTCGAGATCGGCAGGAACTCGGTAATGCCTTCGATGATGCCGAGGATGACGGTGCTCAGGGTGTCGGACACGGGCGCGGCTTTCCTGGCTTCACGGTGGGCGCCATCTTAACCGCGCCGCGAGCCGCGCACTGCGCGCTGCGCCCGGATTGCACAAACTGTCACAACTGGTCGCGCAGGTCCTGCAGCTGGAAGCCCGCCAGTGGCTTGTCGTAGCCGCGCGTCAGGGCCATGAACTTGAACGCCTCGCCCATCTCCTCCGGCATGATCAGGCGGCGCGCCTCGCCCGCCACGCGCGCGTGCTGCAGCTCGTCGCTTTCCTCGCCCACCATCGCCTCGAGGCCGAGCCCCAGCAAGAAGGCCGCCTGGGTGGCGAAGCCGCTCACCGTCAGGCCGGCGGCCACCGCCGCATCCGCCAGGCGCGTGAAGTCGACCCAGGCGGTGATGTCCTGCACGCCGACGTTGATGCACGGGTCGTCGTGCGCCAGCTGCCGGAAGTGACAGCGCAGCGTGCCGCTCACCCGCTGCGGGTGGTAGTAGTGGCCGCGCGGCAGCCCGTAGTCGGAGATGAGGATCGCGCCGCGCGTCAGGCAGGCGCCGAGCGCTGCGATCCAGGGCGCAAGCCGCAGGCACACCTCCGAGGTGTAGCCCTCGGGGAGCGGCGCCGGCAGGGCGGCGCGCAGCTCGCGGCAGGCCTGGGCGAGGGCCGGGTCGGCGGTGGCGAACTGCTCCTGGAAGATGTCGGCCGGGTGCTCGCTCGCCGGGGCGAGCGCGATGCCGAGCTCGCGGATGCCGCTGCCCTTGCAGGTGAAGCGCCGGCACGGCAGCGCATCGGCGACCTCGTTGGCGAGGATCACGCCGCTGAAAGGCTGCTCGGGGAGCGTATCGAGCCACACCACGCGCTCGCGCAGGTCCGGCGGCAGTTCGGCCAGCAGCGCGCGCTGGCGCTCCCTGAGATCCGCGCTCACCTCGAGGATCGCGTAGCGGGCGGGGAGAGCTTCGGCCAGGGCCAGCTCGCACAGCACGATCGCCGCCATGCGCCCGGTGCCGGCGCCGAGCTCGAGGATGTCGCCGCGCGTGCCGGAAAGCACCTGCGCGCACTGCCGCGCCACGCAACGGCTGAAGAGGTCGGACACCTCGGGAGCGGTGACGAAGTCGCCGCCGGCGCCGATCTTGGCGCTGCCGGCGCTGTAGTAACCGAGCCCGGGCGCATACAGCGCCAGCTCCATGAAGCGCTCGAACGACAGCCAGCCGCCGGCGCCGGCCAGCTCCTCGCGGATCAGCGCCGCGACGTTCCCGCTGTGGCGCAGCTCCGCGACGCCGAGTGGCGGCAGGATTGAGCGCGCGCCCGATGCGGTCATAATCGGGCCCCATGACGCAGACACCCGCACCTGACGCACCCTTCCCGGTGAGCACAGCCCTCGCGGGCCGGACGGCACTGATCACCGGGGCGGCCCGGCGCGTCGGCGCCAGCATCGCGCGCGCGCTGCACGCCGCCGGCGCCAACATCCTGCTGCACTATCGCTCCTCCGCCGAGGACGCGGCAGCCCTGGAGAGTGAGCTGAACGCCGCGCGCGCCGGCTCGGTGAAGCGCGCCGAGGCCGACCTCCTCGAGGTGGCGCGGCTGCCGGCGCTGGTGGCGGCGGCGACCGAGGCCTTCGGCGGGCTG
>Ga0134126_10002908_pt1 | contig 21542 bp, 20 predicted proteins | sample KB31752_FD_96881 | JGI IMG/M metagenome (GOLD analysis project Ga0134126, IMG submission 96881) | Terrestrial soil microbial communities with excess Nitrogen fertilizer from Kellogg Biological Station, Michigan, USA - KB3-175-2 | ecosystem: Environmental > Terrestrial > Soil > Unclassified ... | reverse complement strand
GCGCGGGATGCCGGAAGCGCGCGTATAAATAGCGTCGATGACATCGAGAGAAAATAAGGTCTGATCGGCCATTCCGGCCCGGGTAAGGCGCGCATCGATATATTCGTGCGTTTGCTCGCGATTCAGCGGATTCAACGTACAGCGGAGCACAATCCGCTGCTTTAGCTGGCGCAAATTGGCGGCATCGAGTTTGCGATCCAGTTCCGGCTGCCCGGCTAGAATGATCTGTAGAAGCTTGCCCTGCCGGTTTTCCAGGTTTCCAAGTAAACGGATCTCTTCGAGGACATCCCATTCGAGGTTGTGCGCCTCGTCGACAATCAGAACGGCGGTCCGGCCTCGTTCCGCCTGTTCGATCAAAAGAGTGTTCAACGCAAACAACACGTCTGTTTTCGATTTGCGATCGCACTGCAGATCGAAATCGTAGGCCATCATCTCGAAGAACTGATCGGGCGTCAGCCGGGAGTTAAAAACAAACGCAAATTCGAATTGCTGCAGATCAAGGTAATCGCGCAGGCATTCGAGCATGGTGGTCTTGCCCGTGCCGACCTCGCCGGTGAGCGCAATAAACCCTTTGCGGCTTCGCACCCCGTAAATGAGGTTGGCAAGCGCCTCCTCATGTTGAGGGCTCCGGTATAGAAACGCCGGATCGGGGCTCAGATTAAACGGGGTTTCGTGAAAACCAAAGAAAGCGTTATACATAGCGCGAACCGCGCCGCTTTGGAGATTGTTGCCTCCGAACTAGCACCATCATATCCCGAATGCGGTTTAATTCTCGCGAAATTCACGATTAATCCGTCCTCTGTCTTCCTTCTTCAGTGCCCTCCCCGGTACGCCTTTACGGCGAGATCATGTTCCTGGAGCGTTGATGAAAACGTGTGGTGGCCGGAGCTTCCGGGCCGCGCCACGAAATAAAGGTAATCGGCCTTGGCTGGATCGAGGGCCGCTTTGAGAGACGCAATTCCCGGGTTCGACACGGGACCAGGAGGCATGCCGGTGTGCGTGTACGTGTTGTAGGGGTCCATGCTGGTCAGGTCGGATTTGTAGATCGTGCCACGGTACCGATTCTGGCGCAGCGAGGCGTAAACAACTGTCGGGTCGCACTGGAGGGGCATATTCTGGCGCAACCGGTTCTCAAAAACGGCGGCGATCAACGGCCGCTCGTCGGGAATCGCCGTTTCCTTTTCCACCATGGAGGCCATGGTCACTACCCGGTGAACATCCGTGCCGCTCCGGCCCTCGGCAAGGCCACGCCATTGGCGGCGGAATTCAGCGGTCATTAACCGGCAAAGCTCGGCGGCAGTTGTTTTTCGAGTAACGCGGTAGGTGGATGGAAACAAATAGCCCTCAAGCGTGGGAGCGGCCGGATCAAGATCGCGGATTGTTTGCGGGTCGCTGGCGGCCTTCAGGAAATCCTCCGGCTTAACGGAATGCAGATTTTTCAGCAACGCCGAGATATCGTACATGTTGCTGCCCTCGGGCACCGCGAGTTCCTCAAAATAAATTTGGCCCCGGTGGATTTTCTCGAAGACCTCACCCGGCGTAAGCGGCTTGTCAAAAAAGTACTCACCGGCCTGAAGTGTCGTTTTGGGATGCAACGCGCGCCAGATCAGGAAGGCATAGCGGGAGCGGATCACTCCTTTGTCTTGCAGATTATCGGCAAGCTGTTTAGTGGTCGTGCCGCGTTCCAGTTCGACAAAAACACCGCCTGTATTTCCCTGGTAAGGCACAAGAAACTCCCAGGCCGCGAAACCCAGGATTCCGGCGATAACCAGAAGGATAATCAAGCCGCCGAAAAACCACCGTAAACACCCTCGATTATTCAAATTCGCCTCCCGGCGACTGGCTGATGGAGTCGAGGTAACTTTCGAGCAACAACACCGCAGCCAGCCGGTCCACCGCTTTCTTACGCTGCTCCAGCGTAGCGCCACCCGCGCGCAGGACGCGTTCCGCTTCGACGCTCGTCAGCCGCTCATCCCAATAGACGACCGGCAGACCGCTTTTCCGTCGCAGCCGCTCGCCGAATTCGAGCGTATATTCACCCTGACGGCTGTTTTGGCCGCTCATATGCAACGGCTTCCCGATGAGAAGCAACTTGACCTCACGTTCCCGCATCAATTCGGTTAACCGGCTCAGGTCTTCACGGATACGTGTCCGGGCAAAGGTCGGCAGCCCTTGGGCCGTGATGCCAAGCGCATCGCTGATCGCCAGCCCGATACGTTTTTTTCCGACATCGAGGGCCAGGATGCGGCCAAAGGGCGGCTGTTGTGCAGAATCTGGCAATCTAAATTATAGGGGTCGCGTCCAAGCGGGAAAGTACTGGCCCGGAGTGTAACGAAATACTGTGGCTCTTCTTACTCCACCTCTGCCTAGCCAGAGAATGATCAATATCGGGACCGGCGTCATCTCCACGGCGGTCGCGGTGGCGCTGCTGTATTATGGCCGGCCATTCTTCGTCACCGTTATCATTTCGGCGATGTGCGCCTTCCTGCTGGACCCCGCCGTTCGATTGGTGATGCGGCTCCGGCTGCCCCGCCCGGCGGCAACCGGCGTCGTGATCGCAATTGCGCTCGCGGCGTTATACCTTGTCGGTGTCGTGATCTGGGCTCAGGTTTCAAAACTGTCTCAGGACTTGCCCACCTATACGACGCGCGTCAGCGAACTGCTGGACAAAACCAGCGCAAAACTGGACGAAATCGAGAACGGCATGCTGGATGCGATTGTCCCGAAACGGCTCCGCGAGCAGCAACAGGAGATCCAGCAGAAGCCGCAGGAAGCTGCAAAGGCGCGGCGGCGCCGGGCCGCGCCACCGCCGGCGACTCCACAGCCGCAGCAGGTCCAGGAAGTGCGCATTAAAACCGAACCACGGCCGGCGATCGCCGTTGTCTACGGTTACGCGGCGCATTATTTCCGGGCCATGCTAATGGCTTCGTTTGTTCCCTTCCTTGTTTATTTCATGCTGAGCTGGAGCGACCACTTCCGAAGAAGCATTACACACCTATTCCGCGGCGAGCAGCGATTCTCCGTTGGGAAGAGCCTGGAAGACGTCGCGGAATCCACGCGCGCGTTTATTCTCGGGAATGTTGTGCTCGGTGTTTTGCTCAGCCTTGTAAGCGCCGCCGTCTTTTTCTTTTTGAAAGTGCCGTACTGGCCGCTAATCGGCATTGTTAGCGGATTCCTAAGCCTTTTGCCTTATGTCGGCTTGCCCCTGGCAATTTTGCCGCCGGTGCTCGCCGCTTTGGCGATACCGAACAAATTCACCGTGATTCTGACCATTGCGGCGGCCACCGGCGCCCTGCATCTCGTCGCTTCGAATTTTCTCTATCCCAAGATAGTTGGCCGGCATGTCCATCTGAACCCCTTGGTAATCACGCTCGCGCTGATGTTCTGGACACTGCTGTGGGGTGGCGTCGGTCTCGTGCTGGCGGTGCCGATCACCGCGGCCATCAAGGCCGTCTGCGAGAACGTGGAGTCACTGCAACCCGTCGCGAAAGTTCTGGGAGACTAGTGGATGAAGCGCGAAGCCGTTTCATACGGCGCGCGCGCAAAACAGATGAAGGCGCCACCCGGACCGCGCGGTTTAGAAGTTTTTGGTTTCCTCGGCGGCGGCAATGCCGGCCGTACGGTGAACTTTCTAGAACGCTCGGCGCGGCGCTTTGGCCCGATTTCCTCGTTCCGTATTTTGACCAAACGCATTTACCTGGTGGACGACCCGGATTTGATCGAAGAGATCCTGGTGAAGCGCCAGCACAGTTTTGTTCGCGATACTGGGGCGGTCCTGCTCCGTGAATTAATCGGCGACGGTCTCCTGACGCGCGAGGAACCGGAGCACCGCGAGCGTCGGCGGATACTGCAACCGGCATTTCACCGCGACCAGATTGCGTCGTATGCGGATAGCATGACCCGCGAGGCTGAGAGAACGGCGAGCGATTGGCAGCCAGGCGCCGTGATCGATCTCGCGGCGGAGATGCGCCGGCTCACGCTGGCGATTGTCGGCGAGTGCCTGTTTGGCGCGGATTTTCGCGGAAGCGCGAAAGGCATCGCCGCCGTAATCCAGCGTGTGGGCAAGCGTTCGCAATGGCTGGTTCCCGGATTCGCGTTTTTGGAGCCGCTGGTGCTCGCCTACCGACGGGCGTTCCCGCGGGGACCCAGTTTGTTCTTCCGCTCTGAACGCGCGGAACTGGAGCGGATCGTCACGCCTATCATTGAGCGCCGCAGACAGTCACAGACGCGCGATGTCATTTCTCTTCTGATGGCCCAGCGGGACGAGACCGGCGGCCAGCTTTCCGACGAGGACATACGAAACGAGATCGTCACATTCGTATTGGCCGGACACGAAACCACCGCAACTGCGCTCACCTGGACCTGGTATCTGCTCGCGCAGCATCCGGAGATCGAACGGAAGATGCACGCCGAGATCGGCGCGATAATCGGCGATCGCGCGGCAACGTTCGACGATATTCCGCGGCTCAGGTATACGTCGGCAGTATTCGCTGAAGCGATGCGGCTCTATCCGCCAGCGCTGCTTTTCGGACGGCGCCCGAAAGAGACGATAACGCTCGGCGGCTATACGATTCGCCGGGGTGCAACTATTTTCCTAAGTCCCTACATCACGCAGCGAAACGAGCGATTCTTTGAACGCCCGACTGCCTTCGAACCGGAACGATGGGAAGCGGGATCGCCTCCGAAGTTCGCCTATTTCCCGTTCGGCGGCGGGGCCAAAATGTGCATTGGGGAACCGTTTGCGCGCATGGAGGGAGTTCTGGTGCTGGCGGCGTTAGCGCGGCATTGGCGGCTGGCGCTCTCGAACGAGAAAGCTGTGGGCGTCGGATCAGGTATGATTCTTCGGCCCGATCGGCCCATCCTTATGCGGCTCGAACCTCGCCAGGCCGCTGCGAGCATGCCGCAACCGGCAAACGCCGCGGCATCTTTGTAAAATTTCAGGCCGGACTGACCACTCCCCGGCGCGGCACTGTAAACAATGCGGCCGCTCCCAACAGCGTCAATATTGCGCCATACAGAAAGCCGGCGTTGTACGACACGTTTGTCCAAAGGAAGCCGACCACAACGCTCGATGCAAGATCCCCGAACGAATTCGCCGTCGCGAGCGCGCCATAGCCGATGCCCCGCTTGTCCGACGGCAAATAGCCGGCCGCGAGAGATCGTTCCATGGCATCCACGATGCCCACGTAAACGCCGGCAAGGATAAACAGAAACGCGAGATAGGGAATACTCGGCGTGCTCACGAGAAATAACAAGCACATGATGCCGAACAGCGCATATCCGACGGAAAGAAACCGGCGCTTATCCACGCGATCGCCGATTGAACCCGCGGGATAGGAAACCGCCGCGTAGACAACATTGTGCAAGATGTAAAGTCCAATGCCATACCGCCCGGCTTTCGCGGCGCCGTAAACAGGCGTCAGCAGTTGTACGGCGCGGAGCACCAGCAACGTGTGCGCGAAATTGCCCAACCCGAAAACGCCGACAGCCGCGACGTAGCGCCAGTAAACTCGCGGCAAAGAACGAAGCGAAGACAACATCGTCCGTTGCGGGTGGGGCTGTAACGGAAGATCTCGAACGGCGAAGATCACGATCAAAACCGTGATGGCGCCAGGAATAAACGAGATGAGGAAGATGTGGCGCAGCGCGATTACGCCCACGAGCGACAACGCGATGCCGGGTCCAACGATTGCCCCCAGCGTATCCATCGCGCCCTCAAACCCAAAAGCTCGCCCATGTGCTTCGGGAGGCACGCTCTCTGAAAGCAACGCGTTCTTTACAGGACCACGCGCCCCGCGCCCGATCCAGGCCACGGCGCGAATCACCAGCAGTTGCCACCATGCCGTGACAAACGCAAACGTTCCCATCATTGCCGTCACCAGATAGCCGGCAATCAGAATCGGCTTGCGCTTGCCGATCCGGTCTGAATGATGGGACATCCAGAGCTTTACGAGGCTGGATGCCGCGTCCGAGACGCCCTCGATTGTGCCCAATGCCGCGGCGCCGCCGCCGAAAGAGGCAAGAAACAGCGGCAGCACAGCGGTCGCCAGCTCATGCCCCATGTCGGAAAACAAGCTGAGCATGCCGATCGCAAACACGTTGCGGCTCAACCAGCGGATGGCGTTCGATTGCGTAGCCGTTTTGTTGGTCATTGACTTACTTCGAGCCTCGCGTGGAGTGCTTCACACAGTCTTTTGGACACGGATCATGCCGATATCGGAGACTGCGATCATTCCGTTAGGAAGCATTTTGCGCAGCTCGGGCAGAAGGCGCGCCGCGTTCTCCGGCGTTTCAACGATTGTCACCACAATGGGCAGATCTTTCCCGAGCATATGCGCCCGCAGGATTTCGGACGAACCACCATAGCCTTCGAGCGCCCGGAAAACGGTTGCTCCAGCAACGCCAAGCTCGCGGCAACGATCCACAATGGCGTCGTACAGACGGCGATCCTCGTAGCGGTCGTTTTCACTGAGATGCACTCGCAAAAGCTTGCCCGGTATCAGTTCAGTCATTTCCGGCGCCTTCGCGCGCCAGAACTCGATACATCTCCGCATCGGATACGACAACAAGGCCGTCCTGCAGCATGTCCGTGACAACGCCGACCAGTTCGTCAAGCCGCTCCGCCCGCTCTACAACTGAAATCATAATAGGCAAGTCCCGCGAGAAATGGAGCCGCCCGCTTTTGTGCGTGTGCCTCTTGACGCCATAACCGAGGATGCCGCGGTAAACGGTGGCGCCCGCGAAATCGAGCATGTGCAGCTTCTTCACAATCGCTTCATAGAGCGGCTCGCCATCGAGCTTGTCGGATTCACCAAGATAAATGCGAACCAGCTTTGCGGGGCCGGCGAAGTGATCATGCGGAGGATTTTGCGCAGGCTGCGATTGCGGAGGTTCCATCTTTACGTTGGCGGCAGCTTTGATGATGGTCGTGTCCTGAACCTCTATCAAGCCATCCGTCACCATGTCATAAAGAAATGGCAGCAGTTCATCGACACGTTTCGGTGTTTCGATGAACTCGATCCGCACCGGCAGGTGATCGCCGGCATATTCGGATTTGGGATCGTGAACCTGTCCGTGGCTGCCAAAGCCGAGATCGGGCCGGATCACTGTCGCACCGGCAACCTGCTTCTGCTTCAGAAACGAGAAGATCACGTTCCAGAGCGGTTCAACGTGATGCCGCGTATCGCCATTCACGTAAATGGTTACTTTTTTGGCCGCGCCCTTCGGTAGCATGCGATCTCTCCTATCGTTTCAAAACTTACTCCGGAAATTGGCTGTGGCGCACTACAACGGTAAATGGAAGTTCATTCAGAGCGGGCAGTGAACTGCCCGCCAACACGATGAATCGTGCGCCACAATCTTCTCCCGAAAAGGTCCACTAGCGTTTTAGCATGAGCCATGCGCCCAGCCAAACTGCGAGATATCCAAACGCCACGCTGCTGACAACGTACAGCAGCCCGAGCAAAGGTGTTGCCGTCCGGCCAGCGAGATATGTTTCATATTCGAAGCTCGAGAAGGTCGTGTAACCACCCAGGAAGCCAGTCACAAGAAATAGCCGCCAGTTTGCATGGCCGGGCAGGCGCTCGCTAAACAGAGTCATCAAAAGGCCGATAAAAAAAGATCCGCTCACATTGATGAGGAACGTCCCCAAAGGGAAGCGCCCGGCGTAGCGCGTCATCATGGCCGCGCCGGCTGCGTAGCGCGCCACCGCGCCGGCTCCGCCGCCCAGCAACACAACCAGATATTTATCCAATTCAACCTCTCCAAAAATGAAAAAGCTCCTGCATTTTTTAGCAGGAGCTATCAGACTCAGCGCGCTGAGACGGTTATGGTGAGACTCCATCACCTCGATATGCTGGTGAATTCACGATTATAAAGCACGCGCCGTCTATTCCCGCAACTCCGCAATTGTTGCTCCCGTGCCGCCCTCCGCGGGCGCGGCCGGGTAGAAGCGGCTCACATGTGGACTCTTGCCGAGATAGTCGTTCACTGCGCGCTTGAGAACGCCCATGCCGTGACCGTGGATGATTCGCACGCGATCTACCGAGGCGAGCGCCGCGGAATCGAGAAATTTATCTACCTCTTCGATGGCCTCTTCTGCGCGTTTACCGATCAGGTTGATCTCGCGATACGTCGCATCCCACCTGGGTCCGGTTTCAAGAGTAACGTTTTTCGGCAGCGCGCGAGTCTGGCTCTGTCCAAGCACTTCGATCACATCGCCGGGCGCGACCTGCATTCTGAGAAAGCCGGCCTCCACTTCCACCGCGCCGTTCTTCAGAATGCGCCGCACCGTTGCCGGCTCACGCACATCGCGCAATCGCACTTTCATCCCTTCCGTGAGCGCCGGTTTCGCCACGTCCGGAGCCTGCGACAACGCCGGCTTCATTACGGTTTCAGCCTGCTCGCGGAATTCGCGTTTCGCTCTCGAAATCTGCTGAGAAGCTCGTTCGGCAGCTTTCCGCTCGTCGGCCGACTGAAAGATCTTCTCGATGGTATCCATCGCGCGAGCCTCGAAGTCGGCAATCAGTTCCTCGCGCTGGCGCTCCCATTGCTGAACGCGCTTTTCTTCGCGGCGCTGTGTATCTTTTTCGAGCTGCGTGCGGCGCCCTTCCAACTCGCCACGAGCCTGCTCCAGTTCCGCATTGCGGCGCTCGTAGTCCTCCATTTGCGCGTGCAGGCGCCCGAGCAAACTTTGCAGATCGGCCTGCATCTGCGGCATGACACCGCGCGCATGCTCGATGAGATCGGGCGGCAGATTGAGCCTCGTCGCGATGTCGAGACCGGCGGATTTTCCCGGCATGCCGATGCGCAGTCGATACGTCGGCTGCAGGGTGGCTTCGTCAAATCCCATGGAGGCATTCAACACGCCCGGCGTTTGCGCGCCATACAGTTTCAGTGGCAGCAGATGCGTGGAGGCGATGCAAAATGCTCCACACTGCCGGAAGCGGTCGAGGATCGCGACGCCGAGGGCGCCGCCCTCGTCTGGATCGGTCGATCCGCCGAGTTCATCGAGCAGCACCAAAGTGTCGGGCGTCACAGTTTCGAGCATTCCTTTGACATGCAGCAGATGTCCCGAAAATGTGCTGAGGCTCTCCGCAATCGATTGCGTATCCCCAATGTCGGCAAGTACGTCTTCGAGCCACGGGATCTCCGCGTCCTCGCACGGAACGGGCAGCCCCGCGTGCGCCATCACGGTCAGCAGGCCGGCGGTCTTCATCGTGACAGTCTTGCCGCCCGTATTCGGACCGCTGATCAAGAGAACGCGATGTTGCTCATCCAGTTCGAACGAGATGGGAACAACCGTGCGCTTCTGCTTTCGCAAGACCGCTTCGAGCAGCGGGTGCCGCGCCTCGCGCAAACGAAAGCGCCTTGGCGCTTGTACGCTGAAACGTGGCACGACGGCGCCATACTGCAACGCAAACTCCGCTTTCGCGAAGATGAAATCCAGAGATGCCAGCGTGTCGTATGACTGGCGAATCTCGTCGGCGTGCTCCTGCAAAGCGCTCGTAATCTCCGCAAGAATGCGCTCCACTTCGCGCAATTCGTCTTCGCGCAGGCGAACAAGCTCATTATTGAGTCCGATCGTCTCGAGCGGCTCGATATAGAGCGTGTGCCCGCTGCCGCTCGAACCGTGGATGACGCCGTCAACCCGCGCCTTCTGCCCGGCGACGATCGGCACCACAAAACGATCGTCTCGGATGGTGACGAAATCTTCCTGCAGAGTCCCGTCACCACGGTGCGAACGCAAGAACCGCTCGAGCGACTGCTGAATTCCCCTCTGCTGGCGCTCGATGTCACGACGGATGCGGCCAAGCGCAACGCTCGCCTCATCCGCGAGACTGCCATCCGGGAGAAATGCCCGCTGATGCCGGCGAACCAGGTCGCGCAGATCGATCAGCGATTGCGCACGGCGGCCGAGCCGAGGATAGCGGTCGCTTGACGAAACGAGCACGGCGCGATATTCACCCGAAATCGACAGCACGTGGAAGAGATCGAGGATCTCAAGCCCGTCCAGGCGAGCCCCTTCAACGCGAAGCAGACGAAGGATACCGCTCAAATCGCGCAATTGATCGAAACGCAGGCGCACTGTAGCGCCGTGCGCGGCGCGCTGTGGCTGCGCGGCATCATGCAAATACACGATCGCCTCGCCGGCTTCCGACAGATCCGCCTCCGCGGCCGCACGGCTCTCGTTCGCGTCGCAGGAGAGAACCCGCTCCTTGCCCGCCGCGCTTCCAGCGAACGATGCAATCAGTTCTTTCAGTTCGTCGAATTGCAGGAGACTGGCGCCGCGGAAAGACATCGGACACCTTACGGGCGGGCAACGGTCGGACGCGTGGCTCCGCTGCGCGATGCACGAATGACACCGAGCGTGCCTGCCGTCATCGGCAGGCGCTCGCACTCTTCCAACGCAAACCATGCCGCCTTGCTGCAATCGTCGCCGGCGCACAAGCTTCCGCCGCGAACCACGCAAAAGAAATCGATCAGCAAGTAGTGATACTCGGGGACGTTCTGCGCGTCAGGCATAATTCGCTCGAACACGGCAGCGATGCTGGTTGGGCTAACTTCAAGTCCGGTTTCTTCAAACACTTCGCGAATCAACGCATCCTCGATCCGTTCCCCGGTTTCGACGGCTCCCCCCGGAAGCGACCATTCTCCTTTCAGGGGCTCTTTGCCGCGCTCAACCAGGAGAATACGGTCATCGTTAAAAATCAGCGCCCCCACGCCTAACACGGGACGCGGTGGATACCGGCGACTATCGTTTACTGCCAACCTTTATTGTAGAAGCCGGGAATTTGCCGGGTCAGGCTCGCCAGCGCACGCCCAGGTTCAGCGACTTCTTTGCATAGTCGATGCTCTCTTCCATGTGCTCGCGCTGCTGATACTGAAGGGCGGCGACAAACGGTTCGGGAGTTTTACGGCCGGGAACATCTTCGACCACCATCGCCTTTTCATAGGGACGCCCCTGTTTTGCGAGGGCCACGAACCGCGCGAACTCAAATGCTCGTGCATCGGGATATCCCTTCCAGAAAGCGCTTTCGAGATACGGCATCAAATGCGGCGGGCGTCCGGTAATCGGCTTGATGTAGACATAGACGTCCGGCTTCAGCGTATGTACACGTTGGACAATCTCGTGGAAATCAACGTCTCCCTGCCCAAGCGGAACCCATTGCACCATTGCGCCGCGCGGGCATTCGTAGACTACGGAGTCGCGCAGATGGACGCATAGAGCGTAGGGACCCAGCACTTCGACGGTGGTCAAGGGATTCTCAACCACAAATACGGGATTGCCAGTATCGAGATACGAGCCGACCCAATCCTTCCCCGCGCCTTCGATTACTTCGCGCGTCTCCCAAGCCTGCAGATCCTTGTGATTCTCAATCGCGACCTTAAGGCCGGCCTCACGAAACTGCGGCTCCACAGACTTCAGCAGTTTCACCATCGCTGAAATATTCCGCGCATCGGAAACGGGCGGAAGATGCGCGCGATCTCCAGCAAGCAGGCAGCGGACGAGCGGCGAACCACAGGCCTTCGACCGCGCGAGGCCAAGCAAAAGCTGTTGCCGGCTTGCTTCTACGGCATCGGAAGAGTGCGGCAGCACGGCGCCAACCCCCGTCTCGATATGTAGCTTTAGTTGACGCGCGTAGGCTCCGATCTCGCGCCAGTGCTGGAGTTTGTCGCGATCCGGATCGAGAGAGTCCTGCAAGAACACTCCATCTAGTTTCAGAGACGCGGCATAATCCAATAGCTGCTTGTCGGTCCATTTGAAGGCGCGCAAACAGTACGTGTTCAGTCCCATCTTCTGATAGGAAACATCTGCTTCAGCCGCGTTCAAACGTGGAGCAACAACGGCGGCAGAAGCGGCTGTGCCCAAAAAATCGCGTCGTGTCATCGACAGAAAGGGCAAAATACCACATATGAACTTATATCCTGCCGTGATCGTGTCCGGAACTCCGTGGCGAACCCGGAATCGGGTACTGGCGCACAACCAAGCTTCTCTTCGTACGCTTTCGCAAGCAGGATCGATTCGCTAATCTTCCGGCCCGGAGCTTCCGGTGTTCCGATGAGAGCGACAGGACGATGATCTTGTTCCACGATTACCTCAATGCCCTTCGCAATCACTGCATGAATGTCGCGGGCAAGTTAGGCCTCTGTGATGCGAAGTGTCATCCGTCGATGATAAAGGGTTCGCCGTCCTACAGCACAACCGTATGCGGCGCGCTCTGTGGCGGAGGCGTTTTGGGAGTCTTCGGCGCTTTCGGCTCCGTTTCCGCATCGCCAGCGTCGCCCTGTTGCGAATGCGCCGTGACCGGCGGCTGCAGGTCTTCCGCCGTAGCCTTGCGAACCGTAATGGCGCCACGATCCGTCGCAAGGTTCAGATCCGGGCCGCCGCCAACCATACCGGTTAGCTTCGCGCCCCTCCCGGCAGTTTCAAGCTGCAGCGGCTGGCCGAATTCATTCTCAATATCGCCATGATCGGTAGTGGCCTTGAGGTCGAATTTCGAAGTCTCCGGCAGAGCGAGGTCGATGTTTCCCGCGCGCGTCCGGACGACCATTCGTCCGAGTGGACCTTTTCCCGGCCGGAGGCTGATGTCACCCTTATCGACCGTGACTTCCAACGGCTGGGTGAAGCCGGTCACATCCACGTCGGTCGCGTGCGTGGTAAATTGCGCGGGCCCGACTATATTTTGCGCCGATAAAGTGCCGCGGTCCATTGTGATTTGGCCGTTCACTTTCTGAACGATTAAGACGGTATGAAAGTTGTCGACCCGGAGCGGTTTCGCCAAATCGCGCAGGGTAATACTGCCCGAATAGGAACCGTTGATGGTCACCTGGCCCGCAATCTTCTCCAATTCCACGTCCGAGCTGCGCCCCCTCAAATCGACGTTGCCCTTCACGTCCGAGCAGCGCACCACATCGCCGTGGCGCGTCTCCACCGTCACGTTGCCGCCTATGTTCTGCAGACGGACGCCGGCGTTCTCGCTCGATAGCGAGACGTTGCCCGTAATATCGCTGACATCGAAATCGCCGAGACGCCCCACCGCTTCCACGCTCGTCGCTCTCGGCACCGTGATTTCCAGATCCGTGGAAATGCGCACGTTATCGGGCGCCTTTTGCTGGTTCGTATGCACCGTGACGACGTTGCCATCGGCAACGAGTACAACGGGTGTCGCTTCGTCTGCCCGATACGCTTCGGCATCCTTCATGGCGCGGATCGTCTTATGGCCGCTTACCTCGATTTGCGAGACATCGCCGCCGACGATCCTGGCATTTCCTCGAAAATCCTGGATAACCAGGCGCGGAGAGGCGCCGGTGCGTTGCGTCTGGCTGGCAATTGAATAATTGTGAGCCTCGCCGAACCAATCCATCCCCTGGTTGAAACTGACTCGCCGCCACCAGGTGTCGGGTCCATGCACCTCGAACATCGTGAACCCAACCAGGCAGATCAGCAGAACAAGGAACCAGCCACCGGCCGTTATGCCGTTCCCGGGAATCGGTCCTCTGCTTCTTGCGCGAACCGAAATTTCGATAATCTGCAGGACGCCCCACACAATCAGCAAATAGGGCCAGTACACTGCGAAGACATCGAAGACCGAAAAACCGGGCCAGACCGTCCTTAACAGGAACACGACTCCGATCGTGATCAGGATAAGCGGCCCGACAATCGAACCACGGGGCCTCATTTCAGGTCGCCTCCGGGGGGAGTTGACGGCGGATTCTGAGCCGGTGGTTGCTGCGGAGGCGGGTAGGCCGCAGGGGGAGGATAGGCGCCATGCGGCTGATATCCCCCTCTTCCCGGGTACTCGCCCGGCAGCGCCGGAACCGGCCCGGACGAGCGCTCCAGCAGCTTCATGATTCCGATCACAATGATGAGCAACGGCCAGGTGCGGGAAAAGCTAAGGATCCCTGCCTGATGGATCGCAAACAAAACTCCCAGAGTGATCAGCAGCACGGGACCGCGAATCGACTGGAGGAAAACAGAGCGCCTAGTGTTCATTGGGAGCCTCCATGACGTTGCCGGCCGCCGGGGGAGGCGCGGATGCCGGGGGAGGCGGCGCCGACGGAAACCGCGCCGGACCGGAAAGGCGGCTATAAAGCAGGTAGACGCCAACCGCGATCAAAACCACCGGCCAGAATCGCACGAGATCCCTGATGGGGAGGATGTTCAGCTCGTCGAGCAGGAATACGACGCCGAGCACGATCAACAGCACGGGCCCCACCGGGAGGCGGCCGCTGTCCCAGGAGCGGCTCGACACAATGCTGGACCACTCGTCGACGGGAATGCCCATCTGACGTTTCTTAGCGGTATGGTAGGCCTCGAAAGGCATATAAAAATACCAGCCCATGACAAGAGCAACCAGAAAGCTCCGTCCGGCATCTCCGTCCACCGAGCTTGCGATGCTCATCAAGAGCCCAAATACGGCAGCATGTATGAAACCTTTCAAATACTGGCCGTTGTAGATAGCGCCGACACCAGGAATCAGGCCCAAAATGAAGGCTAAACCGGGCGACGTCCGGATGGGCACGGTGGAAGCGGTGGGCTGAAAGTACGGATTGGGCCCAGGGTCCGGCTGTGGCCTGGCCGCCGAAGAGTTCGCCATGGGTATGTGCTCCTGGCAAAAAACCGTGCCTTCGGCAGGCCGCTCGCAGGCGGCGCATAACCCGCGCCCGCAGTTGCGGCAAAAGGCTATCGCGGGAATATCCGGATGCTGATAGCAGTTCATTATTGCGTTTCCCCCTTGCGTTGCGGCGCCGCCTTCGATGCCCCACTCTGAGCGGCGGGTTTCGGCGCCGGCATTGCATCTTGCTGGTCGCGGATCTCCTGCAATCTGGTCTCAATTTCATAAACCAGCCGCAGATTCTCGTAATACTTCACAGTACGGTCCCAGCTACGATACGCTCGATCTTCTACGTTGTTCCATACTCTGCCGGGGCTCAGGTCGGCGGGCCGGATCTGCTGCACTTGCACGCCCGTGCAACGCCCTAGCATCGCGAACGACAGGATAGTCATGGCCATGCCCATCGCAAATCGCGGCTGAAGCACCGGCTGCAGCCATTTGGTGAAAGTGCGGCTGAAGAATCCCCGATATTCGGATTCATCCCGGACACGGCCGCGTGGCGCGTGATACACAATGCGCGTGATGAGTTCGGGCGGCGGCGCGACTTTTTCCGCGCTGTCCATGAAAGAGACGGCCTGGAAAACGTCACGGAGAAACTCGCGGCAGACCGGACAGCTGTCGGCATGGGCCTCAATCGCGCGACGCTGGTCAATGCTGACGGTCCCGTCAACATAGTCGCTCAGCAGAATTTCGAATTCCGCGCAGTTCATACCGTGACCTTGTACCGCTTCAGCACGCGCGCCAATTCCGCGCGGCCGCGATTTAGCCGCGACTTCACGGTGCCCTCGGGTACATTCAGCACCTTCGCAATTTCCCGATACTCCAATTCTTCAAGGTCCCGAAGGATAACAGCCTCGCGCAGTTCCGGCGACAGCTTCTGCAGTCCCGCTTGCAACATCTCGCTCGCTTCGCGGCCCGCCAGCAATCCGTCCGTACGGCTATGCGTCGAAGTTCTTTCCTCAAGCACCGCAAGCTGATCTTCAATGGAATCCGTGGCCCGGTCGAGCCGGCTGCGGCGGTAATGATCGATCAGAAGATTTCTCGTTAGGCGGGTCAGCCAAACACTGAACGATCCTTCTCCCGCACGGAAGCTGCTTAGCGTCTTGAAGACACGCAGAAACACATCCTGCGCCAGATCCTGCGCCTCCGTATCCTTCCCGGTAAAACGGTAGCAGATCGCGAATACACGCCGGGTATGCGCCTTTACCAGATCTTCCCAGGCGCCCTGATCCCCGGTGAGACACCGCTCAACCAGTTGTGAATCCGCGTCCAAAACTCTTGCTGTCCCCGTGGCTGTCACAGTTAACGCCCAGGCTCTACCCGATGCGTTTGTATTCAGCGAAATTTGCGCGACTGCCGCGGCGGCTGACATTCCCATTTCTCCGGGCCGCTGCGCCTCGCCCTACCATCCGGCGCTGCCGTTTTCAGTAGGTGGGATCCGCATCGGCTACACCTCTAAAAACGCAAAGCGGCCTGGAATAGTTCAACCAAACCGTCCAACTGCTTGAATACTTGGGTTACATTCTAGGGCATGCACCGTTGTTCGCGAAAGAGCCGGCCTCCCGAACCGGCGGTTCACCCGCTGCACTCTGAAAGAGAACGCCGAGGCCGCTCCATTTCCTTCATATTCGCATTTCATTCCCCTTCCGGCTAGCTATTTTTTGATGTATTGCATTGACGGTGTTTGATGCCGATTGAAAACAAGGATTCGTGTAATGACGTGCCCATTCTGCGGCTACCGGGAAGACAAAGTGATCGATTCGCGCGAAAGCAAAGAAGGCGACTCGATCCGGCGGCGCCGCCAGTGCCTTTCCTGTGAACGCCGCTTCACTACGTACGAACGTTGCGACGAAGTGCCGTATATGGTCATCAAAAAAGACGGGCGGCGAGAGAAATTCGACCGTCAAAAAGTGTTAAATGGCCTGCTGAGAGCTTCGGAGAAACGGCCGATCAGTATGGGACGGTTGGCTGAACTGGTCGATGAGGTAGAGTCCGTTTTGCTGGAGAACCCGGAGCGTGAGATCCCGACCACCCTTGTCGGAGAGCGGCTCATGGAGCGGCTTAGGACGATCGATAAGATTGCGTATGTACGATTCGCTTCGGTGTACCGCGACTTTCAGGACGTCGAGGAATTCCTCAACGAGCTAAAAAACGTCGATCTCACCCGAAAGTCGTAGTTTTTTGAAAGAATGCGGGGGTGAATTGCATAGATTCGTAACCGAACAAACGCCGCCGCCGTCTACTAACTGAAGCGCGCATGGTGTCTCTGGTCGGCCTAACATTTTCGTAACCAATCACTTTCGGAGACATCTTCTCAAGTGGGGCTACCCTTCGGATCGGAATCACGGTATAATCGGGGCGCACAAGCACGCGAAGCTCAGGATTACTGTCTTCATTCCCGGTCTGGGCCGAGGCAAAACGTCTACAATACCCCTGCGGCAGATGATGAAAGTGATGGCCACCGTTCTCGGAACGTGTGGCAAGCTCCTATTGTGCCGTGCAGGCTGAGGTGATTAAGCAAGGTGGATCAGTTCGAGGATCAATATCTAGGTGAGGGTCATGAACCGCTAAGCATTCCTTTCGATGAGGATGCTAATTTCTTCCATCCGGAGGAAATTCAAGACGGCGATGACTTTCATGGCGCGCAACACGTCGAGGAGTCGATTTATACCGACGATCCGGTACGCGTGTATCTGCGCGAAATGGGTTCGGTACCGCTGCTAACGCGTGAGGGCGAGGTAAATCTGGCCCGAAAAATGGAACGCGGCAAGCTGCGCATGCAAAAGGCAATTAGCCGGTCGCCGATCATTCAAACGGCGGTTTATGAATTCGCGGAGCAAATCAGAAAGGATCTCGAAGATCTGGACGCCTTCGTCGACCTCGGCCAGGCGGATCCCGAGGACGGCGGCGCCGCCGATCTGAAGCGGCGCGGCGAGGTAAAGGAGATCTTTGCCGCATACCTTGCGTCGCATAAGAAACTTCAGCAGACCGTCGATAAGTACAATGCGGCTCCTGCCAGCAACAGGAAACTACGAAAGAAGTGGGCCGGCAAGGTAGTTCGCGCAAAGGTGGAGCTTTCGCTGGCGCTTCGGGCTATCCCGTTCCTGCTCGTACGCTGGAAGGAATTCGTCAGGGCCATCGAGAACACCGCCGAAGAGATGGTTTCGCTCGAAAGCGAGATCAAGAAACTGGAAGGCCGTAATTCGCAATCGGCTCAGGCGCGAGTCAAAGAGCTGAAGCGCGAACTGAAGAAGAAAGAGCAGGAGGCCGGCGCCCCATTGCCCGATCTGCGCCACAGCCTAGCCGTCATCCGCCACGGCGAAGTGGAGGCTGAACGCGCCAAAAAGGATCTGGTCGAGGCCAACCTGCGCTTAGTAGTGTCCGTCGCGAAAAAATATGTAAACCGCGGCCTGCATCTCCTGGATCTCATTCAGGAAGGCAATATCGGCCTGATGCGCGCCGCCGACAAATTCGAATTCCGCCGCGGTTTCAAATTTTCGACATACGCCACATGGTGGATCCGGCAGGCGATTACACGGGCCATTGCCGACCAATCGCGCACCATCCGCATCCCCGTTCATATGAATGAGAGCATGAATAAGTTCCTGCGGGCTACCCGTGAGCTCGAGAAGGAACTGGGCCGTGTTCCGACCAACGAGGAAATCTCGAAACGGATGGATATTCCGGTCGAGAAGGTCCAGAAGCTCAAAACCATCTCGCGCGATCCGGTATCGCTCGAAACGCCGGTGGGCCGCGACGGCGAATCGGCGCTCGGAGACCTGATTGAGGATCGCTGGGTGGGTTCCCCCGTAGATGCTGTCATCGATTCGAACGTCCGCGACGAAACGGCCAACATTCTGAAGACGCTATCACCGAAGGAAGAGAAGGTGATCCGGCTGCGCTTCGGCATCGGTTGCGAGCGCGAACACACGCTGGAAGAGATCGGACAGGAGTTCGACGTCACACGCGAGCGTATCCGCCAAATCGAGGCTAAAGCTTTGCGCCAGCTTCGTTCTCCGGAACGGGCCCGGCATCTGCGGGCGTTGCTCGCCGCGCGGTAAGGTCGAACTCCCAACCAGTTCGCATTCACTACTCAATTCCGCAAAAGGCCCGGTCGAGTTGATCGGGCTTTTTTCTTAGCTCAACTTCATCAGTTCGGGGAGAGCGTCGAAACGCCTTCCTTGCGGTCGCGGCTCGATAAAGCTGCCGGAACATGATCGGTCTGAGCTACGACCCCAAGAGTGGTTAACGACAAACTTGGGTTGACGCCCGTCGCCCCTGCGTTGACGGCCGCCTTAAATGCACAACGGGCCGCACGTGCTTGAAAACGCGCGGCCCGTTCTATTGTGAATCGGCTCGTGTTTAGTTTAGTGCGATTCAGACGCGGCCGGAGCCGGCGGCGTTGTCTGAGGATTCATCGCCGACGTGGGGCCTTCAAGCGCCTTGTTGATGAGCACCTTCACCTCCACACGACGGTTCAGCTTACGGCCGGACGACGTGTGATTGTCGGCCACGCTGTGCGACTCACCCAGACCCGCCGGGGCCAGAATGCGGCGAAGCGGCACGTCGTTCATTTGAAGATAACGAACCACGGCGTCAGCGCGCTTCTCGCTTAGAGCTTCATTCAGAGCTTGGCTTCCGGTCGTGTCCGTGAAGCCGGCCACCTCGATCATGTAACCTTTGAGATCCTTGGATTTCTGAACCAGGTCGTCCAGATCCTTTTGGGCCTCGTCGGATAGCTTGGCGCTGTTTACCTTGAAGTAAACCGTTGCCGCGAATTTCTGGTCGTAGTCATCCAGGGTCGAGACGCGATTGTTCACGGTGCTGACACCCTGGTTAGCCTGATCGGCCGAGGACTTCACCTGCCCTACGGTCTGCTCATCCTGCTTTTGCTGGTCGGCCAACTGCCCGGTTTTCGTCGTGAGTTCACCGGTTTTGTTCTCGAGCTGCCCCGCCCGGTTCTCTAACTGTCCCTGCTTCGTTTCCAGTTGGTTGGTTTTGGCCTCAATTGGCGAGACTCTCGTATCAATCGCTCGCGAAGCTTTGTAAGAAGTCGGGTCGAAGACTACTTTCGAAGCGACAAGCTGACCCTGGGCATTGCCCTCGCCATTAGCTTCCACCCTCAGGCCGGGGACGAGCGACGTAACGTCCATTTTCTTATGGCTCAAATGGAAAAGGCCCTTCTTCATCTCGACCTTTGTCTGGTCGGTAAGGTCGACGACGACGACCGAGTTATCCTCAGTGCGCACCCTCATGTTCTCGCCGTCCCGGCCCTGGATTACGCCAGAGATCTTCTGTTTCTCGCCGCTCGGGATCGCGCGCGTGGGGTTCTCCACCGCCAATGCTGCCGCCCCGAACACAAAAGCGCACCCCATCACCGCCGCCAAATGGCGAACTGTCCTGCTGCTCATTTTCATGGTTTAATCACTCCTCCACTCAGCTTGGTAACCTCAACCCGTCTGAGTCTGTCAACTGCTCTCTCATGCGGAGAGCCTCTGTGGGCTTAGACGCTACCTCGAAAAAATAAGTGTCCTCCCGATTGTCATAGAAGCGTCACAGTGTAATATCTGTTACTGGGATCGCATATTTTTTCGATGTATGCACCCCGAAGCAAGGGTACAGCCAGCCAGCTCAGGATCAACTTGCCCGCAAGGAATGCACCAAATCCTATTTGTTCGGTAGGCTTTAGGGCGATAGAATAGGAACAGGCATGTCTGTCGTCTCCGTAAGCGGTAAAGAAAACAGCGCCGATCTCCTTGCCCGGATCGGCAACACACCCCTGCTCAAGATCCGCCTTGCAAGTTTTCCAAACGTCACGGTTTTCGGTAAAGCTGAATTTTTCAACCCCGGTGGTTCCGTGAAGGACCGGCCCGGGTTGAACATGATTCTTGAAGGCGAGCGCACCGGGAAGCTAACACGCGATAAGATCCTGCTCGATTCGACAAGCGGAAACACAGGTATCGCCTACGCAATGATTTCCGCGAACCGGGGCTACCGGGTCAAGCTGTGCCTGCCGGCGAACGCCTCAGCGGAGCGGAAACAGATCCTGAGGGCATACGGCGCCGAATTGGTGCTAACTGACGCCGGCGAGGGCTCGGACGGAGCTATCCGCATCTGCCAGGGCATTTACGCCGATAATCCGGATCTGTACTTCTATCCGGACCAGTACAACAACCCGGCCAACTGGCAGGCGCATTACGAAACCACTGCGCCGGAAATAATTGAACAAACGGACGGGCAGATCACGCATTTTCTCGCAATTCTTGGGACCAGTGGCACGTTCACCGGCACAACGCGCCGGCTTCGCAGAGAATTGCCGGGCGTTCAGTGCATTTCCGTTCAACCAGCCTCGCCGATGCATGGCGTGGAGGGTACAAAGCACATGCCGGCATCGATCAAACCGGGAATTTACGAGCCCGATCTCGCCGATGACAATGTGTGGGTGGAGACAGAAGACGCCTACGAAATGGCCCGCCGTCTCGCCCGCGAGGAAGGGCTGTTGGTCGGCGTTTCAGCGGCGGCAAATGTCGTGGCGGCGAATCGTCTGGCTCGCCAGATTCATCAATCAGGTAACTCGGCCACCATCGTCACGATTCTGTGCGATAGCGGCGTCAAATATCTCAGCGAACATTTCTGGAATGATTGAGATCGAACAGCAGCCGTGGAAGGATATGGTCCGCCACGCAGAATCCACCTATCCGAATGAATGTTGCGGAGCAATGCTGGGCCGCACCGAAAACGGCAAGAAGGTAGTAACACGCTCCGTCCCGCTGGCGAATTCGTTTTCCGGCGAGCAGGGCGAGCGTTACGAGCTTCGTCCGGAGGATCTGCTCGAAGCGGATAAAGCGGCGCGTGCGCAAAATCTGGATCTCGTGGGTATTTTCCACTCGCATCCGGATTGCGATGCCTACTTCTCCGAGACTG
>Ga0134126_10002907_pt1 | contig 21542 bp, 18 predicted proteins | sample KB31752_FD_96881 | JGI IMG/M metagenome (GOLD analysis project Ga0134126, IMG submission 96881) | Terrestrial soil microbial communities with excess Nitrogen fertilizer from Kellogg Biological Station, Michigan, USA - KB3-175-2 | ecosystem: Environmental > Terrestrial > Soil > Unclassified ... | reverse complement strand
TGACCGCCGAGGAGCTCGCGCCCACCGACACCGCCGATCACGCGCTGGAGGTCTTGGCCGCGAGCCGCGTGAAGGAGGTCGTGGTCGTCGGCCGTCGCGGCCCCGCGCAGGCCGCGTTCACCAACCCCGAGCTGCTGGAGCTCGGCGAGCTCGTGGACGCCGACATCATCGTCGACGCCGAGGAACTGGAGCGCTGCCTGGCCGTGCACGACGCGAAGGCCGAGGAGGACGCGATCGCGCGCCGCAACGTCGAGATCCTGCGCGAGTACGCCGCGCGCGAGCCGAAGGGCCACGCGAAGCGGATCGTGCTGCGCTTCCTTGCCTCGCCGGTGGCGTTGAAGCCCGGCGAGCACGGCCACCTCGGCGCGGTCGAGCTGGTCCGCAACGAGCTCGTGGCGGACGAGAACGGCCGGCTGCGGGCGCAGGCGACCGACGAGCACGAGACGCTCCCCGCCGGCCTCCTCTTCCGCGCGATCGGCTATCGCGGGATCCCGCTGCCGCGCGTCCCCTTCGACGAGCGCTCGGGAGTGATCCCCAACGAGGGCGGGCGCGTCCGCGACGCCGAGACGGGCGAGGCGCTGCCCGGCGAGTACGTCGTCGGCTGGATCAAGCGCGGGCCCTCGGGCGTGATCGGCACCAACAAGAAGGACGCGCAGGAGACGGTCGACGCGATGTTCGCCGACCTCGCCGCCTCCGGCAACGGCCACGTCCCCCACCGTCCGGAGACCCCGGACGCCCAGGCGATCGAGGCGCTGCTGCGCGAGCGCCAGCCCGAGCTCGTCAGCTACGCGGGCTGGGAAGCGATCGACCGTCACGAGAAGGCGGCCGGCGAGCCCGCGGGCAGGCCGCGGGTGAAGGTCACGAGCATCGAGGAGATGCTGCGGATCGCCGCCTCTGACTAGCGCTGGACGTCTGTTTGAGAAAAGTTCCTCCCCTCGGGACGCCGGGTATCGCTGCTGATCGATCCCCTCTCTCCCTCGAAGGAAGGAACGATGTCTCAACCGATCGCCGCCACCGCGGCGGCCCTACGCCGGATGCGGATGCTGGCCGTCCCCCTGCTCGCGGGCGCAACCATCGCCCTGCTGGCCGCCCTGCCCACCGCCGCTGCCGGCGGCGCGACTCCGTCGGTCACGGTCCCGCCGACCGAACAGGTCGAAGAAGCCCTCGGCCAGACCCCGATCGGCTCGCTGCCCACGAGCGGACTCACAGAAAAGCTCTCTGAAGCTCCCTCGCTCGGAGGCCTCGAACCGGCGACGGTCGAAAAAGCGATCAAAGAAGTGATCGAAACGCTGGCGGGCAAAGGCGCGACGCTGGAAGAACTGCTCGGCGGCGAAGGCGCCAAACAGCTCCAGGAAAAGCTGACCGAAGCACTCGGCCCGCTCGCGGGCAAACTCGAAGAACTGCTCGGTGGCGAACCGCTGGCGAAGCTCGAAGAAGCGCTCAAAGGCACCCCGGTGGGCGAACTGATCTCGCAGCTGCTCTCCGGCTCCGGTGAACCGGCGGCGCTGCTCGAACAGATCCTCTCGGGCATCAACCCCGAAGCCCTGCAGTCGCTGCTCGGCAGCGTGCTCTCCGGCGCGCCGGTCGAAACCTCGACCGTCGAACAGCTCGCGGGCCAGCTCGGGACGACGCCCGAAGCGCTCGCGACCCAGGTCGGCAAGACCGCCGAAGAACTCCCCGCCGCGACGATGGCCCTGCTGGCGCCGCTCGCCAACGGCGAAAAGCTCGGCGTGCTTCCGAGCGCAAGCGGGCTGACGGTGGGCGTGATCAAAAGCGCGACCGAAACCGTCGGCTCGACCGGCGGCAACGGTGCGCCCGGCTCCCCCGGCGCACCGGGCGGGTCCGGCGCTCCGGGAAGGACGCCGGCGCCGAGTGCGCCTCCCGCTCCCCCCGCAGCCGCCGCGAACGCCAAGGCCGGGAAGCTCAAGGTGCTGAGCCACAGGATCAAGGGCCACCGCGCGACGATCGTCGTGCAGGTCCCCTCGGCCGGCGTGCTGACGCTCTCCGGGAAGCGGCTGCGTACCGTGCACCGCGAGGCGGCCAAGGCCGAGCGCGTGACGCTCCATCCGGCGCTGACGCGCGCCGGCGCCTCATCCCTGCGCAGGCACCATCACCGCAGCTTGAAGGTCCCGATCAAGGTCTCGTTCAAGCCGGTGAGCGGCGCCGCCTCCACGGCGACGGTGCCGCTCAGCTTCCACTAGTCCCCGACCCCGTCCCTCGACGCGCCGAAGGGGGCGGGCCCGTCTGCCGCCGGGCCCGCCCCCCACGCGCGTCTTGCGCCCTGTTGCGGCGGGCGCTCGGGGTATCAGGCGGCGCGGGTCGGTCCCTCGCCCGCACCGCTGGGCATCTGCGACACTGTGCGGCCGCAGGCCCCGTTAGCTCATCTGGTAGAGCGCCGGACTTTTAATCCGGTGGGGCGGGTTCGAGTCCCGCACGGGGCATCTCACGGCTGGCGCGTGCGGTCAGAAAGCGCCCGGCTCGCCCTTCGAGCATGCAGGCTTCGGAGGGTTCGAGCGCGCTCTCGCTGCGCTTGAACTTCTGTCCGCCGAACCCTCGTCCACTCGGCGGTTTGAGGTCTACCCCGGCTGTTAGCTTCCCGCTCGGTCGTCCACCGAGAGCGTTCAGGGAGGCATACATGCTGGGGAGTCCGAACCGGTCGCGCCGTGCTTGCCTGGGGCTGCTCGCAGCGCTGATCCTGCTGACGACGGCGCCCGCCGTCGCCCAGGCCGCCACCGATCCGCTCACCTTCGGACCCCCCACCCTGATTGCAACAGGACCCCCGTTCGCCCAGCAGCTTCAGATCAACGGTGTCTCCTGCCCGTCCACGTCGCTGTGCGTGGCGATCGACAACAACGGCGGTGTCGTGACGAGCGCGAACGCGCCCTCGGAATCGTCGTGGAGCAGGCGCATGAAGGTCGATCCGTTCGAACTCACCGGAATCTCCTGTCCCACGACCTCGCTCTGCGTCGCGGTCGATGGGGTCGGGCGCGCGCTCGAGACCCACGACCCCGCCGACCCGGCACCGACGTGGAGCGAACCGGTCACGATCGCCGGGCACACGCTGCGCGCGGTCTCCTGCCCGAGCGCCACGCTCTGCGTCGCTGTGGACACGCACGGCGAAGCCTTCACGACGACAGACCCCGCAGCGGCGTCTCCGAGCTGGAGCGCGCCCAACACGATCGACGGGACCAACCTCCTCACCTCCGTCTCCTGTTCGAGCACCGAACTCTGCGTCGCGGTGGACAGCACGGGCGGCGCGGTCATCACCACCGAACCCGCCGCCGGGAAATGGGGCAGCCGGTCGGCGATCGACGGGACCACCGAACTGCGGGGCGTCTCTTGCTTCAAAACGGAACTGTGTACGGCCGTCGGCGGCGCCGGCGACGCGGTGATCACCACAAACCCCGCTGCCGCGACGCCGGCCTGGACCCCGGCCGCGGTGGACGGAACCGGCCAGCCGCAGGCGGTCTCGTGCTCGGCGCTGACGCTGTGCGTGATCGTCGACCACAGCGGCAACGCGCTCGTCTCGCACAACCCTGCGACCGCCACGCCGGAATGGGAAAAGCGCGAAAAACTCAACGAAGGCCGTCCGATCCACACGGTCTCGTGCTTCAAAACCGAACTGTGCGTGTCCGGCGGCGACGGTGGCGAATCGCAGATCTCCACGACGACGAACCCCACCGAAGAACCCCCGTCCTGGAAGGACGGCATCTCTGTGGACTTCTTCACCCGCATCACCGCCATGTCGTGCCCGACGACGGCGCTCTGCGTCGCCGCCGACCAGATCGGGCGTGTGGAGACGACGACCGACGCATCGGCGAGCACCCCCTTCTGGAGCGCGCCGGTCGAACTCAGCCCCAACGAAAAAGAAACGCACGTGTCGTGCGCGTCGACGTCGCTCTGCGTCGCCGTCGATGGCAACGGCTTGGCCTTCACGACCACCGATCCCACCGCGCCATCGCCTGAATGGACCGAACACACCGGCGTGATCGACACCTCCGCTGCTGCGATCTCCTGCCCGACGAACTCGCTCTGCGCGGTGGTCGACCGCAAAGACGAAGCCGTCTTCACCACGAACCCGGCCGCACCCAGCCCCGTGTGGACATCACCCGACCCGACCGGCACCAACACCGGCGAAGCGATCTCCTGCGCGGGCACGGCGTTCTGCGCGATCGTGGACAGCCAAGGCGGCTTCGTCAAAACCGCCGACCCGACCGCGGCGAAACCCGCGTGGGCACCGCGCGTGGAATTCGACGAAGACTTCCCGAGCGCGATCTCGTGCCCGACGACGACGCTGTGTGTGGTCGTCGACTTCGAAGGGAGCGCCCTTGTCACGCACGACCCGACAGACGCTGAACCCGAATGGACCAGCGAGGAGATCGACCCGGGCGGCGAACTGCTCTCGGTTTCGTGCACGAGCGCGATGGTTTGCGGCGCCGTCGACAGCGCCGGGCAGTTCCTGATCACCACCGAAGCGGGTGCGTCCGTGCCCGCCTGGACGGCGCCGGCCTCGATCGACGGCCGCGACGAACTCACCGCGGTCTCGTGCGCGTCGAACGCGCTCTGCGCTGTCGGTGATGAAATTGGACAGGCGATCATCGGGGCCCTGCCCTCTCCAGCTCCACCCCCGCCGTCGCCGGGCGGCGGCACGACGACGCCGACGCCGAAAACCACGCCGCCGGTGTTTCTGCCGCCTGCCAAGCCCGCCGCGCCCTCGTGCACCCTCACAGCAGGGTCGAGCAAGGTGCTCGTCTCGGCGAAGCACCACAAGCACGCTCATGTTGGCGCCCTGACGCTCAAGGCGCAGTGCAACGGGCTCGTGACCGGCACGCTCACCGGCAAGGTCACGGTGGGCAAGGGCAAGAAGCGCAAGACCTACGCGTTCGCCCCGACCCACAAGTCGCTGCCCGCGAACAAGACCGTGACGCTGACGCTGACGTTGCCGCGCAAGGCGCTCGCGGCGCTGGCGCACCACTCGCCCGAGAGCGCCACGTTCAAGCTCGCCTTCTACAACGCGGCGGGGAGCAAGTCGGTCACGGCGAGGATCGGCGCGCTGAAGCCGCAGCGCTGAGAGCGCTCAGGCGCTCGCGCGCCAGGAGCAGTCCATGCGCTTGACGCCGTAGATGAAGGCGCTGCGCAGCAGCTCCGGCTCGCCCGCTTCGATATCCGGCATCACGCGCAGCAGCTCGCCGAATATCGAGCGCAGCTGCGTGCGCGCCAGGGAGGCGCCCAGGCAGTAGTGCGGCCCGCCGCCGCCGAAGCCGAGATGGCGGTTGGGATCGCGCGAGAGGTCGAAGCGCCAGGGGTCCTCGAACGCGCGCTCGTCGCGGTTGCCCGAGTGGTAGAAGAGCACGACCTTCTCGCCCGCCGGCAGCTCGATTCCGTGAAGCTCCACGGGCTCCGTGGTCGTGCGGCGGAACGTCAGCACAGGCGAGGCCCAGCGCACGAACTCCTCGACCGCGGTGCCCATCACCGCGCCGGGATCGGCGACGAGCTTGGCGCGCTCGCCTGGGTTGAGGCTGAGCGCCCGCATCGCGTGGGAGGTCGTGTGACGGGTCGTGTCGTTGCCCGCCACCGAGAGCAGCACGAAGAACGCCGCGATCTCGTCGTGCGTCAGGCGCTCGCCGTCGACCTCGGCCTGGACGAGCCCCGTCATCAGGTCCTCGCCCGGGTTCTGCTCGCGGTGCGCCGCCAGCTCCTTCGCGAACGCCGTCAGCGTCCACAGCGCTTCGCCCAGCACTTCGATCGGAGCACGATCGCCGAATGCCTCCGGGTCGGAGGTCGTGACGAGCAGGTCGGCGGCCTCGACGACGCGCTCGCGGTCGGCCTCGGGAACCCCGATCATGTCCGAGATCGTCACGAGCGGCAGGCGCTTGGCGATCAGCTCGACGAAGTCGCCGCCGCCGGTGGGCGCCGCCTCCTCGACGATGCGCTTGGCGTTCGCGCGGATGCCGTCCTCGATGCGGGCGACCTGCCGCGGCGTGAACGCGGCGGAGACGAGCCCGCGCAGCTTGGTGTGACGCGGCGCATCCATCGCGAGGAACGACTGCGAGGCCTCCAGGAACTCGGGTGGCGCGTCGGCGAACTGCACGCCGTCGCCGGAACGGAACGTCTTCGCGTCACGGGAGATCCGGCGCACGTCCTCGTAGCGGACGACGGCCCAGTAGGGCTGGCGCCCCTGGTCCGGAAGGCCGAGGAGGTCCTCCGGCGGCTCGTGCTGGGAGAGCGGGCGCTCGGCGCGCAGCCAGGCGAAGTACTCGTCGCGCTCCTCGGCAGGACGGCCCCAGAAATCCAGGGCGCCGAGGTCGATCTGCGGCTCGTGCGTGCTCGCCATCCGTGCTCGGGTGCGAAGCTTACAGCCGTGATCTGGAGGGGTATCGCGCGTCGGGGGCTCCGAGCGCGGGTAGAAGCAGGCATGTGGAGGGGCAGCCGAAGATGAACGAGCCGGGCGGCGAGGCCGGGGACGGCCGGATCGAGGCGGGTGCGCGCACGCAGGAGCGGCGCGACGCCGGGCGCCAGCTCGAACAGATGCTCAGCATCACCGACGCCGCGCTCGGCTACCTGTCCCTCGAGGAGATGCTCGCCGAGCTGCTGGAGCGCATCCGCGACGGGCTGCAGGCTGACACCGCGGCGATCCTGCTGCTCGACGAGGACCGCGGCGTGCTGGTCGCGCGTGCCGCGCGGGGGCTCGAGGAGGAGGTGCGCCAGGGCGTGCAGGTGCCGCTCGCGCGCGGCTTCGCGGGGCGCGTGGCGGCGGGCCGCAGGCCGATCGTGATCGAGGACCTGAGCCGTGCCGACGTCGTCAACCCGATCCTCCGCCAGAGGGGCATCCGCTCGATGCTCGGCGTGCCGGTCCACGTGGAAGGGCGCGTGATCGGCGTGATGCACGTGGGCACGCTCGAGCGCCGGCTGTTCGACGAGGAGGACACCGCGCTGCTGCAGCTCGCGGCCGACCGCGCGGCCATCGCGATCGACCGCGCGCGGGCGACCGAGCAACGCTCGGTCACCGAGATCATGCAGCGCGCGCTGCTGCCCGACGAGCTGCCGGCGCTGCCCGGGGCGCACTTCAGCGCCAAGTACCTGCCGGGCGGCAGCGGCGTGAAGATGGGCGGCGACTGGTACGACGTGTTCCAGCTGCCGAGCGGGCGGCTCGGGCTCGTGATCGGCGATGTCGTCGGCCGGGGCGTGCTGGCGGCGTCGGTGATGGCCGAGATCCGGGCCTCGCTGCGGGCCTACCTGATGGAGGGCCACCCGTTGCCGGCGGTGATGCAGCTGCTCAACGAGCTGCTCGTGTCGATGGGCCGTCACCGCAGCGCAACGGTCGCGATGCTCGAAATCGACTTCGAGAGCGGGACCGTCGAGGGCGTGAGCGCCGGGCATCTGCCGCCGCTGATCGTCTCACCCGACGGCGAGGCGACTTTCCTCGAGCCCGCGCAGGGCCTGCCGCTCGGAATCCGGCGCGGCGGCGACTACCGCACCCGCCGCTACCGGATCGAGGTCGGCAGCACCGTGCTCCTCTACACCGACGGTCTCGTCGAGCGGCGCGGCGAGCCGATCGACGAGGGTCTCGACCGGCTGCGTGCGGCGGCGCGCCGGGCCGCCCGCAACGAGGACGCCACCTTCGCCGATCGGGTCTACCGCGAGCTGGTCGAGGACGGCGGCGCGCTCGAGGACGACGTCGCGCTGCTCGCGGTCGAGTCGCTGCCCCTGGGGCCGGAGATCGAGATGACCCTGAACGCCGAGCCCGGCGTGCTCGCCGGCCTGCGCCGCATACTCGGGCGCTGGCTGATCGGCGAGGGGCTCGCCGAGGAGCAGGTGTTCAGCATCACGCTCGCGGCATCCGAGGCGGCCGCGAACGCGATCGAGCACGCCTACGGCGCGCAGGAGTCGAGCTTCCGCGTCAGCGGCGTGCACGACGGCGACGAGGTGCGCGTAACGATCAGCGACGAAGGCCACTGGCGCGCGACGCGCCCCTACGGACGGGGACGCGGCCTGGCGATCATGCGCGCGCTCGTCGACGACGCACAGATCGAACGCCGCAACGACGGCACGAGCGTCACCCTCGTCAAGCGCATCTGCTCGGAGCCGGCGTGAGCCGCGCGGAGATGGAACGGCGCGAGGGCGTGCCCGTCGTGCGCCCGCGCGAGGACATCGATGCTGCCAACGCCACGTCGCTTCGCGAGCAGCTCAGCGGCTACGTCGACGTCGGCGTCGACCAGCTGGTGCTCGACCTCACCGGGACCCGCTACATCGACAGCGCCGGGCTCGACATGCTGTTCCGCCTCGCCGAGCTCCTGCGCCAGCGGCGCGCGGCGCTGGCGCTCGTGATCACGCCGGACTCGAACCTCGCGCGGCTGGGAGAGATCGTCGGGCTCCCGAACGCGATGGCCGTCTACGCCAGCGTCGAGGACGCGCTCTCGACGCGGGTGCAGCGCTCGCTCGACGGCTAGGGCGCGAAGCGCAGCGCGAGCACGCCGTCGGCGGGGAGCGTCAGCAGCCAGCGCCCGGAGCCGCTCGGAGCGAGGGCGACGCCGCCGCTGCCGGACGGAGTGAAGGCCTGCACCGCGCTCACCGCGGCCGCGCCTCGCAGCAGCAGCTTCGCCGGCTTCGCGGCTTCGTTGTCCAGGATCAGGAGCGGTTCACTGCCCGCCGTGGAGACGGAGGCGACCGACACCGCGCCGACGCTGCGGGCGCTGCGCAGCGTCGCGCCCGCCGGGAACCACTGCTGCAGCGCGACGAGCGCGCCCTCGACCGGCCTGCGCACGACTTCGGCACCGCGCAGGTAGAACGGGTCGTAGGGGTTGCCGCTGAGGTGGAAGCTCACTTCGCCGAAGCCGGTCTCCAGCGCAGCGAGCACGAACCGCACGGCCCACACGGCCGAGGCGCTGCTGTCCGACACACCGGCCTTGCCGCCGCAGGAGACCGAGTTGGCCTCGGAGATCACCGCGGGCACGCCGGCCGCGCGGGCGTCGGCGACGACCCAGGCCATGCGCCGCGGGGCGTTGCCCACGCTCTTCGCGAGCAGCCCGTGGATGGTCGCTTCTCTCGGCGAGCGGCACACCGAGAGCGGATAGCTGTGCACGCCGAGCGTCTGCGGATGAAGCGCGGAGATCACGCCCGGGAGCGCCGCGCGCCAGTGCGCCGGGTTGGCGAGTTCCGGGCCGATGACCGGTTGGGAGCCGATCGCCTGGCGCAGGTAGGCCGCGACCTGCTCATAGAGCGAGACGGCCTTCGCTTCTTCCCCCAGTTGCGTCTTGGCGAGCGAGAGGTAGTTGGGCAGGTAGTAGATGTCCGGCTCGTTGCCAAGCGAGAACTGCACGCCCGCGCCCGCCGCCTGCTGGGCGCCGGCGATCATCGCTTCGGCCCACGAGAACTGGCCGCTGCGCAGGTTCAGCCCGGCCGTCAGCGGTTGGCGCGTCGTGCCCAGCAGGCAGCGGAGCTGCGCCCAGAAGCTCGACGGCAGCGAGTAGGTGGTCGCCGCTTCCCAGCTCGGCGGCGGGCTCGCCGGCGGCGCCGGCGAGGTGAAGTCCTGGCTCTGCCCGCCGAGCGACAGCCGCGGCGAGCCCAGGCGCTGCATCTCCGCGGCGAGCGCGGGCGGCGGGCAGGATGCCGTGCCCAGATCGGCCGCCATCAGCGGGTACTCGATCGACAGCCCCACCGGAGGATGCGCGACGAGCAGGCCGGGGCCGCTCGTGAGGCCGGCCGACAGCGTCACCGTCGGCGGCGGCTTGACCTTCTTCTTCTTCGCCTTCGACTTGGCCTGTGCGGCAGGGCAGAGCAGCACCGCCGCCGCGAGCGCGGCTGCGACGACGATCGATGCGAGACGTCCGTTCACGGGTGTGGAGTCTGACGGCAGCGGCAGATGCGGCGCGCCGCACATGGCGCGGGGAGCGCGGCTGAGAGGATGTGCCGGTGCGGGTCCCCGAGCCCCTGAGCAAGAGCGAGCGCGAGCGGCTCGCGCCCTTCGTCAGCGACCTCGACGCGCCGGTGTTCGCGCTGCGCATGCTGCCGGAGACGACCCGGGGCGCGCTGTTCGCCCGCTACTCGCGCTACCCGGGCACGCTTCGCAGGCTGATGCTCGACGAGTTCGACGGCGAGCTCGACACATCCGCAAGCCCTGGCCGCGAGCAGCGCGCCGAGGCGCTCTACGAGCGCGTGCTCGGCGAGTACGGGGACGATTCGGTCGCTCAGCTGGCCGGACTGCACGTCGCCTGCGAGTGGGTCTCGAACCTGCTCACCAAGACGCTCGAGCGTCCGCGGCTCGGTGCCTACCTGGAGCAGTCCACGCGCTACATCTCCTTCGAGCGCCCCGTGCCCGGGCTCGGCTACCGCTACTACCGCGACCGCGAGCTCGGGGCGGACTACGAACGCGCGATGGACGGCCTGTTCGCCCGCTACGGGGAGGCCCTGTCCGCGTTCGCTCCCTGGCTGGCCGAGCGCTTCCAGCCCGCGCCGGGGCAGGACGGGCGCGCCTATGAGCGCGCGATCCGCGCCAAGGCGCTCGACCTCGCGCGCGGGCTGCTGCCCGCGGCGACGCTCTCGCATGTCGGTATCTTCGCGAGCGCGCAGACGTTCGAGCGCCTGGTAATGCACCTGCGCGCCGCCGAGCTGCCCGAGGCGCAGGCGTGCGGTGAGCAGATCCTGGCCGCCCTGAGGACCGTGGCGCCGGCGTTCACCACGCGCCTGGACCGGCCGGATCGGGGCGGTGCCTGGAGCGCCTTCCTGCGGGAGCGGACCGCGCGTGAGGCAGCAGCAGCGCGCGAGCTCGGGCTCGACCGGCGAGAGCCGGCCGTCGAGGGAGCGAGCGTGCGCCTGCTGCGCGTCGAGGGCGACGAGCGCCGCCTGCTCGCGGCGCTGCTGTTCGAGCGCGCGGGCACGGATGAGCAGACGATCACCGAGGCTGTGGGCGCCCTCGGCGAGGACGAGCGCGCGGCGCTGCTCGGCGAGCTCCTCGGCGGGCGCGGCAACCGGCGCCACCTGCCGGGCCGCGGCCTGGAGGCGCTGCGCTACCGCTTCGAGGTCGTCTCGGACTACGGCGCCTTCCGCGACCTCCAGCGTCACCGGATGCTCACCGTGCAGTGGCAGCCGCTCGGCCCCCACCTCGGTGCCGAGCCGCCGGAGGAGGCCGCCGCCGCGGGGCTCGAGGACCTCTACGCGCGCGCGCACGAGGAGTCGCGTGCGGCCTGGCAGCGCCTCGACGACGCCGGCCTGCGCGCGCAGGCGCCCTACGCGCTCTGCCTGGCGTTCCGCATTCGCTACGTGCTCGACATGAACGCGCGCGAGGCGATGCACCTGATCGAGCTGCGCTCGGGGCGCGAGGGGCACGCCTCCTACCGCGCGGTGGCGGCGCGGATGCACGCGCTGATCGCGGCCGAGCACCCGGCGGTCGCGGCGGCGATGAGCCACCGCGACGAGACCGCCGGCCCGCGGCTCGAGCGGATCGAGGCGGAGCTCCGCCGCGCGTAGGATGGCGCGCATGGAAGTACCGGTCCGCCTCCTGAGCGAGACGGCGCGCGTGCCCTCGCGCGCACACGAGGACGACGCCGCGTTCGACCTCTACGCCGACGAAGCGGTCGTCCTCGCCCCCGGCGCTCGCGCCGCGGTCGCGACCGGGATCGCGCTCGCGCTGCCGCCCGGCACCTGCGGGCTCGTGCTGCCGCGCTCGGGCCTCGCCGCGCGGCACGGCATCACGGTGCTGAACGCGCCCGGCCTGATCGATCCCGGCTACCGCGGCGAGGTGATGGCGATCCTGCTGAACACCGACCCGGCGGAGCCGTTCGCGATCGAGCGCGGCGAGCGCATCGCGCAGCTGCTGATCGCCCGCGGCGAGGACGTGACGCTGCTGGCGGTCTCCGGCGAGCTGGAGCAGACGGCGCGCGGCGCCGGCGGGCTGGGCTCGACGGGGCGCTGATCAGGCGGCCAGCGCCTCGCCCTCCTCGATCTCCGCCTCCACCTCGGGACTCGGCAGAGCGGCCAGCTCAGGCGGCTTCGGGTTGCGCAGCCGCAGCAGCGCGAGCAGCGCGCCGGCCAGCGAGATCGCGGCGCCGACGATGAAAGCCAGGTCGAAGCCGCTTGTCAGCGCCTTCGCCACGCCGGCACCGGCGTCCGCCCGCGTCTGGGAGTCCGCGATCGTCGAGAGCACGGCCAGCCCGAGCGCCCCGCCCATCAGCCGCGAGGTGTTCAGCAGACCGGAGCCGATCCCGCTCTGCTCCACCGGCAGTGCCTGCATGGCGACGATCGTCGCCGGCACCAGCGAGAAGCCCATGCCGATCGCCGACAGGAGCGCTCCCGGGAACACGCTGCCGAGGTAGGAGCCACCGGGAGCGACCCCGACCAGCAGGGCGATCCCGAGCGTGGCCAGCGACATGCCGGCGGTGATCACGGTGCGCGGCCCGAACCGCCCGACGAGTTTTGGCGCGAGTGTCGAGGCGACGAAGATCGAGCCGGTCATCGGCAGGAAGGCGAGTCCCGCTTCGATCGCGTCGAAGTGGAGCACTTCCTGCAGGTAGAGCGTCAGGAAGAACCACACCGGGAAGAAGGACGCGTACAGGAGCGCGACGACGAGGTTCGCGACCCGCAGCTGCGTGTGGCGCAGCACCGACAGCGGGATCAGCGGCTCGCTCGCACGAGACTCAACGAGCACGAAGCCGGCGAGCAGCGCGGCGCCCGCGGCGAGCGGGATCAGCACGCCCGCCGACCCCCAGCCGAGCGTGTCCGTGCGCACGATCCCGAAGGTGAGGCTGACGAGGCTCGCGGTGATCAGAACGGCGCCGGCGAAGTCGAAGTTGCGTGTTCCGCGCACCGCCTGGCCGGCGGGGATCAGACGCAGCCCCATGGCGATCACGATCGCGCCGAGCGGCACGTTGACCGCGAAGATCGCGGGCCAGCCGAAGCCCTGCGTCAGCACGCCGCCCAGCAGCGCGCCGGATGAGCCGCCGAGCGCGCCCATCGCGCCCCACATGCCGACCGCGCGGTTGCGCTCGGGTCCGGCCTCGAAGGAGCTCGTGACGATCGAGAGGGTGGCCGGTGAGAGGACGGCGCCGCCGAGCCCCTGCAGCGCCCGCGCGCCGATCAGCAGGCCGCGGCTGTCGGCGAGCGCGCACGCCAGCGAGGACAGCGAGAACAGGGCGGTGCCGGAGAGGAACATGCGACGGCGCCCGAGCAGGTCGGCGCAGCGGCCGCCGAGCATGAGGAAGCCGGCGAAGGTCAGCGTGTAGGCGTTGACGACCCACTGCAGGCCGGTCGGGGAGAAGTGCAGGCCGTCGTGGATCGACGGCAGCGCCACGTTCACGATCGAGACGTCCAGGATGACCATGAACTGCGCCAGGCAGACGATCAGCAGCAGGGCGGTCTTGTTCGTTCTCAGTGCGCTCATGGGTGGTATTGTGGGGGTAGATTTATCCGGGTAGTAGAGAAGGGTTTATCCTGGTAGTGGAAGTTCCACCTTCCTATCGAGACGAAGACGGCGCGCCGGATTCGACACCGTCCGGGCAGAACGGCTCGGAGCCGCGGATTCGTGAGACGCCCGCCTCGGGCGCGCGCCGGCGCGCCGAGCTCGCGGACTTCCTGCGCATGCGCCGGGCGAGCATCAAGCCCGAGGACGTCGGCCTGCCGGGCGGCGGGCGGCGCCGCACCCCCGGGCTGCGCCGGGAGGAGGTCGCCCAGCTCGCCGGCGTGGGGACGACTTGGTACACGTGGCTGGAGCAGGGCCGCGACGTGCGCGCCTCGCTCGACGTGCTCGAGGCGATCGCTCGCGCCCTGCGCCTCAACCAGGCCGAGCGCACCCACCTGATCCTGCTCGGGCGCGGCGAACAGCCGCCGCCGCGCGCGGCGCCCGGCGAGCGCGCGTCGCCGACGCTGCGAAAGCTGATCGAGAACCTGGGCCCTAACCCGGCGTACATACTCGGGCGCCGCTGGGACTACCTCGCGTGGAACGACGCGGCCGTGGCGTTGCTCGGCGATCTCGGCAAGATCCCGCGCGCAGCGCGCAACCACGCGTGGCTCACGTTCACGGATCCCGTGCGCCGCGAGATGTTCAGCGACTGGGAGCGCAGCTCGCGACTGCTGGTCGCGAAGTTCCGCGCCGACAGCGCCCGGCACCTCGGCGACCCCGAATTCGAGTCGCTCATCAACGCGCTGCGCAAGTCGAGCTCCGAGTTCTGCCGCGCCTGGAAGCTGCACGAGGTCGCCTACACGGGCGAGGGCCGCAAGGACCTGCATCACCCGGTCGCCGGCCTGATGTCGTTCTCGCACGCCGTGTTCCACCCCGCCGAAGACTCCGAGCAGCGGCTCGTGCTGTACTCGCCGCTGCCGGAGAACGACACCGCGGAGAAGCTCGGACGGCTGATGGGCGGGCGCGAGCTCGCGGCAACGGGCGTCGTCGAGCCGCTCCCGGTGCCGGCCTTCGCGAGCTAGCCGCGACCCGCCGTGAGGCGGATCGCACACAAGCGTGCGGCGCGAGGGCGTAAGGTCGGGGCCACACCGGACCTACCGACGGGGGGCCTCACGATGGGACTCTGGAGCAAAGCCTTCGCAGCGGGATACGACCGCTTCATGGCTGCCAGCGAGCGGGACACCTTCTCGCCGCACCGCAAGACGCTGCTCGCCGGCGCCGGCGGCGATGTGATCGAGATCGGCGGCGGCACCGGCGCCAACCTCGCGCTCTACGACGGCGTCCTCGCGAGCCTCACCGTGACAGAGCCCGAGGAGCCGATGGCCAAGCGCCTGCAACGCAGGGCCGACGAGGTGAGGCCCGGGACGACCGTGGTGCGGGCGCCCGCCGAGGACCTCCCCTTCGAGGGCGAGAGCTTCGACGTCGCCGTGTCGACGCTCGTGCTGTGCACCGTCGGCGACCAGCCGCGCGCGCTCGGCGAGCTGCAACGGGTCCTCCGTCCCGGCGGGCGGCTGCTGTTCATGGAGCACGTCCGCTCCGACGACGAGAAAGTCGCGCGCTGGCAGGACCGCCTGATGCCGCTGCACAAGGCGTTCGCCTGCGGCTGTCGCTGCAACCTTTCCACGCTCGACGGGATCCGCGCCGCCGGGTTCGAGGTGACGGAGCTCCGGCACGACACGATCGCCCACGCGCCGGCCTACGTGCGCCCGCTGATCGTCGGCGTCGCCGAGAAGCCGGCCTAGCGCCCGGAGATCGTCAGGATCCCACCGGCCTGCGCCGCCATCTCAGCTCGCGTGGCGCAGCCTGAGCGCCTGCGGGTTCCACCCGCGGCGGCGCAGCACCATCAGCCCCAGCAGCGCCGCGGCCAGGCAGGTGAGCGCGCCGAGCCCGAGCCCCGCTCGCGCCCCCGCCCACTCGATCACCCAGCCGACGACCGGCCCGCCGATCGGCGTCGAGCCCTGGAAGGCGACGAACCACAGCGCCATCACCCGGCCCCGCATGCTCGGAGCGGCGGTCAGCTGCAGGGTCGAGTTCCCGCCCGACATGAAGGCGATGCTCGCGCCGCCGGCCAGCGCCAGCGCGAGCAGCTCGGCCTCGAGGGTCGGAGCGGCAGCCGCCATCGCCAGGACGACCCCGAATGCCACGCACGCTGCGACGAGCATCGGCACGCCCGTGCGGCCGCGGGCAGCGACGAGGAGCCCTCCGAGGACGGCGCCGAGGCCCATCGCGCCGGTCATGAAGCCGTAGCCGGAGGCGCCGGCGTGGAGGGCGCGCTCGGCCATCACGGGAAGCGTCACCTGGAACTCGTACGCGAGCGCGCCGACCAGCGCCATCATCGCCAGCGGGACGGCGAGCTCGGGGGTCGAGCGCACGTAGCGCAGGCCCTCGCGCAGCTGCCCGGGCTCGCGGCCGCTCGCCGGGCTGGGGCTGATCTGGGTGGTGTCGAGGCGCAGTAGCGAGGCGATCACGGCCGCGAAGCTCAGAGCGTTCAGCAAGAAGCACCAACCCTCGCCGGTGGAGGCGATCAGTAGGCCCGCCACGGCAGGCCCGATCGCGCGGGCGACGTTGACGAGCACCGAGTTGAGGCTGACAGCGTTGCGCAGGTTCTCGGAACCGACCATCTCGAGCATGAAGGCCTGGCGAGAGGGGCTCTCGAAGGCGTTGTTGAGCCCGAGCAGCAGCGCCAGCAGACCGATCTGCCACAGCTGCACCGAGCCGCTCAGCGTCAGTGCGGCGAGTGCCGCGGCCTGGACGCCCATCGCCGCCTGTAGCGCGATCATCATGCGCCGCTTGTCGACGCGGTCGGCGACGACGCCCCCGTAGGGCCCCAGCAGCAGGACCGGCAGGGTCTGCAGCGCGACGATCACCCCGAGCGCGCCGGCAGAGTGGCTGATCGTGAGCACGAGCCACGCCTGCGCGGCCATCTGCATCCACGTGCCGGTCAGCGACACGGCCTGACCGGCGATGTAGGTCCGGTAGTTCGGAACCTGGAGCGAGGCGAACGTGACGCGGCCGGCGCGCCGGATCCTGCTCATCGCGGCCGCTCGACGACGGCATCGCCGAGCCGCTCGAGCACCGGCAGCGCCTCCCACAGCAGGCGGCGCTCGGCGTCGCCCAGCCCTTCTATGTGCTCGGCGAGGGCGCGGCTGCGCGCGCGGCGGATGCGCTCGCGCATGCGCCGCCCGGCGGCGGTCACCTCGACCACGGCCGCGCGGCGGTCCGCGCTGTCGGCGCGGCGGCGGATCAGCCCCTGCTCGCAGAGCTGCGCGGTGATCCGCGAGAGCATCGTCGGGTTCAACCCCTCCTCGGCGGCCAGCTCGGAAAGGCCCAGCGGGCCTGTGCGCACGATCGTGAACAGAACGGCGACCTGCGAGGGGGTCAGGCGGGTGCCGGAGTGGCTCGCGCGAAGGCCGCGGTTGAGGCGGGCGACCACCGCACGCAGCCGATCGGCCTCATCGGGCTCTCGCTGCTGCTCTGCCTTGGGCGCCGTCGCGACCGCCGTCACATCGTGCTCTTCCTGCCGAATACTTGCTTATCGGCAAGCATTATATCGCAGGAGGGCGCGGGCACCGGCCTAGGCGCGTCCGCTGATCGTCGGCGTCGCCGAGAGCCAGCCTAGCGTCGCTCGGCGTCGGTTACGCCCGCCTCAGGCTCCCGCGAACTCGAGCGCCTCGTCGATCAGCCGGCGCCAGCGAGCCGGGTCGCGCCGCGGGACCCGGGCCCACTCCCGGAACCGGCGGCCGTTCGGTGCGAACGCGATCGCCTCGCCGGCTGCGATCAGCGCATCGACCCGGGTCTCGGGGAGCTTGACGATGAGATCGCCCGACTTACGATCGCTCGAAGCGAAGAACACTCCGTGCAGGCGCAGACATGGGAAGCCCATCATCGTCCCGGTCCGGACGCCCGCGCGGCTCAGGGCCGGCTCGGCGGCGTCCCAGAAGGCCCGCGCGACATCGTCACTCGCCATCGGCCCGCTCCGGGTCGGGTGGGTATCTCAGGAGGTAGCCGCTGGCGGCGAGCCAGTGGGTCCATGAGGCCTCGGATCCCGCGACCCGCACCGATCCGTCCGCGCGCCCGCCGTCCCAGTCGGCGTCGCCGCGAGCCCAGCGCCTCATGAAGGAGGCGTCGGTGTCGATCGTGAGCTCGGGCGCCGGCGCCGGGCCCGGGTGCTGCGTGAGCGCGCCGCCGCTGAAGGCGAACGCCGCCGGCTCGCCGGCGACCGTGAGCTCGAAGTCGCCGTCCGGTATCCGCTCTGCGCCCTCGACGTAGCGCACGTCGAACCGGTGCTCGGAGCCGCCGTCGGCGGAGGGATCGACGAGGAACTGCACGCCCCATTCCCTGAGAGCGGCCAGCGCAGGCTCCAGAGCGCGGCCGCGCTCGGTCAGCCCGTAGCGAACCCCGCCGCCGACCGCGCCGGCCCGCCGCTCAACCACTCCCGCCGTCTCGAGCTTGCGGAGCCTGTCCGAGAGCGCAGACGTGCCGATCCCGGGCAGCCGGCCCTGAAGCTCGCCGTAGCGCATCGCCCGCTTCTGGAGCTCCTGGACGATCACGAGCGTCCAGCGCTCGCCGATGACGTCCAGGGCGCGCGCGAGCGGACAGAAGCGGCCGTACCCCTCCCATGGAGTGCGCGGCATCCGGCGCCTCTAGCTCGCCGGCATCAGCGCGGCCATCTGGGCGGTGTCGAAGATCAGGCGCGCGGAGACGAGCTTGCCGTCTCGAACTCGCGCCCACTCGGTCATCGGGATCGACCCCGCCCCGGCCGGCGTCTCGATCTTGAACTCGTAGACCGAGCACACCTCCTCGCCGTCCTCCCACTGCCGGAGCATCTCGCTGCCCTTCACGATCGGCGCGAGGCCCGAGGCCCCCTCGAGAAAGGCATCGCGACCCTCGGCCTGCAGAACCGGACCGTTGAACGAGAAGTCCTCGGCGAGCAGCTCGCGCGCCCCATCCAGATCACCGGCCGTGAAGCGGTCGAGGTAGTCACGGAACACCTGCGCAGATGACATCGATAACTCCTTTTTGAGGATTATGCTCTCAGTTTAGGAGCGAGACGCGGCGATGTCAACGGCGCTCCGGAAGGTATCCGCCGCCCCGGGGTCCGAGAAGGCGAGGGAGGCTTCAATCGACGACTCACCGGAGGTGAGACCGTTGGCAGACAAAGCCACCACCCGCCTGATCCTCACGGGCCTGCGCGCGATCGGCGCGCTGGCGCTGATCGCGATGGGCGCATTGCACCTGCAGCAGTACTACGACGCCGGCTACTCGGCGATCCCCACGATCGGCACGCTGTTCGTGCTGAACTTCGTCGGCGGCGTCGCCCTCGGCCTGGCGCTGCTCCTGCCGCTCGAGCGCCTGCCCGGCCGCGCGGGAGCGGTCGCGGTCCCGCTGCTCGCCTTCACCGGCGCCGCGATGGCCGCGACGGCGTTCGTGTTCCTGCTGATCAGCCAGCAGACGCCGGTGTTCGGCTGGCTCGAGACGGCGAAAACCAGCGCGATCCCCGCGGCCCTCTACTCGGAGGCAGTCGCGACGGTGGCGCTCGCCATCGTGGCGGCGGCAAGCGCGGTGTCCTCACGACCGAGGCATCTGCGGCCGGCGCTCTAGCGCGGTACGGGCCGCACATGTGCGGCCCGACGACCGGCACATGTGCCGGTCGTAGAGGCGGCGCATGCGCCGCCTCAGGGGTCGGCGCATGCGCCGACCCCGGTGGGGCCGCATGCGGCCCCACCTGCCCCCGAAAGGGGCCTTGAGCCCCCAACCACACCTCTAGGCGGGGACGGCCACCTCTTCGTCTGAGTAGATCTCGCCGGCCTCGGCCTTCTCGACCAGCGAGGCGGGCGGCTCGAAGCGCTCGCCGTACTTCGCGGCCAGCTCGCGGGCGCGGGCGACGAAGCCGGACACGCCGCCCTCGTATCCGTTGATGTACTGGAGCACGCCCCCGCTCCAGCCCGGGAAGCCGATCCCGAAGATGGAGCCGATGTTGGCGTCGGCGACGGACTCGATCACGCCCTCGTCCAGGCACTTGACCGTCTCCAGCGCCTCGGCGAACAGCATCCGCTCCTCGAGGTCCTTCAGAGAGATCCTCGACGGGTCCTCCATCGGCGGGAACATCTCTTTCAGGCCCTTCCAGAGGCCGGTGCGCTTACCGTCCTCGTAGTCGTAGTAGCCGGCGCCCTCGAGCTTGCCCGCCCGGTTGGCCTCCAGCATCTTGTCGACGACCTGGAAGGAGGCACGGTCCTCGAACACCCCGCCGTCGGCCTCGACGGCCGCCTTGGTGGCGTCGCGGATCTTCTTGGCGAGCCTCAGGTTGAGCTCGTCGGAGAGCTGCAGCACCGGCGCCGGGTAGCCGGCCTGGTTGGAGGCCTGCTCGATCGACGCGGGCGGGATGCCCTCGAGCAGCATCCCGACGCCCTCGTTGATGAAGCTGCCGATCACGCGGCTCGTGAAGAAGCCGCGGCTGTCGTTGACGACGATCGGCGTCTTCTTGATCTGCTTGGCGAGATCGAGCGCCCGGTAGAGCGTCTCGTCGTTCGTCTTCTCGCCCTTGATGATCTCCAGCAGCGGCATCTTGTCGACGGGCGAGAAGAAGTGCAGGCCGATGAATTCGTCGGGCCGCGAGACGCCCTCGGCGAGGCCGGTGATCGGCAGCGTCGAGGTGTTCGAGCCGAGCAGCGCGCCCTCGGCGAGATGCGGCTCGATCTCCGCGAAGACCTGAGCCTTCACGGCCGGGTCCTCGAACACCGCCTCGATCACGAGGTCGGCGCCCGCCGCCCTGGTGGGGTCGTCGGTCGGCGTGATGCGCGCCAGCAGCTCGTCGGCCTGCTCCTGGGTGGAGCGCCCGCGCGAGACCGCCTTCTCGACGAGGCCCGCCGAGTAGGACTTGCCGCGGTCCGCCGCCTCCTGGGAGACGTCCTTGAGGACGACCTCGATGCCGGCTTTCGCGCACACGTAGGCAATCGCCGCGCCCATCATGCCCGCGCCGAGCACGACCACCTTCTTGGCCTCGAACCGCTCGATGCCCTCCGGGCGGTCACGGTCGCCGTTCACCCGCTGCAGGTCGAAGAAGAACGCCTGGATCATGTTCTTCGCGACCTGGCTCGTGACGAGGTCCACGAAGTAGCGGCCCTCGATCTCGCTCGCGTTGTCGAAGTCGACCTGCGCGCCCTCGACCGCCGCCGCCATGATGTGGTGCGGGGCCGGGTAGTTCGCGCCCTTCAGCTGCTTGCGCAGGTTGGCCGGGAACGCGGGCAGGTTCATCGCGAGCTTCGGGTTCGAGGGGGTGCCGCCGGGCATCTTGTAGCCCTTGACGTCCCACGGCTGCACGGTCGGCTCGTCGGCCGGCTGTGCCTTGATCCACGCCTTGGCGGCGGGAACGAGCTCCTCGCGCGTGGCAACCACCTCGCCGACGAGGCCCATCTCCAACGCCTTGGCGGGACGCACTTCCTGACCCTGCATCAGCAGGTTCATGAGCGCGTCCACGATCCCGAACATGCGCACCGAGCGCACGACGCCGCCGGCGCCCGGCAGCAGCCCGAGCTTGACCTCGGGGAAGCCGAGCTTGACCTTCGGGTCGTCCAGCGCGACGCGGTGGTGGCAGGCGAGGCAGATCTCGAGGCCGCCGCCGAGCGCGGCGCCGTTGATCGCGGCGACGACCGGCTTGCCGAGCGTCTCCAGGCGGCGCAGCTGCTTCTTGCCGCCGCGGACCATCTCGGCGATCTGCGGCGCGTCGTCCTTGCCGGCCGCGCGCAGGTCGTTGAGGTCGCCGCCGGCGAAGAAGGTCTTCTTCGCCGAGGTGATGACGACACCCGTGATCGAGTCCTTCTCGGCCTCGAGGCGGTCGATCGCGGCGGCCATCGATTCCGCGTAGTCGCGGTTCATCGTGTTCGCCGACTGGTTCGGGTCATCCAGCGTGAGGACGACGATGCCGTCGGAGTCCTGCTCCCAAATAACAGTGTTGCTCCGCGGGCCATCCAGGCCCGCGTCCTGGTCTTGAGCTTCGGCCTCCGGCCTCAGATTTGATGCCATGACTAGATCGCCTCCACGACGGTCGCGATTCCCATGCCGCCGCCGACGCACAGCGTGGCCAGCCCGTAGCGGCCGCCGGTGCGGTGCAGCTCCTCGATCAGCGTGCCGAGGATCATGCCCCCGGTCG
>Ga0134126_10002906_pt1 | contig 21555 bp, 17 predicted proteins | sample KB31752_FD_96881 | JGI IMG/M metagenome (GOLD analysis project Ga0134126, IMG submission 96881) | Terrestrial soil microbial communities with excess Nitrogen fertilizer from Kellogg Biological Station, Michigan, USA - KB3-175-2 | ecosystem: Environmental > Terrestrial > Soil > Unclassified ... | reverse complement strand
TCGGGAAAGGAAACCGGGGCTTTCGTTTGCGCCAGAGTCATATCGCCTGAAACGAGCAGTAGGAACAGGATGGCGGCATATTTCATGTCGATGCTCTTGAAATCCGATCCTGGGATTTTCGCACATAATCGACCGCCAGCCTTCTCACTTTTCGGATGCGGGAACAACCCGCAAGCCCTGCACCTGACCGCGCCGTAGGCCGTGCTATTCTCCCATCCCTCGGAGGACGAGTATCGGGAGCGCCGTTGACATCCATCGAAGACAAGGTCCGCCTATACGAACTCGTGATTGAAAACGGGCGTTCGTCCAGCCCCTACGTCTGGCGCATTCGTTACGCGCTCGCCCATAAGGGGGTGGCCTGCGAAGCGATCCCGCTTGGTTTCACCGAAATTCGCGCGGCCTTTGGCGGTCGACACAAGACGGTGCCGGTCATCGAGCATGGTGGCACTCAGCTGGCCGAGAGCTGGGACATCGCCGAATACCTGGATCGTGCCTTTCCCGACCGGGCCGCCCTATTTGCAACGCCGGCGGAACATGCCATGGTGAGACTCACCGACGCATGGTTTGCGCCAATCCAGCGCATGATGTTCCTGGTATACGCATTGGACATTCACGACGCCGCGCGTCCCGAGGATCGCGCCTACTACCGCCGCTCCCGGCAAGAGCGCCTCAAGGGCGCGACCCTGGAAGAGGTCACGGCGAATCGCGCGTCGCGGCTGCCGGCGATTCGCGACGCGTTGAATCCCTTGCGCGAGCATCTCTCCCGCTTTCCCTTTCTCGGAGGCAGCGCGCCGAATTACGCCGATTACATCGCACTCGGTACATTTCATTGGGCCGCAAGCGTCGGCACGCTGCCGCTGCTCGCGCACGATGACACGCTGCGGACATGGATCGAGCGTGGCTTCGATCTCTACGGAGGACTCGGCCGCGACCCACGCATGAAGCCGCTGTTCGAGTAGCACGCAAATCTCGAGATTCTGGGCCAACGGCCCAGGAATTCCACATTCAGCTCGTCGATCGTTTATAATCAATCGCTCTGCGCCATGCTGTTTCGTGGCGCACACATCGGCAATTTGTGCACGCGCGGGAACTCGTTATGGGCAGGAAGGGAGACGAACGGCGCCACCAAATACTTAGCATGGCGAAACAGATGCTATTGGACGGCGGATCGAACAGCTTCGTACTGCGGGATGTAGCTGAGCGGCTGCATATTACCCATGGAAACCTTCAATATTATTTTCCGACCAAGCAGGACCTGTTTGTCGCCATATTCGATGAAGAGTTGGCGAAATATACCGACGCGATGAAGACGGCCGTTGCGTCAACCACCACAAAACGGGGCAGGCTCGCGGCAATCATCGACTCCGGTTTCCAGGTCTTGAGATCGCCGGAAACCTCGCTCTGGCGCACGATGATGTCGATGGCGGACCACAGCAAGGAAATGGCGGCAATTCTCAAGAAAGAGAATGATCTCTACGAAGCTGCAGTCACCAAGGAACTGAAGCAAATCGCGCCTGAATTATCGCCGCAACGGCGCCGGCACATCGCGAAAATCGTTCACGCCATAATCGACGGTCTCGGAATTCAATTCGGTCTCGAAGACCCCAATAGCCCGGACATGCGGGCGCTGGAGAGCGAGATCCGGGCATTGATCGTCAACTTGATCGAGACCGACTAGTCGCCATCGCAATTTGCCAGATGCGCGTCTATCTAGCCCAGAACGGCCGACACCCCTCCATCGACCGCCAGAACCTGGCCGGTAATATGTTTCCCCGCCTGCGACGCGAACAATAGCGCCGCGCCCTTCAAATCACTCTCATCGCCCAGTCGCTTCAGTGGGGATCTGGCCGAGAGCGTCTCCGCTCCCTTCTGCTTGAGCAGGCCGCTGGTGAGTTTGCTGGGGAAGTAGCCTGGCGCGATCGCATTGATGCGAATGCCGTGCTTGCCCCACTCGGCGGCAAGCGTCCGGGTCAGATTGATCAGGCCGCCCTTGCTGCTGTTATACGCCGCAGTTTCCTGGCCGTTGCCGTTGCCGGCGAGCCCGCAAATGGATGCCATCATGATGATGCGTCCGTTTTGCCGCGGAATCATGCTCGATTTGGCCACATGCTGACTAAACAGGAATGCGCTCCGGAGGTTCAGATTCATGACCTTGTCCCAGGCATCGAGAGGATGGTCTTCAGCCGGCGAACCCCAGCTGGCGCCGGCGTTGTTGACCAGGATATCGATTGAACCGAGCATGCTCAAAGCTTCCGCGCAAACCCGCGCCACTTCGGCCGGCTGGCTTGCATCCGCGGCAATCCATTTCGCCTGAATGCCTCGACCGCCCAAGTGATCAACCGACTCTGCCAGATCCTCGGCTTTCCTCGACGTCAATACCACCCGAGCGCCTGCTTCACCCAGTGCCTCGGCGACCTGCAGCCCAAGTCCCCGGGAACCGCCCGTGACCAGAGCCGTACAACCCGACAAATCGAACAACGTACCGATGTGAGTGCCCATATGCCTCAGTCATCCACGGCGTGCTTTTTGAGTTCCCAGCGCGCGATCTGATTGCGATGCACCTCGTCAGGCCCGTCCGCAAGACGCAACGTGCGCGCCGCGGCATAGGCAAACGCTAATGGAAAATCGTCGCTGACGCCGGCGCCGCCATGTGCTTGAATTGCCCAATCGATGACCCGGCAGGCCATGGTCGGGGCGGCGACCTTGATCATCGCAATTTCCATTCTCGCCGCCTTGTTGCCCACGGCATCCATCATCCATGCAGCCTTGAGGGTCAGCAGCCGTGCTTGTTCGATCAGAATGCGCGCCTCGGCGATTCGCTCCTGCGTGACCGTCTGTTCGCTCACGAGCCGTCCAAACGCACGCCGGCTCGCGGCGCGGCGGCACATGGCTTGCAACCCTCGCTCCGCCATGCCGACGAGCCGCATGCAATGATGGATGCGCCCCGGCCCCAGCCGGCCCTGAGCGATCTCAAATCCCCGTCCCTCCCCCAGCAGGAGATTCTCAACCGGTACCCGGACGTTCTCGAACCTGAGTTCCGCATGGCCATGCGGAGCATCGTCATAGCCGAAAATCGGCAAATGCCGCTCCAGAGTGATTCCGGGCGCATCCATTGGGACCAAAATCATCGACTGCTGAAGATGCACATCGGGGTGGTCCGGGGAACTCTTGCCCATGAAAATGACGACTTTGCACCGCGGGTCATTGGCGCCCGATGACCACCACTTGCGGCCGTTGAGCACGTAGCAATCGCCGTCGCGGTCGATGCGCGCTTGGATGTTGATCGCATCGCTCGACGCCACATCCGGCTCCGTCATCGCGAAGCACGACCGTATCTCCCCGGCCAACAGCGGCCTCAGCCATCGATTCTGTTGTGGGAGCGTGCCGTAGCGATGCAGGACCTCCATGTTTCCCGTATCCGGCGCGCTGCAATTGAAAGGTTCGGACCCAATCGGCGAGCGGCCCATGACTTCAGCAAGCGGTGCGTACTCTGAGTTGGTCAGGCCGGCGCCGATTTCGCCGCCGGGCATGAAGAGATTCCACAGGCCGGCCGCCCGCGCCTTGCACTTCAATTCCTCCATTGTCGTCGCCGGCTGCCAGGCGTTGCCGGCGCGGCGGTTTGCCGCAACCTCGGCGGCGAATGTCGATTCGGCGGGATAAACGTGTTCATCCATGAACGCCGTTACCCGTTGAATGTAGTCCTGCGCGCGCGGTGAATAGGAGAAATCCAGCACGCTAGCGCCACTTCACTTCATGATCGGCCGTCAATACGGTCAAGTCGGAAAAATCAGGTCCGAATTCCAGGTCGACTTCCATGCCTTCCCGGAAGACGAATGTATCTCCCTTGGCGAGCTTGAACGCCGGCCCGCCTTTGATTTTGATGTCAGCCGTGCCCGACGTGACATAGCCGAATTCGTCGAAAGGGTACTTGAATGATTCGTGGCCCGACTCTTTGAAGGCCGCGTACACCCGTTTGCCGTCTTGCGAGCGATAGATGATCGCCTCTTGGCCGCCAAATTCCGGCAAAGCGACCCATTTCAATTCGTCGAGCCGCCAATGCAGCGGACCGTCCTGTTTGGATTGCACGAACTGCGCCGTACTGAAGCCGGCGGCGAAACCGCAGGCCACCACGACGACCAATGCCACCGTCACGCTTGGCCGGCTCGGATTGAAAATCATTCTTCCTCCCTTCGTGATCGGTCGACCATCTACCTGGCGTTACTCAAACTCGCCAATGCCTTCCTCGAGAGACTTCGACTCGATGATCAGAACCTCGCGAAAATCTTTGCTCACGGTCCAAGTGCCCCGGAAACCCCGCGGAACGACGAAGGAATCACCCATCGCAAAGAACCGCGCGGCGCCCTCCTCCGTAACCAGCTTTGTCGTGCCCTGCAATACCTGCACGTACTGGTCGAACGGATAGTCCTTGAGGAGCAGCGTACCGCCGTCCTTTGATGCCCACACGTCGACGATGAATGCCCCACTGAACAATTCCCGGGTCGATAGTTGCTGCATGCCGGAGACCGTCAGCTCCTTTTTATAGGCGGGTATCCTTTCGAGCCCCTCACCGCGAAGCGTGTTCCGATCCAATGAGACGACGGATGGGCTATCAGCGCGTGCCTGACTCATCATACTCGGACCGGCGGCCGCCAACGCGGCAATCACAGCAAAGCCGATTGACGCGTGACGCTGCATCAGATCACCTCCAGTACTTGCCGCATTGCACGCTCACCGTGCTCGACGCCGCCGAACCACTCTTGGACACCGTTCAGTTCCGAGTGTCCAAAAGCCATGCGTCCGGTCCTCTTGACGAGAACCTCCGCGGGCGCCGGACTTCCCGGCCGGCCAAAATAGAAACCCGGTTCCGGCACTACGTAGGAGTGCCCCCAGCGATTGAGGATGATGCCGGCAATGTCGCGTTTCGCGTCGAAACCGGCCGAGGCGAACATTTCATTGAGGTGTCGGCGGATCATGATCTCGTAATCGCGATAGCTCCTTGCCAGCAGATCGCCGCGAGCTTTGGCGCCCTGTGCGCGGGCCGGCAGGCCGGGAGTCGCGAAGCCGACATAGGACGTCAGAACGATCGGCTTATCCGGATCGCAAGGTGCGTCATAACCCTTGAACTTCATGGGACGCCGGATGTTCATCGTCTGCCCGAGACCCTGGCCGTCAAAATAATGTGCCGCACTGATCCCAAGCTTGGCCATTGCACGCCAATTCTTCAGGGCCACGTTGACGATCATGGCCGACCCGTAGTTGAGCTGACCGTACGCAGCGGCGTAGGAGTCGGGCAGGTCGCGAACGATGTGTTTATTGACGAACCCGCCTGCACAGGACACGAAACCTTTGGCACGCACGCGGTAGAGCTGCCCGCCGTTCCTGTACGTGACAATCACTCCGCGGGAGTTCACCGCCGGCCCATCGTGCGTGACGTGAACTACCGTCGATTCCATGCGAATTCTGAATGGCGCTCCGGAGCGGTCGAAGTTCTCGAATCGGAATGCCCCATTGTGGACTTCATCGAAGCGGGCGCCTCCGGCAATGGCCTCCGGGATCGCCTTCTTGAGCAGCAATCGGAAGACCCCGTCATTGCCGCCGGGAAACGAATAGACCGGAAGATCCTCGGGGCTCTGCGCCTTGAACCGGTAAAGCGATGCGTCGGAGGGAAACTCCTTGTCGAAGCCCGGCTGGCCTACCTTGAGCGCGAACAGCGCGGAGACGCAATCAGCCCCGAGGCCGCCCTCTACGCACAGGACGGGGGTGAACAGCCGGACCGTCTCCGGGCGAATTCCGAGCATCTTGACGAGATAGTCGGCGTACGTCATGCCATCGAGCCAACGCTCCCAATCCGCCCCGGCAAGGTTCTTGCCCGCTCCATCGATCAGCAATCGGCGCAGATCCGCCTTGACGGCATCGGAAAAAGCAGCATTCGCAAAGCCGTTGCGCTGCGAATCGACATCCCAGTAGGAAGGCTTACCGAAAGTCGCCTGATCGAAAAAGTAGCCGCTGCTGGGAACCTGATCGGCAACCCCGAACATCGGGGAGAAATTCTCACGGGAAAGCCGAATGTGATCAACCGCGGGCTTGCTCTCCTGGAACGACGGTTTGCGCGGAATGCCGAGATCCTTCCACAGTTCATCGTACCAGTCGCCGCTCTGCGAAGGCGGTACGACCAGATTCGAGCCCTGTGGGCCGGCGAGGCGGTAGCCATCCACGATGAACTCGTTGCGCTTCGCCTCACCCCCCGTCAGCGCGTGATTTTCCAGCAGCAAACAGTGCTGCCCGGCCTTGGCATCCCGTAAAAACGCGCGCCCGGCCGACAGTCCGGAAAAGCCGCCGCCCGCAATGACGACGTCGAATTTTTCATCAATCTCGATCGCCCCCGGCATCAACGCATCGATCTTGTCGTCGCGAATGAGATGCGCCGCCTCGCGCACTTCGAACGTATTGCCGTTCGACCGCGCGTAATCGCCGACGCCTGCGTAACCGCCCCACGTGAACGACTCGGCCGACCGCCCAACCGCAGACGCAGCTCCGGGAGCGGGCATATTCAACAACATTGCGCCGGAACCGATCAGTGCGCCTTTGACGAAATCGCGTCGAGTGATCTCGGTCGTCAGACCAAGCGTATCTTCGTCCGTCTTTTTGGCTCGATCCAAGGCACACCTCCAAGTCCTGGCCGCTTACCCGCACCCATCACGCCGCGCCTCACCCCGCTAAAGGCTCCGGCTAACGTTTGCCGCCCCCGAAATGCATGGTGGCCGTGATCGAGAACCAACGTGGCGGTGCGTAGATCGACTCGGCGATACCGATGAAGTTCGTGTCCGAGTCGAAAACCCGATACACCCTGTTCGTGACATTCTTGACGACCGCCGCAACCTCCCAGACCTCGTTGGTCGGCGCGTAAGAAATCCTCGCCTCGGACACTGCGTGGCCGGCCTCAGTGTCGATCGGTGCGCACAACACCGTGAAGCAGCTGGCGCCCGAATACGTCGTCAGCCACTGCAGTCCTATGTTTCCGGCGGCACGGACAGGCACCTCATAACGAATCAGAGCGTGGCCCGAGAAGTCCGGCGCCTGCGGCAGCGTCCGTTCGGCGCTGCTCCCATCGGGCAAAATCACGTCGCTGACCGTCGAATGCATCGCCGAGAGGCCGACGCCGATCGTCAAAGGCCGGATCGGCCGTGCCGTCAATTCAACCTCCACGCCATGCTCCTTGGCGTTGAGGTTCTTGATCGTCGTGTTGGGACCATAGAGAACGTACGCCTGGTAGTCCTTGTAGTCGTAATAGAATGCATCGGCGTTCAACACCACGGTATCGTTGAGAAACTTGGTCTTGACGCCCACTTCGAACGCCGACAACACCTCCGGGTCGTACGTCAGACCCGCAGTGTATGCGGCGATCCCTGCCGGGCTGGTGTCGGCCGGAGGCGTGAACTGTGCCGTGAATCCTCCGCTCTTCGTTCCGCGATTCCAGCTGGCATACACCAGCGTATCTTCGGAGAACTTGCGGTCGAGCTCGAGTTTTCCGGAATATCCGTTGAACGTACGATCGGCGAGGCCGGGAAAATCGGTCGGCGAGAATCGGAAATCGGATCCGAAATTGTCCGATATGTCGATATCGAAGTTTCGGCGGTCGCGCCAGTAGCGGCCACCGACGATCAAGGACCACGCATCCGCGAGATGGATTTCATCTTGGGCGAAACCCGCGACCGAAGTGGTCGACTGGGAGTAGATGTCGTTGGTTACGTAGTCCCCGAACGAGGCGAAATCCGCCAGGGTCGTATAGTGGCCGCTCACGCGCATGAAGAACGCGCCCGCGATCCACTCATGAATGCCCGTCTTGGCGGATGCACGAAATTCCTGGGTGAACTGGTCGATTTGGCTGCGCAAATCGGTGTCGAACGAGGTGATTGGCCCGCCATCGCCGTCCTCCAGGTCGATCTTGGACATGTTCATATAATCCGACACGGACACCCAGTCGATGCCCGATCCGGATGCCTCGATCCGCAAGCTGGCGCCGCGTAGCGTCCGATCGAACTGATTCGGTCCATTGAGCGCAATCTTCCAAGGGTCGCCGCCCGCATGTGGGTTGATCGCATAGTTGGAGTACCCCGCCAAGTCGCAACCGCTGCAAGTGCCGAACGGGCTCGGCGTAGTCGGCGTCGCGTAGTCTCCAAGGTTGTGCTTGGCGGGGTTCGCATAGTCGCTGACCCAGGAGTACATGCCGGCGTTGCGTTCATGCTGATTTCGGGCGTATCGAACGGTCAGCAGCGCACTGCCGGTATCCCCGAACTGCGTCGCCAGTTCGCCGCGCAAAGCATAGTTATCCTGCCCACCCCAATGCCGGCCGTCCGTGATGTTGAAGTAGGGCCCCTCATTGCTCGAGCGTTCGAATGCGAGCCTGCCCTGAAGCCAGGGAGTGAGGGGGCCGGACGCTGCGCCTTCAAAGTCGAACTGACGGAATTCGCCGCCCGTCGCCGAGAAGTAACCCTCAAACTCCTTCGTCGGCTTGTTGGTGATGTACTGAATCGCGCCGCCGGTGGCGTTTCTGCCAAAAAGCGTGCCCTGGGGGCCGCGCAATACCTCCACCCGTGCGAGATCGAACACCGGGAAGCTCGACAGGTTCAGGCTGCTCGCATACGAATCATCGTAGTAGACCGCTATTGGCGGCTCTTGCTGATCGCCGTAGTCGTTCTGTGAGATGCCGCGGATATTGAAGACCACGGCACCGGGAGTAAACGCGTTGTACTGGAGGCTCGGCACCAGCTTTACGACATCCTCGGCCACCTTGATGTCGTTGTTCTCGAGATCCTTTGAACTCAGCGCCGTGATCGAGATGCCGACGTCCTGCAGCCGCTGCTCCTTCTTTTGCGCCGTAACGAAAATTTCTTCCGGCTGCTCGGTTGCCCCGCTCGTGTTGCCGGCCGCGGTCTCGGCGGCATTCACATCCCGCAAAAAGCCGCCGCAAGAGGCAGCCATGACGCAGACCAGCATGATACGGCGCCATTTATTAACCGGCCGAGTCGACTGAAAAGAACGGCAATTCGACATGTGAGCTCCTGAATTATCGGTATCGGTCGGCCGCATCCTAGAGGCGGCGCCGCGAGCCAGTCATTCCCAATGCGATCGCGGCATCCCCCATGTGCGTCGGCCGGCCGCAATTCACAATCATTTTATTGTAAGCCAATGGCCTATAAGTGGCAACCGATCGAATGGTGTTCTCGCATCACGGGCCACTGTATGCGGAAATTTAGCTACAAATAAGATGTTTGCAACATCTGTTCTACATTTATTAATAGGTAATTGGCCTATAGATGGCGCCTTGACGTGCCCATTCCAACAATCCGCCGTGCCATTCACGCAATCAGCCGTACCGTTCACGCAGGGCGAGCTTGTCGATTTTGCCCACGCTGGTCCTGGCGAGCGAATCGACGAACGTGACTCGCTCCGGAACCGCATATTTGGGAATACATCCGGAAGCTGCGGCGGCCGCCACATGCTCTTGAATGTCTCGCGCCGCCAGCACCGAGCGATATTCCTCCCGCGGGACAACCAGGGCATGGGGGCGCTCCCCCCATCGGACATCCTGCACCGCCACGACGGCCACTTCGGCGACGCCGGGGTGGCCGGATATGATGCTTTCGATTTCCAGTGACGACAGCCATTCGCCGCCCGTCTTGATCACATCCTTGATGCGATCGCTGATCTTGATGAATCCCTGTCCATTGATGGAGCCGACATCCTGTGTATGGAGATAGCCCCCACGCCATAGCTCCTCGGACGCCACCGCATTATCGGCGTAGCATGGCGTCGTCCAAGGCGCGCGGATCACGATCTCGCCGACCGAAACTCCATCCCAGGGCATCTCACGGCCGTTGGAATCGATGAGCTTGATATCGACCAGCGGAATCGGCATCCCAGCCTTGCATCGTTGTTCCATGGCCTCCTCCGACGAAACGCTGCTGAACGCCTCGGTAAGCCGAGCAATTGCGATGACAGGCCCCGTCTCGGACATGCCATACCCTGCGTAAACGTCGATGCCGCGGCTGAGGGCCTCGCGGGCCAGACCCACAGTCAAGGCTGATCCGCCGATGCATATCTTCCAGCCGGCCAAATCGACATCTCTGGATCGTGCCGCCGCCAGCAGCATTCGCAGAATCGTCGGCACGCAGTGCGAGTAGGTGACGCCTTCGCGCTCTCGCAGGGATAGCAACTCATCAGGGATGTAGCGTCCTGGGTAGACCTGCTTCACCCCAAGCAGCGTCGCCACGTATGGATTGCCCCACGCGTGCACGTGAAACATGGGAGTCATCGGCATGTAGACGTCGCCGTGGCGAAATGATTGTCCGTGGGCGGGGCTTGCGGCCGCGCCCAGCACGGCCAGAGTGTGCAGCACTATTTGCCGATGGCTGAAACACACGCCCTTGGGATCGCCGGTGGTCCCGGTGGTGTAGAACGTGGTGGCAATCGCATTTTCATCGAAATCCCTAAACGGGAAGCCGGAGTCGGACGACCGAATGAGTGCTTCGTATTCCATATCGATCCAAGACGGCACCGGCTCCATCTCATCGTCGCAGAGCAGGATGACGGTCCGCACATGAGGAAGATGCGGCCGCAACTCATGCAGCAGAGACAGAAAATCTCGATGGATCAGCAACACCTCTGCGCGCGTGTGATTCAGCGTGTATTGGATCTGAGCCGACGTCAGACGAATGTTGACCGTTTGCAATACCGCCCCAAGCATGGGAATCGCGAAAAAGCATTCGAGATATCGGTGGCTGTCCCACTCCATGACCGCGACGGGGGTGCCCTGCTCGACGCCGCAACGAGCAAGTCCGGCGGCAAGGCGGCCGATCCTCTCATCGAGGATCCGGTATGTGTAGCGGCTGCGGTCGCGATAGACTATTTCCTGCAGCGGCGCCGTGGCCAGCGGAGTGTGCAGCAGATGCCGGACCAGCAACGGGTACTGGTAAGCGCTGCCGGCGGGCCGCGCGAACCTCAACGGCATTTGCGGGCTCCGGTCATCGAGACAGGATCTCAACCGCCGCCGCGGCAATGATTCGCGTTCGTTCGCCGAATTCAAGTGCAGCGGCGTTCGTGGCGTTCCCTGCCAGCCCGCGGCGATACACGCCCTGGCAAATCGACGCCAACCGGAACAAACTCAATACCAGGAAAAATCCCCAGTTCGCGATCCCATTCAAACCCAGCCGGCGGCAATATTGGGCGACGTAATCGGCCTCCGAGGGAATATTCAGTGCCGCCCGGTCGATGCCCTCGAGTCCGCGCATCGGTCCCGGCGGAAGCCGCCACTGGGCGCATTGATAGGCGAGATCGGCGTGTGGGTGGCCGAGCGTACTCAGTTCCCAGTCGAGTAGCGCGACCACGTGTCCTGATGCGTCGAACAGCATGTTGTCCAGCCGGAAATCCCCGTGCACCAGGGCGACCTGGCCGTCATCCGCGGGAACATTCGCCGGAAGCCATTCAATCAGTCGTTCGACGTCAGGCCGCGCTTCGGTCTCCGCGGCCCGGTATTGCTCGGTCCAGCGCCGGATCTGGCGTTCGCAATAGCTGCCCGGCCGGCCGAAGTTCAGCAATCCCCGCTCGGCGAAATCCACACGTCTCAAGACGGCGAGGACACGATTCATTTCGTCGTACATCGCCCCTCGAGTCTGAGCATCTACTTCCGGCAGCTGCGGGTCCCAAAACACGCGGCCGTCCACGAAATCCATGACATAGAAAGCCGTACCGACGACGTCCTCCTGCTCGCAATAGTGACGCGCTCTGGGCACGGGAACGTCCGAGCATGCGAGCGCCTCGAGCACGCGATATTCGCGGTCGATCGCGTGCGCGGAATGGAGCAGCGCCCCGCCCGGTTTGCGCCGCAACACGTAACGGCCCGACCCAGCCGTCAGCAGATACGTCGGATTCGATTGGCCTCCGTCGAATTTTCTGATCGACTTGAGCGGCCCGAATCCGCCGATGTGGGCGGCCAAGTACCGACCGAGTGCATCGGTGGCTATAGGAGGATCCACAGGCTCCACGGTGCATCGAACCCGTGCGGCCTATTTCTTTGCCGCTTGTTGATACACCATGATTCGCATGCCCTCGCTCTTCTGCTCGGGAAAATAGCTGTAGCGAACGCCCGAATCCTCGATCACGGCCTTTTGTCCCCCATGCAGCGCACTGCCGTCGCCGGCCGTCATCGTGATTCCCTTGACCTTCATCTGGTCGAAGAATGCATCGATGTCCTCGACCTCGACATCCAGTTCCATGATCGCACCGTCGCCATACTTAGGATTTTTGATCAGCGCCGACCCGGCGGCCGTTGCCGGCGCCGCCACCACTTGGATTCCAAAGCCCTTGCCATTTCCTTTGAACCAGGCTTGCGTTGCATCGCCGACACTCATCCAATCATGCCGCACGCCGCGCTTATCGGGAATCCGGGGCAGCCCGAGTACGCCTGTGTAGAACTTGGCCGACTTCTCGAGGTCCGCGGCCAGGACGACGGTATGATCGACGCGCGGACCCGAGCGCGGCGTACGCTGTGTGTCGGTCCAGGTCGCGTCGCGGTATAGCACGACACCGCTCGGATATTCCCAACCGATTTCCACGCTCGTCCCCCCGCTGACGTCCATCGGCAGGTAGAGCAATCGCTCTTCCCCGGGTACCCGCTTTCCGCCCTCGATCGCCCATTCTGTCAAGCGGCCACCGTTCACCAGGGGCTTGCCGTCCATGCCCACAGGCTTGATGCCCTTCGCGCGGATCGCCGCCTCCGCCTTGTCGAAATCATCCACGAAGAAATCGAGTTCCACGAGCGCTCCGTCGCCCTTTTCCTTCAGGAAATCCATCCCCGGTCCCGGCGTAGTCGGCTGCACGAGTTCCAGCCACAAGCCGTTCGCATCGACGAACGCAAGATTCATGCCGCCGAATATCTTGTCATCATCGTTGACGCCGAACACCAAAGGGTGGCGTCTCCATCCCAATGTCTCCGAAAGGAATCTTGCCGTCCTATCGACATCCTTGACCCAGACTGCGATATGTTCGATATGCGGCTGGGCGCTCGGATCGGAACCGGGCGCCGCCGGCAGCCAGGTGGGGAACGCGATCAGTGCCGCCGATGCGATGATGGACGGGTATTTCATTTTCTTGTCTCCGCGATCATTGGTCTATTGTCAAGGAATCGGCGTAAATACGGCATCCGCGAAAGCCTGCGTCAGTGGGCCAAACGGCGGTTTGATCGCCTGAGCCAGCCCATTGTCGTCCGCGCAGAAGAATACCGACTTGCCGTGCGAGTAATTTTTGAAGCCCTCGATACCAGCATGGCAGCCAATACCGCTGCTGCCAACGCCGCCGAAGGGAATCGAAGGTTCGGCGCCCTGGAAACCGAACACATTGACACCTGTACCGCCGCTCGATACCTCGCTCGCGAAGCGAGCGCCCAGAGCCTCGTCTCGGGTGACGATATAGGCGGCAAGCGGGCTTTCACGCGAGTTTATTATATCGAACGCCTCATCGATGCTTCGATACGTCTTGACAGGTGTGACTGGCCCGAAGATCTCCTCGCGCATGCAGGCCAAGTCATCCGGCGGATCGATCAGCACGTACATCGGGATCTGGCGAGTCGCCGCGTCCGGTTCGTCGCCATTGAGAGACATCACTTCCACGCCGCGGTCGCGCGCCTCCTTGACGAGATTAAGGACACGGTCGAAGTGCGCCTTATTGATCGCACCCGTCGCCTCCGGATGGCCCACATACTTCGGGTATAACCGGCACCACATCTTCTTGGCCGTGTTCACCCATTCGTGCAGCCGGTTCTCCGGCACCAAAACGTAATCCGGCGATGTACATACCTGACCGCCCTTGAATACTCGGAAATACAAGAATCGTTCGATCAGCACGTCTTCGAAGCCGTCATCGGCGAACACCGTCGGATTCTTGCCGCCGAGTTCCAGAGTCACGGGCGTCATATTCTTGGCCGCCGCCTGCATGACCAGGCGCCCGACCCTGCCGCTGCCGGTATAAGTCAGGTGATCCCACGGAAGCGACGCGAAATACGCCGCCAACTCCACGCCGCCGCTTACCATCGCAAGAACGTCTTCCGCGAAATGCGCCGAAATCGCATCGCTCAATACACGCGCCGTGGCCGGGGCCAGTTCCGAGGTCTTGATGATCACCCGGTTGCCGGCCGCGAGAATGTCGGCGGCCATGACCAACGCGCTTTCGACCGGAAAGTTCCAGGGTGAAATATTGCCGACCACCCCGAGCGGCTGATATACGACCCGTGCCTTGGACGAGCCGTGGACCATCGCGTGAAGTGGACGTTCATCGGGCGACATCCAAGCGGCGAGTTGGCTTTGAATGTGGCGCGAGCGCGCGATGACGCCGCCGCTTTCAAACAGATCGGTGACCAGCGGATGATGTGAACCAAAATCCTCGGACAGGGCTTTTTGGATCGGCACTCGAAAGGCGATCAACATACGGTCGAGCGTCTTCAGCCGCTCCAACCGGGCTTCGAGCGGCGGATTTCGATCCTTGGTGAACGCCGCCTTTTGTTTCGCGAACAGCCGGTCGAGCTCTTTGTGAGGTGTATCTACCATCTCGTTCTCCAGTTGAATCCCAACAGTGAATCTTCAAGCCGCGGTCAGCGATCCGGCACGGATGACGGCCGCAAAATCGTACGTATCCAGTATTGCCGCCACCGCCTCGAGGGTCCGATCGATGTCGGCATCGGAATGCGCGAACGACAAATACACGTGGTTTGAACTGGGCAAGGACAATAAAACACCCTCGTTGATCAGCGCCACGTAGAATAAGGCGAGCGGGCCCGGCGGAGTTCTGCTGAACGTCTCGAACGACGGCGGCTCGTCCGACAGGAACAGCTGCAGCATCGGACCGAGTTGATTGACGTGACACGGAATCCCTCTGCCTTTGAATGCCTGCGTAATGCCGAGCGCCAGCCGCCTCGACAAATCGTTCAGCAACGCATATCGATTGCCGGCCGCTAATTCCTGGTAGCAATCGATCGCCGCGCAGGCGGCAGCCAGCGCCGCTGTCCCGTCGTTGGCGGTCCCCGACTGAAATACCGGCGCGGTTCCGGGCGGGCGGTCCGGATCCACGCCGCGCATGATGTCCTCGCGTCCGGCGACTGCCGCAAGCTTTTCGCCCGCCGCCAAAGCCTTCCCAAAAGTTGTCAGGTCCGGCGTTATTTCGTGCACCGCTTGCGCTCCGCCGAGCGCCAGGCGAAACCCTGTGATGACTTCGTCGAAGATCAGGACGATCTTGCGGCCGGCGGTGAGCGCCCTGACCTCGCGCAAATAGCGGGTCGAACTGCCCCACAAGCCGCCGGAATGCATCGCCGGGTCCAAAATGACGGCGCCGATTTCCGAATCCTCGTCGAAGGCCCGAGACAGCGCGTCAATATCGCCGTATTTGACCAGTACCGCATTGGCGATCGCCTCGTCGGGGATGCCACTGCCGAATTTCCCACCCGAGGGATCGAGGCCCACCAGGAATTGGTCGTCCTGGCCATGGTAATGACCGAAGAACTTCACGATCTTGCGCTTTCCTGTGAACGCCCGCGCTAGACGGACCGCGGTGAGAACCGCTTCGGTGCCGCTATTCAGGAAACGGATGCGCTGCGCCGAGGGTATGACCTGCTGAATCTTTTCGGCGAGCGTGACGCCCAGCGTCGGGTTGACGATGAGCGAACCTACGTGCTCGTGCTCACGGATCGCCGACATGACGCCCGGATGTCTGTGCCCCAGCAACAGCGGCCCATTGCAAAGGAAGCAGTCCACGTAGGCATTGCCGTCGATGTCTACCATTTCACTGCCGCGTCCGTACGCGAAGTACAGGGGATACGGATGAAAGTGGCGTAGATTCCCGGTGGTTCCTCCGGCCAGGGCGCGTGCCGCGCGGGCGTATTGCAGGCTCGACCGCGGGGTTTTAGCGCGATACTCTGCAAGTATCGCCGCATGGACCGCGGCGGCGTCAGAGACCGCGTTTGAGGAAGCTGAGCTCATCGAATCCCATCCTGCTGTAACGCGCGTCAATTGCCCTTCGCCCCGTCTCGGTAACGTCGCCCGCCAATAATAAGCCGTTGGCCTATAATAAGCAATAGTATTGACTACAGGGAGTGCATTGCCGTTCTTTTCCATGCTGCAGCCTGAATCAATTGCGCCGCAGATATTGCACAAAACAATGTATTGGCCTATATTTAATCGAGAATGACGAGTTAGGAGCCGCGGGTGCGATCTCGGCACTCCCGCCGACCCCATTGAACAACTGAATTTCGGCATACACGGAGACACGAATCATGAGCAAGAATGGCCAACTCACGCCGAAGCAATGGGGCCCATTCACTCCCGCGCACAACTCTTTATCGGGCAGGGGCCCTTGGTATTACCGGGATACCGAGTGCGTCATCGTGGAATTTGCGACGGATCCGGACTATGCATTGAGCATTCTGCCTTCCGATCTGGAGTTCTTCGAGCCGGCTACGGCGTTCATGGTCATTGAGACCAATCATTGGACCACGATCGGGCCTTACAGCGAAGTCTACAACGGCATTCTCTGCAAGTGGAAAGGCGAACTCCACGCTTACGTTCCGGGGGTCTACGTCACCGGCGAGAACTCGCAAATCGTAGGGCGTGAGGTCTACGGATTCGGCAAGAAGCGCGCCCATCGCATCGAAGTGATCAAGCACGGCAATGGCCAGGTAGAGGCACTATTGGAAATCGTTCCCGGGGACCGAGCCTTGCGCGCCGTCATGCATCCTGGGAAGAACGAACCCGCCGAATCCGCCGCCACCCTGCCGCTGATTTGTCTGCGCATCACCCCGGATGCCGAGGGCGGTGAGCGCCCGGCGCTCGCACAGTTGATCTCCGTTCTGTTCCAAGCCAGGCCGTTGGTCGGCTCCGACGGAAAAGCAGAGGTGTGGAGCGGGCCCGGTTACCTCGAGTTTGGTTGCCCATCGGACGCGAAGTTGCCGGTGACGCAGGTCCTCGGCTGTAAGTACGCGCATTTCAATGCCGACCTGCCCTATGGGAAAATCTTGAAGACCTACACAGACTCGGACTTCAAATAGTCGGGTTTGACGATCTATGAGACCCGGCGCGGCCGGCCTCCGAGCGGCCTGCGATCTTGGGTTTCGCGGCTGCGTTCTGAGGTGCGACCAATAGCAGAACCGCCGCCACGGCCAGTGCGGCGGCTAGGTACAAAATCGTCGAGTAGCCTCCGACACTGATCGCCATCGCGCCGGCGGCCGGACCGATTGCAAGGCCCGCGCCGGTCACAGTCGTCGCCAGAGCCAGGGCTTTGCCGCTCGGGTCAACCCCGGCCAGAATGGACAGTTGAAACGGATTAACCACGTTCCACGCGAGTGCAATGCACCCCATTGCAACGAGGTATGTCGCCGATGCCACATGCCCCAGAAGGGCTGCAAGGCAACCCAACTGGATCACCGTTGCAATTGCGAGCGGCAGGATGCGTCCCACTCTCGCACCGAGCCAGGCCACCAGCAGCGCGCCTGCGAAGCCCGTGAGATTCGCAAGCCCGAGGCTGAAGCCAATGTACTCGGACGACAGTCCCGATGCGGCACCGATCCGCTCGATGTAGGCGTACACCGCGTTCTGTTCCGCCCAGAACAATAGAATCGATGCAAGGACCGCGCCCGCCAGCAGCCACCGGATACCGCCCTGATCTCGAATCTCGTCACTTCGCCCAGCGCCGCCCGCCGGTAGCGTAGCGGCGACAAAACCCACCAATACCGCGAGGGCCACCAGCAGCCAGTAGGCGCTGTTCAGACCATAGTGGCTGATGATCACCGGCATCACCCAAAGCGCCGCGGTCCCGAATAGCAAGGACGCCGCAAAAAATAAGCCGAAGTTGCGATCCGGGTTGTCGGTTCGGCCCAGCGATACCGAAGCGATCGCCGCAAGCACGCCGCATCCCAAGCCGCTGAAAAAGCGCACCGCCGCGAACAAGTGGGGCGTATAGGTAAACGTCGTCGCGACGTTGGCCGCGATGATGACGAGCACGGCCGTGAACGCCATACGCTGCCAACGAAATCGATCGAGCAGCATCGCCGTCAAGAAGGTCGACAGCGCATAACCGGCAAGATCCGCGGAGGCCATCAAACCCGCCTGTCCCTCGCCGAATCCTCGGTCGCTGACCATGCCGCCGACCAACAGAGGAATCAGGTAAATCACGCTGTTGCCCATTACCCCGATAACTATCGCGGGTACGAGAGCTTTCAAATGCCCCAATGTTCCACCTTTTTTGAGGACGACGCCAAGCGGGCATCCTAAGCCGTTGGCCTATGCAACGCCATCCATGGTCTGAAATAAGTTCAGAACCACTCCTCCTGCATGTCGAGGCATGTCGTGTTTCGGCCGGCAACCACAATCAGCCAGGGGCCGGTCTTCGGCAATTCAAACTCGCAGAAAAAGCGCGCCGCCTGTAGCTTTCCGTTGAGGAAGGCGGCGCCATAGGAATCATCGCCGCGGGTCTTGACCTGCAGTACCGTCAGCGAGATGGAGAGCCATTGCCAGGCGAGTACGACGTGGCCAAAGGCCTGTAAGTAAGGAGTCGCATTGGCAAGCGCCCGCTCGGAAATGCCGCCCTCCAAGGCCGATACCGTTGCGGCATTCAGGGCATCCAATGCGGCCGATACAGCCTCAGCCTGCGCGCGCAGACTCGTGGCCAGCGCTTGTCGGACCGTGTCCTTGATCTCCTCGGTCAACAGCTTCATGCCCCGGCCTTCACCCATGACGACTTTCCGGCCCAGTAGATCGAGAGCTTGGATCCCGGTGGTGCCTTCATGGATCATGTTCAAGCGGTTGTCCCTCCAGTACTGCTCCACAGGAAAGTCGCGGGTGTAGCCGTAGCCGCCGTGAATCTGGATCGCCAAACTATTGGCTTCGACGCACCACTCGCTCGGCCAGCTCTTCGCGACCGGCGTGAGCATTTCCAACAGCAAGTGCGCCTTATCGGCGCTCTCCCGTGAACCCGTGCGCTGCTCATCCACACACCTCGCGCAATACAGCTCGAGCGCCAGAGAGCCTTCCACATAGGCCTTTTGAGTGAGCAGCATCCGCTTCACATCGGCATGCTCGATGATCCTCACGGCGGGAGTGCCGGGGTCCTTCCGTCCCGGACCCGCATGCCGGCCCTGCCTGCGGTCTTTCGCGTAGGCAAGGCTCGCTTCATAGCCGGCGTAGCCGAGCATCGTAGCCGCTATTCCGACGGCGATCCGCGCCTCATTCATCATGTGAAACATGCAGCGGATGCCCTCCCCCGGCTTGCCGATCAAGTATCCGATCGCCCCGTGCCTGCCGCGCACGGGGAAACGACCCTCGCCGAAGTTGAGCAAGGTATTGGGCGTTCCTCTCCAACCGAGCTTGTGGTTCACGCCGGCAACCGCGATGTCATTGCGCTCGCCCGTCAATTTCCCGTGGGCGTCGACCAGGCGTTTCGGAACGATGAAAAGCGAAATGCCGCCGATTCCGGCGATGACCTTCCCGTCCGCTCCGGAAATCTTGGCAAGCACGAGATGGACGATATTGTCCGTCAATTCATGATCACCGTTGCTGATCCACATTTTGTTACCGTGCAACCGATACCGTTGACCCAACGGATCTCCTTCAAAGTCCGCGCCATCGGCTTCGGCACGCGTCGCGATGTCGGCAAGACTGGAACCGGCCTGTGGTTCGGACAGGCACATCGTCCCGAACCAGCGGCCCGCCAATTCGTTGTGTGCGAACACCTCTTTCTGTCTCGGAGTGCCATGGGTCATGATCAGATTTGCATTGCCGGTCGTCAGCAGATGGCCGCCCGATGCGCCGATGCTGGCTTTCGAGAAAAAACCATTGGCCGCCGCCTCCACGGCGTGCGGCAATTGCATCCCCCCGATCTCATAGTCTTGGCTGGCCGCGAACATCCCCGAACCGGCATACGCCTGCGATGCTGCCGATAGGCAGGCCGGCGAAACGACCCTGTCGTCCTCGAGTCGCGGCTCCTCGATGTCGAGCGTGCGGTTGATGGGCGCGAATTTCTCGCGTGCGATGCGTTCGCAGGAATCCAGAACGGAAGTCACGGTCTCGCGCGAGTGATCCTCGAATCGGGGCCGTTGAAACAGCGAGTCGATCCGCAGCCATTCATGGAGCAGAAAATCCATCGTGGCGCGCATGAGTTCTTCAATCCCCGGCTATTCGAACGAGAACCTTCCCGGCACTGCTGTGATCGAACAACGAGCACAGCGCCTCGGGCGCCTTTTCCAGACCATCGAACACGCATTCGCGCAGCGTCATCTTGCCCTCCGACCGCCATCGCATCATGTCGCTGACGAATGTGTCGTAGGAATCCAGAGCATCCATGAAGCGGTAGCTTCGAATGGTCAAAAATTTGTCGAGCACGTATTCGAAATTCTTGAACGGTGGGACCTGTCCACCCGTGTCGTAAATGCTGACGAAACCTGCAATGAGAATCTGCTTGAGCTCATTCATCAGGGGAAGGCATGCGGACAGATGATCCTGGCTTGCATTCTCCAACACCAGGTCGATACCTTTCGGGCAGCCCTGCTTCAGAGCCGCCGCTATCGGCCGCTTACGATAGTTGAATGCATGATCGACGCGCGCGACATCCTCGAGCCAATGTACTTTGTCATCGCTGCCGGCGGAGGAGACGACCCGCAGGCCCCTGATTTTCGCGATCTGGCAGCCAATCGAACCAACTGTGCCGGCGCCGCTCGACACCACGGCCGTGTCGCCGGGATTCGCCACGGCAAAGCATGCCATACCCGCGTAAGCCGTCAGCGCAGCGACGCCCAGCAACCCCACATAGTCCTTAGGTGCGGCGCCGGCCGCCGCGCGTTTTACGAGGGCGTCGTCCGGCGACATATACGGCACGAATTCGGCGCCGTTGGAGATGAAGTGGTCCTGCCACCCCGACATGCTCTCGACGAGATCGCCTGCCAGAAACTTCGGATGACGCGAGGCCATGACACGGCCGATCGCCGGACCACTGAGCCGGCCGTTCAACGGCCAAGGTTCGAGGTCCGTTGCAATAGGCTCCATGCTGCGGCGCATGTACGGATCGATCGACATCCACAGGTTCCGTACCAGTATCTGCCCTTCCTCGATGTCGGGTAGTTCGGCTTCGACGGTGCGAAAATCCGACGGCTTCGCGAACTCTCCCGGGCGGCGCACTAGATGAACTTGGCGAGCTATCACGATGATGTAGGCTCCGGACCCTCTTGGCCGGGCCACGGGTCTTTGATTCAAATATAATAGGCCAGCGGCCCATTACAAGCAAGCGATCCTCCCGGGTTTTGCGAGCGCGCCTCGCCGATCGCCGAGCACGTCGCGCGGCTACAGCTCGGAACCACTCCTCATCCGCCGGCCGCAGCGGCGTAAAATTGATCGAGATCGACTTTCATGAGCCGCAGCGCATCGGGATCGGCATAGGTCTGATGCCCGGAAAGATAGTACTTGATCGTGATATTTTTGCGCAGACCCGCCGGCAGCAGCATGTGCGAAAGATCGAATTCGGTGC
>Ga0134126_10002905_pt1 | contig 21557 bp, 32 predicted proteins | sample KB31752_FD_96881 | JGI IMG/M metagenome (GOLD analysis project Ga0134126, IMG submission 96881) | Terrestrial soil microbial communities with excess Nitrogen fertilizer from Kellogg Biological Station, Michigan, USA - KB3-175-2 | ecosystem: Environmental > Terrestrial > Soil > Unclassified ... | reverse complement strand
TCCGCGATGTCCTGCAGCAGTTCTTCGCCGTCGGGGTTCTTGCTGATGCGCACGATGGCGCGGCCCTTTCCGTCGGCGTCGACCCACGCTTTCTCGACGACGCCGCGCTGATCGCTCCACACGTGATTCCACAGCAGGGCGGCGCCGTCCTGCAGGCGGGACAGGTCGACAGCACCCGGCGCGTGCGACAGAACTTCGATGCCCCACCAGCGCTCGACCTCGGCATCGCTGGAAAACGCCAGTTCAACGGTGCGCGCGGCGACGTCGACGGCGGTAACACTGGCGGCACGCTTCTGCATGCCGTTGTCGCGCTGGCGGATCGATGCCAGCGCGTCAAGCTCACGCTTCGACGCGTTCTTCAGTAGATGGCTCACTTGCTGTTGTCCCCTTCGTCGGGATTCTTGGACGCAGCCGTGCCCTCGCCGTCGTCAAGCGGCGGCGTGGTCGGCTGCAACTTCTGGCCGAAGGCGCTTGCGATGACGCCGTCGGGGATGCCTGCGGCCTTCATCGCTCGGCAGTCCTGCCCGATCTCTTGGAACACCTGATCGGGATCGCGCCCCTGCTCGCGGATCAGCTGCGACGGCGACGTCAACAGGTTGTTCTTCCAGCTCTCCGCGGCGTTGACTTCCTTCGCCGGGTCGATCCACTGCCAGCGGCGCGGTTGCCAGCGGCCGGCGGACAGCGCGACCACCTTCGATGCCGGCAGCGCGACGCCGTTGTCGTCGACCACCAGCGAGGCCAGCAGCAGGCGCGGGAACACGACGGCGAACACGCGCTCATGCAGGTGTTCGCGCATCCACTCTTGCTTTTCCTTGTGCGCCTCGCGCTCGTCCAGCGTGCCGGCGCGGATGCTGGAAAAGTTGACGTCTTCAAGGTCGCCGGTCAGCGAGTGATACGACACGCCGCCGCCGGCCGCGAAACCGTGCAGCAGGTGTTTGACGAACGTCGCGAACTCGCCCTGCGGGTACTGCGGCGCGAACTCCTTGAACTCGGCGCCCGACGGAAGCACCGGGAAGGTTCCGGCCTCGGCGTCGATGGCAAGCTCGTTGTCGTCGCCATCGTATTCCGGCCCGGTGCCGTCCTTGAACTGGATGAAGCCCATTTTCGCGGCGCCGACACGCGCGTTCACGACGGCCGCGTCTTCCATCGCCTGCGTTTGCTTGGCGCGGAACAGGCCGGTAGCCATCCACGGCAGTCCGCGTTTCTGAGACGGGAACTCCGGCACGAACAGGTGAATGATTTCCGACGCCGGGATGCGCGTGTACGAACGGCCGTTGTACTGGTAGCCGACGTTCGCGCGGTCGGTTATTTCGTCGGTGAAGTGGTAGGCGACCGGGCGGCCGTACTGGTTGAACTCGATGCCATGCCGGATGTAGTTGCTTCCGCCCGAGACGCCGTCCATCGTGTACTCGATGGGGCAGCGCTGCGGGTCGATCATGCGCAGCGCAATGCCCATAGGGCTGACATCGTCGCCCGGCACGATCTGCATGAACGCCTCGCCATCGCGGACGACGGTGTCGCATGCCTGTTTCTGCACGCCCAGCCATGACAGCGTGCCGGTGACGTCGCAGTTTCCGACCTTGCCCCACTTCTCCCATGCCGCGGCGACAGCGAGGCGCGCTCGCTTGTCGGGACGGTTGCCGCCCTTCATCGCAAGGCTGTGAAACTGGATTCCGTGCGGCCCGATGATGTTGATGCGCTGAAGGCGAATGTATGCCTTCATGAAGTCGTTGTTCGTCGCCTGCTCGCGACTGCGCGCCACTAGCGCGCGCTGGAATCGCTGGATGATCCAGTCGATATGTACCGGGTTCGTCGGCCAGTCGCCCGTCAGACGGCCCGGCTCACCGCTGGCGTACATCATGCGGGCGAGTCGCCCCATGTTGTTCGACACGCGCGGTCGCGGCTGCGCCTCGGAGCGCTTGAACGGCTCCATCGCCGCGGCGACGGACTCGGCGAGCGGCGAGGGCTTCAGGAATTCCGTGCGCGCACCTACGGCGGCGCCGGACTGGCGCCAGTTGTCGAACAAACCCATCAGCGCGGCCCCATGTGGAATTTGACTTGCCTGCCGAACAGGCCCTTGCCGCTGGCTTTGGCTTTCTCGACCTGTACGAGGCGGTAGTAATGCGCGCGCAGCGCCAGCAGGTCGGCGATGTCGGTTCGTTCCAGCTCGCGGTTGTTGATGCGGTAGCGCTGCTGATCCAGCGTCGCGCGCTTCGCGAGAACGGCATCGATAGCGTCAAGCGCCTTTTGCGCTTCGCTGCGGATGTCGGAGCCGTCGGCGATCTTGGTGGCGTCCGGCAGGACGCGAACCGTACCCTGCTCCAACAGGTACGCGTCACTGCCGGACACGGCGCGGAGGAAATAGGCGTATTCACCAGCGGCCCAAGTCGCCGTTTCTTCGGCGTTGGCGCTGAATACGTGGCGGGCTGCGTCGCGCTCTCCCGTCAGGGTGATCGTGCCGACTCCGCGCAGCAGCAGTTCCAGCGTCCACTCGGCGCCCGAGTAGTCGGGCTGCCATGTCTGCGCATAGAAATTGAAGCCGCTTGCGATGGTTTGCGGGACGATTCGGGACACGCCGGGCCTATCTCCATCCATTCACCCAATTGCCCCGGCGCGATGCCTTGGGCTTACGGATGCGGACAGTTTCGGCGGACGGCTTGGCGTCGCCCATTGCAGAAATGTTCGCCTGCCCGTCGACGTATTTGATGCCTGCGGCCTCGGCGGCCTCGACGGCGGCGATGTGCGCGAGGCCGGCGGCGACCACCTCGAGCGCACTCTCCGGATCGATGTGCCGCTCGCGCTCCGGCTGAAGCATCGCCTTCGCGCGCGGGTGCGCCATGATGCGTTCGCGCTCGCGGCGCAACGACGGCTGCATGATCTTCAGGGCGGCCAGCGCGTACACGCGGCAGTCAAGCGCTTCGTTTCGCGCCTTGTCCGGCTTGTGCCACGTCCTCACGGGCTGGCCCTTGACGTAGTGCGTCACCAGCTTTTCCGCGGTGATCTGCTTACACCACTCTTCCAGCGACAGCCCGCCTTCGGCGTCGCGGCCCGCCGGGATGTGGCAATAGCCCGGCCCCGGAACCTCGTTCGACAGCCGACGCATGACGATCTGCTTTGCCTCGCCGACGCCGACGTTGAACAGGTCGACTTTGCGCGCGTTCTTGCCCGACTGTTTGCGCTGCATCTTCTCGACCACGGGCCGGCCGAACCCGCCGATGCCCTTGATGCCGAAGATGCGGCGGCCCTGCTTACCGCGCAGGTAGTCGTATGCGCACTGTGTGTAACCCGTGGTGCCGCCGGTATCCAAGCATGCGGCCTTGACCTGAAGCGGCGCGCCGGTTTCGTGCTGCCACGTCTCGGCGAGCAAGTCGTCTAGGTCGTTCCACACGTCGCCGGCAAGCGGGTCGCCCCACAAGACGCGGTAGTCGACGCTCCACGATTCCTCACCCTCGCCCCAAGCGACAATCTCGCATTCCAGACGGTCCATCTGCATATCGACGCCGGCCGTCAGGTACACGCCACCCATCGGAACGGGCGCGGCGAACGCCTCGGCGCGCGCGACCAGCGCGTCCGGGTCGGCCTGATCGCCCTGCACTTCGTAGACCTCGGACAGCGACACGTTGACGAAGGTCTGAATGTCGTCGGTGCGCAGCTTGTCCAGATAGTCGCGGACGATGTCGCCCAGCTTGCGGAACAGCGAATAGGCTTCCCACAGGTGATAGCTGGCGTGCCCCTTGAACGGCTTCGCGGCACGCCAGCCGGCGCCCTGCGCTTCGGCGTTGCGGATGGCTGCGGAGCGCTGGCCGTCGTTCCAGATTTCGCCGCAGCCCTCGCACGCGTAGCCGGCGGTTTCTGGCTTGTGCGCGTCGTAGTCGCGGCGGTCTTCGTCGTGTGTGTCGACGCTGGTTGACTGGCGGCCGATCCACGTCACGTTTTCCCAGCGCAACGCCTGCGCCAGATTGCAGCACGGGCAACGCACGAAGAATCGACGCTGGTCGCCGGCCTCCCACGACTCGTCGATGTAGCTGGCGCCCTTCACGGTGGGCGTACTGATTTCGAACAGGAAGCGCTCGTCGCCGAAGGTCGCGGAGCGCTGCCACAGCAGGCCGACGGGGTGACCTTCCTCGGTCCTCAGGTAGCCGTCGACTTCGTCGCAGCCGATGAACGGCGCGGATCGGCCGCGCATCGTCTTCGGCGACCCGGCCCACGCCATCATCAGGAAGCCGCCGGGGTACGACTTCATTTTCTGATTGTTGACGCCGTCTCGGCCGCGCGGCTTGGCGATGCGCTTCGCGATGGTCGGCGACGACTCGACCAGCGGGTTGAACTTGGTTTCCAACCACGTCTGCACGTCGCCCTGCGACGGCTGCATCATCATTTGCGACCGCGGGCGCATGGCGATGGCGTAGCCCTGCACACACAACAGGGTGAGCGTCTTTCCGACCTGCGCGCCCCACTTCAGCGTGACGCGGTAGCAGTCCGGGTTGACGAACTGATCCATCGGTTCGCGCTGGTATGGCGCATTCGCGACGCGGTACGGGCCGGGCACGGCGTTGCCGGTCGGGATGCGAATGCCGTCCTTCGACTCGGCCCATTCCGACGGCGCAAGGTCGGGCGGCGGCTGCAGCATTGCGAGGCCGGCGCGTATCGCGTGCACGATGCCGCGCGGGTTCGCGTAGTGGGCGGCGTCAAGCATCGGCGTCGTCTTCCTCGGCCGGCTCGTCGCCCGCCGTAACGTCCATGCCCGCCAGAACTTCCAGCGTCGAATCGACCTCGGTCAGCAGCACCGACTTGAATTTCCGCTCGTCCTGCTCGCCCAGCAGTTGCGACACGCACCGCGACACGAAGGCGCCGCGGAGCTTCGATTGCATTTCGGCCATGACGCGGGTTAGCGCGCGCTCCATGTCGGCGACCGGCGCCAGCTCGCCCATCTTCGCCAGCGCTTCCAGCTCGACGATCTTCAGGTCGGCGATAAGCTTCCGCTTGCGCAGCGCCGCTTCGTCCTGCACATCGCTGCCCGACGCCTCTTCACGGGCGCGCTGCTCGCGCCACTCGGCGACGTCCGCGGTGTCGAACGTCCATTCCCTGCCGCTGCCACCCTTGGCGAGGTAGGGACAACCGGCCCGGCGCCACGCGTCGACCGTCGGCAAGCTGATGCCGAAGACCGCCGCGAGTTGCTGCCGGTTTACCTTCTGTCCCTTGCCGCCTGCCATGAAATCCGGTGAAAGTTGTGGAGAAAGTAAACAAAAAAGTTAAATTCGAAGGGCACCCACACTGCAAAACACGCGGTGTCGGGGACGCCGCACCCCCTGCCCCGCCTAGGAGGACCCTGAAATTTAACGAAATCCTAACGATATTTTAACACTTTAGATGGGGTCGACAGACTTTCGTTTGCTTTCGTTTCGACCGCGGGTTGCGCGGCCTGCCTTCGCCAGCTTTCGCACCACGCGGGCGCGGTCGGCGCCGCCCCGTTGACCGTGAACCCGGACTGCGCCAGCAGCCCGCACACCAGCGCCGAAGCCTGCTCGGCTAGGTCGCGGTATGCCGCGGCCACCTGCACGTGGTTCGCCAGCAGGTCGGCGTCACTGCCGCTCGCTGGCTGCGGCAGGTCCGCCGGCCGCTGAAGCTGCGACTGCGGGATCGTGATGTCTGGCTTGGTCGCTGAAGGCGCCGGCATTGGCCGCGCGCCAGATGCGCAGGAAGTCAGGGCCAGCATCCCCACGCACACAAGCGTGAGCTTCAGCAAGGTTCGGCGAGCGTGTGCGCGCATACGTGTCGATGTCCTGTTTCAGGTGTGCGAAGTAACCGGCCTGCGCGGTCGCGCGGTCGATGTGTGATTGCTCGGACTGCACGGCCGCCTGCGCGTTGCCGTGGTCGGTGGCGCGGGCATCGGTCACCGCGTCGATGCGCGCCTCTTGCGTGGCCGCCTGCACGGTCTGCGCGGCGGCTTCGGCGCTGAAGCTGCGCACCTTGTACCCGACGGTGAACGCGGCGAGCGTCCACGCGATCAGGATGGCGAGCATCAGGCCCGGCTTCACGCCTTGCCCTCGAAGACCCAGCCCCACAGCTTGCGCATGTGCTGCCACAGAGCGAAGTCGGTCAGCTCGCCAAGCTTCTCGTCCGCGGTACGCACGGCCTTCGCGATGCACTCGCACACCATGCCCAGCAGCGCCCACGACACGATGAACGGCAGCGTCACGGCCCACAGCGGCAACGCGACCCACCAGCGCGGATTGCGCCACGTCGCGACGGAGCGCGGATGGCGTGCGAACAGCGCGACAACCTCGCCCAGCTTCCGCGAAAAGCGGTCACGCCAGTTCCGATGCAGGTTAGGGTCGAACAGCTCGGTGACTACCGCGATGAACATCAGGGCGCACAGCGACAGGACGAACACGGCGCCGACGGCGAGGTCATAGACGAGCGTCGCCGCGAAGATGCAGCACAGCGCCACGACGGCGAACGGGATCAGCGGCCAGCGCCACGGGGTGCGGGTAAGGGTTTTCAGGACGGACGAGTACATGCGGATTTCCTCGGTTCGGGTTAGATCGCAACGCCGCCGGCCGCGATGTACGCGGCGCGAAGGGTTTCGGCTTTCTGCTCACGCTGGCCGTAACCTGCGCCCGGCAGGCTCGCCCATAGGTTCCGCGCAGCCTTCAGCGCTTCGTCGAAGCGGCAGGCGCGCAGCAGGTTGTATGCGCCGCACTGGTGCAGCAGCTCGACCGCGGCCAAGTCCTGCGACACATCGCTGAAGTCGGCCAGCTTCAGGCGGCGCGCGAGGTCATCCCACGTCGAAGCGATGAACTGGTAGCGGCCGGCGGCCGTCGACTTCAGGCCGGCTTTGTTGAGCGTCACCAGCGTTCGGGGGTGACGACTGAAGTCGGTGAAGTTGCCGCCGCCGACGATGACGTCGTAGCCGTGCCACTTGGTCGGCTGCTGGCCGTTGTCGGTCCCCTCGCTCACGGCGAGCATGTAGAGGAAGGCGGCGACGTTCGCGCCGCCGATGCGCGCCAGCGAGGCGGCAGTGATGAACTTCGGCGCGGTCATGCGCTGGCCTCGGGCGTCGGCGCCGGCAGCTGCGGGACGTTCGCAAGCAAGCCGGGCTGCGTGCGCTGGATCATCGCGACCAGCATTTCCACCTGTCCGCGCAGGGCGGTGACTTCGCCGCGAAGCTGGCCGATTTCGGTCGCCATCGCTTCGCGTTCGTGCATCAGGTCATCCGCGCGCTTGCGCTCGTCGGCAACCTGCGCCTGAAGGCGCTGGATCGTCTGCACGGCCTCGGTGTCGATGGATCGGTCGACCTTCGCGGACGACAACCATTGCCGCAACCAAAGCAGGCCGCCACCGATGCCAACAACCGAACCGCCGGCCAGCTTCGCCCAGCCCGGAATGCTCGACAGAAAATCGTTCTCGTTCATGCGTGATTCGCGCTCTTGTTCATGCGCGAATCGTTGCCGTTGCGGCGGCAGGCGGTAATTGCAGAAATGTTCGCCCGGCGAATGCGGCGCACATGCTGCGGCGTGACGCCTAGCGTCCGTGAAACCATGTCCGTCGACGCCCCGGCATCCAGCGCGAGGAGGATGGCCCTGCGCAACACGTGCGCGTCGCACTTCGCCGGGAACAGCATTTCATTGCCGAATCTGCGCGACAGCAGCGCGGCCTTGTCGTGACCGATGATCGTGGCAATCGGGTGCGACGCCGGCATCGTTGAAGGCACATAGATCGCGCACCGGCCGCCCGACGAGTAGGGGACTTTCGTTCTCGGCCACTGCCGCACCAGCTGCAAGGCGGCTTCGGTTCCGATCACTTCGGCGATCTGCGCAACGCTGTCGGGTAGCTGCTCGGTCATGTCGCAAGGTGTCGAAAGGTGACACAGCGACGTTACCAGTTACGCGCGTACCGTCAATTATCCCCGTGCGGGGATAGGGTACAACTCGGCGGACCTTGTACCCGCCCTAAGTTGATGATTTACAAATAAAAAGGGTACAAGGGTACAAGTGAGCACGACTTTTCCATATAGGCTCTCTACTACTCCCCTTCTATCTCCATTCCCGTTTTTCTCTATATAGTTGTACCCTTGTACCCATTTCTTATAGGAATCATAGAGTTAAGGCGGGTACAAGGGGCGGGTACAAGGGTACAACTCGGCATAGTTGTACCCGCCTTCCTGTACTGCTCGGATCTTCTTAGTTCAATATGTGGATAACCTTACCCACAAGATTACTGCACGCGTATGGATGGCATTTCACCATCTCGCGTCGATCACCCGTCCAGAAAAGCGAAAGCCGGCACGCGGCCGGCTTCCACTGGTGGCGCTTTGAAGGGTCGAAAACGTCAGTCGATGATGACCTCGGGGAGGCTGGCGACGTCCTGAACGTCCTCTTGATTGCCAACCAACCAAACCGGGCTTTCGTCGGTGTCGACCTGGCCGTCGCCGTGACGATGACCGGGGATGCGGTAAACAACCTCGCCGTTGCGCTTGTCCCAAGCGTAAATGCGCTCGCTAAGCTCGCTCTTTTCCATAGCCTTCCTCCCGTCGGTTTGAGTATATCGGATGCGTTTAAACGCTGCCGATGTGCGAATCCTAAATGTTACGCGCGTAACCTGTCAACACCTTTCGCCACCCCAAACAGAAAACCCGGCGCGCGGCCGGGTTCTGCTGGTGCTGGCTGTCGTGGTCGGCTACTGCCCGGACTGTTTGCGCTGCGCGGCAATCGCCGCCCGGTGCGCGACCGCCATCGCTGATCCCGGCGACTTCAGCGTGAACGCGTGCACCATCGCTGAAATGATGGCGCCGGTCGGCTCCGCCGGCATCCGCGCCGACTAGCTGCCGCCCTCCCTGCCTTTGTCGCCGAAGTGCCGGCGGTACATGCGCAGGTCCGCATCTTCGATTTCACCCTCGATCCTGATCGCATCGCGGGTGTTCTCGCGCCCGCGCAGGTCTGCGGCGTAGGCTCGGAGTGCGCGCCGTTGATCTTCACACCCGCCCGGAAGTGCATTCGCCAACTCTTCCACCTGTTCCGCTGTCCACCTGCTCATGCCCGCATGCCTCCCTCTTCACGCACCGGATCAATCCACGTCTTCCACCACGAATCGGCCATGCCGATCTGGACGCCGGTCTTGATGCTGAACTTCGCGGCGATGGTGACCGTCACTTTGCCGCGAGTCACGGTTCGCTCAACCGTCACTTGCGACGGACTGACAGCCTTCACGACGCCATGGCATCGGCGCATCGGCGCGCCCGGCTTGTGCACGTTCACGACGACATTGTCGCCCACACTTTAGACGTTCCCACTCATGCCCCGCCGCCATCCACCACCCGATACGCCATGATATCCCAGACCCCACCCTCGTGCGCCCAGCGGTATCGCCCGGCCGATAGCGGCGATTCTTGCACGATGCCGCTGCCGCCGAACCCACGAAACCGCACACACACCAGCGCGCCAGCTTCGACCGGCATCGCCTCGCCGATCATCTCGGCCACGGCGGCGCGGTCGATGAATTCACGCTCAATGAAGGGCATCAACGCTTCTGCAAGGGCTCCCGCGCCAAGCGAATGACTGCCATCAACACGACGAATCTCTTGCGCCAGCACATCCATGGGCTTCGTCTCGGCGCTCATGCCGGCAACCTCCCGCGCGGGCCGGCGTGCATCCGGCATTCGTGCGACAGGCGGTCGCGCAGCTCGAACACGGCCAGATGATCCGGCCACAGGCGGCAGTGATCGAATCGCTCCCAACCGGGAATGTTCGTCATGATCGACGGAGCTGGGCCGTCATACCCCCTCTCCTGCATCGCATTCCAGATGGACGCCGCCTTGCGGCAATCGCGATACCAGTTCCGCCAGCGCCGCTTCGCGCCAGCGCTTCCCGCTTGCCGTGCCGCTGCTTTGCCGCCCATGTCGCCCCCCAAGTGGATGTAAGGTGCCGGCATCATCCTACAGTTACGCGCGTAACGCAAGCGGCCATAAAAAAACCCGCCGGGGCAAGGCGGGTTTTGCACTGCGTCGACGGGGCGGCTGATCTTCTGCCGGGTAGCCTCCCCGTGATGTGTTCTCGGCGTCCTGCCGGCGATGTCGCGTTCATGGATTCGCTCCGCTGAAGTGGTTACTGCTGCCCCTGCCCGTGCCCCGGTTGAACGTTTGCCCCGTCGACCGTGGCGCGAACTCTAGGCCGTTACGCGCGTATCGTCAACACCTTTCGTCAGCTTTCGTTCATCATAGGTCGAAGATCAGGTTACCGCCGGTTTTCCGCGGTATGTGCCCGGCCTCGCGCAGCCATCGCGCCACGTTGATCCGGTCCATGCGGGTGATCGGAAACCGCCCGGCCACCAGTAGAAACCGCTCGATAGTGACGTTTTTCTCTGCCGACTTCTTCAGCTTCGCGAGCGTGGTTTCGAACCACTCTTCCGGCGGCGCCTCCCTGCCCGTGCGCGTCTCCGGGCGGATCGGTGCGCGCCTCTCCGCGTCATCGACCGCGCCATGCATCGCAATCGACATGAAGATCGCGTCAAGACTGATCCGGTCTTTCGCTCGCGGCGGCTGTGTGTGGAACAGGGTTATCGCCTGATCCCTCGCGTCGCTGAATGCCTTTTCCTTCATCGTCTACCCCTTCGCTGTAGGCGTGTTTCCGCGCCGAATGACGCGGTGCGGCGAAATGTAGCACCAAAGGTAATGAAAGTGGACGATAGTCCATAAACAGAAAGCCGCCGGAATGCGGCGGCTCTGGCGGTTTGAAGGGCCGGGCGGGTCAGTAGGATGACGCCGGTTTGATCCGCTCGGCGGCATCGATCAGCGCCCGATAGATGCACCCGCTGGCGGTCGGTGCGTACTGCTCGGCCTGCAGCAGTTCCAGCGCCCGCACGGCATCCGGCGGCATCACGCCACCGGGGATGCGCTTGCCTCCATCCTTCAGCTTGCGCGCCTCGCTGGCGCGCACGCGTTCGGCCTTCGTCGGGGCCGCGGCTGGTTTCTTGGTCTTCGGTTTCGTCATGTGGTCAGGATACCCGATTACGCGCGGCCGTAGTGGCAGTTCACCGCGAAGAACGCGCGGCCCGCCATGATGGCCGGGGTCGAATCGTTCTCGATCACGGCATCCACCAGCCCGGCCGGCAGCGGCGTTTCGCTGATGTGCGCGTCGCCCGTGCCCGTGCCCGGGCGGGTCACCTTCAGCACGATGCCGCCGCGCTCGCGGATGGCTTGCGCCTCGTTCGGGAAGCGGACGTCGGAGATGATCGCGCCGCGCGCCGCGGTGCGCTGCATCAGCGACCGCACCCACAGTTCGCCGTGGATCGTGTCCCTGCCCCACTCGGTGCCGATGGTCTGCATCATGTGCCGCGGCGTGACGCCGTCCAGCCAGTCGACGGGATATTCCTTACGCGCTTCCAGCTCGCCCATCGTCCAGCCCAGCAGGCGCGCGACGAACTCGCGCAGCGGCGCGGCGAAGCTGTCGCGCTGCAGGCCGGTCATGATCGCCAGCTCGCGCGCCAGCGTGTCCTTGCCTGCGCGCTTGGCGCCAGCGATGCCGATAAGCATCGAGTCAGCGGTGCACACCCGCGGGTCGATCCACGTTTTGCCACGGCTCCCGCCGCCTCGCACGCGCTGCATGTCGGCGAGCAGTTGCGCATACAGCGACCGCCCGCGCTCGGTGACGCCGTCCGGCGTGCTGACGACGAAGTATCGCCTTGCGCCGTCGATTCCTTCGCGCTCATACGCTCGCCGGCACAGCTCGCCCAGCTCGCCGGAATTGATCGCCGCGAGGCTCTGCCGCTCGTCCAGCATCCTGCGCCCTGCGTCGGTAATACGCATGTCCATCAGTGCACCCTCCCCGACTCGACCAGCGCCGCCGGGATGCGCACGCGGCTGCGCTCGCCGTAGACGTCGGAATACGGGATGACCTGCGCGTCGCGGCCCGACAGCCATCCGCCGCGGCTGGCGTGCGAGTCCGGCGCGGCAAGCGTGCGGTGCTGCTCGACGATCATCAGGTTCGTTTCCTTGACCTCGACATGGTGCAGATGGCCCATGTGCGCATAGGCGTGATCGGTGCGGCCGAAGGTGGCGCGGAACTTTGACGCGAAGACATCGGCGATGTTGGCGAGCCGCTTCTTGTGGCCGTGGTGGAAGAACAGCGCCGTCCTGCCGTGCTCGACGCAGTAGTACGGATCAGGCCGCAGGTCGACCGTCACGCGCGGTTCGTTTTCGAACATCGCGGCGCACAGCTGGCGCAGCCACACCGACGACGTCATGTCGTGATTGCCCTCGGCCATGATGACGTGCACGCGGGCATGCTTGGTCAGCAGCATGCGGATGATGCGCTTGATGGCGCGGGCCGCGACCTGCACCAGCTTGGGAAAGCGCGTGTCGGCGTCCAGCAGGTGCCGGCTTGTCGGCGTGACCGCGTCCCAGCCGTCCCAATGCAGGAAGTCGCCCAGCTGCGCGAAGACGCCCACGTCAGCGGCCGGAGCCTCGGCAATGGCGCGGGCGAACCACGCGACAAGCATGTCCTCGGCGATCTGCGTATCCCAATCGGCGCCGGTTTCCTCGCGCCACGCCAGCATGCCCATGTGGTAGTCGGTGACGACGTACAGGTTCATCATGCCGTCCGGCTCGCGCTTGGGCGTCCGCATCGGCTTTTCGCGCGGCACTTCGGCGCACAGCCCGGCCATGATCCCGTCGATCATCCGACGCACGGCCTCGGCGTCCTGCTGCGACTTCACCCACTGGCCTGCGACCTTGCCGTCCTTGTCGTAGTACGTCGACACGCCGCGCACGGTGAAGCCATCGGGAACCGTCTTGGTCATGTCGTGATCCGGCGACCATCCCTTCAGCGCCAGCGATTCCTTCCGGCGCATCAGCGTGCGGATGTTCATGCCAAGCGCCGCGGCGGCCTTGCGGTTGCTGCCGTGCGTGCGCAGCGCGGTGACGATGTCGTCGTCGGTGTGGCGTCTCACAACTGCCATGCTGTATTGCCTCTCGGTTCGAATTGGTTACGCGTAGGCGCCGGCTTCGTACCGCTCGCGCAGCATGTCAGCCGACAATTCAGGGTTGTGCATGCAGTAGCCGCGACCTCGCGCATGCGGGAACGAATAGCCGTCGCAGCGGCACGGTTTCCTGTGCCACTCGGCGGCCATCCGATACCAGTCGATGCGCAGCGGCGCGCGGCATCCGTGGCGGCACTGTCGCGGTCGCGTGTACTCGTCCGGCTGCAGTCGCAGCACATGACGGTCGCCGCACGACACGCACCGGCACGGGTAGCGCGTCGGCCGGCGCGTGCCGATCCGCCACGACCTGCGCAGGCTGGCGCCGATTCCCTTGTCCATCAGCCGGCGCCCTGTGAGTGCGCGTCGCGGTCGATCTTCTCGATCCACGCGGCCGCAACCGCGGCGACCTGCACCAGCTCGGCGCGGAGCTTCGCAGGGTCGTGCGCGTCTTCGATGGCCTCGCACACTTCCTCGACGAAAATGTGCGCGTAGCTGCCGGCGCCGCGCTTAAACGCATCCTCGCAGTGCTCGCGAGCCGCGTCCGCCGTCGGGAGGCCGAAGAATGCGCACGGGTGCGACACGATGCCCTTCGGCAGGTCCGGATGATTCTGCACGCCCCATTTCGCATCCTGCTGGGCGCGTTCGTGAACGATTTCGGCAATGGCGCCCGTGGCGCGGGGTTCGGTCTTCACTGGTGCGCCTCGCTTATGCGGCTGGGTGAATGCAGAACGCCCGCACGCGGAAGTGGTCGCGCAGGGAAAGCGCGCCGACGCGGCAGGCGGTAGTGACGGGGATCGATTCGCGGACGGCGCGGCGCGTGGCACGCACTTTCCAGAACGGCACGCGAATGCGGAACTCGCGATGCGTGGTGCTGAAGCTGATCGCGCCTCGCCAGCTGGCGGTCATGGCGGCGCGGCGCACATCGATCATGCGGACGAACAGCAGTGCGGACAGGGTGCGGCGTACGTTTCTCACGATGGACTCCAAGGCCGCCCCATGCGGCCGTTCGCCCGATTCTCGCGCATTACGCGCGTACTCGCAACACCTTTTATCACTTTGCATCCTGACGGGCCAGCCGCCACAACCGCAGCACGTCGTCGCGCAGCCGGTCGGCCGCGGCATCGCCGCGCCTCTTGCGCACGCCGTCCATGTAGCGGTGCCGGTCGGCGCGCTCCGGCATGTCCAGCACGGACCGGGCCTCGACCTCGGCGAACCACTCGCGGCTGTCGCTCTTGACGACGCGCCCGTCGGCCAGCGTGACGTCCGGAGCGACGAACGTGCAGACGTTCACCCACACGACCGGCTGCGTCATACCGGCAGGCCCGCCGGCTCCGGCTCGGTCGTCTTCACCGCAAGCGGCACGGTGCGCGGCGGCATCAGCCATGCCTTGCTGCGCTCCTTGCCGATGCGTGTGGTCATCACGTCGTAACGCTTCACCACGTAGGCCGCTGCCTCGTTCACGTCCTTTTTCGTCGGTCGGTCGATGTGCGCGGCCATCGCGATTTCGGTCGCGCGCAGCGCATGCTTCCACTGCGAACGCGGCGCATCCCAATCGAAGTTGCGGTCGATCATTTCCGACACGGGCGACAGCGCTTCGAACTCGCTGTTATGGCCGTTGAGCGCGTCGACCTCTTCCTGCGTCAGGTGCCACGACTCGCCCGCGTCGTACAGCGTTTTGACCTCGGCCCACACCTGTTGCATGTCCAGCTGCGACGGCTCGCCCAGCTTGGTTGCGTGGATAGTCCACCAGCGGGTATTGCCCGTTGCGTCGTGCAAAAAGCGTTCGTCGTTGACGCTGGCGAAGAAAATCGTTCTTCGCGCGTACTTGGATTCGGTGCGCGCGTAGGGCCTGCGCAATTCATCCTCGCTACGGGAAATGAAGCCCTTCAGCGCGGCGATGTCTGCCTTGCGGAAGGTGGCGTCGACCTCGCCAAGCTCAACGATCCACTTCGACACAACGCGCTTGACGCTGTCGCGGTCGGCAGGGTTCAGCACTTCGCCGTCGGCGATCACGCCAAGATCGCGCGGCGCCAGCTGCTTTGCCCATCGCGTCTTGCCAAGGTTCTGTTTCGACACGAAGGTCAACACGCCGCGCGCGACGACGCCGTTCGGTTCGTACGCCGCGGCGACGGCAGAAATCAGCCACTTGCGCATCATGATGTCTTTCAGAACACGGCCGTCGGGGAGTATCGTCGGGTCTTTCTCCCACACGGTGTCGTAGAACGCGGCGAGGCGGCTAACGCCATCCCATGTCTTGTGGTCGATCCACGTCGCGACCGGGTTGTACTTGTTCGCCTCGGCCAGCGCGCACAGGTTCGCTTCGGTGCTGCCGGTCGGCATATTGACCCGGCGCATGCAGTCCATCAGCTCCGACAGCGCGACCTCTTTTTCGTTGTCGATGCTCGACTGCAGGCCGGGCACAAGGATTTCAAGGTCTTTCTTGATGACGTTGTAGCGCACGATGATGCCCGTGCGCCGGCACAGCTCGGCCATGTTGCGCGCGGTGGATCGCGGGTTGCCCTTGCCGTCGAAGTCGGGGAACGTCGAATTGTCGAAATGCGTCAGGTGGCGCGGCGCGTAGTATTCGCCCGGCGCCGTCGTCGCCATGCCTGTCGACTTCGTCGCGTCGGGTTCCGGCTCGTCTGCCGGCGCCAGCTGCGGCAACACCTGCCGCTGCACGGCCTCGATACCCTCGGCCGCGTGCAGGTCGTTGAAGTCGGTCGGATGGTCTTCAAGGTCCGCAAACTGCGGGATCACGACGCGCGCATTCGACGCCGCCGCGGCGCGCTCGGCATAGGTCTTGCCGGGATTGTCGACCGGCTTCGTCGTCCACTGGTCGTTGTCTCCGCAGATGACGAAGTTTTCGCCCGGCCACATTTCGCGCCACAGCTGCACGACGTGCGGCACGTTATACGCGTCCCAGCAGATGACCACGCACCAGCCGGTCGCTTGATGAATCGTCTCGCCGGTCGCGTAGCCCTCGCAGAATGTAATCGGCTGGCCCGGCGTCGGGCGCCCGATGACGAAGAAACAGCCCTTTTTCTTGCCGCCCAGCAGGAAGTCTTTGTCACGTCCGAAACCATCGTCGACCGCAGGGAAGATGCCCTGCAGCGATACGATGCCGCCGGCCTTGTTGATGATCGGCACGACGAGCGTGTCTTCGATGTGCCGGAAGACCTCGCCGTCGCGGTTGCGCACCGGCCAAGCGACCGCGCGCAGGTTGTGCGACACGATGCCCTTGCGGCGCAGGTACGGGTGATCGTCGCCGAACACGGGAACGCCACTATTCCACAGCGCATTCGCCGTCTTCGCCGCGTCACCCTCACGCTTGCGCTGGTGCGCCTCGCGTTCCTTGCGCGCCGCCTCGATCCGCGCCCGCATCGCGTCGCGCTGCTCGTTCGTGATGTCCTCGGGATTGGCGCCGCACCACGTATGAACCTCGCCCGTCTTCCAGCTGCCGAACTCGCCCGCCGGCACACCGTCGGCGAACAGCACATACCAGCCATTGCGCGTGCCCCTGCCGTCGCCGTCGATGTGGAAGCGCCACGGCTTGCCGTTGGGGTTCTGCCCGATTTCGATCCCCTCGCCGCCCTTGAACTTCGGCGTCAAGCCGGCGGCGCGCATCGCCTCTTCGAACTGCCTTTTGATGTCGAACTCGGTCACTCGGAAGCCCCTTTCGTGAGCTTCATGCGCAGCAGTTCAAGCGCCTGCTGCGGGATCGTGCGGCCGATGCTGCCGCGCCAGTTGCGCACGGTCTTCGGCGCGCGGCCGATCAGCGTGCCGGCCTGTCGCGCGGTCAGCTTGTGGGCACGCATCAGCGCGTCAAGCTCTGCGGTTCTGCTGTCCATCGTCGCCCTCACTGGCGGCTCGTCAGGTGGTGGCCGCCGCACCAGTCGCACAGGTACACGCGGACGGGGATGTGCGAGTGCGAGGCGTGTTTGCCGATTCGCTGCAGCTCGCCCCATGCGGCGGCGTAGTTCGGGAATCTCTGCTTTTCGCAGGCGACGCCGCCACTCGGCAGGCGGTATCCGACGTCACGGCCGTTCGGCACGATGCGGATTGCGCCGGCCCGCTTCACCAGCGCGCGCAGCGCCTTGCGCCGAAACCCCTTTCCGACGATGCGGCCCGGCATGCCGCGCTCGTTCTCGATGCGTGCCCGGCGGCGGGCGAACTCGCCGGGCGTCATGCCTCACCCCGCACGATGCGCATCGCGTCGTCCACGCTGCGCGCGAACCCCGCCCGGCCGCCCATGCCGATGACGGCACTGGCGAACTGCCCTTGCTTCATCCGCGCCGCGCCCTTCGATGACTTGCACTCGATGGTCGTGAACACGGCGACACGCTGGCCGATCATGTCTGGCGTGATGGTGACCTCGACGGCGCCGAACAGGTCAGCGAAGCCCGCCGGCAGGCCCGACGAGAACGGGCGCGGGTTGCGCAGCAGCAGCGAGCCGTCCGCCAGCTTGACGATGTCGTTCGACGCCCACGCCGTGCCGACATTGGCGCGGAAGAACATACCTTCGTCGCACAGCGCGTTGCGGATTTCGTTCTGGATGCCGTGCTCTTGCTTCGGGGCGGCGCGCTTCATTCGGTGGCCTCCTCGATGATCCGCAGCGCTTCGTCGACGTCGTCTTCCTCAATGGCGACGCGAACCTGCAGCAGAGTGCAAATTGCTCGACTGACTAGCCGGCGCGCGTCGCTAAGCTCGCTCTCAAGCGATGCGATGCGCATGTCCTTCTTGATGGCGTCCGTCATGCCTGCCCGTCCTTTGCCGGCATCCGGCCCTCTTCGATCAGCTCGGCTTCGAAATTCAGCACGTTGTGCGTTGCGAGGCACACGTGGCACACGCGGATCAGCTCCACATCCGAATGCGCGCATACGTAGAGCGTGAACTTGTGGAACGTGCCGCAGGTTTCGCAGATGAACCCGTTGGCGAGTGCATTCATGCCGAAGCCCTCGGAAAATAGATGCTCACCCCGCCGCGCAGGCGGTAACAGTCGATGCGCCCCGTGCCCATCAGGTAGAACGTGCAGCACGCCGCGACCTGCCTCGCCGTGACGATTTGTAGCGGCCTGCCGCCTTCGCGATTGATGCGGCTCGCGATGGATGCGGCAGTGATGCCGTGTACACCCGCCCGATGAATCTGCGCCTCTACGCAAGGCCACAACGGCGCGCGCCTCATGCCGACACCGCCAGCGCATCCGCTGCAAAGCCAATGCGCCGCGCTGCGGTCCCGCAGAACTCGGCGTCTCGCTCAATGCCGATAAAGCGTCGCGACGACGCAACCGCGGCGACTCCGGTTGACCCGCTACCCGCAAACGGGTCAAGCACAACGCCGCCAAGTGGGCAGACGACGTCGATAAGCTCGGCCATCAGCTCGACGGGTTTCTGTGTCGGGTGCTCTCGCCGCGTTGAATGCACGCGCTTCGCCCCGTACACGTTGACGCCTCGCATGCTGTGATACACACCGACGCCCTTAGTCAGGTGGATCATCAGCTCATGTTGCGGCCTGAAGCCGCGCCCAAGGCCGGCGCCGCCCTTGTCCCAAACAATCATGTTCTGCAGGCGCAGGCCGCTGCTCTCAAGCGCGCCGGAAAGCATCGGATACATGCGCCAGTCGCAGAAACAAACCATTGAGCCGCCATCCTTCAGCAGCCGCATGGCCTCGTTCGAAATGGCGCGCATCAGGTACAAAAAGCCGTTCGTCGTCATGGCGTCGGACGTGAACCATCGGGCCTTGCCGTCCGCGATGGTTTCGCTCCGCAGCCCCTGATGCGTCGCCGACTTCTTTTGCGCCTCGGAGAATCCACCGCTGCAATACGGCGGATCAGTCACGATGGCATCCACGCTCCCGGCCGCAATGCCGCGCAGCACTTCCAGACAGTCGCCGTGGTGAATTTCGAAGCTCATGCCCGCCCCACTTCCGCGCCAGCGGCGCGATTCAGCGAGTGCACGCGGTGCTCGGCGTGCGACATGGCGAGGCACCACGACGCGCGCGGCGAGCGCACGGCCCCGGCGTTCGTGTCGCCGCATGCGGCGGCGCCTGCTGCGAACTCGGCGACGAGCGCGTCCATTCTGCGGGTGAAGTCGTTCACGGTCATCGGTGCGGCTTTGCTCACGTTGCGTTCCTCTCGGTCGTGGTTGGTCATGCCGCCGCGTTCAGCTCGGCGGTGTTCTTGCGTGCAAGCTCTTTGCGCCACGCGCTTCCGCTGAACTTCGCCATCGCCCAGCCCGTCGGGTTCTGATACCCGCGGCGGTGGGCGAGCGCGACCAGCTCGGGCAGCGTCGTGGCTGCGTTCTCTTCGGCTTTCTGCTGCGCGCGAATGGCGCGCTTGTCTTCGGCGGTGCGGCGCTGCAGGTCTTCGTCGCCTTCCTCGACGGGTGCGACGTCGGGCACGATGGCGACCTTGCAATGCGGACAGTTCGCCGGCAGCGGGCGCTTGATCTGGCGGAAGCACGTGCAGGTGTACGGCGGCGGCGGCCCGGCCGGAGCACTGCCGCCGCGGCCGGAGCGCTCGCGATCCGCCAGCGTCCACTCGCGCTCGTCGTCGGGGAAGCCGTGCGTATTGCTGTTGCCGGCGTGGTCAAGGATGATCGCCGGGTAATCCTTCGGGCGCAGCACGCGGCCCCAGCGCTGAAGCACGGCCGACAGCGATTTCGTGGGCGCGGCGTCGATCAGGCAGTCGATGGTGACGTCAGTCTGCGCGATGGCCGACAGGTCGAAGCCCTCGCCGAATAGCGCGACGTTCGACAGGATCAGGATGCGGCCGGCGGCGAAGTCCTGAATAGCGCGCTCGCGTACGCCGTCCTCGGTCTTGCCGTCCAAGTGCGCGGCGGGAATGCCCGCCTCGTTGAAGCGGCGCACGATTTCCAAGCTGTCGGCGACGTTCACCGCGAACGCGATCGTTCGCAGGCCGCGCGCGTGCTTGTTCCAGTGCGCGACGATGTCGCCCGTGCGCTTCTGCATGTCCATGCGCTTCGATGCTTCGCGCTTCGACCACTCGCCGGCCTTGTCGGTGCGCGCTCCCTTCATGTCGGGCGGGTTCGGCGCGAAGATTTCGTATTGCGACAGGTGGCCGCGCTCCATCAACCACGCCGACGTCGGCCCCTCGACCATGGTGTCGAACTGTCTCCCCATGCCGGAGCCGTCAAGGCGCCACGGCGTCGCCGACAGCCCGATGTGATAGGCGTTCGGCCATGCATCCATGATGAGCTGCCAGCCGGCAGCGCCAAGATGGTGGCACTCGTCCCATATGCACACGTCCGGCTCGGGCGTGGTCATCAGCCGATTTTTCAGCGTGTCGATGCTGCAGATATTCGCGAAGCGCACCACGCGCGGGCGGCCGGCGGCGATGAAGCCGTGCTCAATGCCGTACTTGCGCCACGTCCGCGAAGTCTGCTCCACCAGTTCGAAGCGGTGGCAGTTGAAATAGACCCGCTTCCCGCGCGCCGCCGACTCGCTGGTCATGAACGACGCAATCGCGGTCTTGCCGCCGCCGGTCGGCAGCACGATCAGCACGCGGCGATGCTTCCGAAGCGCGGCGCGCGCGTCGGCGATCACTTGGGCTTGGTAGTCGCGCAGGACAAGCGGCGCGGGCGGGACTGCTCTCGGCATGGCTCGGCGTGTAGGGATGCAGGGTGACGAAAGGTGTTGACGCCGGCATCATGCCGGAATACGATGCCCGCCGCAACACTTTCCGTCACCTTTCATCCTGAACAGGGAGCAAGCATGAGAAACGGCATCTACCGCGGCCTGCCGAACGCGGAATATCACGGCGGGCCGGGCGATTCGAAGTCGACGCTGGACATCGTCCGCAAGGCACCCGTCAAGTTACGCGCGTATCGCACGGGCAGGATCGAACGCAAGGCCACCAAGGCGCAGGAACTCGGGACCGCCCTGCACTGCCTCGTTCTGGAACCGGAAGCGTTCGCCAGTGAATACGCACTGCCGTTCGTCGCGCCGGCCGGGGCGCTGAACACCATGGACGACATGAAAAACGCGCTCGCCGCGGCTGGCGTCGCGTTCAAGGCGTCCGCCAAGAAAGGCGACCTGATCGCGCTGGTGAACGAACACCTACCCGACGCCGTCATCCTCGCCGATGCCGAAGCGATCCACGCCGAAGCGAACGCCGGCCGCGTCATCATCGACGCCGACCAGTGGGCGCAGCTCCACAACATGCGCGACGCGATCATGGCGCACCCGGCGGCAAGCAAGCTGCTGAATGCACCCGGAGAATCGGAACTGTCTTGCTACTGGCAGGCGCCTGTCATCGACCCGGCCACGGGCGAACACCTGCGCGACGAGAACGGCAATCTGCTGTACATGCCGATGCGTTGCCGCCCGGACTTCTGGCGATACGACGGCATCATCGTCGACCTGAAGACCACGTCGCCCGAGTGCGCCAGCGTCGAAGACTTCCCGCGCTCGGTCGATGACTGGCGCTACTACGTGCAGCACCCTTTGTATCTGCGCGGGACCCGTGCAGCGCTGAAGCACGAACGCGCCAAGGGCGAGGCAAACGAGTTTGACCAGTTCTGCACGCCGCGCGAATTTGTCTTCGTCGTCGTGGAGAACGACGCGTG
>Ga0134126_10002904_pt1 | contig 21558 bp, 21 predicted proteins | sample KB31752_FD_96881 | JGI IMG/M metagenome (GOLD analysis project Ga0134126, IMG submission 96881) | Terrestrial soil microbial communities with excess Nitrogen fertilizer from Kellogg Biological Station, Michigan, USA - KB3-175-2 | ecosystem: Environmental > Terrestrial > Soil > Unclassified ... | reverse complement strand
GGCGACACCGTTCTTGACACGCATGTGCCGCCTCAATTCGGCTTCGCTCCCGGCCGTTTCAATCACAACCGCTCTGGGTGCGGCTTTCTGAACAGGGAAGGTCTCTGTCATTCCTCCCGGCGCGGCAAGGAGAGGTTTTGCGAGAACGCACAAGAACGTCAAAACGAGCAGCGACCAGGCAAGAGGAAGTGGGACAAGGAGAATCCGGCTCATGCGTAACACGATATTTCTTCGGAGAAGTGACGCTCCTCGCCGGCCTTGGCTGAAGGATTCTAGGAGACCAACCGAGCAAAAGCAAACAGGAAAAAGACGCACCACGTCACGTGCCGAGAGCTGATTGCACCGATATTTCGAACTCAGCGGAATCGGTTGAATCGTTCGCCGATATGTAATGTAATGGGACCCCATCAAGCAATCAGGCCTTGACCGGTCGTATAGGCCTCGGCAAATCGGTCGAGACCGTTAGTACCTCCGTTCACCAAACGACGAGCGGTCTTGAGATCACCTTCCAACAGCGCTTCCTGAATCGACTGCTGCTTGTCCTTCAGGAATGCAGCCAACAGTTTGGCGGCGGCATCTGGATCGCTCGCCAGGTCCGGGTTGCTCAGCAATCGATCGCCGAGACCAATCGCCGCCCCATATTTGCCATAGTTCAAGCGACCCGTGAGCTGGATATACCCTCGTCCGCGATATTGTTCGCCGTCCGGAGGGCCCTGGTTGCCCAAGTCCTTGCGATAATCATAGAAGTCGAACGGATGACCATTGGGCGAGGTGTTATAGCGTGATCGACCTTCCGCGATCGGCTCGAAGCTTTCCGTCTCGGCCCGGATGGTCGAGAGCGCAACGAGCACCATAGGTTTGTCTGTCAGCTCACGGTCTACGAGGGAATGGAGAACAGGCGGCAGATTCGCCTTGATGTTGCCGATTTGCGTATGGGGAAACATTTCCGACACCACGGTGACAGTGACGCCCGGAACCGCGCTCACCACAACCGCCAGCTCCGCCAGTCCCAACGCCGCAAGCGTGCGTGGACCGGCAACGCCATCGGAAAGAAGCCCTTCGCTTTTCTGGAAGGCGAGCACCGCCGCTTCCGTTCCACGCCCGAACTGGCCATCGATGTTGCCCGGATCGAACCCCCGCTCCTTGAGGGTCTGTTGAAGTTTCAGGACATCGGGACCGCTCGAACCGACCTGCAACGTTGTCATGGCATAGCCTCCTCCACCGTGAAACGGTCAGAGATTGCGGCATCCGGCACATTGGCTACCGGCGTTGGGGTCACATCAATGCGTCAATGCAAAACATGACCCTCATTGCCCTCCTGCGCGCGATCATACGGACAGCGTACATCGAGATCAAGAGTCTGTACGGAGTCATGACATATGAGACGGATGATAAGGGAAGAACTTCGTAATACCCGTCCGAAGAAACGCGGCCCGACTCCTCAAATCATTGCTCACCGGCATGCACAGAACAAGACTTGCCCCCATTGCTGTTGCCGCGAAGTTGGATGGTTGGACAAGCAGTTGGAGGTGTTCAAGTGAACACCGTCACAGTGCGATGCGTAAAAGAACGCTGACGGCCCCCTCTGTCGTTGCGACAGAGCCCGCGTCGCGTGCGCACGATCCCCTGTCAATTCTGCCTCAGGCATATACTCCCTCCGCTCGATCGACCCGACCCTCGCAATTGGTTTTCCTCTTGCGTGACGCCAACCGCTCCGAGAGAGTCCTTCTTTTCCCAATGGACTCTCCTCTTCCGGTCCCCGGCATAACCTCTTGACTCTAGAAAAGGAGCCTGTCCTCTTTTCCCCATTCGAGGTAGGATCCTCCATTGTAACTCGCATGATTCGTTCTACTTTTCATCTGTTGGCCTCGACTCCAGTATCTCAATCGCAGTCTGCACGGCCTGTCGAACATCAGGATGAGCGTCATTTAGTAGTGGACGTAGATGTGGAATGGCCTCCACCGCCCCTAACTGGCCGAGTTCATCTGCCGCATTCTCTCGTACAATAAAATGCGGATTTCTCAACGCTTCAATGAGTAGGGGTAGCGCCTTTTCAGAATGCAGGTGTGCCATAAACCGCAGGACGCTACCGTGCACATATGGAGATGAATGTTGACGCAACCCTAAGATCTGATCGACAGCAGCTTTGTCGCCTTGCCTCCTCAGGCTGTCAACTGCTTCAGCAACGATCAACGGCGATTCATGCTGGAGGTATGAAATAAACTTGTCCCGAAGTATAGGATCATCCAGTCTGGGCTCAGTGAGGGCAAATAGAATGGCTCGCAATCTTGCTTCATCCGCTTTGTCCATTTGTTCCTTCAAGAAGGCAACACCTTTCTCGCCACGTTGTCTGATCAGGCTTGCTACCTCCGCATAGTATACAAATCCATCCTCCTTCCTTTCAGGAGGAGGCGTTCGACTGAGTCAGAATCTTGACGGCTGTTAGACACAAATCAGGTGGTGGCGGGGGAGGTGGTTCAGCAGTTGTTGGCTCCGCTCGCGCTTGCGTCTTGGTTCGAGATCGGCCACGCGACATAAGGTAGCCTGTACCGATGGCGGTGGCGGCTACTACTGTAACTACTAAACCGACGACCCATCCAGGAGGGCCTGAGGCTGTTTCGAGCTCGGCCCCGCCCGCAGCTTCGGCTCCAAGTAGTCCCTGACCAAAAGCTGTAAGGGCCTCTCCGGCACCTTGACGGCTTACTACAGTCTCTGAGTTCACTTGCACGATCGAGCTGCGTGCGCCAGAGATCACCGCCGCTGCAACACGATCAGCCTCAACTTCTGTGGCATCCAGTGGATGGCTGACTCGAAGCGGCATTGTTGCTAGAGCCTCAGATCGTTTTTCCCGAACCTCTACACCGGCTGATCCTTGTATCGAAGACACAAATTGCAGTTCAGCTTGCTCTAACCTCTTTGGAGAGAACGCCGCCAACACGCGCAGCTTAAGTTCCTCATCGTTACTATTGGCAACTGCACGAAGTCGTTCCAGTCCGCTGACCAATGCCTCTAGATGCCGCCGATTCTGTTGCTGCGACCCCTGTTTATAGGACCAGTTTCCAAATCCTCAGTTGCCAAATCCCTTGACTCCGTGGAGGCGAGTCGTTGGCTGGCTCGCAAATGCAATCGCTCGATGCTCGCAATCAGTGCAGGGAGCGTTGCCGTTGCGTTAGAGCGCCTTCGTTGTGCTCCGGTTTCTGGGGTTGGCACATCGGCTACTACTTGATAAGCGATCTCCCCGATGTGGCTACTTTTCCCTTGCTGCACCACGTGGGTCAGCTCATGCGCCAACAACCTCCCCCCTTGTGGAGTCATCGGCGTATACTGTTCTGCTCCGAACACCACATCTCGTCCTACTGTGTATGCTAGGGCATTTACCGCTTGCGCTGATTCCGCCGCCTTTGCATCCGTATGCACGCGCACCTGACTGAAGTCGTGCCCGAATCTCGATTCGAAGAAGGTGCGTGTGGTTGGCTCAAGGGATTGACCCGGCGAGGTTAGGACTTCACGAACAATTGGCGGCGCTTCTGCTACCCCTGTTGCACCACTAGAAGCCCGTCGTTGAACCAATGGCTGAGTTCGATTTCCGTGCTGTCTCCTACTCAAATCCATAGGTGACAACTGCAACACTTGTCCAGCCACACGATCGGCTTCTTGCTCATGGACATCGCCAGGCTCACTAATGGCTAGTTTGGCTTGCAGTGGTCTGCCGTTCATCTGCTTTTTCTGACACTCAGTACACTCCTCTCCGCCCATCGTGTGCGTTCCGCAGGCACATTGGCGCTGGAGAACGCCGACCACAGAAGCCTTGTTCGGCGACCAGGACACCACTGTTGATGTGGTGAGGTTCGTGGAAGGCGTTGCGCGTTGCATCGTCATAGGATCGTTACTCATCCTCCAACGCCCGGAGCGTCCAGAAGTCGTCCGCGAGGTTGTCATTCGAGATATAGTCATAGGGCATCGTGAAATACCCCTCGATGCCCCAGTCCGCACCCCAGGAATTCCGCACGAGCATGCGCTCGGTTTGTTCGTCATACCCCACAGCCAATACGGCATGACCGCCGACCTGTTTTTCGCTCGGTTTGGGTAGAATGAAGCTCCCCGCAGCAAGCTGCGGGGTATCACAGAACTCAATTCCGAAGACTTCTCGGAAGGAGAGGCCAACCCCATAGCGAGCTACGGGGAATGTCAAGTTCAATTGGCCTGCCTTGGCGACTTGAGGAGACTCGAATGATTCATAGACCGAAAACCCAAACACAAACGGGTATCCTTCCGCGAGACATTGCTTCATCTGTTGCAAGCCGATGACCCGGTGATAGGAGGTAATCTGATGATCTCGAGCCTGTTTGTAACAGGCCGACGACGGTTTCTTGGTGAATCTCGCAATTCTGTATGGCCAGAGTTTCTCGGTGCAGACATCCAATTTGACGAGCGATTTGACGCCGTCGCGGATCATCGCCCCGGCGTCTTCGCCGATCGTGCACTCCATCGCCCGCTCGTTGTAGTAGATGAACAATCGACTCAGGTTCGTGAGGTGATGTCCGGCTTTCTTTTCCAGAAACTCCAGGTTGCCTACCAGCGCATTCCCCGTGCAACTGCCGAATTGGCCCTGGTTTTCCACGGGCGAGCAACGTTCGCGAAGATCCACCTTTGAGGGCAATGTCGTCGGCGGCGCAGCGATGGCGGCATAGAGTTTGTCGCGCTGATCGGGCCGGTCATGAACCCAACCATACCACACGTTTACCTTGGATGTCGGCATCGTATCTCCCCTGTTTAGAGTATTCGTCAAAACATCGCGTCTTGCTTTTGTTTGCTTGAGCCGCCTGCGCAACAGAGGCTTTATTCATGGCCGATGTCTCCATAGACCGACTGCGCAATCTGTTGCCCGAGTTCGGTCGGGCGGCTCATACGGGTAAGCTGCATGTCACTTGCAGACAGACGTGGCACGGCAACTCCTTGGGCAAGGTCCGCTCAGCCTGGTGCACTGTTCCACATGAGCGTCAATATTCACGCTTTCATCCCAAGCGCGTGGAGAGAATAAATCAGAGATTCCCTAAGAGTATTGGCTCGACCGTTTCATCTTTCGGCTTCCGCCTACGACGGCTTAGCAATCGCAGCAAACGTTTTCTGACAACTTTGTGCGCTACTCACCCTCCCACTCCCATCAACCGTGATGACCGCAAGTGGAGCGTAATGATGTTCGATACCATCCGGCGGCTTGGCGATCCGAATCACATTTGCCCTGGCTATCTTTCTCCGTTGGCCACTCGACGTCCCCGGTGGCAGTGCGTGCGGGAATGAGCCAGTAGTCGCCCGTGCGGTATTGGCTGGGCTGGTTGTCGGACGGCTGGAATTGAATTTGTATGCCGTCCTCCAAATCGAGCCAAGTGTCACCTGTAGTCTCTTGAATCAAAGCGGCTCCGTCATTGGCCGGTTGCAATCCGCCTTCGGCCGGGTCGCCTGCCCTGTGATCCCACCGCCTGACGAGTGGGTGCTTGGTGAGACCTTGGTTGGCATTTTTAACGACATTCGGATCTGCGGTACCGTTCAGGGTCACCGTCAGCATGGTCGGATCCAGGGACTGAACCTGTAGAAGAGTCGCGGCGCGGTCCTGGAGCAGAGAATCGTCATCCTGGACCTCGACCCATTCATCCTTCTTTAAGCCGAAGCGATCGTCACGGCCGAGGTTTTCCACGACCACCGTCGTCGTACCGCTGCCGGTGGAAAGACTCACGATGGGAAAGACAACGCAGCCGTTTTCACGGGACCACTTGAACGTCGCGGCGGTCCCGGCATTAGCAGGGTTGCCATCTTTATCCGTGGTACCGTCCCAAGCGTTGCCGCCTCGATGAATCTCAACTCTGTAGAGTTGATTCTCTGCGCCACGATACCGGGACTCAGGGGAAATGATGCAGGGATCATCGGCTGGGGTAACGTTCTGCCTGGCCTTCGCCTTCAACCGGCCCCTGTTGTCAGGCTGGAATTTACCGGCTAGTTCAACTGGTGTACAACACGGTAGCGTCTCGTTCAATGTAAAACCTACGCATGGTTTTGTAACCCTTACCTGCCACACGACTTTTGCCCGCGATGCCGTATCTGGTCCGCCCAGCGCGACTTCGCGGATCGAGTCGTCTTCCACATAGGTGATATGGCGTTCCCAGACGTCGAGGTAGACTTGGTAGGACGTAGATTGATTGAGCTGTTCAGTGTCGGGCACGGGATAGTCGGGCTGAGTTAGATAGGTGATGACGCGGCGCAACTTTGGGTTGGTGGTGTTGCTGAGTCCGGTTAGATTGCCCTGAAGAGTCAATGTGAGCTTCGTCTGTTGAGGATTCGTGATCTGGACCACCGTGGGACTGAAGGCGGGCGAGACGTTAGGCAATTGGACGTCATCAAAGACTTCCACGTATTGGTTGTTCTGGAAGGGAATGCCGTCGAGCGTCCAGTGGTCAACCTGTACGTCGGCGCTTAAATTGTTGTTCTTGACCGAAACCTTGCTGATGGCAATCGGCGTGGAGTCGGCTTCGCAGAGGATGCCGTCAACGTAATAGCGTCCCAGACCAATCCGAAAGTCATTCAGGACAGGCAGGGTAAACGGCACTGGGCCGATGAAAAAACCAGCCACACCCGAATTACTGTCCATCGGACCGCCGTGTGGGCCGATGAGGTCAGCCGCCAGGGTCCGCAAGTAGTGCAACAGGATGGAGGTCTGTTCGTTCCAGTCCGCATCGAGTTGCACCCGGCCTTGCTGCATGAACACGCGCCGGAAATGTTTCAGTGGATCGAAGGTGTCTCGACTAAAGTCTCCTCGAAATTCGCCTTGCATGCTCTCCTCCTAGCCGGCGTAGATGATACCGGCGTCCATACCGGCGGGCGTATACTCGTCGAGCCGGGCGCGCAAGTTGGCGGCCCTCTGCGGTTGATAGAGATCGTGGAACACCCCCATCTCCGACTCGTCATCGGCGCCGCGCTTGATTTCGTCGGCACAGCTATTCGCAAGCTGGCAGTATGTGGGCGTTCCATAGCGCGCACTGTTGAATTCCGGCTCGACGCGCAATCGTTCGCTTTCCTGAAGGGCATCCCTTTCTTCCGCCGAAATATCTCCCTTGGTAAAAAGATCCGTGACGACCTTTTCAACCAGGTCCGGCTGACATTCAAAACGGCGTGGGGTTCGTGATCCGGGCGTGACAAAGCAGAAGCGAAGACAGCCTTGCTGCCGCCGGGCAACTCGAATCAGTCCGATAAAGATACAGTTCTCCCCAAGATCGATAGCGTGAGTCTGGATTTGTCCGAATACGGTGCTGCGGGCGATGGTCAAGAGGGCATACGCGCACATCCCTTCCGGCGCACCCAACGCCACGCGGTCCGGACTAGTGGCATCGAGAATGCTGTCACTGATGCGAATCAGTACAGGGTTCGTTTTGACCTCATCGCGGGTCACTTGGATAGCCCCGACAATACTGTGCTCAATGGTCAAACACGCCGGTGAGTTGATCAGTTCCAAACTTGGTTCGGTGGGCCGTCGCGGTTCGCAATCACAATGGATCCCCCACCCGGGGACGAGTGTTGAGTGACGGATATTCACGCCCATCACATCACCGTTGATTTGAACCCCCCGCCCCGTAACGAGAAAGCCATCCAGGATAAACCAGGTCTTAGGTTCACCGGTGATGCTCAAACTGTCCGGAAGGGAAGTTTGCCAATCCAGAAGCCGGATAACCGGGCGCTTCCGATTAGCCGCACGCAATTGCAGAGTCTGATTCTCTTTCAGTGAAACAGCAATCTGTTCGACGTAGACACCACTGTCTGTAATCTCGATGACCGCGTTTCTCGGTTGATCACTTCGCCACTGGGTGAGCGCATCATTGATGTGCGTGAACGTCGCCTGTTCGCCCACGAGGTAGAGTTTGGAATCGGATGGCTGCTCGAGTGGACGGTTATACTCGCCGCCCCCGATATCGGCGCTGAACCCATAGTGATATGAAACCCACACTCCTTGCTTGCGCACCAGACCGGGTGGAAAAACCATGCGCCCCAGCACGGGATCGACGGCGACCTGCGTTGGGAGGAGAGGCCGATACATCCAATCCGTCAGATCGGCCGCGATGATCTGGTCGGGAGGGAACGGTTGCCGAGAGGATCCAGTCCAGATCTGCAGGCTCTTACGATCGCCGTAGTAGTCGTAGGTCTTCTTTTTTTGACTTTGCTCGAAAGGCCGACGACGAATGGGAACGGGTAAATCCAATTCGCCGGGAGGATGATGCGGGCCGAGCCGGGGTTGAGTAAAGAGTGGCGTATCATTACCAAGCACGCTAAAGAGGTAACAGTTGGGGCCTTCCTCCTCGAAACAGTAGGCGGGTGTGTGGGTGACTGAATAGGACCTCAGTCTCCGTACAAAAACGCCCACACTGGGGATATTGTAGCGACCGATGGTACGGTGCGAGTCGATACGTCGCATATCAACCCTGTGGGCCAGTTCGTCGAATGGGCCGTCCAGGCGATCCAGGGCGTCGCCATCGCGAAGATCCACCGTTCGCCCGCGATCAAGGTGCAGATAGTTGATGTTCTGAGATACTCCCAGCAGCCGGTAAAACTCGACCGCACGTGCCGGCCAACCAGCGACCGCCAGGGCCAAGTCCTCGAGCAGCGACAGCGTCCCCTTGCGCCGCCGGTAGTGGATGGTGTTCGCCACTTCGCGCCGCGGAATTAGGATGCGGTTGCGCGCCTTGCCCCGCGCCGTCATGACATTCGCCGTCTCCGTCCCATCCGGCAGGAGCCTGTAGCCGATCAGTTCGCCGATGTACGGCACGACCCAGTCCTGACAGGTCTCAATGAACCAGTTCTCGTAAAGCCGGGTGATGTCCGCTTCGACCAGGTTCACCTGCTCAGAGATCACGCGCAGCAAGCCCCGCAAGGGGTAGCCTTGGTCGGCATCCCGCAGGCGATAGACCGCTGGCACCAGTTCGTAGAGCCGGTCAGCGTCAGCGCTCATGGTTACATCTCCCCATCGAGCAATTACGTTCTTTCAAGCAGCTGGAAGCCAGCTACAAAATCAGAGCCATAACCTCTCATGTCGTAATCTGCGTCAAAATCACCGTGTCCGGAATATCCGGGGTCACAATCGCCAGTTCCGCCGGCGCAATGCGTTTCGCCGGATCCGTCTGAGTAGGATCGACGTGAGCAAGGTCCGCTTCCACGACATTCTTCAGCGCCAATGTGGACGCAAGCGTGGCAAGCTGCGCCGCCGTGACGTCCTCGGCCACGGAGTCAAACGTCGTTACATTCACATAGCTCACGCCCTCGACTGTCTGTATAGTGCTGATGACTTCTCCCAGGAACGCACTCTGCCCGAGATCGCGCCGGTCGAAGCCGAAGGTATCGAGCAGCGCGGCGCGAATGTTCGGCTCAACCGACTCCCATTTGTAATCCGCGAGCACCTTCACCCCGGCGCTGATCACCAGCAGCTTCAGCTTCCGAAGCACCACCTGAATCGGCACGTACGGGTCCCCGTTCTGATGGAGCGATTGAATGAAGTTCAGATAGAGATCGGAGCTGGGGTCAACCGGAATATCTTCGGCGCCAGCAATAGTCACGTGGACTACGAGGCGGCGACCGTCCGTGATCCGCGCCGAACTGGCCTTGCCGATGCCGGCGTAGGTTCGCGCGAATTCGGCGTAGTCATCCACCGACACCAGCCGGTCCAGCGCCTCGACCGCCAGGGGCGCGTTGCGCCGCGCCTGGTCACGGCTGTCCGCGTCGGCGCCGCCGCTCGCCCGCAGTGGGTTGATGACCCCTTTCAGGCCCAACGGTTGACTGGCAAGCTGGCTGATCTGTTCGGCATCAACGTTTCCAGGCGAGCCGATGCCATAGCGGTAGGTCGCCTTGACGTTGGAACTGCCGGTGGGCAGACGAGCGCCGTGGTCGCCCGTGCCAAAGATGATCGAGGTCTTGGCTGCATCGTCGGTTTGGGTGATGTAGTCGCGGTCGCGAGGGCCGAGACCGGCGAGGTTATCGGCCTCGTGCCACTCGACCTCGTTGATGCGCACCACTAGGGTGCTTGCGGCACCCGCTGGGGTGGGCGCAGGGAGGTAAGTGAGTGGCAACTGGCTCAAGGTGAATTTCTGTAGCGACCGGCTGCCGTCGCCGTCGCCGAGCACCTCCCCGACAGTCTGGCCGTGGGTGGCCTTGGCCACGTTGCTGTAAATCGTCACCGTGCTCGCGTCATAGGTGTAGGCGAGCGAGTTGGCAAGCACCAGCGTCGTGTGGGGGGTATCCAAACCACTGGCCACCGAGCCTATTCGCCAAGCGAACACTGCATTGCTTTGAGTGGTCGGGTCCCATCGGCTCGGCGGAATCACGCCACCCTTAAAGGGCTGGTTGTTGGTCGGGTCGATGACTGTGGCGCCGAAGGCGCTGAAATCGCCGCCCCGCTCCTTTGCGGTCGGAACGTAAGCATTGGCGTAAAATCCGGGGGCAAGCTGGAAAGGATCACAAATCTGCTGATTCGGCACATTGGGATCCGGAGGCGGCAGGGCGCCGAGGAATACAGAGGGCGGCGCCGCCGGGACGCCTACGACCAGTTGATCGCCGGCAATATTAGGGTTGGTGACGTAGTAGATGCTGGTGAACGGAATCGTGCTGCTCGTGAACGCCAGGCACGACTGCTTACCCGGTTCCTGCGTGACAGCGGCTATCATCACCAGTTCGCTTCCGATGACGCCGGTAGCTTTGGTCGAGCCGGTCGAGTCCACAACATCAGTCCGCTCTCCGGAAACGATGATCCAGCGCCCCGATTCCAGACCATCGTAGAGCCCGTCGAGCTCGATCGTGTTGCCTTCCACGTCGCGGTCGAGCGGTTCTTCGGCGAGGTCGAGCGCTTCAGCCTGGGCGTACACCACTGTACCCCGGAGCACGGGGGGGGGGTCAGGTCGTCGCTGAGGCTATTAGAATCGGCGAGCCACTGAGGATTCACCGTCAATACGGTCACTTTAGCAGCGAAGCCGGTGGTGGTGTCCATACTCTGCGTTTGAATTGCTTGCACCTGGTGATAAGTGACGATGCGGATCGGATTCCCTTGACTGTCCGTGGACGGAGGGTTGGAAGGGCGGTCGATCGCGATCCAGCTTCCCTGTTTAATCTGGTCGTAAACCGCATCCAGAGCGATGCCTGTGGGCGCGGTTGCCTGCCCAGTAGAACTCACGAGGCCGGTCCAAGTATTACTGAGACTCTGAGGCGGAAATGTGCTCTTGAAACCTGGATTCTTATCGCCAATCGGGGTAAGTGTGGGGAGGCCTGTAAAACTGCTGGCGAAGAGAGTAGCCTTGGCGCGCACGCCATCGACCTCAATTGGAAGTGACGGAGACACCGACTCGATGTTCCCCCAGGCTTTGTAAAGCGTGGCAGCGGCAGCGGGCTTGAAGGCGGCGATAAGCCGCGGTGCGGTGTCGGACTGGGGCGAGAACGTCTGAGCGACGGTTCGCGCGAGGCGAACGCTGTTGGCCGGCTGGACGGAGGGTTGAAGGGCGAGTTGGTCGACGATAGCATTGAGGCCAACCAGAGCAGAAGGCGCGAGAATGGACGATGCCTGGGTCAGGATGACGCCGCCTCCGGACGGGAAATCACCCCCGTCAAGGCTCGGCAGTTCGAGGGCCAGGGCATTGAGCGCGGCAAGCAGGTCAGCAGTCCACGGTTCGAGACGCGTAAAACCGCGCTTCGCCGCGATGTCATGCAACAGTTGAATTTGTGGAATGGCGGCCTGCACCATCGCGCCTACAGCAGTGGCGCTCGCAGCCGACGCGGCGCGCTGGAGGATCGCGGTGAGAATGGCCACGACTTGGTTTGCCGTGTCGCTGCCCGGAAAGTCGCTGGCTACCCCTTCGATGAAAGGATTGAACGCCGCCTGAAGGGTGGCGACGGCCTCGGTGCTAGAGCTGGCTTGCTGCAGTTGCGGTGGTGCCTCTTGCAACACCACTTCGGTGCGACTCTGGTCGGCCTGCGCCTCTACGGATGCGATGAGGCGCAGCGCCTGCTGCCCGATGCCTTCGCCGGCGACGAACAACAACCGGTCGCCCGCCTTCAAGTTCATTGAAATACCTTGAAAATAGACCGTGTCGCGGATGCGGGCGTCAAAGTCCGGATCGAACGGTAGTGCCTGCGGGCCTGGGCCGTCGTTGCCGAGCGTGATGATTTGCGGTCGCGTCAGACGCACTCCGAGATCGTTCCACACGTCGCGGGCGGCGAGGTCAGCGGAGGTCTCGAAGAACTGCGGCATCTGGCCGGTGCCGGGGATGCTCTGGGCGCGAGTGCCAGCGGGAATCGTGCCAATGAAGCCATTGGACACCGTGAAAGCCAGGAACACGGAGGCGGAAACGCCGGGCCGCAGCCTGTAACCAATCAGCTTGGCCAGCTCCAGAATCGAGCGGCGCTCGGTGGCCGTGCCCAAGTACCCCTCGTTGGCGATGCGCTCCTGGTAGAAAGTGAGCACGTCGGCGACCGTGGCCCAGGCGTCGAGCAAGGCGATGGAAGGATCATCGAGCTCGCGGGTGGTGAGCGCCTGGAGCGGGTAGATGCGATCGAGCGCGCCCGAGCCGCCCGTGACAGGCACGTCAAGGTACAGGTTGGAGAGCCGCGCCAGCATGGTCTCGAAAAACGTGGCGTGTGTGCCCATGCGATAGGCGATGGCGCTCAAGCCGGGACGGTTGGCTTCGGGCTCGGGCGTGACAATTTGAATGCTGGCGCAGCAGCCACAAGGCTGGTTCATCGTCCACCTCGCATGTCGAGCGTCAGTCGGCCGTTCTCAGGAAAGTTCGGATCGTTGTCCAACTGGACGATCTCGAGCGGGCCCAGCGAAAGCACTGCGCCGGGCGGAAGTTCCTCGCCGGGTTGATCGACGCCGGGCGCAGCTTCGTTCAGCTCAAAGCGCTCCAGTTCGGTGACGACGGCGTTCTGGACACCGGCCACCGCCATCGCGGCAGCGACAATCTTGCTCACGTCAACGCCCTCGCCGAAGGTCAGATTGTCGGGATGGAAGAAGCCCAGCGTGCCATCCGGCAGGACGCGGTTGCTGAAGACGTCGAGCAGCGCCGCCTCAACATGAGCGCGCAGGTAGTTTGGCAGTACGCAAACGGTCAATCCAAGGTCGAGGGGCACGTACTCGGCAGGCACGACGGTCAAGTCGTACCCGATGCGCCGATAGGATTCGAGATAGTCGGTGATTTCTTCGACCAGCGCCGGCGAGGAGTCTTCCGTGCCTTCAGGGTCGATGGCAACCAGCGTTCCGTACCAACTGCCGGTCCAGCGCAGCGTGGCCTTGGCTCCTTGGAGCATGATGAAAGGCGAGAGGCAAGCATTCGTGCCGGGGTCGGCAGCGGCGACAGCGGCGTAACGCTCTTCGCGGCGGCGCGCGTTGTCCTCGGCGATGGTCGCGTAGTCGTCGGCCGTGATGGCGCGCTCGAGCACGTCGCGGAAGGCATAAGGCGCGAAAAGTTTCACCTCGGCGAGCGGTTCGGGCGCCGTACCGCCTGTGGCGGGCAGCGGGTTGCGCGGTATGATGTTCGGCCCGCTCAACAGTGTGTCGCGTACCACCAAATAGGTGATCGTCTCGGCGCCGACATTGCCCTGAGGGCCGTTGCCGATTCGCAGACCGGCCTCGAAGACAGTGTCCGCGTCCGGCATGCGTCCCAGATTGCCGTCCCCGAAGCGCAAATGGGCGTAGCCATCGTTATCCATCTCCACCACGAAGTGGTTATCGTCGGGGCCGCTTTCGAGCAAGTCGTAGAGCGGCGTCCAAGTGGTGACGGTCTGGCCTTCGGGCGCCGCGAGCGTGCTGACCAGTGAAATCTCCGGCAGCGCCTGCCGCTGGTCCTGCATGATCATCTCCATCGCTGAACAGGCGCCAGGAGGAATAGGCTGCGCAAAGGTGAGCGGCCTGGACCGTAAGGTTGGATGAAACAGGCCCGGCAACACTTCGACCTCGCCTGGACTGCAAGGCGTGGGGCAATGCTCCGTGGTAGATTCGGTAGGCACGGTGCCGACGGATTCACTCGTGCTTGAGCCGTTGTCGACGAGTACCACGTTGCCGCGCGCCACACTGATGTTCTCCTTACAGGAGCAATCGGGCGGCGGTGCCTGGGTGGAAATGCAGAGCGGGAAGGTGAGCGCGTCTTCGGGTGCCCACTCGATCTCAACAATCGGCTGGCCAAACTTCGGGTGGGCGGCATCAGGGTGGTAGAGCGGGAGCGGGTCCACGGCCGACGTGACCTTGGCAGCCGCACGGCCTGCCGATGCTTCGGGTCGGCGTCGGCGAGGTTGCCCGTCTTGGGGCCGATCACTTCTTCGAAGATGAGGACGTCGCCCACTTGCAGATGCAGGGCGCGGACGGTTCCTGGCGGGCCATCACTCGCTGAAGTTGAAGCTGCAGTCACCGCTACCCGTGCCGGCGCGACGGCAGGGGTAGCGGGTGGGGTACCACTCGGTGCCCCACCCGGCTGAGTTCCAGGGATCCCGATTCCACCCCCACCCGTTCCGTCCTGCAAGACCCAGTAGTCGACGAGCGTCGCGGATGTCGCTCCTTTCGCGAGGCAACATTGGCAGTCGCCCCAGGTGTAAAAGTGTATCTCACTGTGGGCGGCATAAATAGAAATCTGCCCGCTCGGCCACAACGGTTCAAAGACCTCGTAGGTGGAAGCCGGTACCTGAGCGAGCGCAGTGGAATCGATCACGCGCGTACCAGAAGAGCCGGGATAGGCAGTGACGAAATAAATCTGCTTGAGGTTGAGGTCGAATGGCGGCGGGTCGGGATCGTTAGGATGAGCCTTTCCTATCTTCATCGTTACCCAGGCGCGCGAGTTGCACCCCTCGTGCATGGCGTAGTCCATCAGCCGCACGTGGCGGCGAACAGAAATGCGCTGGCGGGCAGTCCCGAGATAGGCTTCGGTGGCCACGGCATCCTGGTAATAGCTCAAGTAGTCGCCGACGTAGGCTAGGAGTTCGACCAGCATGACGCCGAGGTCGGGGACGTGGGTTTCTCGCCAAGCGGGCATGGTGAGTGCCAGGCGGTCCAGGATGAGCTGGCGGAAGCCGGCGTAATCCTTGGCGAGGTAATTGATCTCCGGCTCGGTGCGCTGAGGCGGCGGGCAGACACGCGGCGTCTTGCAATCAAGATGGCTTGGGCATGACGCCTTGAACGTGAACTCGACCTGATCGTATCGCGGGTCGAAGCCGTCGAAGGGCTGGACGGTTGGATGGCCTTGATCGTCGGGTTTAATGACGATGACGCTGAGCCTGTAAGTGGAGAAGTCGCCGGGCTTGTTAACGACGACGTCCATGGAGTCATCGAGCGCCGGATCCGCCTGCCGATGCAGGCATAGGCTGACGACCTGAACATCGCGGATGCGGGTTCCGCCAACGACGACGATGTTGGCTTTCGTGATGTTCTGCGGCGCCTTGCCGAGAAAGCACACCGTGACGGTGCGCTGATCGTCTCTCACCTCGGCATAATCGAGGCCGAACAGGCTCGCGGCGCGCACGTCATCACGGCGGCGTTCTTCCTTGCAGACGAGATCAAGAGTGCTCATTGGACACCGCTCCGCTGAAACGTCTCAGTGCGGCTCTCCTGAGTGCGCCGCACGAGGTACTGCACCACCACACTTAAGGTCGAATCCTGCGTCGTCACATCCAAGGACTTCAGGTCGATCAGGTCACCGAGATACCGCTGCAGCGCCGCCTGCATGGTGAACTGCAGTGCCGCCGCAAGCTCGGGACTGTTGGGCGCGAAGACCATCTGCAATAACCCACTGCCGAAGTCAGGTCGGTTGACACGCTCTCCTGGGTTGGTGAACAGCAATTGTTCGATCATGTCGCGGATGTGATCGTCGTCATCCGTCGAGGCCGTCCGGCCACGCCCGTTGAAGTGATACGGAAAATCGATGTTCATCGTGCCTCAAATCGCCGTCACTCGCGTCTGCGTCACTAGAATCAATAGCAGCGTGCCCGTCGGTGCGCAGATCGCCTGACTGCTCAACACGAGCAGCGGCTGGCCGTTGGAGGTGACACGCGTTGAACCCACCAACCACTGCGCCGTCACGCAGGGACCGTTGGCGGTGGGCGGCGGCGGGAATGCGCAGCTGGCGACCGCGTACGGCGCGGCAATCGTGACGGTCGGCTGGCCGCTGACCGTCACACGCGGGTTCGGGACCGTGGGCTGTGCCTGTCCCCCGTGAAAACACAGAACAGTCGCGCCGACGTGCACCAGAAATCCCGGCATGTGCTTCCTCCTTCGCGTGCGCTAAATAACGACCAGCGCGCCATTGTTGATGGTGACTGTCGGACCAGTCATCACGATGCTGGCGCCTTTTCCATTCTGAATATAGATGCCTGTGTCGTTCACAATGACGGTCGCCCCAGTCGTGCTCTTCAGCATGATTCCGCCAGTCGGGCCAGCCAGATCGCTGACTACGATCGCGTTCTGGAGCGTCGTCTGAATGACGATGTTGGGATCTCCCGGCACTCCGGCCAGCGCTAAGGCAGGCACTTCCGCCACGTCTCCCCACCAGCCTCCAACCCAGACGGGACGATCCGGATCTCCCGCCTCAAACTGAACAAAGACTCCCGAGCCGATCTGTGGCACCATGAACGTGCCCATCTGCTTGCCGGCGATGGGAACGCATGGCATGGCCCAGATGGTCGGCGTCAATCCGCTCACATCGGGCACCGTTGCCTGAATGCGGCCGATTTGCAGCGGATCGATATTGTTCACCACCGTGCCTCGGTACATGCCGTAGAATTTTTGACCTTCCCTCATACCGCCACCGTTGACACGTCCGACACCACGCCACCGCGCGATAAGGTAAAGCTTTGCTTGTATTCACCGCGCTTGATGTTATGGGTGACACTCTTCACATAATACTTTCCGTCGTAATACGAACCGGCGCCGCGCACTGCCGCCAGTTGCCGCGCCTTGAAGACGTGACCATACCGCAGCACATCGAGCTGGCCTTGCGCAGAGATGACATCTGGAGTCGAGAACAGGGCGCCGAGCGCCGCCTGAGCTGCTTTCACAGGATCCTCGCTGGCAATCGGCTTCAGTTGTGTGATCTTCATGATAGGGGGTAGCTGCGCTGCAAGAGGACCCTTCAGCAACGTTATATTTGGTACCGGAATCGGAATGGGCAGCTTCGTGTTTTGTTCAATGATGGTCACGACGTATTGCGTAGCCAGCGTGCCGTCAAAAGAGAAACTGAGCGAGTCGATGTTGGTGCTGGCATCCAGGTTGATGCTGAGCGCCGGTTGAGGGCCGCCGAACAGCTTGCTGATGTCCGGGCCCCAATAGGCCAAACTCGAGCCGGGTTTGGGACCAGGATCGAGGTAGAAGACGGCGCCGACCTCCCGTGCCATCGTGGTGACGAAGTTGTAATCCGTTCCATTTTGCTTGACGAAATGGTCGAGCGGATTTTCGAACTTGGGGATACTCGCCGGAAGCGCGAGGGGTATCACCCCCAGGACTAAGTACTTCGCCAGGATAGCCTCCACGATCACAAACTCCGGCAGGGCAGGATACGGAATGCCTGTCAGGTCAATGAAGTCCATCAAGGCAGTGAGGTCCAAACCGGTAATTGTCAGCGTCGACTTCCCTGCCGCAAGTGAGGGTGTCACGTCCTGTTTGGTGATAATCCCGTCCATCAGGACTTCAGTCGAGCCATTGACGGTCACGGCGATAATCACCCGCCTCCGTGGATCGAAGTATCCCGAACCGAGCATCTGTTGGATGGGAGAATTCTTCCCCAGTGTGAATTTCAGTTGAAAGCCGGCTTGGCTGCCCACCGCTGAGTTCACCTGGATCTCGGTGAGGGCGTCAATCACCGGCTGCGGCGCGGGGCTGGCGTTAAAGCCTCCCATCATCAGCGTCAAGTAAAAGCCACGGTTCATAGCGAGCTCCCGGTGATCCCTTGAGGTAGCGTGATCTTCAGTTGTGTTCCGACGGTTTGAACCAACTCCTCCGGCCGCATCGCGCCGTTGGCATCGGCAAGGCGCCAGAACAATTCCGGATCTCCAAGAAATTTGGCGGCGATGTTGTCCAGTCGCTCTCCCTGCGTCACAGTGTGCAACTGCAAGAGCTGAAAGCTATCGGGCGAGGGCAGAAATCGGCGCTTCAAATAAATGATGGTCGTGCCGTCCGCAGTGGTTAACATTTCCGTGTCGATTCCGTAGTAGCGGCTGGTGGCGCTGAAGAGCGTCCGTTGCAGGGCGGTTTGCGCGAGTAGCGCCTGGACCGGATCGGTTTGTACACCGTTGCTCATGGGATCCCCGTGATGCCAAGATTGCTGAAGGTGCCGCCCTGGACCAGTTGCGCGAGGCCTTCCTTCTGCCGTTGATAGGTCATGTACAGGCTGCCGCCTTTGTCCGCGAAGTTCAGATCGTCAATGGTCAGAACGCGCAAGCCCAGGCTGACCTTGGCGCGGATGGGGTTGAGCCGAGGGTCGAAGGCCTCTTCCGTGATGCTCAGGTCGGTGATGCGCACCGGCGCGATACGGTTGGCGCTCCAGACGAAGAGCGTGAACGGAGCGAGCATGGGCATGATTTCAAGCGTCCCTTGCTGTGCCAGGTTGAAATTGTTCTGCAAGGTCGCACTCGCCGGGTAGACGACCGTTTCAAGCGCCGCAAGCTGCGGGAAAATGCCGTTCTGTACCGTGTTGGAATTCTGATCCGGCTGCTCAAGCTGGTCGGTGGCATCGATTTCAGCGTCCAGCTTGATGGTCTCGACCGGCGGCCCGGTAAGCCGCAACGCTTCCGAACGGTCACCGCCCTCCTCCGCGCCCTTGATCTTCAGTGTGCGGGTCAACGTGTCAGGATTGTATTGCAGCACGATGATCCCGTTCGGCAGCACGGTAAATTGGTCGGGATCGAGCAGCACAATGCCGCCTTTCAGCACTTTCGGTGAATCGGGAAATGCGCTCATAGAATTCTCATCTACCTTTGGACAAGCTCTAAGTCCGGCCCGCTCAGAACAAATGCTTCAAATGCTTGATGAGCCCAGCGCCCAGCCCTATGGCAGCACCCACGGCTGCACCGATGGCAGCACCCAAGCCGCCACCAGCCAGTCCGCCAATCAGCGCGCCGACTGCTGCGCCACCAGCAAGCCCCAGCAACTCCCACTTAATCTTGCTCGCAGCTTTGCCGATTACGGTTCCGGCTTTCACCGCGCCCTTGGCAATCCACGTGGCCGCCTCGGCAAAGAAGTGGCCGACAGTCTTGGCCAATTCTGCGATGGCCTCGAAGGTGAACGTGGCGCTCACGCCCACCTTGACGTCACTCTTGTCAGCTGGCGGGTTGCGGTCGGACCCACCCTGGACCAGCGCACGCAACAAAGGAGGCAGGTCCGATGCTTTGCCGCTGATTTCGATCTTGAGCTTTATCCCCTCACCGAGAGGTATGTCCGGCGTCGAGGGTAACTTCGGGTTGTTCGCTGCCACAAAAGAGAGCATGCTGGCCGCGACAATGATCACGAGCGGGATGCCTTCTTTGCTGAAGACGTAGGACTTGACGGATTGCTCCAGTTGCTTGCCGAGCTCGGTCTTGCGGAATTGCTCGAACGCCGCTTCGAGCGCTTTCTCCATGGCATCGCTTGCGCCTTTGGACGCCTCAGGCTGCTTCTGCGGCCCCCCCTTCCACACCCGCCTGGCCAAACTGCGGCTTGACGGGGTCGCCCGACACTCCGCCGGTGCGAGGGAGCGGTTTCTCTTGTGTCGGGATCCGATCCAAAACAGCCATGACATTTGGGTCAATCGTTGGCGGTATCTTACCGCGCAGTTGTTTCATCAGATCGGCGGGGGACGGAAAGATGGTCAGAGGTCCAACCGGGGCGCCGAGGGGAAAAACCAGCTTTAATCCCTCTGCAACCTTGGGCGTGATGCGGAACGGCTTCTCCTGTTTGGACTGTGCATCCCACATACGGTTGAGGAAGCTCTCCACGGCAATTTCCCCTTGAGATTGCTGGAGAACCGGAGCGGACAGCCCCAACGAGAGTGGACCCCGGCCTGGCACCTGCCGCTGCAAAGCTGGCGGCCGGCCAGCATAGGGGCTGCCGGGCATCGGTCCACCGAGCACCTCAGCCGCCGCCCTGTCCGCTGCCACCTCATGAGCGTCACCTGCTTCGCTCGCCGTATTCGGCACTGCGGTTCCGGCCATTTGCTGCTGTGTTACGTGGGCCAACTCATGCGCCAGCAATTGCTGTCCTTCGGTCCGTGCCGGGGCATATTGTCCCGAGCCGAAGACCACGTGGTTTCCTACTGTGTACGCTAGAGCATCGACGCTGGCAGCGGATTCGGCCGCGCGGCTGTCGGAATGGACGCGTACTCGGCTGAAGTCTTGACGGAATCGGGACTCCATGAAGGTGCGGGAACTTGAGTCGAGCGGTTGTCCCAGCGATTGCAGGAGATGATGTACACCGAGCGGGATCGCCACCGCATCGGCCGCGCTATTCACGCTGTGCTGCAAACTGACATTCTGTCTCTTACCCTGACCATAGGTGTCACCAGTGGTGTGCTCGCCACAAGCACACTTGCGCTGCAAGATAGCGCGTGCCGGGCCGGCGGCCAAATTACGGGGCGAGCTTTTGAGGGATATCTTGGATTGACTCACAACAGCGATCTCTCCATAAGAAGTGCATCCCAGCTACCGCACGCCCCGAAATTGATCTCGCACGACGTTAAGCAGGGGCCGACCTGCAAATTCGCGAACCAGTAGGCCTGCCTCCATCGATAAGAACCACTTCTACCGCGATGACTGCATCGCATGCGCTCCGTTCAGGCTGCGACTGTTATCGACAAGAGATTCGAGTGAAGCGGTCCCAATCGCCACTGAATCGTCCACGGCCCTGGCTCCTGAAAGCGATAAGAGGTGATGTCGAAGTTGTAGTCCACCGCTGGCGTCGGAAGTGTGACACCGTTGTAGGTCATGGGCACCAGTGGATCGCCCTCCGGGACGGGGTCGGTCATAAGCTGCCCGTTAACATATTCACCGTAGACTGGCTTTGGGCCCATGACATAAGCACGCTGTCCAGGCTCCGTGAAATCAACTACGTGAATCACACGCACTTCATCGCCAACCAGGTGGCGAGAGCTCTCGGTTAAGATCGTGATCCTTCGGCCGCCGATCGCGCCGCCCTTATCGTTGAATTGCGGATAGCTCCGGGCGACCGCGACGTCCGCGAGTGGAGCTTCGACGATTCGCTCACCTTCTCGAACGTAAAGACCCGGCCAGCGATACAGGTAATTCGATTCTGGCTCCAACCCTTTTGCTATCAATGTTCCCCTCTCGAATGACGTCAGTTCCCATCGTATCGACTACAAATTATGCAGTTGGCTAGATACAGACGCGCTAGCAGCCGTAGCCTTCCGGCCTTCGACGGTTAAGCTCGCTCCCTGCTTAAACGCCTGATGGGTGACCTTCCCCTGATTTCACAGACACCTCCAGAAGGAGGAGAATGATGAAATCGGAGGACAGAATGATCACCAAGACACGACGGCGGTCCACGGAGGAATTTAAAGACGAAGCAGTCCG
>Ga0134126_10002903_pt1 | contig 21559 bp, 22 predicted proteins | sample KB31752_FD_96881 | JGI IMG/M metagenome (GOLD analysis project Ga0134126, IMG submission 96881) | Terrestrial soil microbial communities with excess Nitrogen fertilizer from Kellogg Biological Station, Michigan, USA - KB3-175-2 | ecosystem: Environmental > Terrestrial > Soil > Unclassified ... | reverse complement strand
GCGCGCGAGATCGACCACGCCATCGGGCGGAGACGGCGGCGAGCGCAGCCCAAGCAGCGCGGCCAAGGCTCGGCGCAGCGGCGCCAGCAGTAATAATAACCCTAGGACATCCGTTATAAACCCCGGAACTAGCAGGAGAATCCCAGCGAGTAACATAAGGGTGCCGGGGCCGTCGGCTTGCAAGGTGGTGAAGCTACCGGCGCCCATAGCGACTCGAATGCGGGCAATGTGGTTACCGCCCGCATAGCGCAATACCATCGCACCGGCCACGGAAGTCGCAATCATCAGCACCAGCGCCCTTAGAAAACCGATGGCCTGCGCGACCGCGATAAACGCCACCAGTTCCATGAACGGCAGCGCCAGGAGTGTCAGCAGCAACCATTTTGCCACATTCATTGGTGTTTCTCTTGTTTAGCTAGGTTGGCGCGGCCGTTCTGATCGTTTAAGCTTTGTTCGCGTCGCAAAATTGCGCCGAAATGCCGGCCCTGAGCCTATGGATTGGCACGGACACCGGCATAGATAGTAACGGTGGACCCGGCTGCCACGCCGCGAATTGACTACGGGCCGCGGGCTGATCCGCCGTTACGGTTATCGAAGGCATGCGAGACGTGTTCGACATCTACACCATCATATTCCTGGCGCTGGCGGTATTCATCTTCCTGCGTCTGCGCAGCGTTCTCGGCCAGCGTACCGGCCGGGAGCGGCCGCCATATGACCCCTACGCCGCGCGCGAACCGGCACGGCCGGGATCGGAGAAAGTCGTCGCGCTGCCGAACCACACGCCGGAAGCTATCACGTCCAAGCCTGCCGAGCCGGTTGTGCCGAGCGAGCGCTGGAAAGGCATCGCCGCGGCGGGCTCCCCGCTTGCCGCCGGTCTTGACGCGATCGTCGCTGCTGACGCCAATTTCGACTACAAGCACTTTCTCACTGGCGCGCGCGCGGCTTACGAGATGATCGTCAACGCTTTCGCCGAAGGTGATCGCCGCACACTGAAAAATTTGTTGGCGCGCGAAGTCTATGACGGCTTTGAGACGGCTATCGTCGAACGCGAGAAACGCGGCGAGACGGTGGAGAGCCGCTTTGTTTCGATCGACAATGCCGAAATTACCGCCGCCGAGTTGCGCGGCCGCACCGCCCAGCTCACCGTGCGCTTCCAGTCCAAGCTGGTATCGGTAACGCGCGACAAGAACGGCAACGTAATCGACGGCAATGCCGAGAAGGTGACCGACATTACCGACGTATGGACATTCGCTCGCGATCTGTCGTCGCGTGATCCGAACTGGAAGCTGCTCGCTACCGAAGCCGGGCAATGAAAGCATGGCGGCGATAACTCGTTCGCAGATCGGCGCAGGGCTGGCGCTGTGCCTGATGACCGCGGCGGGCGGCCCGGCGATGGCGCACGCCATGAATCTGCGCAACGCTCGGGTCGAACCGGTTGCTTTCGCCAAGCTCGACGGCTGGAAGGACGACGATCACGCCGCCGCATTCGACGCATTCTCGAAAAGTTGTGGCGCTATCTTGCAAGGCAATAAGGCTCAGCGCACGGCACGGCCGATCTATGGCGCGCTGTTCAAGGTGTGCGAACGCGCGAGCGCTGCCGGCAAGCTCGATCGTGACCAGGCGCGAGCTTTCTTCGAGGATAATTTCAAGCCGGTACGCATCCTGCCGGAAGTTCACACCTATGGCTATTACACAGGCGCCGACGGCTTCTACACCGGGTACTACGAGGCCGAAGTAACGGGCTCGCGCGTCAAGACCGAGGACTATAACGTCCCGCTCTACGGCGTGCCGGCAAAACTTGCGGGCAAGAAGAGCACGGTGTTCTCGCAATTCGATCGAACAGCGATCGATGGCGGCGCGTTGGCCGGCAAGGGACTGGAGATTTGCTGGATCAAAAACCCGGTCGATGCCTTCTTCGCGCAGATCCAGGGCTCGACCCGCGTCAGGCTCGCTGACGGTGAGTTGCTGCGGCTTAATTACATCGCCAGTAACGGCAAGTCCTACACGCCCGTTGGCCGTATCATGATCGACGAAGGCCTCTGCACGCCCGAAGAAATGTCGATGGACAAGATTCGGGAATTCATGGAATCCAGACCGGACGAGGGCAAGGCGCTGCGCGAAAAGAACCGTTCCTTCGTATTCTTCTCCGAGACGCGCCTCAAGCCGAACGAGGAGCCTCTGGGCGCACAGGGAATCCCGCTGACACCGTGGCGCTCGCTGGCGGTCGATCCTTCGATCCACGTCTACGGTACGCCGATCTGGATCGACGCCAAGTTTCCGATTACGAGCGACCTGCCGCAAGACACCTTCCAGCATTTAATGTTCGCACAAGACACCGGCTCCGCCATCCGCGGGGTGGCGCGCGCCGATATTTATTTTGGCCACGGCGAGGATATCCCCCACATCGCCGGCCGCATCAAGCAGTTCGGTAAATTCATCATGCTGGTGCCGCAGGGCGTCACGGTGGACGGGACCAAGCCAGAACTGATCGCGGACATCCCGTTGCCAAAGCCACGCCCACAGGACCTCGTGGCGGAAAATGAGTCGATCACGACGTCGGCGCTGCCCAAGCGGAAGCGATGACCTCCGAAAACCGGCGCCGTGTTCTCTCCTACGAAGAGCGCGTGCTGTGGGCGACCGTCACCAAGGCGATCGAGCCTTTGCGCGCGGCCGTGCTGCTCAGTCCCAATGCGGACGATGAGGCTGTCGCGGGTAGCGGCAAGCCGGCACCGCGTGCGACTCGACCTGCAAAATCCATCACTATTCCGCCGCCTGCCTTGCCAAAGCCTTTGCCGCCGCCATTGACGTCTCTCAGCCGCCGCATGAAGCGGGGGGTGGTCAGCGGCAAGCATGAAATCGACGCGCGGCTTGATTTGCATGGGTTGACACAAAGTGAGGCGCACGCGGCGTTGTTGCGGTTCCTGCGCAACGCATACGCGCGCGACGCTAGGCTGGTGCTGGTGATCACCGGTAAAGGCCGCGGCAGCGAGCCCGGCGTGCTGCGCCGCCAGGTGCCGCAATGGCTGGGCCTACCAGAATTTCGCGCCTTCGTGATCGGTTTCGAAGACGCACACGTCGCCCATGGCGGCGAGGGCGCGCTGTATGTACGCGTGCGGCGCGGGCGCGGCTAGGCAAGGAGTATCGGCATGGCGAAAAAACCCAAAGTCAAAGCGCGCAAGACCGCTAATAATTCTAATACGAAACAAAATCGGAATACAAAACAGGCGATTGATCGCAAGCTCGAGGAGGGGTTGGAAGAAACTTTTCCAGGCTCCGATCCGCTCGCAGTCACCGATCCTGTGCGCTCGATCAAAGAATAAACCGGCTCAGATCTGCATTCTTGGCAAGATCGCCGATGTGCTTATCAACATAGGCGGCGTCGATCTTCACAGTGTCGCCGGAGCGGTCGGTGGCGGAAAATGATATTTCATCCAGCACGCGCTCCATCACGGTTTGCAGACGGCGTGCGCCGATATTCTCAATTGCCGAGTTCACACTCACCGCGATGTCGGCAATGGCATCGATGGCGTCCTCGGTGAAATCCAGCGTCACGCCTTCGGTCTTGAGCAGCGCGACATATTGCTTGATAAGTGAGGCTTCCGGTTCGGTCAGAATGCGGCGGAAGTCATCGCGGCTGAGCGCCTTTAATTCAACGCGGATCGGGAGCCGGCCTTGCAATTCCGGCAGAAGATCCGACGGCTTAGAAATGTGGAACGCGCCGGAGGCGATGAACAACACATGGTCGGTCTTTACCGGACCGTGTTTGGTGTTGACGGTGGTGCCTTCGATCAGCGGCAGCAGGTCGCGCTGCACGCCTTCGCGCGACACGTCGGCACCCATGCGGCCTTCGCGGCCGGCGATCTTGTCGATCTCGTCCAGGAATACGATGCCGTTCTGCTCGACCGCCTTGATTGATTCTTGAATCAGTTGCTCGTTATCGAGCAGCTTGTCGGATTCCTCGTTGACCAGGATGCCGTGCGAAGCTTGCACGGTGACGCGCCGCGTCTTGGGACGGCCGCCGCCAAGCTTGCCGAAAATATCGCCAATATTGATGGCGCCCATCTGCGCGCCCGGCATGCCGGGAATCTCGAACATCGGCATGCCGCCGCCACCCGATTGTACTTCGATCTCGATTTCCTTGTCGTTGAGCTCGCCGGCGCGCAAGCGCTTGCGGAAGCTTTCGCGCGTCGCGGGGCTGGCGCCGGGTCCGACCAAAGCATCGACTACGCGCTCTTCGGCGTTCAATTCGGCGCGCGCCTGCACATCTTTGCGTTTGCGCTCGCGAGTGAGCGCGATGGATATCTCCACCAGGTCGCGGATGATCTGCTCGACGTCGCGGCCGACATAGCCGACCTCGGTAAACTTGGTGGCTTCGACTTTAAGGAACGGCGCACCCGCCAGCCGCGCAAGCCGGCGCGAGATTTCGGTCTTGCCGACGCCGGTCGGCCCGATCATCAAAATGTTTTTCGGCAGCACTTCCTCGCGTAGTTTGTCGTCGAGCTGAAGCCTCCGCCAGCGGTTGCGGAGCGCAATGGCGACTGCGCGCTTGGCGTCGTGCTGGCCGACGATGAAGCGGTCCAATTCAGAGACGATTTCGCGAGGGGAGAAGTCGGTCAACGGAGCACTCGTTTACGATTTCAGCGATTCGATGGTGACGTTGCGGTTGGTGTAGACGCAGATATCGGCGGCGATGTCGAGCGACTTGCGTACGATGGCCTCGGCGTCGAGCGGCCCGTCGAGTAGCGCGCGGGCCGACGCCAGCGCATAATTGCCGCCCGAGCCGATGCCGGCAACGCCCGCCTCCGGCTCCAGCACGTCGCCGGTGCCGGTCAAGACCAGCGAAACTTGCTTGTCGGCGACGATCATCATGGCTTCCAGCCGGCGCAAATAACGATCGGTGCGCCAGTCTTTGGCAAGTTCAACTGCGGCGCGCAGGAGCTGGCCGGGATATTGCTCGAGCTTGGACTCGAGCCGCTCGAACAGGGTAAATGCGTCGGCGGTGGCGCCGGCGAAGCCGCCGATCACGTCGCCTTTGCCGAGCTTGCGCACTTTTTTGGCGTTGGATTTAACAATGGTTTGCCCAATCGAGACCTGACCATCGCCGCCGATGACCACAATGCCGCCCTTACGGACGGTCAAAATAGTGGTGCCGTGCCAGGAAGAAAGTTCGTTGGACATATGCGTTAACCCCTGCAATCAGCGTCATCTAGGCACGGCGTCAAGCGTTTGCAAACAGCCCGCAACGCCGGTGGCGAATCCCGGCAACCCCTGATAAAAGGCGCGCAGATCAAGGGAATTCCCAATGCGCAAGGCGGCCGTAAAGCGCAAGACCAAGGAAACCGACGTGGAGGTCGAAGTCGACCTCGACGGACAGGGCCGCTCATCAATCGCTACCGGCATCGGCTTCCTTGACCACATGCTGGATTTGCTGGCGCGGCACTCGCGCATCGACATCTCGGTCAAGGCCAAGGGCGACCTGCACATCGATCATCACCACACCACCGAGGATGTGGGCATCGCGCTCGGTCAGGCGGTGAAGCAGGCGCTTGGCGATATGAAGGGCATCACCCGCTATGCCGACGTGAACGTGCCGATGGACGAGGCGTTGACACGCGTCGCGCTCGACATTTCCGGTCGGCCGTTTTTGGTGTTCAAGGCCGAGTTCGTGCGCGACAAGGTCGGCACCTTCGACACCGAACTGGTGCAGGAATGGTTTCAGGCCTTCGCGATGAATTCCGGCATCACGCTGCATGCCGAGACTTTATATGGGACGAACGACCACCATATTGCCGAGTCCTGCTTTAAGGCCCTGGCGCGCGCGCTTCGAGCGGCGGTGGCGATCGATCCGCGCACCAAGGACGAGGTACCGTCCACCAAGGGTTCGCTCGGCGGATAGTCATCGCCGGGTTAGTGCCGGCGATCCCGTTTGCAGCCGCGTAGAGAAAACCAATGCCCACTTACACAGTTCATGAACCACCGCCGCGCGAGGGCGAATCTGCGTCTGGTCCGGAACGCTTCGTGTTTGTGCGCGATGGGTTCTATTTCTGGGCCTTCGTGCTGGCACCGGTCTGGCTGTTGTTGCGCCGACTGTGGCTGGCCTTCGCGATTTACCTGGCGGTCAATGTCCTGCTCGGTGTTGGCTTGGCGCTGATTGGCGCGTCATCGGGCGTGAAATTTCTCGCCGGCCTGCTGGTCGCGTTGCTCATCGGCTTCGAGGCATCGACCATCCGGCGTCGCAAACTGACGCGGCGCGGCTGGAAGATGCTCGGCTTTGTGGTCGGTGAGGATGCCGAAACCGCGGAGCGGCGGTTCTATGTCGAATGGACCAACCGCGAAGAAGAAGCACTAACCGCGCCGGAGCCGCAATATTCCGCATCGAGACGGCGCGGACCGCCGTCGCCATTGGACGTAATCGGCCTGTTTCCCGAGCCGGGGGCGTGAAGCGATGAGCGTCGCCATCGTCGACTATGGCTCGGGCAACTTGCACTCGGCGGCGAAAGCCTTCGAGCGTGCAGCGCGCGACAGCGGTCATGACCAGCCAATTGTGGTGACGCGCGATCCCGAGCAGGTCGCGCGCGCCGATCGCGTTGTGCTGCCCGGCGTCGGCGCCTTCGCCGATTGTCGGCGCGGTCTGGATGCGATACCCGGCATGATCGAGGCGCTTGATACCGCCGTACGCAAGCAGGGGAGGCCGTTTTTCGGCATCTGCGTGGGGATGCAATTGATGGCCGAGCGCGGCCGCGAATATCAGGTCACCCGGGGTCTGGGCTGGATCGCCGGCGAGGTCGATCGTATTGCGCCCAACGATCCGAATTTGAAAATTCCGCACATGGGCTGGAACACGTTGAACGTGACCAAGCCGCACCCACTGCTCGACGGCATCGCGGTCGGCGCCAATGGTTTGCACGCCTATTTCGTGCACTCCTACGAGCTTAAACCGACGCAGCGGGGCGATCTGGTGGCGCAGGCCGACTATGGTGGCCCGCTTACGGCCATTGTTGGGCGCGACAATATGGTTGGCGCGCAATTCCATCCCGAGAAGAGCCAGCGTCTTGGCCTGGCGCTGATCGCGAATTTCTTGAAATGGGCGCCATGATCCTGTTCCCCGCCATCGATCTCAAGGAAGGGCTCGCAGTGCGGCTGGAGCAAGGCGACAGGGCGCGCACCACCGTGTTTCACCGCGATCCGGCGGCTCAGGCACGCGCCTTCGAGATGCAGGGCTTCGAATATCTGCACGTGGTGGACCTCGACGGCGCCTTCACCGGCAAGCCGGTGAACGCCGACGCGGCCGATCGTATTCTGGAGACGATCGGCATTCCGGTGCAGCTCGGCGGCGGCGTGCGCGATATGGCGACGGTGGAGGCCTGGCTCGGCAAGGGCGTTGACCGCGTCATTATTGGCACTGCTGCAGTGCGTAATCCTAATCTTGTGAAGGACGCGGCAAAAAACTATCCCGGCCGTATCGCGGTCGGCCTTGACGCGCGCGACGGCAAGGTGGCGGTGCAGGGCTGGGCAGAGATTTCAGAATTGTCGGCGCTCGATATCGCGCGCCGCTTCGAAGATGCCGGCGTCTCGGCTATCGTCTATACCGATATTGCGCGCGACGGCCTGCTCACGGGACTCAATCTCGACGCCACCATTGCGCTGGCGCATGCGGTGTCTATTCCGGTGATTGCTTCGGGCGGGCTGGCCTCGATCGAGGATGTCAAGGCGATGCTCGACCCGCGCGCCAAGAAACTGGAAGGCGCCATCGCCGGCCGTGCGCTCTATGACGGGCGGCTCGACGCGGCGGAAGCGCTAAAGCTCATCCGCGACGCGCGGGCGGCGGTCTGATTCATGTTCAAAGTCCGCGTCATTCCTTGTCTCGATGTGAAAGACGGTCGTGTCGTCAAGGGTGTCAACTTCGTCAATTTGCGCGATGCCGGCAATCCGGTGGAAGCGGCTATCGCTTATGACGCGGCCGGTGCCGACGAACTTTGTTTTCTCGACATCACCGCGAGCCACGAGAACCGCGACACCATCTACGACGTCGTTACGCGCACCGCGGAAGCCTGCTTCATGCCACTGACCGTCGGCGGTGGCGTGCGCGCAGTCGACGACATCCGCAAGCTTCTGACTTGCGGCGCTGACAAAGTGTCGATCAATACCGCGGCAGTCGAGCGGCGCGCATTCGTAAAGGAAGCAGCGGAGAAATTCGGCGATCAGTGCATCGTGGTCGCGATTGACGCCAAGCAAGTTACGAAAGATGGCGAGAAGCCGCGCTGGGAGATATTCACCCATGGCGGCCGAAGGCCGACCGGCATCGACGCAATCGGTTATGCCAAGGAAGTGGTCGCGCTCGGCGCCGGCGAGATTTTGCTCACCTCGATGGATCGCGACGGAACCAAGAAAGGCTACGATGTTCCGTTGACCCGCGCAGTGGCAGATGCCGTGTCGGTGCCGGTGATCGCTTCGGGCGGCGTCGGCACGCTCGATCACATGGTGGCGGGCATCCGCGACGGCCATGCCACGGCGGTGCTGGCGGCCTCGATCTTCCATTTCGGCGAGTACAGCGTACGGCAAGCCAAGGAATACATGGCAAAAGCGGGTCTGCCGATACGGCTCGATCCGTGATAAAGGACCGCGCAAAGGACGCCATATGAGCAAGTTCACGCTGGCCGATCTTGAAAAGCGGGTCCACGAACGCGCGAAAGCGAGCGCGCAGGATTCCTATACCCGCGCGCTGCTCGATAAGGGTGTCGATCATTGCGCCAAGAAGCTGGGCGAAGAGGCCGTGGAAACCGTGATGGCTGCCGTGCAAAAAGACAACGGCCGACTCGTCGCAGAGGTCGCTGACCTGCTTTATCATTTGCTTGTAGTGCTGGAAGCGCGCGGTGTGACGCTGGCCGCAGTCGAGGCCGAGCTTGCCAAGCGCACCAAGCAGACGGGGCACGAAGAAAAGGCGTCGCGCGGCTGATGGAACAGCGCACGGTCGAAACGCTCTCGCCTTACCGCACGTTCTCGCGCGCGGAATGGGCGGCGCTGCGCGAGGACACGCCGATGACGCTGACCTCGGAGGAGGTCACGCGCCTACGCTCGTTGCACGATCGGCTCGACATCAAGGAAGTCGAAGAGATTTATCTGCCGCTGTCGCGGCTGCTCTCGCTCTATGTGGCGGCGACGCAGCGCCTGTTCCGCGCGCAGGAGCGCTTTCTCGGTACCGAAGACGTCAAGATGCCGTTCATCATCGGCGTCGCCGGATCGGTGGCAGTGGGAAAGTCAACCACCGCGCGCGTGCTGCAAGCCCTGTTGGCACGCTGGCCGAACGTGCCCAAGGTCGATCTTATCACCACCGACGGCTTTCTTTATCCGAACGCCATCCTTGAGCGCGAAGGCCTGATGGAGAAGAAGGGATTCCCCGAAAGCTACGATCTACCGGCGCTGCTGCGTTTCCTCACCGACGTGAAAGCCGGCCGGCGGCCGGCGCGCGCGCCGGTCTATTCGCATCTAATCTATGACGTGATGCCGGGCCGCTGGGTGGAAGTGGACCGGCCGGACATCCTCATTGTTGAAGGCCTGAACGTGTTGCAGACCGGCCGCCTGCCGAAGGACGGCAAGGCGATCCCGTTCGTGTCGGACTTCTTCGATTTCTCGGTCTATCTCGATGCCGACGAGGACGTGCTCAAGTCGTGGTACGTTGACCGCTTTCTAACATTGCGCAGCACCGCATTCCGCGATCCAAAATCATATTTCCATCGCTATTCGAATTTGTCCGACGAGGAAGCGATCGAAACCGCGTCGTCGATCTGGACGCGCATCAATCTGATCAACCTGCACGAAAATATCATTCCGACGAGGCAACGTTCCGACCTGATATTGAAGAAGGTCGAGAGCCATCAGGTTCAGGAAGTTTCTTTGCGAAGGCTATGAACGCTATGTCGCGCGCCGGCCGAGATCGAAGTGCTGGATGTAACGCTTCTTGATCGCCGACACCGGCACCACGATCAGCACGTCTGTGGTGCCGAATTCGCGATCCACCACCGCGCCGTCGCCGATGTAAGCGCCGATCCGTAGATAGCCCTTGATCAGCGGCGGCAGCATTCGCAGCGCTCCCTTGGGATCGATCGCTTCTTTCGACATCCGGTTCATCTCGACGTAACGCTCGGGCAGCGCCCGCGCGCGCCAGGCTTCCGGCGCCCGCGCATAATGATGAAGGAATGATAGCGCCAGCGCCATGCGCTTGGGTTCGGTGCCGTCGAGGCTGGCGCAGCCGAACATGACATCGGTTTGGTTTTGCCGCAGATAGCCGGAGATGCCGTGCCACAGTAGTTCGACCGTGCGCTTGTCGCGGTAGGCCGCCAGCACGCAGGAACGGCCGAGTTCGAGGAATTGCAAGTTGGCATGACGTGCAATGAGTTCGCCGATGTCGAATTCGGCGGCGGTATAGAAGCCGCCATATTCTTCCGCCACCGGCTGCCGCAGTAGACGATAAGTGCCGACCACCGCGGGGCGGTTAGCGTTCTGCCCGTCGCGGGCGTCGTGATCGAGCACCAGCAGATGGTCGCAGATCGCGTCATAGGCATCGACGTCGCGGCGCGCGAACAGCCGGCCCGGATTGGCGATTGCCGGACCTTCTTGATAGAAAACGCGATAGCGCAGTTTTTGGGCTTGGCGCACTTCGGCTGCGGTCTGCGCCAGCCGAACTTCCAACGAGCCCATACGCCCCAGGCTCTGCACCGGCCGGTGCACGCGCGCTGCCCAAGCTTGCAAGCCGCCATAGGCTTGCAGCGCCGAAATCAGGCTGGGGACTGCCGGCCCGGCAGGCGTTGGGCGGAAGCGATCGAGCAGATTGCGCGACGGATAGAGGCTATCGCGGCGTGACATGCGAAATTGGCTCCTTTTTCCGCGCGGAAAATGTCGGATTTGTCGGGAAACAAAAGCAACCGAATCAGGTATCGACCGGTGCTGTCCCCTACAGCACTGGCGCGACACGGAATTATGACAATGTGGAGAAAGTCGGTTCAGGCCGCAAGCGGGGCAGCGACCGCCGCCAGAGCTTCGCGCAATTTTTCGCGATCGAGCGGTTTTACCAACAGGCCGTCCATGCCGGCCGCCAGGCAGGCCTCGCGGTCTTCAGTCTGGGCATTGGCGGTGAGTGCCAGTATGCGGACCAGTCGTTCGCCGGCTGCCGCCTCAGTCGAGCGGATGCGGCGGGCGGCCTCAAGGCCGTCCATGCGGGGCATCTGTACATCCATCAGCACGAGGTCGTAGGGGCTGCCGGCCGCGCGCGCGGCTTCCCAGGATTCAACCGCCGCTTCGCCATCGTCTGCGATGGCCGGCCGATGGCCGAGCCGGGTGAGCAAAGTGCGGGCGAGCAGCGCGTTGATTTCATTGTCCTCGGCGACCAGAATCGATAGCCCCTTGCCGCTCATCGGTGTGGTGTACGCTGCGTCACTTGCTCGGGCGATGTCGGCTGGCAAATCTTCGAATGCATCTTCGGCGCGCAGACGGGCGGCGAGCGAGGCGGAGCGTATCGGCTTGACCAGATAGCCGGCGAAGCCGTGCGCTTTAAGCGCAGGCAATTCATGTCGCTTGGCCGGCTTGATCAAAACAATCCGGCGCGTGTCATCGAGACGCGCGAGGCTGCCATTGGCGATCATGCCTTGCGCTAATGGAAAATCAACCAGCAGCACATCCCAACGCCGTTCCGCCAGCAGCGCGGAGGCGCTCGCGCTGTCGGCCGCAACGCGGGTCGCGGCGCCCCAGCCGGCGAGCCGGCGAGCCAGCTGCGCGGATTCGATTTCCGCCGCGGCGACGATCAATGCCGTTTTGCCGGCGAGGTCGGGTGCAGTGAAGTTGGGTGCGGAGTCGCTAGGCGCTGGCCGCAGTGGCAACGTGACGCTGAAGGTGGCGCCGTGGCCCACTACGCTTTCGACCGCTATGCGACCGTCCATATGTTCGACGATCCGCTTCGAGATCGCGAGACCGAGACCGGTACCACCGAACCTGCGCGTTGACGATCCATCGGCTTGCTCGAAATCGCGAAAGACACGTGTCTGATCTTGCGGCGCGAGGCCGATACCGGTGTCACGAACCAGAAAACGGATTTGGGTTGCGCACGCGTCCGGCTCGACGATCACCGCGGCGCCGCCGCTTTCGGTGAACTTGATAGCATTGCCAGCGAGGTTGAGCAGCACCTGACGCAAGCGTGCGGGGTCGCCGACAATTCTCTGCGGCAGCCGGTCGTCAACGAAGGATGCAATCTCGATGTTTTTCGCCTGCGCGCGCGGTCCCAAAAGCTCGACGGTTTCCTCAATCAGCGGAGTAAGCGCAAACTGCCGAGTTTCCAAATCGAGCTTGCCGGCCTCGATCTTGGAGAAGTCGAGAATATCGCCAATCAACGCTAGCAACGTTTCGCCGGAAGTCTTCGCCGCCTTGGCGTAAGTCAGTTGCTCAGGCGTCAACTCTGTGTCGAGCAACAGGTCGGCCATGCCGAGCATGCCGTTGAGCGGGGTGCGAATTTCGTGGCTGACGGTGGCGAGAAAACGCGACTTGGCGTGGTTTGCAGTTTCCGCCTGGTCGCGCGCCTTCGCAAGCGCGCTCACCTCGATTTCGTGCAGCTCCCAATTGTCGTCAGACAATTCCTCGATGCGCGCTTCCAGCGCCCGCATTTTGTCCACATGCGCGCGTTGGCGCATCAGCATGAAAGCGATAACAGCGCAGGCGGCGGCAAATAGCGCGCCGACGCCGGTGGCATAACTATAGGGATCGAAATGCGAGCTCTGCAGGCGAATACCGGTAAGGAAGCCAAGCCAGCCGGAGATCACCGTCATGGTGGCCACGACGGCGCGGCCAAACAGTACCAGCGCGGCCTTGTCGCGCGCGCGCTTGCGTGCCAATTGAGCGATTGAAGAGTCCGATCCCATGATTCCTGCGCCTTAAATTCTCGCGTATTACAGGGCTATTTGGCGTCTTGAATGTTGCCATTCTATTCCACGTGATATGAGCCGTGTGCCCACGCGCCAACGTGGTGAAGGGACCGTTAAGCGTAAGGTAACGGGGCGGTTAAACGCGGCGATTTCGGGAATGGAACCGGTATAGCCCCCGGTTTACGCCGCGCGGCGCACCTCGTCGGCGAGCGCGCGGTAGGAGAGCGCCTCGGCCAAATGTACGCGGCCTACTTTGTCGGCACCGTCGAGATCGGCCAATGTGCGGGCGACGCGCAATACCCGGTGATAGCCGCGTGCCGACAGGTGCATGGAATCGGCGGCATCTCTGAGCAACGCCAGCCCGGCGCCGTCAGCGCGCGCAATATCTTCCAGCACCGGCCCGTGCGCCTGCGCATTGGTGCGCACGTCCGACAGTCCTAGCGCAGCGTAACGCTCGACCTGGATATCGCGGGCATGCGCGACGCGGGCCGCGACCTCGCGGCTGCCTTCCGAGGGCGGCGGCAGGATCAAGTCGGCAACGGTGACCGCCGGCACTTCGATGTGCAGGTCGATACGGTCGAGCAGCGGGCCGGACAGCCGGCCCTGATATTCCGCCATGCAGCGCGTGTTTGGCCCGCGTTTGCAGGTAAAACCCGGATCGTTGGCACGCCCGCAGCGGCATGGGTTCATGGCTGCGACCAGCATGAAGCGCGCCGGATAGGTAACGCGGTGATTGACGCGGGCAATCGCGACGTCACCGGTTTCTAGCGGCTGGCGTAGCGAATCGAGCACCTGCGCTGAAAATTCCGGCATTTCGTCGAGGAACAGCACGCCATTATGAGCAAGCGAAATCTCGCCCGGCCGCGCGCGCAGACCGCCGCCGACCAGCGCTGGCATGGAGGCGGAATGGTGCGGCGAGCGAAACGGTCGCCGGTTGGTAAGCGCGCCGCCTTCGATCTCGCCGGCGACCGAGGCGATCATCGATACTTCGAGCAGTTCGGTGGGCAACAACGGTGGCAGAATCGAGGGCAGCCGAGCCGCCAGCATCGACTTGCCGGCACCGGGCGGCCCGATCATCAGCAGGTTATGACCGCCGGCGGCGGCGACCTCGAGCGCGCGCTTGGCACTTTCCTGGCCTTTGATATCCGCGAGATCGAGCGGCGTGCCATCGATCTCGCGAATTTTAGGCTGTGGGCGCGACAACACTTGCGTGCCCTTGAAATGATTGGCGAGTTGGATGAGCGATTGCGCGGCGACGATGTCGATCTCAGGGCTGGCCCAGGCCGCTTCGGCTCCGCACAGCGCGGGGCAAATCAAGCCCTGGCCGCGTGCATTGGCGCCGATCGCGGCCGGTAGCGCGCCGGCGACGCTGGCGATCGAACCATCGAGCCCGAGCTCGCCGAGTACGGTGAAGCCGGAAATCGCATCCTGCGGAATGGCGCCAATAGCGGCCATCAGACCAAGCGCGATCGGTAGATCGTAGTGGCTGCCTTCCTTCGGCAAATCGGCGGGCGCGAGATTGACGGTGATGCGGCGCGCTGGCAGCGCCAGCCCGGAGGCGATCAACGCGGCGCGCACGCGCTCCTTAGCTTCCGATACTGCCTTATCGGGCAGACCGACGATGTTGAAGGCCGGCAGGCCAGGCGCCACCTGCACCTGAACGTCTACGGTACGGGCCTCGATGCCCTCGAAGGCAACGGTAGCGACGCGCTGGACCATAAGATGCCCCTCAGCCGACACCCGCCATGGTAGCGGAAGGTTATATGTTCTACAAGAACAATTAGAGAACATGCTCTCACGTGCGAAAGCGGCCTAAACATCAATTGCTCTTGGGCTTTTCGTCCCGTCATAGATTCTCATGCCAATATTGCGGGAGAGCTAGCCATGACCAAGACGCCGGTAGTGGCGATGGGCGGCGCGCTACTGGCTATGACGCTCGGCCTCCGGGCAGGCACCCAAGAGCTCAAACCGTGGCGCCATGGAGCGATCGGGTCCAAGGGCGATGCCGGCTTCTCGCTAATGGTGAGCAAGCACAGCTTTGCCGAGAAGCAAGGGTCCAAGGTCGAAATTGTTACGTCAAGAATGACGCGATCGCGCGCAAGGGCGTTGCTGTCTGGTGATCTCGATTAGTATCGAATCGAGTCCGGGGGCCGCTATCCTCGCCGGCGCGGACGACCTCAAGAGCAAAACGATAGCCGTGGCTGCGCCCGGATCGCTGCCCAATCTGATAACCAATGCGATCCTGGAAAAATACTAGATTCCGGTTTCGGACGTTCGTTTAGCCAATCTGCGCTTGGCTTCGATCTTGTCCCAGATCAGCGCCGCGGCGTCGAGACCGCCAAGATTTTTTATCGAGCGAATTCCAGTAGGCGAAGTGACGTTGATCTCGGTCAGCCAATCGCCGATCACGTCGATGCCGGCGAACAACAGCCCGCGCTCGCGTAAGCTCGGCCCGAGTCGCCTGCAGATCTCCTGTTCGCGCTTGGTCAACTCGGTTGCCGCCGGCGCGCCGCCGCGCACCATGTTGGAGCGCAGATCTCCGGCGGCCGGAATGCGGTTGACCGCGCCAGCGAATTCGCCGTCGACCAGCAAGATGCGCTTATCGCCCTTCGACACATCGGGCAGAAATTTTTGCACTACCCATTGCTCGCGGAAAGTGACCGCGAACATGTCGTAGAGAGAACCGAAATTAAGATCATCGTGCGTGATGCGGAAAACCGCGCCGCCGCCATGACCGTAGAGCGGCTTCATCACGATGTCTTTGTGCTCGGCGCGGAACATTTTGATCTCGGCGAGATCACGGGTGAGCAAAGTGGGCGGCATCAAGTCAGGAAATTCGGTGACGAACATTTTCTCCGGCGCATTGCGTACGCTGCCGGGGTCGTTGACCACCAAGGTTCTGGGATGGATACGCTCGAGTAAATGGGTGCTGGAGATATAGGCCATGTCGAAAGGCGGATCCTGGCGGAGCAGCACCACGTCGAATTCGGCGAGCTCGGCGCGGCGCGGCGACGTCAAGGTAAAATGATCGCCGGCCTGGTCGCGCACGCTTAAAGTCTCGACAGTCGCGAACACGCGGCCATTGAGCAAAGTCAGCCGATCGGGAGTGTAATAAGAGAGCCTGTGACCCCGTTTTTGGGCGTCCAGCAACAGGGCGAAGGTGGAGTCGCCCTTGATGTTGATCCGCTGGATCGGATCCATTTGCACCGCGATTTTCAGGCTCATGAGTGGGACCCTAGCAAGCTTTTTGATAACGGGAAATATAAGGAAAACAAAACGTTAACACATTCCCTCCACTATCAGCGCCGAGGTGACCTAAAATTTGGGGCAGGGGACGCATTTGACTCTTCCGAAACTTTCGATTGCCGCCAAGCTCTATGTGATCTTCGCGCTGATGACCACCACAACCATCGCACTGTCGGTGTTCGCGGTACAGGCCGCGCGCCATCACCAGACTCTGACAGATGAATTTGAATCCGCCAATGCGGGTACTCTAAATGTCGAGCGGGTAAACGGGCTGATCTACGCCGTAGTGATGGAATCGCGCGGCGTTTATATGTCGTCAGATCTGGCAACGTCGAAGATCTATGCCGACGGCATTCTCAAATTCAATAAGCAGATCGCCAAGGTGGTTGAAGACTGGAAGAAATCGGTGCGTGGCGATGACGCCGAACCGTTTGCCGAGTTCTCAAAGCGTATCGCCACCTTCATCGATTTCCGCCGCGAGCTGGCGCGGTTGGGCACTGAAGTAAGCGCCGCCGCAGGCCGGGAATGGGGCGACAACGATGCCAATCGTTCGGTACGCAAGGCGCTCAACAAGGATCTCGAGAAGCTCACAAAGCTTTATGCCAAGCGCGCCACCCGCGTCTACGCCGAGATCGACTCTGGTATCGACAGAACCGCCATGTGGCTGAGCCTGCTCGCCGCCTTTGCGGTCATGCTTGCGACCGTCGGCGCGCTGGTGATCGCGCGCAGCGTGGCCCAGCCTATCGCCGACATCACCCGCATTACTGAGGCGGTTGCCGCCGGCGATGCTTCGATCACAGTACCATACAGCGACCACAGCGACGAGATCGGCGCGTTGGCGCGCTCCGTTGGAGTGTTCCAGCGCGCTATGCGCACCAATGAAGAGCTCAATCGCACCGTACGCAGCGACGCGGAAACGCGCACCCGGCGTCAGGAGCAGATGTCGAACGAGATATCGCTTTTCTCGGCCGAGGTCGAAGCGACCCTCGCGGAGCTCGGACGCATTTCCGATCAAATGCTTGCGGCTTCGACCAATCTCGCCGCCACCGCCGACCAGGCTTCGTCCAAGACGGCAAGCGCGACGGAGGCCTCGTCGGAGGCATCCTCGAATGTGCGCGACATTGCATCGGCCGCCGACGAACTGTCTGCATCCGTGAACGAAATCGACCGCCAAGTGGCGCAGTCCAACGCGATCGCAACCAAGGCAGTGAACGAGGCCGGCCGTACCAATCTCGCGGTCAAGGAACTGGACGAAGCGGCCGGCCGCATCGGCGATGTGATCAAGCTTATCACCGGTATCGCCGAACAGACCAATCTGCTTGCGCTCAACGCCACCATCGAGGCCGCGCGCGCCGGCGAGGCCGGACGCGGTTTCGCGGTGGTCGCCGGTGAGGTAAAGGCGCTGGCCGGCCAGACCAGCCGCGCTACCGAGGAAATAGCCACGCAGATTGCCGGTATGCAACGCGCCACGATGCGTTCGATCGAGGCGATCACGGCGATCGAGCATATCATCCGTGAAATCGGCGACATCAGCGGCGCCATCGCCGCCGCCGTCACCGAGCAGGGCGCCGCAACGGCGGAAATCGCGCGCAGCGTCGAGATCGCCGCCAAGCGCACGGTGGAAACTGCCGACGAAGTGAACCTGCTCGGCGCCGCTACCGAAGACACGCGCTCCAGCGCCGGAGCGGTCAAAGCGGTAGCCGACGATCTCGGCAATGTCGCTGGCCGCATCCGCGGCCAAGTAGATGCCTTCTTCCAGCGGCTCAGTGCGTAATACTTTCTTGTCGTCCCCGCTTTCGCGGGGACGGCACTTTAGGTTTCGAAGGCTGCGGTAACGTGTCGCGGCAAGCGTCCCGGCGCGACCAAAATCGCGTCGAAACGGATGTCGCGGATGGCGGCATCCGGATTGGCGGCAAGCCAGATTTCCGCCGCTGCCGCGATGCGCTGCTTCTGCCGTTCGGTGACCGATTCAGCTGCATCATCGAGCGTCGCGCGCGCTTTCACCTCGACGAAAATCAGTAAATGGCGCCGCGCGGCGATGATGTCGATCTCGCCGAGTGGGCTTTTCCAGCGCCGCGCCAAGATCCGATAGCCGTGCGCGATCAGCCAGGCGGCGGCGCGGCTCTCGGCAGAGATGCCAAGACTGAAGGCCGCAATTTTTTCTGGACGCGCCTCGCGCTTTTGCCGCTTCGTGCGCGGCGGTTGCTTGGGCGGCCGCGGCGTGCCGTTACGCGGCGCCATCATTGCGATCTTTGGAGAGTGCGAGCGCGCGCTGATAGACCGCGCGACGCGGATGACCGGTGGCAAGCGCGACTTCGCCGACCGCGTCTTTAACCGACACCCGCGCGAGCGCACGACGCAGCAGGTCGTCGACATCGCCGGCCTTGTCAACATCACCGCCGGGCGGCGCTACCACGATGACGATCTCGCCGCGCGTTTCCGCGTCGCCCGCATAGTGGCGTGCCAGGCTCGCAAGATCGTCGCGGCGTATTTCTTCGTGCAGTTTCGTCAGTTCGCGGCAGACCGCGGCTGCGCGGGGACCTAAGATTGCGGCGAGATCGGCCAGCGCTGCTGCCAAACGAGGTCCGCTTTCAAACAGCACCAAGCTCGCGGGGATGAGACTAAGTTCGGCGGCGCGCTTTTGACGCGCTATTTGTTTGGGCGGCAGGAATCCCTCGAAGAAGAAACGGTCGGTGGGTAAACCGGCGGCACCAAGCGCGGTTAGCACCGCGGAAGCGCCCGGTACCGCGACCACGGTGTGACCAGCCTCACAGGCGGCGCGCACCAGCTTGTAGCCGGGATCGGAAATAAGGGGCGTCCCGGCATCGGAGACCAGTGCGACCGCTTGTCCGCCAGCCAGGCGGGCCAGGATTTTCGGACGCGCCTCGATCGCGTTGTGTTCATGATAAGGCGTGAGCGGCGTGGCAATGCCGTAATGCCCGGTGAGCTTGCGGGTGACGCGGCTGTCCTCGCAGGCGATGACGTCGGCGGCGGCCAGCGTTTCCAAGGCGCGCAAGCTGATGTCGCGAAGGTTTCCTATCGGCGTCGCGACCAAATAAAGGCCCGGCGCCGCGGCCGGGGCTTCGATCTCCGTGCCGCCCAGCGCATAATGGCGCGCCCGTCTATTGCTGGCAGATTCGTCCTTGGCCATGCCGGGCACTCTAGACGGGGGCTTTGCAGGCGTCATTGCGGATCAAATTCCTTAACTTTTTCATTGCCTTAACTTTTCCGGGACAAAATGTACGATTATCGTTACGACTGACGGCGGTGTTGCGGGGAAACCGATGTTGGGGTTAAGGCCAGATGCACTGCAGACGTTGGCACGCGGTCGACGCGGCATCTGTGCGTTGTTGTGCGCCGCTGTGCTTACCGCCTGCGCCGGAACCAACCCTCCGTTCTTGAGCGACACGCCGCCGCAGCAGGCGGCCGAGTCGCCGGCGGCTACGGTCGGCGAAGGCCAGGTTCGCGTCGGCTTGATCCTGCCGCTCTCCGCGCAAGGCAATGCCGGGGCAGCGGCGCTGTCGATGAAAAACGCCGCTGAACTGGCAATCGCGGAATTCAAAAATCCGAACATCCAATTGCTGGTGAAGGACGATGGCGGCACGACGCAGGGCGCGCAGGCTGCTGCGCAGCAAGCGCTTAACGAGGGCGCCGAAATCATCATCGGTCCCCTGTTTGCGGAAGCCGTCAGAGCGGTCGGTTCGGTCGCGCGCCCGCGCGGCATTCCGGTGATCGCGTTCTCGACCGACGTCAGCGTCGCCGCCCGCGGCGTCTATCTGTTGAGCTTCCTGCCAGAGACTGACGTCAAGCGAATCGTCGATTACGCGGTTTCGCGGGGAAAACGTTCGTTCGCCGCGCTGCTGCCCGACAGCGCCTATGGTGCGGTTGTGGAAGCCGCGTTCCAACAGGAAGTGTCGCGGCGCGGTGGCCGCATCGTGGCGCTGGAAAAATATCCGCTGGATCCCGGCAAGCTGGCCGAGTCGGCGCGCCGCGTAGCGCAAGCGGCAAGCCGTGTTGACGTGATTTTCATTCCGGATGGCTCCGATGCAGTGCCTCAGGTCGTGCAGGCACTCACCGCCGCCGGCGTGAACATGAAGCGTGTGCAACTGCTCGGCACCGGTCTGTGGGACGATCCGCGCATCTTCTCAACCGCGGCGCTTGACGGCGGCTGGTACGCCGCACCGGAGTCGGCCGGCTTCCGTAATTTCGCGGGGCGCTACCGTGCCCGGTACGGACAGGATCCGGTGCGAACGGCGACGCTGGCCTATGACGCGGTGGCGCTGGTGGCTGCGCTGGTAAAGACGCAGGGCGCGCAGCGCTTCAGCGAACAGGTGCTGACCAATTCCTCGGGCTTCGGCGGCATTGACGGTGTATTCCGCTTCCGCCCGGACGGCACCAATGAACGTGGTCTCGCCGTGCTGCGTGTCGCACCGGCAGGCGGTCAGGTCGTCAGTCCGCCGCCGAAATCGTTTGCGCCGGGAACTTAATTTATTTTACGCGGCTAAATCCGCGACCACCGCGTCGAGTACCGGAAATCCATTCTGTGTCACGCGCAGACGGCCGTCCGCCGTGGTCTCCACCGCGCCTTCGTCGCGCAGAATGGATATGCGCTTGGGGTCGAGCGCGCGGCCGGAGATCGCCGTGAAGCGGTCGGGGTCGATGCCTTCGGCGAGCCGCAGCCCCATCAGCAGGAATTCATCCGCGGTTTCGCCGCTGGTGAGTTTCTCATCCACGATAAGCCCGTTGCCGGCCGCCTCGACCCGCATCAGCCAGCTTTCCGGATGCTTCTCGGTTTCGGTCGCGTAGCGGCGGCCATCGATATTGAGCCGGCCATGGGCGCCGGGCCCTACGCCGGCGTATTCATGGCCGCGCCAATAAACCAGGTTGTGCCTGCATTCGGCGCCAGGCCGGGCATGGTTGGATACTTCGTAGGCCGGCAATCCGGCATCGGCGCAGATCGATTGCGTCATGTCGTATAGATCGCGGCCCGTGTCGTCATCGGGGATAACCAGCTTGCCTGCTTTGTGCAGGCCGAAAAACGGCGTGCCCGGCTCGATGGTCAGTTGATAGATCGAGAGATGCTCGGCCGCCTCGGCGATGGCGCGTTTGAGCTCGGCGCCCCAGATTGCGGGCGTCTGGCGCGGGCGCGCATAAATAAGATCGAACGAGTAGCGGTTGAAAATTGAGCGTGCCACTGCAACCGCATCGAGCGCTTCCTGCACGGTGTGCAGGCGACCGAGTTCCTTCAGCACGGCGTCGTCGAGCGCCTGCACGCCGAGCGAGACGCGGTTGACGCCCGCCGCGCGATAGCCGCGAAAGCGCGTCGCCTCGACGCTGGTCGGGTTGGCTTCGAGCGTCACTTCGACATCGGGCGCGACGCTCCAGTGTCTGGCGATGGCGTCGAG
>Ga0134126_10002902_pt1 | contig 21562 bp, 23 predicted proteins | sample KB31752_FD_96881 | JGI IMG/M metagenome (GOLD analysis project Ga0134126, IMG submission 96881) | Terrestrial soil microbial communities with excess Nitrogen fertilizer from Kellogg Biological Station, Michigan, USA - KB3-175-2 | ecosystem: Environmental > Terrestrial > Soil > Unclassified ... | reverse complement strand
GGCATGGCTGGATCAGGGTTTCCCCCATTGTCCAAGATTCCCAACTGCTGCCTCCCGTAGGAGTCTGGGCCGTGTCTCAGTCCCAGTGTGGCTGATCTTCCTCTCAGAACAGCTATCGATCGTTGCCTTGGTGAGCCGTTACCCCACCAACTAGCTAATCGAACGCGGGCTAATCCTTCGGCGATAAATCTTTCTCCGTTAGGACGTATACGGTATTAGCTGCAGTTTCCCGCAGTTGTTCCGTACCGAAAGGTATATTCCCACGTGTTACGCACCCGTCCGCCGGTGGGTATTGCTACCCCCCTAGACTTGCATGTTTGAGGCCTGCCGCCAGCGTTCGTTCTGAGCCAGGATCAAACTCTCAAGTTATGATCCTGAACTCTCGCTGACTCTTGTTGCGTTATTCGCAAAACTGATTGACTAGGGTTTGGTCGCCTCGGTCCCGTCACAGGCCCGAAACAACCGAACATTTCAATTTCGTCTTGCTGAAGAACGCGAGCATCGAGAGCTCGATTAGTTCGTCCAAAGCTTGCGCCTTGGACATGGCTAACGAGCCGCCGCCCACGTTCCCCTTCCTGTATCACAATGTCAAAGAGCGCCGACGAACGACGTTTTACCGTCATCCGGCAGAAACAACGCCGACCGCAGAGCTCATCGCCTGCGTTCGGCGTGGGCGCGGTGTATAGGCGGCGCCCGGCGCCCTTGTCAAACGGTAAAAGACGGAAAAAGCGCGATTATTCCGGGGCCCTGTGGATAGGCGAGCGGCCCCGATTTCCGCCAAGTTCCGTCCCGGGGCGGCCTCGCCAACCGCACCACATCATATGGGGGTACGAAAGTTGCGCGTAACTTTATGTCGGATTTGACGGCAGACCGCGCGGCTGATGTTACGTTCGGCGCGGTGCATCGAAGAGGGCCCGATCGGATGGGAAAAAGCGCGGGGAAATTCATCGATCGGCGTGGGCTGCTGGCCGCCAGCCTTGCCTGCGCCGTGCCGGCAGCGCGCGCCGCCGAGAGCGGAACGCGCGTCATCGTCGATCTCGGCGGCGTGGTCCTGCCCGACAAGATCGCCGATGCCTTCGAGCAGGACATTCGCCGTGCCGTGCTGATGGCGGTGGCGAAAGCCGCGCCGCGCACGCGGTTCAAGAGCCTGCCGCTGCCCGACGGCACGCTCGGCATCGTCCTGCGGCGGGCGTGAGACGGGTCCGCCAGCCAAGTTCGGAAGGGGAAAAGCATGAGCACGATCGGCGGCAGCGTGGCACCGGGCTTCGCGACGCTGCGCGACGCCTTTGCGGAAGGACAGAAGGCCGACGCGGGCGGCGCCCAGCTCTGCATCTACCGCGACGGGAAAAAGGTCGTCGATCTGTGGACCGGGCGCGACAAGGTCAATGACCGTCCGTATACGGATCGCACGCTCGCCGTGACGATGTCCTGCTCGAAGGGCGCGGTGGCGACGGCCGCGCATATGCTGGTGGAGCGCGGGCTGCTCGACCTCGACGCGCCGGTGACGAAATACTGGCCGGAGTTCGGACAGGCCGGAAAGCAGAGCGTGCCGGTCTCGCATCTGCTGTCGCATCGCGTCGGGCTGACGAGCTTCGAGCCGTCAAGCGGCATCGGGCCGCGCGAATTGCTGGACTGGAACAAATGCACCGCGGCGCTCGCCGCCATGGCGCCGCTGTGGGAGCCGGGCACCGCCTATATGTACCACGCGGTGACCTATGGCTATCTGGTGGGCGAGGTGATCCGGCGCGTCAGCGGCAAGACGCCCGGCCGCTTCATCGCCGACGAGATCGCGGCCCCGCTCGGCCTGCAGCTGTGGATCGGGCTTCCCGAGAGCGAGGAGCACCGCGTGGCGCCGCACTTCTCCGGCCGGCCGGAGATGACGGCGGAACAGTGGACGGCGCTGCTCGGCGGTTTCGGCATCGACACGCAAAGCCGCGTCGCGCGGACCATGACGCACATGCTGGTGAGCACCGGCGAGGCGATCCAGACGATCAACGGGCGCGAGGGCCATGCCGCGGAGATTCCCGCCGCGAACATGATCGGCGACGCGGCGTCGCTGGCGCGGATGTATGCCGCCACGATCGGAGCGGTCGACGGCGTGCGCCTGCTGAAATCCGAAACGGTGGAGCGGGCGCGGACGCCGCAGACCGACGGCCTGAAGGGTCCGGGCGACTTCGCCAGGCTGCCCAATCCCGATCCGCAGCGGCTCGGGCTGGGCTACGAACTCGACCGCGGCATCGAGCCGATGCTGGGCGCGGGCTCCTTCGGCCATGCCGGCGCCGGCGGCCGGATGGGGTTCGCCCATCCCGAAAGCGGCGTCGCGGTCGGCTATGTCTGCAACAACATGCTGTGGGACGGCATCCGCGGCCCCGACGACCGCTGGCTGCCCTGGACGGCGGCACTGCGCGAGGCGATTGGAATGTGAACTACCGCGACGCCACCGTCGTTACCGGCGCGTGGACGTCGTGGGCGACGATGGAATCGCGGGCGCGGCTGTAGACGAGGTCGCGCTGGTCGAGCCACAGATTCTCGCCGCTGTCGAGCGCGACGCGCAGGCGCGTGGCGTGGCCGCGCGCATCGCTGGCCACCGCGATCACATGGCCGAAGGATTTGCCGGAAACGAACCGCACCGCGACGCCGTCGAAGGACCGGGCAGGATAGGCGACGGCGGAGACCGGCGTGACCTGGTGCTCGTCGGCGACCTGCGCCGACACGGGCGCCGTGCCGCCATCGGCGAGACCGGCGGCGCCGCCGCCCGCGAAAATGGCCGCCACGCAGGCGACCGCGAATTTCGAAATGGCCATCTTCGTCGCCCTGCGATACGCAATGTTAACGCCGGCGCACCGGCCGCGTTCCGCGCAGCAAAAAGGGCCGGCGACAACCGGCCCTCTTCGTTTCGGTTTCCCGGAAGGAACTTCAGAAGCGCGGATAGGCGCCGTGCGCCATGCGATCGATGTCGTCCCGGCTGAGATCGGTCATCACCTCGCGGTTGACCGGATCGAAGCGCAGATCGTCGGCGTCGATCCAGGCCACCGTGCCGCCGCCGGTCGACACCGCGACGCGAATGACGCGGCCATAGGCATTGCGATCGATGTCGCGGATGTGCCCGATGCGGCCGCCGCCGCGGGTGCTGACGCGCAGGCCGACCAGGGTGCCGCCGGACATGGTGTCGACGTCGCGGAAGCCGCGATAGCCGTAGAACGCGTCCCAGCGATGGGCGTAACCCGCGCGATCGGCGCGATAGCGATCGCGCTCGTGCTCATAGACGTCGCGGCGCGCATCGTATTCGCGCATCCGGCGGTCGTATTCGGCCTTTTTCGCCGCGTAATCGGCCTCGCTCGACGACGGCGCGACGGGAGCGCTCGCGTCGTCCGCCGCGGACTGGTTCAGCCGGTCGGTCTGCTGCCGCTCCTGCGGCGTCGGATTGGTGTCGTAGGGGCTCACCTGCGCGAAGGCCGGCGCGGCCGCGAGCAGCAGCGCGGCCGTGGTGCCGAAGAAAAGTTTCATCGTGTCCTCGTCCTATGGATGGAATGTCCAGCGAGGAAACGCCCCGTCCGATGCGCCGTTCCGGGAACCGCGCTGCGGAACGATGTTCCGCCGGGCGTCAGGCCGCGTCGTATTTCATCGCGCCGACGCGGTTGCCTTCGGTGTCGTCGAAATAGATCAGCTCGCCCACCGTCGCGATGCGCATCTTCGGCATGGTGACGGTGCCGCCGGCCTGCGTCACCTTTTTCGCGATGGCATCGACGTCGTCGACGCCGACCGTGATCTCGAAGGCGCGATAGCCGGTGCCGGTCAGCTTCTCCTGCCGCTTGTGCAGCGAGCCTTCGAGTCCGGCGCCGCGGATGAGATAGAAGCCCGGCGGCCCCCAATCCTCGAACGTCCAGCCGAACACCGCCTCGTAAAAGCGGCGGGCGCGGACGTCGTCGTCGACCATGATGGAAAAGAAGCGGACATGGTTGGGCATGGAACCTCTCCTGCAGGCGGGAGAGGTTATCACGAACGCGGAAGCAAGATCACGCCGCGGTGATGTATTCGCGCAGCGAGGTTGCTTCCTGCACGGTTTCCTCGATGCGGGTCTTCACCACGTCGCCGATCGAGACGATGCCGGTGACCAGGCCGTTGTCAAGCACCGGCACATGGCGGAAGCGGCCGACGGTCATCATCTCCATGATGTCCTGGACCGTGTCGCACTCGCTGCAGGTCGCCACCGCGCGCGTCATGTAAGCGCTGACCGGGCGGGCGAGCGCGGAAACGCTGCCGTCGGCGACGGCGCGCACCACGTCGCGCTCGGACAGGATGCCGGCCAGCGCACCGTTGTCGTCGCGCACCACGACGGCGCCGATGCGCTTGCGCGACAGAAGGCGGGTGGCCTCGGACAGGGTCGCATCGGCGGAAATGGCGACGACCTCGCGGCCCTTGTCGCCGAGTATGTGCTTGACCAGCATTTGCGTACTCCTCCTAACGGTTTAACCAACCGCATCGAGGACCCGCCTCATCTCTTCGTTGTCCGAACGCCCTGGGAGGCGTTCGGAACGGACGTCCGACGGGGCCGATGGATCAGCCCCCGCTATGTGCAAATGCTGCTCCCCTTTGCCGGTGCTTACAAGAGAAACACTCCGGTCGCCGCAAATTCGCAAGATTCGGTCGGAGCGGCTTAAGTGCGCGTTCCGGCTATCCATTTCGCCAGCGGCGCGAATGTCAGGCCCTGCACCGCGATGGAGAAGGCGACCACCGCATAGGTCACCGAGAGCAGCAGGGCGCGTTCCGGAAACGCCGGCAGGGAGAGCGCGAGCGCCAGCGACAGCGCGCCGTGCAACCCGCCCCAGCCGAGGATCAGCGTGGGCCCGCGCTCGGCATCGCGAAAGCGGAACAGGGCGCCCCAGGGCAGCACCACCGCGAAGCGCGCGAACAGCACGATCGGAATCGCGAGCGCCAGCAGTCCGAATTGATGGCTGCGGAACGGCACGGCGATCATCTCGACGCCGAGCAGCAGGAAGAGAAGCGCGTTCAGGATCTCGTCGACCAGCGTCCAGAAGGCGGTGAGGTAGCGCTCGGTCACGCCGTCCATCGCCTTGCGCGCCCGCGTCCCGCCGAACAGCATGCCGGCACCGACCACCGCGATGGCGCCGGAGAGATGCAGCGCCTGCGCCGCGGCGTAGCTGCCCATGGCGAGCGCGATGGTGAGCGAGACCTCGACCGCGAAGTCGTCGAGCGCGCCCATCAGGCGGATGACGATGGCGCTGAGCGCCATGCCGAAGACGAGCCCGCCGAGCGCCTGCACCGCGATGTCGCCGACGATGGCGACGGGATCGACGGCCGCGCCGCCGACGGCGAGCGCGGTCAGCGCGGTGAAGGCGACGATGCCAACGCCATCGTTGAACAGCGCCTCGCCCTGCAGCACCACGGTCAGTGTCTTCGACAAGGCGGTGAGGCGCACCGTCGCCAGCACGGCGACCGGATCGGTCGGGCTGATCAGCGCGCCGAATACCAGCGCCCAGGCCAGCGGCAGGGCCAGGCCGAGCGCGCGCGCCACCGCCCACAGGCCGAAGCCGACGACCACGATCGAGCCGGCGACGCCCAGCGTCGCCAGCGCGCCGATGGAGAACCAGCGCCGCCGCATCTCGCCCAGATCGACCTGCATCGCGCCGGCGAACAGCAGGAAGGCGAGCATGTAGCCGGTGACGGTCGAGCCGAAATCGATGCCGGCGATATAGGCGCCGATCTCCTTCAGGCCGGCGAAGCCCGGGAACAGGCCCTGCGCGGCATACAGGACGATCGCCGCCGCGAGACCGGCGAGCAGCATGGCGACGCCATGCGGCATCTGCAGCGTCCGGGCGTTCAGCCAGCCGGCCAGCGCGACCACGGTCATGAGCACGGCGGCGAGTTCAAAAGGCGTCATTGCAAATGCTTCCCCCTCTGCCCGCAAAACAGGGCACAGGGCCGGGTAATGTGGTAACGGCGAGGAACACTAACCCCGAACGGGAGCGACGTGGACAGGAATTGGCCGGCTGCGTGCACGGGAGACCCTGCCCCTTCCTCCGCGGCGCGGGGGGAGGAAACCGGGAAGTACCGCACAGGACCGCCGGGGTGCAGGCCATTTTGGAGTGCGCAGATATTTTTAACGTCGAGAGTTGCACCGCTTCGGCGATCCGCGCGTTAAACATGGATCGCCATGCACCGGAGAAGACAAATGAGAGTTCTAGTTGTTGGTTTGACGCTTGGCCTTCTGGCCTTCACGGCCGCGCAGGCGGCTCCCGGTGACTACACCGGCGTTCATCACGGCAGCGTGACCACGTCCGACAATCGCGGCGACAACCACTACAACCGCGACGTTCGATACAGGAGCGACAGACGCGGCTACGGGCACGATTATCGACACGATTACAGGCACGATTATCGCAGTCGTTGGCATCGTCATCACCGCCACATGGTCTGCAACTGGCACCACCATCACCGGTATTGCCACTGGCGTTGGTAGGTCCGTCAGACGCGCTTGACCGTCGCCACGGCGAAGCCGCGCGACGGCCCGGAGCGTAATGAAGGCCGACGCACCGCGCTGCGTCGGCCTTTTCTTCTTGTCCCGACAGACCCCTGCGCCATCGCTCGCCGCCGACTCTGCCGGCGAGTTGAGCCGGCGAGCCACCGCAATTACCTCTCCATCGCCCTGCCGCGGCGGCGCCTGCTCCGGTCAGAAGCGGCCCGGCGCTGTGCTTAGCCATTGACCCCGATCAAAACCCTCGCGGCGCAGTCGGAGATGATGGTCCCTCTGAGAGAGGAAGCGGCGATGTTCAAGAACGTTCTGGTGCCGAGCCTGAGTTCGGTCTGCAGCGTGCCGGCCATGGAGCTGGCCCTGAAGATGGCCAGGCCGTGCGAAGGCCATGTCGAGTTTCTGCACGTCCACCCCGATGCGCGGGAGCTGGCGCGCTATGCCGGCTCTCTCGACGTCGAATCCTCGATGTTCACCTCGCAGATCTGGGAGGCGATGGAGGAGGGCGACAAGCAATGCGCCGCGCGCTCGCGCAAGATCTTCGACGCGTTCTGCACCGAGCGCAAACTGGGAACCGCCTCGGCGTCGTTCCGCGAACTGTCCGGCAACAACCGCGACCGCACGATCGCCCGCGCCCGCTACAGCGATCTTGTGGTGATGGGACGGCCGGCGGCACCCGAGGATCTGACGACCGACGGAACCGCCGATGTGCTGGTGGAGAGCGGCCGGCCGCTGCTGCTGGCGCCGTCCGCGCCGTGCAACCGTCCGCTCACGACCGTGGTGATCGCGTGGAAGCCGGGCGCATCGGCGGCGCGCACCGTGGCGGCGGCAATGCCGCTTTTGGCCCAGGCCGAGAAGATTCATGTGCTCGCCATCGGCGAGACCAATGGCGAAGACGTGCTTGCGCCGGCCGAGCATCTGGCGGCGTATCTGCGCCAGCATGGACTGAAGCCCCAGGCCGGCCATCTGAGCGCCGGCGGCAAGAACGCGGCCGACATGCTGCTCGAGGCGGCGGACGACAAGCTGAAGGCGGGCGTGCTGGTGATGGGCGGCTACGGCCACAGCCGGGCGCGCGAATTCATCTTCGGCGGTTTCACCCGGCGCGTGCTGCACCAGGCGCCGCTGCCGGTGTTCATGAGCCACTGACGCCGCCGTCGCCCGCGCCGGTCTAGGCAATTGCGATGAAGCAAATCGCAAACTTGTCATGGCCCACGAATGCGGGCCACCCAGGTGACGCGGCCATAACTGTCAAAAGCACAAGCGCACCAACTGGGTGGCCCGCACTCCGGCGGGCCATGACAGTTGTGTTGGCGTTTTCCAACCGAGCAGGGATCCTAGAGCTGCGCCTCTTCGCGGTATTCGGGAACATGCGCGTTCCACCGCAATTCGGCGGCGATGCGCTTGCGCAGCGCTTCGGACGCCTCGGGCTCGCCATGGGTAATGAACACCGTGCGGGGCGGACGGCGGAACTTGCCGAGCCACGCCATGATCTCGCCGGCGTCGGCATGGGCCGAGAGCATTTCCATGTTGTGCACCCGGGCCCTCACCGGCACCTGGGCGCCGAAGATCTTGATCGATTGCGCGCCGGCCACCATCTCGGCGCCGCGCGTGCCGCCGGCCTGGAAGCCGGTAAACAGGATCGTGCTGCGCGGATCGGGCGCGAACACCTTCAGGTGATGCAGCACGCGCCCGCCGGTCGCCATGCCGCTGGCCGAGATGACGATCGACGGCATGGGGCTGCGGTCGATCGCCTTTGAGCTTTCGGAGGTCGGCGTCTGCTGCGCGATGGCGCACATCGCCCGGGCCTCGGCCGCCGAGAGCCGGTGGTCTTTGGGATGGGCGAGGAAGATGTCGCCGGCGTCGATCGCCATCGGGCTGTCGAGATAGATCGGCAGACGGGGAATGCGGCCCGCCAGCTTCAGGCGATGGAGATGGTAGAGCAGCAGCTGGGCGCGGCCGACGGTGAAGGCGGGCACCACGACGGAGCCGCCCCTGGACGCCGTCGAAGTCACGATCTCGGCCAGCATATCCTGCGGATCGTCGCGCGGATGGCTGCGGTCGCCATAGGTGGATTCGACCACCAGCCAGTTGGCTTGCGCGATCTCCGCGGGCTCGCGCATCACCGGATCGTTGGGACGACCGAGATCGCCGGAGAACAGCAGCGTCTTGCCGTCGAAGCGGAATTCCGCCATCGCGGCGCCGAGGATATGGCCGGCATAGCGGAAGCTCAGCGACAGGCCGCCGCCCAGCTCGAACGGCGCATCGAAATCCATGGCGCGCAGGCGCGTCAGCGCCTTTCTGGCGTCCTTCTCGGTGAACAGCGGCAGCGCGGGATGGTGCTTGGAGTAATCGTGCCGGTTGGCGGCCTCGGCGGCACGCTCCTCGAGATGGCCGCTGTCGGGCAAGAGGATGCCGCACAGATCGCGCGTGGCGCGCGTGCAATGGACCTTGCCGCGGAAGCCGTTCTTCACCAGCAGCGGCAGATAGCCCGAATGGTCGATATGGGCGTGGGTGAGTACGACGGCGTCGAGGCTCGCCGGATCGAGCGGCAGCGGCGCCCAGTTGCGCAGGCGCAGCTGCTTGAAGCCCTGGAACAGGCCGCAATCGACGAGGATGCGGTGGCGGCCGGTGTCGAACAGGTATTTCGAGCCGGTCACCGTGCCGGCGGCGCCCAGGAAGGTGACGCGCATCACACCATGACCTCCTGGATGGCGCCGGCGAGAAGCGGCGCAATTTCGATCGCGTTGCTTTCATGGGCGATGGTATCGGTGGTGACGATGCGCGCCGGCGACGCGGCGTGCAGCTGCTCATAGGCGTCGTCGGCGAAGATGGCATGCACGCCGATGCAGACCGCGGGCTTCATGCCGGCGGCATTCAGCTCGGCCAGCGTCGCGATCATGGTGTGGCCGGTCGATATGATGTCGTCGACCAGCACGGGCGTGCGGTCCTTGTACGGCGCGAGATCGGCCTGCGACACGGCGACGTCGGCGTCGCCGCGGCGCGTCTTGTCCAGCACCACGACCGGTGCGCCGGTCGCGCGCGCGACCTCGCCCACCCATTGCACGCTCTCGCTGTCGGGGCCGATCAGCATCGGCTTGTCGACGTTCTGCGCGATCCAGCGCGCGATTGAGGACGCCGCATGCAGCACGCGGGTCGGCACCTGGTAGATCGTCTCGAGCGAGTGGATGCGGTGCAGGTGCGGATCGACCGTCACCAGCCAGTCGATCTGCGGCGACACGAGAGAGGCGAAGAGATGCGAGGAAAGCGCCTCGCCGGGCTGGAAGCGGCGGTCCTGGCGCATATAGGCGAGATAGGGCGCGATCAGCCCGACGCTGGCGGCGCCAGCTCGCTCGCGGTCCGCGCCGTGAAATAGAAGGGCAGGAATTTCGCGTCGGGGCGATCCAGCGTGCAGACCAGCGCGGCGCGGCGGCCATGCAGATCGACATTGAGGCGCAGATAGGTCTCGCCGTCGGGAAAGTTGCGCATCTCCGGCGGCTGCAATTCGCCGTCGAGCAGGTCCGCGAGTTCTTCCGCCATCGCCTCGTTGCCGGGCAGCGGGATGAGGACCAGCCGGCTCATGTGCGTGCCAATGCGACGATGTCGGGATTGGCCTCGACATAGGCAAAGGCGTAGTCGAGTTCGCCCGGGCTCTCGGCATGAACGGTGTAGGCCGGTGCGCCGCGGCTGACCGGAGCGCCCAGGCGCACATGCAGCTCGACCCCGGCGGCCTTGGCGTCCGGCGCGCCGGCAAGCTTGGCGACGCGCGAGAGCTTGCGGCTGTCGATGCGGTCGACGAGACCGGAATGGCGCATGGTCACGGCGCGGCGGTGTTGTGCCGTCGGCGGCACGCGCATGCCGCCCTGCGCCTCGCAGATGCGCTGGAATTTCTCCCAGGCCCGGCCGCTGGCGAGGCATTCGGCGGCGCGCGCGAAGCCGGCGCCGGCCGGGGCCGCGCCGCCGAGCTCCAGGAGCGCCGCGGCGAGCGCCAGGGCGTGCTCGCGCAGATCGGCCGGCGCATCGGCGTGGCCCTGCAGCACGGCGAGCACGTCGCGCGCCTCGAGCGCCGGGCCGATGCCGCGGCCGATCGGCTGGGTGCCGTCGGCGATGATCGCGCGCACCGCGAGCCCGAAGGATTCGCCGACATCGATCAGGGTCTGCGAGAGCTGCTGGGCGTCTTCGTAGCTGCGCACCTTGGCGGTCGGGCCGACGGGAATGTCGAGCACGAGCTGCGAGGCGCCGGCGGCGAGCTTCTTGGAGAGGATGGAGGCGACGAGCTGGCCCTCGCCGTCGAGGTCGAGCACCCGTTCGACGCGGATCAGGATGTCGTCGGTCGGCGACAGGCCCATGGCGCCGCCCCATACGACGCAGCCGCCTTCGCGCTCCACCACGCGGCGCATGGTGGCGAGGTCGAGTTCGACGGGCGCCAGCGTCTCCATCGTGTCGGCGGTGCCGGCGGGCGAGGTGATGGCCCGCGACGACGTCTTGGGAATGACAAGACCCGAAGCGGCGGCGATGGCGACGACGATGGGCGTGGTGCGGTTGCCGGGCAGCCCGCCGACCGAATGCTTGTCGACGATGGTGCGGCCGCCCCAGTCGATGCGCTCGCCGGCACCGACCATCGCCGCGGTAAGATCGCGGATCTCGTCATGGTCGAGATCGCGCGCGGCGCAGGCGGTGATGAAGGCCGACAGATGAATGCCGGAATAGCGGCCCAGCGCGACGTCGGCGACGATCGCGTTGAGGGCGCTGGCGTCCAGCCGGTTGCCGTGGACCTTGCCGCGGATCGGGCCCAGCGATTCGAGCGGCGGGGCATGGCCGATGCGCACCTCGTCGCCTTCGGCAAGGCCGAGCGCCTTCCAGCCCCATTCGGAGAGGCCGGCACAATCGGGACCGACGAGACCGCCCGTGACCGGATAGAGCGTCGCGACGATCGACTTGCGGTTGTGGCCGACCACGACGCTGGAACGCGCCGCGAAGCCCTCGGCGCGGCAGACATGGCAGTCCTTGCGCATGAAGATGTGCGCCTCGTTCGGCGTCTCGATTCCCAGGCGCAGGGCTTTGACGACATGGCCGCTCGACATGACCTCATCTAAGCGGCGGAGCGGAGCTTTCTGTTTGATTCAGCGCAACGCGGCCGGGCGCAGGGACGGGTAATGGAAGACGTTTGACTCCGTTCCCGGAAGAACGCCCCATGAGCGCAGCGACCATTGCCAAGCGGCATCTCGAACAGGCTATCGGCGAGGCCGTGGCCGCGGGCTACGATGCCGAAAGCACCTGCCGCTACATGTTGAACCTGGTGGTCGAGAAATATCTGGAGACGCGCAGCGCAGCGGATGTGCGTTCGGAGCTGCAATTCGTGACCGAGCATTTCGACCCCGACACCGATTTCATGTTCATGCGGCCCTGAGACGCCGTGGACGCGCTCGCCATCCTGCAAAAGCTGTTCCTCGCGCTCGCCGTGGGGCTGCTGGTCGGCGTCGAACGCGGCTGGCAGGAGCGCAAGGGCGGGCCGGGCAGCCGCGCCGCAGGCGTGCGCACCTTCGCGCTGATCGGGCTCTTGGGCGGGCTGAGCGCCCTGCTCTCCACCGTCGCCGGCCCGCTGTTCCTCGGCTTCGCATTCCTCGCCCTCACCGGGGGACTGCTCCCGTTCGAATGGCGCGAGGCCGATCTGGCCAACAGCGCCTCCGCCACCGGCACGATCGCGGGGCTCGTGACCTTCGCACTCGGCGCCTTTGCCGTCATCGGCAGTGCGCCGGCCGCGGCGGCCTGCGCCATCGCCGCGACCATCATCCTCGCCGAACGCAAGGTGCTGCACGATTTCGTGTCGCAGCTGACCTGGAAGGAGCTTCGCTCGGCGCTGCTGCTGCTCACCATGAGCTTCGTGCTGCTGCCGCTGCTGCCCGATCGCACTGTCGATCCGTGGGGCGCGATCAATCCGCGGCAGCTCTGGCTGATGATGGTGGTGATCGCGGCGGTGTCCTATGTGGGCTACATCTGCGTGCGGGTCGCGGGCGAGCGGGCGGGTCTGATCTATGCGGGCTCGGCGGGCGGGCTGGTGTCGTCGACCGCCGTGACGCTTGCCTATGCGCGGATGTCGAAGACGAGGCCGGGAAGCGCCCTGGCGCTCTGCGCCGGCACGACAGCCGCCTGGGCGGTGTCGCTGCTGCGGCAGGCGACCATCGGCATCGTCATCGCACCCGCGCTGCTCGCGCCGATCGGCGCGGTGATGGGACCGCCCGCGCTGGTGCTGGCGGCGGTCGGGCTGGCGCTCTATCTGCATGACGGGCGCAACAGGACGCAGGCGCCGCTGGCGTTGAGCGATCCGTTCGAACTCGGCGAAGTCCTGCGCTTCGGGCTTCTCCTCGCCATCGTCCTGCTGCTCGCCAAACTGTCCGGCGGCGCGACGCATGGGTTGAGCCTCGTGCCTTTGGCGGCGGTGTCCGGTCTCGTCGACGTCGATCCGATCACGCTGTCGGCGGCGCGGACGACAGGCGCGGGCATCACGGCACCCTATGCGGCAACCGTGATCCTGGTCGCGGCGGGCGCCAATCTGGCGTTCAAGACCGCGGTCGCGCTGGTGCTGGGAACGCGGAGCTTCGCGCTGGTCATGCTGGCAACGGCGGCAACCGCAGCGGCCTGCGCCGCGGCGGCCTGGTTCGCCTTCGGCTAGTCCTTCCTGGAACCGCCGGCAACCGCGCTGCCATAGGCAAGCGCCAGGCCGAACGCGACAAAGGCGCCGCACAGGATGGCGAGGATAATCTGGTCTTCGATCGGCACGGCAAACCCCTTGCGAAAGATGCGGCTGATATCATCCACGGGTCCGGGACGCCGTTTTTGACCGAGGTCAATGCGCTTCAGAGCGCGGCGGCGGCGAGCCCGCGGACCTTCGCCACCGCGCGGTCGCGGCCGCGCTCGGACAGTTCCACCGCGCCGAAGTACGTCAGCCGGACCGGGCTGACGCCCGAAACGCGCAGGATGCCGCGCGGGAAGGCACGCACGCCGAAACCGCCGAACACCAGCCGATAGGCCGTCGCCGGCATGCCCATCGTCACGATCACCCGGGCCGACTTGCCGACAAGCCCGCGGTGCGGATTGCCCGCGGTACCGCTGTCGAAGCCGAAGCCGCCGCAGGCGACGCGCTCCAGGAAGCCCTTGAGCATGGCCGGCGCCGCGCCAAGCCAGAGCGGGTGGATGAAGACCAGATGCTCGGCCCAGGCGATGTCGGTCTGGGCCTTGCGGATGGCGTCGATCTCCGGCGGCACCCGGAAATCCTCGAAGCGGACAAGCAGCGGGAAGTCCAGCGCGCCCACGTCAATGCGGCGCACCGCGTGCCCGGCCCTGCCGGCGGATTCGACGTAAGCCGCGCAAAGACCCGAGCAAAAGCGCTCGGGACGCGTGTCGGGATGGCCGTTTACGACAAGAATACGCTTGGGCATTTGCAAGAATTTCAAGCATAAGGGGCGGTCTTCGCCTTGACCGCGATCAACGCCACTTCGAGAATCCACAAAGCATGCCTGCAAAACGGATCACGCCTGCGACGGCGCCCCCGCTGCGCGAGGAGGGCGATTCCCTGTTCGAGTCGCTGATCGGCATGGCGGTCGACGGCATCATGATGATCGACGAGAAGGGCGTGGTGCGCGTCTACAACAGGGCGTGCGAGACGCTGTTCGGCTACGAGGCCGCCGAGGTGATCGGGCACAACGTCAAGATGCTCATGCCCGAACCCTATCGCACGGAGCATGACGGCTATCTCGAACATTATGTGAGGACGTCCGAGAAACACATCATCGGCATCGGCCGCGAGGTTTCGGGCCGGCGCAAGGACGGTTCGACCTTTCCCATCCGTCTTGCGGTCGGCGAGGGCGTGGTGCGCGGCGAGCGCATCTTCCTCGGCATCATCGTCGACATTTCCGCGCGCCGGGAGCAGGAACGCAGGATCCAGGAATTGCAGGCGGAGATGCTGCATGTCAGCCGGCTGACCGACATGGGCCAGGTCGCCGCCGGACTGGCGCACGAGCTGAACCAGCCTTTGACCGCGATCCTGAATTATTCGAATGCCAGCATCGAAATCGCCGAGGAGAAAGGCGATGCCGAGCTCGTCTCGATCTTCGGCAAGGTCGCAGAGCAGGCGGCGCGCGCGGGCAACATCATCCGCCGGCTGCGCGGCTTCGTGGAGAAGCGCGGGCCCAACATGGTGGCCGAGGATATCGCGCGCACGGTCGACGAGGCGATGCGGCTGGGGCAGATCAACGTCGCCGAGCGCGGCGTCAAGCTTCGCGTGACGCTGGCGCCCGGATTGCCGCTGGTCAGGATCGACCGCGTCCAGATCCAGCAGGTGCTGATCAACCTGATCAAGAACGCCATCGAGGCGATGGAGGGCGTGTCGCGCCGCGAACTGACGGTGACCATCGCGCAGACCGCGCCGGACAAGGTCCAGGTCGCCGTCGCCGACACCGGACCCGGAATCGCGAGCGACATCGCCGAGAAGCTGTTCCAGCCCTTCGTCACGACCAAGGCCCACGGCATGGGCATGGGGCTTTCGATCTGCCGCGGCATCGTGGAAGCGCATGGCGGACGGCTGTGGCTCGAGGAGAACTCGGGCGGGGGCGCCCTGTTCCGCTTCACCGTCGGCGTGGCGCCGGAGACCGACGATGGCGCATGAGCCGACCGTGTGCGTCGTCGACGACGATGCCGACATTCGCGACTCGCTGCAAATCCTGCTGGCGCGGCGCTACCGCGTGCAGACCTTCGAGTCGGCCAAGGCCTTCCTCGATGCCGGCGTCAAGGCGGGCAGCACCTGCGTGCTCGCCGACATCCGCATGCCGGAGATGGACGGGCTGGCGCTGCAGCGCGAGATCAACCGCACCATTCCGGGACTGCCGGTGATCATCATGACCGGCCATGGCGACGTGCCGATGGCGGTGCAGGCGATGAAGGAAGGCGCGGTCGAATTCCTCGAAAAGCCGTTCGAACGCGCCGCGCTGCTGGCCGCAATCGAGAGCGCGTTCTCGCGCCTGAAGGCGTCGCCGGCAGCAGCGCCGGCGGCGGAACCTGTCGCGCGCCGGGCGCTGACCGAGCGCGAGAAGGACGTGTTCGACCTTCTGGTCGAGGGCCATCAGAACAAGACGATCGCCCACAAGCTCGGCATCTCGACCCGCACGGTGGAGGTCCACCGCGCCCGGGTGATGGACAAGCTGGGCGCGCGCAGCCTGGCCGACCTGGTGCGCCTGTCGCTGGGGCGACCACGTACGTAGTATCCCTCAGGGCTGGCCGCATTCCGGCGGCGATTGCGTACGAATAACTCCCAATATTTTCGCGCTTTGAGCTCAGTCAATCTCCTCTCGCCAAACAGGCAATGGAGACAGACATGGGCGCCACCGGATTTTCGACCCCGACGAGAAATGCGATGCCGCCGATGGCCGCCCGGATGCCGGAGGCGCGCTCGACGCTGACCTCGCTCGGCACCGTCGTCCATTTCAGCCGCAATGCGACAATCTTCAGCGAAGGCGACGAGGCGGATCACTCCTACAAGGTCGTGCGCGGCGCGGTGAGACTGTCCAAGATGATGTCCGACGGCCGCCGTCAGATCGCGGAGTTCGCCCTGCCCGGCGACTTCATCGGCATCAACTGGCTCGAAGAGCATGCGATGACCGCCGAGGCGCTGAGCGACGCGACGCTGATCGCCTATGGCCGCGGCCGGCTGGAACGCCTGGGCGACGAAAACCGCGAGGTGCGCGCCGAGCTGTTCGCCAATCTCCGCCACGATCTGTGGGCGGCGCAGAACCACCTCGTCATCCTCGGCCGGCAGAGCGCGCTGGAACGAGTCGCGGGCTTTCTGGTGCAGCTCCTCGAGCGCAGCAAGGGCGAGGACAGGAGCCGGATCGACATTCCGATGACGCGGCAGGACATCGCCGACTATCTCGGCCTCACCATCGAAACCGTGTGCCGGATGCTCACCAAGCTCAAGACCTGCGGCAGCATCGGCATTCCGGACCGCCACACCATCACCGTCCGCAGCGCCGCCGCCCTCAGGCGCGCCGCGCAGCCGGAAGAGTGAGCGGGATCGCGGAGAGCCACGATGCCCTACAGCGTTAAAGGTTACACGGATCGTGCCGAGGAGTGCGTGAAGCTCGCGAATCTCGCACAGGATTCGATGGTTCGGATGGAACTGCTGAAGCTTCGGCAGACTTATCTGAACATCGCCGAGCGGCTGCAGCGCCAGGGCTTCGAGGCGGCGCGGGAATCGCACATGGGAGTCTCAAGGTGACGGCGCGGCTCGGCAGCCCGATGAAGCGGCATCATCTGCTGGCGATCGCGGGCCTGATCCTGCTTGCCCTCATCCTGCTCATCTGGAGCACGCGCGGTCTGGGCTATCCCAATCCGGACGATACCCGCACCACGACGCCGACGCTGCAGGAGAAGGCGGCGGCGGACCGCCAGGTCGCGATCACGCGCTTCTCGCTGATGTGCCTGGACGCGCTGACGCGCGGCGCGGCGAAGGAAGCCGTCGGCCATTGCGATCGCGCGCTCGCGCTCGACCCGAACAGCGTCACGCTGCTGGATCTGCACGGCAATGTTCTGATGCTGGCCGGCGAGCCCGGCAAGGCGCTGGAAGATTTCAGCCGCGCCATCGCGCTCGCGCCGTCCAATCCGGAAGCCTATCGCTATCGCGGCAACGTCAATTTCACGCTGAAACGCGATGCGGCGGCGCTTGCCGACTACAGCCGCGCCGTCGCGCTCGATCCGGCCAACGCCGTGGGCATCGAGCTGCGCGGGCATTTCTACCAGTCGACCGGCGCCTACGGCCTTGCCATCGCCGATTTCGGCCGCGCCATCGCGCTCGCTCCGGGCACGGCGCGGGCCTGGAATTCGCGTTGCTGGACGCGGGTTCTGGCGAACACGGAGCTGGGTGCGGCGCTCGCCGACTGCGACCGCGCCATCGCGCTCAACCCCCGCTATGCGAGCGCCTTCGACAGCCGCGGCTTCGCGCATGTGCGCCTGAAGCAGTTCGTGCCGGCGATCGCCGACTTCGACAGCGCGCTGGCGCTCGAACCTGGACTTGCTTCCTCCCTGTTCGGGCGCGGCCTGGCCAAGCTCGTTACAGGAGACGCCACGGCGCAACGCGATCTCGCCCAGGCCCGCCTGCTCGACCGCAACATCGAGGCGCGCTTTGCCGCGATGGGTTTCCGGCTGAAGGCGAACGGACCGTCGGGAGCCTGACCATGAAACACGCGGTCATCGTCGCCCATCCCAATCCCCAGAGCTACACGGCCGCGATGGCGTCCGCCTACCGCGAGGCGGGACTCGGCGGCGGTTACGAGGTGGTGTACCGCGACCTGTATGCCATGGGCTTCGACCCCAGGCTCGAGGCCAGCGAGATTCCCTGGACGGAGAATTTCGCGTTGAAGGACGACGTCGTCGCCGAACGCGCCCTGCTGGCCGACGTCGATGTCTTCGTCTTCTTCTATCCGATCTGGCTCAATTCGCCGCCGTCCATCCTGAAAGGCTATTTCGAGCGGGTGTTCGGCCTCGGCTTCGCCTATCGCCATGTCGGCACCGGCAATGCGCCCCTCTTGAAGGGCCGCAAGATGTTGAGCTTCACCTCGTCGGGTGCGCCGACCGAATGGGTCATCCAGTCCGGCGCCTGGGCCGCGATGCGAACGCTGTTCGACAGCCATTTCGCGGCGGTGTGCGGGCTGGAAGTGGTCGACCATGTCCATTTCGGCGGCATTCATCCCGGCATCCGCCCCGATTCGGTGAAGGAAGACATGGAGACGGTGCGCGGGACCTTCGCCAAGCACTTCGCTCCCCGGCCGCGGATCGTCAGCGCGGCGGGTTGAGACCGATCAAGGCACGCGCGAAGCTGGCGGATAGTCGCTATCGTGAGCGATCGGCCCAGCGTCGCCGTCCGCAGCAGACGGTCCTGCGCGCCTGGAGGCAAGCGTGACCGTCCGCAACATCGACTTCTTCTTCAAGCCCAAAAGCATCGCGCTGATCGGCGCCAGCGACCGGCCGCATTCGATCGGACAGGTGACGGCCGAGAACCTGCGGCTCGCGGGTTTCGACGGGCCGGTCCTGCCGGTCAATCCGCACCATCAGGCGGTGGCCGGTGCGCTGGCCTATAGAGATGTAGCGTCGCTGCCGCTGACGCCGGAGCTGGCGGTGATCTGCACGCCGCCCGCGACCGTGCCGGGACTGATCGCCGAACTCGGCGCGCGCGGCACCAAGGCCGCGATCGTCATCACCGCCGGCTTCAAGGAAGCGGGCAGCGCGCAGGGCCAGGCGCTCGAAAAGGCGATGCTGGACGCGGCGCGGCCGCACCTGCTGCGCATCGTCGGGCCCAATTGCCTGGGCGTGCTCTCCACGCCGCACAACATCAACGCCTCCTTCGCGCAGGCCATGCCTTCCAAGGGCGGGGTCGCGTTCGTGGCGCAGTCCGGCGCGATGGTGACGACGGTGCTCGACTGGGCGAACGGGCGCGGCATCGGCTTCTCGCACCTGGTGTCGCTGGGCGACATGGCCGATGTCGATTTCGGCGACATGCTCGACTGGCTGGCGACCGACGACGCGACCAGCGCGATACTTCTTTATATAGAGGCGGTCACCGATGCGCGGAAGTTCCTGTCGGCGGCACGCGCCGCGGCACGGCTGAAGCCGGTGATCGCGATCAAGGCGGGGCGGGCACCGGCCGCCGCCAAGGCCGCGTCCTCCCACACCGGCGCGCTGGCCGGCAGGGATGCGGTCTATGACGCGGCGTTCGAGCGGGCGGGAATCCTGCGCGCCTTCGATCTCGACGAGGTGTTCGACGCGGTCGAGACGCTGTCCTTCCGCCCCGACATCCGCGGCGGCAGGCTGACCATCCTGACCAATGGCGGCGGGGTCGGCGTGCTCGCGACCGATTCGCTGATCGCGCAGGGCGGGACGCTGGCGGAATTGTCGGCCGATACAATCGCCAGGCTGAACGCGGTGCTGCCGCCGACCTGGAGCCACGGCAATCCCGTCGACATCATCGGCGACGCCGGCGCCAGGCGCTATGCGGACGCGCTCGCCGTGCTGACCGCCACGAAGGAGCAGGACGCGATCCTGGTGCTGAACTGCCCGACCGCGGTCGGGGCCGGCAGCGAGGCGGCGGACACGGTTGCCGCCGCGGCGAAGGCGACGAAGATGCCGATCCTGACGAACTGGCTCGGCGCCCGCTCGGCCGAGCACGCGCGCGCGGTCTTCACGCAGGCGCGGCTTCCCAGCTACGACACGCCGGAAAAGGCGACGCGCGGCTTCATGCACCTGGTGCGCTATCGCAAGCTCCAGGAAACGCTGATGGAGGTGCCGCCGTCGATTCCGCCGGGCGAGCAGCCGGACCGGGCGCGGGCGCGCGACATCCTCGCCAGGGCGGAGCCCGGCTGGCTCGACGCGCTGGCGGTGCAGGCGCTGTTCGACTGCTATCGCATCCCCATCGTGCGCACCGCGCGCGCGGCCGATCCCGAAGCGGTGGCGCGCGAAGCGGCGAAGATCGGCGGGCCGCTGGCGCTCAAGATCTTCTCGCCCGACATCACCCACAAATCCGATGTCGGCGGCGTGGTGCTCGACATATCCGGCGCCGCGGCGGCGCGGGACGCGGCGCGCGACATGGCGGCGCGCGTGGCAAAGGCCGTGCCGTCCGCCCGGCTCGAAGGCTTCCTGCTGCAGCAGATGGTGCACAGGCCCGATGCGTTCGAGCTGATCCTGGGCATGGCAAGCGACGCGACGTTCGGACCGTTCCTCCTGTTCGGGCAGGGCGGCACGGCGGTGGAGGTGATCGACGACAAGGCGCTGGGCCTGCCGCCGCTGAACCTGGCGCTGGCGGAGAAAATGATCGCGCGCACGCGGGTGAGCCGCCAGCTCAAGGGCTATCGCGATCGCAAGCCCGTCGCGCCGGGCGCCATCGCGCTGACGCTGGTGCATCTGTCTCAGCTCATCTGCGACTGTGCGCAGATCGCCGAGCTCGACATCAATCCGCTGCTGGCGGATGCGAGCGGCGTCCTTGCGCTGGACGCGCGGGTGAAGATCGCGGCGCCGACCGCGCCCGACCGCATCGCCATCCGGCCCTATCCGGAGGAACTGGTGCGCAGCGAGGCGCTGCCCGGGCTGGGACCCTGCACGCTGCGCCCGGTGCGCCCGGAAGACGCGCCGCTGTTCGAACGGTTCTTCGCCCGTCTCGCGCCGGAGGACATCCGGATGCGCTTCCTGACGACGCTGAAAGTGCTGCCGCCCTCGATGCTGGCGCGACTGACGCAGATCGACTATGGCCGCGAGATGGCGCTGGTGCTGATCGACGCGGACCAGGCGGTGGCCGGCGTCGTGCGGCTCGCGGCCGATCCCGACAACGCCCGCGCCGAGTTCGCCGTGCTGGTGCGCAGCGATCTGAAGGGCCAGGGCGCCGGAACCCTGCTCATGCACCGGCTGGTCGACTATGCGCGGGCACGCGGCATCGGCGCGCTGTGGGGCGACATCCTGCCGGAGAACGCGACCATGCTGGCGCTGTGCCGCGAGCAGGGCATGGCGATCGCGACCTCCCCGAACGACGCCAGGCTCATGCGGGCGAACCTGACGCTTTGAGTTTGCTGACTTGCGTCAATCCGCCCGGCGCGCGCGCGGGCGACATTGCGCCATGACGATTGCCAAGATCCTGGTGCCGGTCTGCGGCGAGGATTCCGACGCGGCGGCCTTGCGCACGGCGGTAGCCGCGGCGCGGCCGTTCGCGAGCCACGTCGCGCTGTTCGCGATCCAGCAGGATCCGGCGCTGGCCGTTCCCCTGGTCGGCGTGCCGCTGACGCCGGATGCGATCGCCGCGATCATCGACGGCCAGACGCGCCACGCCGATGCCGCCGCGACGCGGGCGCGGGCGACGATGCGCGCGGTCTGCGCCGACGCCGGAATCGCCATTGTCAGAAAGCCGGAGCGCGCCGGCGCGCCGACCTGCTCGTTCCGCCAGGACTGGGGCGATGTCGCGAGCGGGATCGCCGCCGAGGCGGCGCTGAGCGATCTCGTCGTGCTGGGGCCGATCTGCTGGTCGGCGCGCGAGGCGTTCAACGC
>Ga0134126_10002901_pt1 | contig 21572 bp, 20 predicted proteins | sample KB31752_FD_96881 | JGI IMG/M metagenome (GOLD analysis project Ga0134126, IMG submission 96881) | Terrestrial soil microbial communities with excess Nitrogen fertilizer from Kellogg Biological Station, Michigan, USA - KB3-175-2 | ecosystem: Environmental > Terrestrial > Soil > Unclassified ... | reverse complement strand
CGCTCGACGGTTTTCCCAACATAGAGGGCGCGGCCGTCGTTACTTTGACCGTGGATTCCGAAGGTCAGGTGGTAGATGCCGGCTGGCAACGGAGATAGCGCATCACACGTCGAGACTCGTCTCGACGTGCGTTTGTGAATCGGCTACGCCTTTTGAAACGGCCATTCCCGGCTGACTCGCGCTCGCCAGAGATACGCGATCGTGCCGACGATCATCAATGCAAACCCCGTGGCCACGAACTTCCATCCGCTCGACGCCAGAATATAGATCCAGCCGAACAAAGCAATCAGAGCGGGTAGCGGATACATAGGCATTGAGAATGGCCGCTTGATATCGCGCCGCCACTTGCGAAGCAGGAAAACCGCGACGCACTGCGCAATGAACTGCAGCAGAATCTGAAACACCAGCATGTAGCTGATGAGATCGGAAAGGCTGAGCAGGCAGGCGACCGCCGACCCGATGCCCATTGTCACTACAGCGAAGGACGGGAAATGCTTCGTAGGGTGAACGCGCGCAAATACCGAGAAAAAATGGCCGTCGACAGCGGCGCTATAGGGGATGCGCGAATATCCCAGCAGAATGGCGAACACCGAGCCGAATGCGGCCCAGAGAATCAGGAGCGCCACGATCTTGCCGCTCAGAGATCCATAGATCTTCTCGATAAATTCGGCGACGATGGCCTTCGACTGCATGGCTTCCTGGGCCGGAATGACGCCTATAATCGAGATGTTCATCATAATGTACAGAACGGCAAGAACGACAATGGATATGATGATGGATCGCGGAATTGTCCGCCCAGGCTGGCGGACCTCTTCGCCCACCAGGCATACATTGAAATAGCCGCTGAAATCGTACATCGCAATGAGCGTTGCCGCGCCGAGCCCCAGAAAAAATTGCCGCGAAGGATGAAAGGCGTCGGGCGGAAAATGAAAAGCGACCGAGGCGTTGAAATGCGTCATGCCGCCGAATAGAATCCAGGCGATGGTTCCCATCACCACCACCCACATCGTGATGGACAAAATGTTGATCGACTTGATGCTCCGGTACAGAAGAACTGTGTTGAACAGGCACACGCCGGCGGCAAGCGCGATTTTTTCCCAGCCATCAAGGCCGGGAAGCAGGTATTTCGCATAGTCGGCGAACCCGACTGCGCCGGAGGCAATGGTGATCGGACCGATGATGACGGCTTGCCACAGAAACAGAAAACTCATCAGTCGTCCCAGGCCGCGCGGCCCAAACGCTTCAAGCAGATAGTGATAGGGGCCGCCCGAATCGGGCATCGCGGCGCCCAGTTCCGCCCACACCATGCCGTCACACAGGGCGATGAGCGCGCCGACGATCCAGCCGAGCATTGCCTGCCCGCCGCCCATCGCTGCGAGCGCGAGCGGAATCGTAATGAACGGCCCGACACCGACCATGTTGAGCATGTTGGCGGAGGTGGCGCCCCACATGCCAAGGCCACGCTCCAGATGGGGTTGTTGACGCTGCTGAGGTATTTGCACGTTAAGTGAACGAGTATAACGGGGCGATGATCTCCCGGCTCCATTCCTTGGGCGATACGTGATCTCTCGCTCGCCGCCTTCTGCTACGCTGGCAAGGCGGGTCCATCGTTCCGCAAACCCCGGAAGCGCCACAAAGGAATCACTGATCCATGTCGAAACACGAAGAAGCCGATCTCATCCTGAAGCTCTATGAACTGCGCCGCGAAGCGACCATGCGGCAGGCGCGCGATTGGTATTTTCTCGAATTCAATCCGGAATCGACAGCTGACGTCAAAAAGGCCCTGTTCGGCGAACATAGCGGTCATTTGCGGATGGTGATGAGCTATTGGGATATGGCTGCGGCGCTTGTCAATCACGGAGCCATTAGCGTTGAGTTATTCACCGATACTAACGGTGAGCACCTGTCCGTTTTCGCCAAGCTCGAGCCCATGCTCGCCGAACTGCGCGCCGAGTTTGGGCCGCAGTTTGTCGCTAACCTGGAAAAGTTGGTGGACGCTACGCCTCACGGCCGGGAGCGGACCGCCGCCGTCCGCGAACGCGTAAAAGCGATTAAGGCCGAAGTTTCGCAAAGAGCGCGAGCGGCCGAGCAGAACTAGCAAGGATTGTCCGGTCATTTAAACCCGCTTGCACGCAATACGGCTCCGTTTCAAGGCAGCTTAGAAACGGAGCCGCCGCAAGTACGCGGGTTAAATTCGATTCTTAGACCGTTTACTTCTTCGGCACGGAAACCGTGATATTGCGGAATTTCAGGCCACCGGTATGGTCGCCCTGAATGTAGAAGGATCCGGGCTGGCCTTCATCGGCATCCAATGCGCCACCTGTGATGCCTTCAATCTCCTTGGCGTCAATCGTCTTCACGCCATTCCGCACCACCGTCACGGTCCGCCCGACCAGCGTGACATCAAACGTTTCCCATTTGCCCGGCGTACGTGGCAACTCCTGGTTTGGAGCGATCCGCCCATAGATCGATCCCATTTGGCGCTCTATTGGTTCGGAGCCCTCTTTCACATACTCTAGCTGGAGTTCATAACGGCCGCGCAGGTAGAAGCCGCTGTTCGCGTCGTCCGGACAGTTCACCTCGAAATGCACCTTGAAATCGTCGAATTTGCGAACCGATTTCAAATTTGCGCCGTGAGCCTCGTTCACCAGCAATCCGTCTTTCACCACCCAGTGGTTATTCGCCACATTACCGATGGGCTCCCACCCATCCAGGTTTTTACCATTGAATAGCGCCTTCGGTTTCGTCCATGTCTTTGGCGCGCTGCGATTCAATTCCGGGGCCCGCACGCCGGTGAGCGGTGTTGAGTGATCGCCGTGCTTTTGGACGCCGGTCAGCTTGCCGCCGGTTGCATCCAGATCCCACGTCGTCGCCGGCCGGTTCCCGGATGCCGGCGATGCCGTAAAGCTAAGATGTGACCCGTCTACATGAAAATCCGTTAGTTGGAACACGTGGCCGCCGGTCGGCTGAAACCAGATATCCAGCTTGCCGCCTTGTTCCGTTATGCCCAGCCAGTTCGCGTGTTCGCCGGCCGGCGTCGTCACGTCGAAATCCCAACGCCCGACGAAGGGGCTGCTCGTCTGAGGAAGAGCCGGAATCGCTAGCGCGCAAGCTAGAACCAACCCGGCGAAATAATGTCGCATTCAGGCAGTTTAATACGCCGCTGCGTTTCGATTCCCGTAACTCAGCGCTGGCTTTGCTAATTTCCGCCGCGTGCAGCGTCGGCGTACTTCTTCCAGATCGCGCGGTGGTTGAGCATTTCGATGAAAATGCCGCCTACCACCGAACGCGCTTGGAATCCCACCTGCTTTCCGGTTTTCGTGTCGTACCAGTCCGTCAGCGGGACGCGACTCGGCGATTCGTTCGCGAACCGGTACTCCGGTTCTAACAGCGCTTCGAAGCCGGCGCGGTCCGGCGCGAGCGATGCCGTCCACGCCAGCCAGTCCAGTTTTGTGTAGTCTGCCCGGTTGTCGAGCGGCAGGCCGTAGCGGTTCATCTTCGACTTGTAGTACGCGAGTTCCTTGGTGACGACTGCGGCAGGAAATAGATGCAGGCCCAGCAGGTTGTCCCAGACCAGATTGTACTTCTGGCTCCATGTTCCCGAGCGATCGAAAGCCAGGCGGTAATGATCGCCATCGTTCGCCATCTCAACCCAGCGCTTGGCGTAATCCTTGGCGGTCCTCCCATACGCTTGCGCTATATCCTTCTTACCGAGCTGCGCTGCAAGGTTGCCATAAGCGCCCAGCGCCTCAATCGCCTTAACGGATAAATTTGCGTTGTGCGCCAGATGCCCGGCGAAATCGTCCGTGCAGAGTTGGTTGCCGGGATCGAGTCCGTTCTCTTTCAGATACTCGGCCCACCTCGTTAATAGAGGCCAATACGTTTCGGCGAACTGCACGTTTCCGTCTGTCTGGACAGCGGCCGCGGCCATGATCAGCATATTGCCGCTCTCCTCGACCGGCATCTGGTTCTCTTCCGATGTTTCACCACCGCCATACTTCTGGCCGTTCGCAATTGGATACCGGCCAAGGTCGTGCGGCGCGAACGGAAAGCGCCATCTGTTCAACCCGGCATAGTCGAGAATCGGCCGCAACTGCGCTTCGAGCAGCTTTGGATTGAACAGCAGGAAGAAGGGCGAACTCGGATACGTGACGTCGACGGTGTCGATTGATCCGTTGCTGAAATTCTCTTTCGAGAACAGCAGCGGCGTTCCGTCGATGTCGGCCGTTAGCTTGTGCGCCGCGATGGTCTGCCGGAAGGCGAGCGCGCACAACCGGGCGTAATCGTCTCCCCCAGCTTCGCGCAAGTCGGCCATCAGCCCGGCATCAAACTGTTCGCAGCGCTTGCGAAGAGACGTGTAGTCCCGCTCGGCTTTGTGCAGCAGATCGGCCGGACCGTCTCCGTTCCTGCGCCAGTAAGGCCGCAGCCGGCGATGGAGATACTCGATCGCAAAGCGGTCGTCATAAGCCACGAACAGATGGCGCGAAACAGGCGTAGCGCTCACTTGCCCGAAATCGATTTCCGACGCGAGCACCGGAGTCTTGAATCGCTGCGGTGTATCGATCGTCAGGTCGTCGTTGTCGGGCAGCTTGCCGCTGCTCGAGAACGCCTGCTCGGTAGCTTCGCGGTTGGTCGCCACCAGTGTTGCATTCTGCGCCGGCGGAGCCGCCAGATAAAAGTAACCCCAGTCGATTCTGACGTTATCGCCCGACTTCTGTAGAATTGGCTGCTGCTGGCTACCCACGCGGAGTATGTGGAGATCGCCGACTCGGTAACGCGACCAATTCGTCGGCTCGTCCGGCGTATCGACCGCGATTTCCGTCGAGGCATCGAAATAGAGTTGTACCGCGTGCTCCCGGCCGTCGCTCGCTTTCGCATCCCACGTCAGATAAGTGACGGGCCGCGACAGGACGTCGAGATCTGCAGGCAGGGCGGGCGTCAAAAATGTCAGTGTCAAGTCGATGCTGGCGCCGCTGAATTGATAAATCGTTCGGGTGGGCAGCACCTCCACCGACGTCTGCTCGAGAGCCGGGAATTTGTTGCGACGTTCGGATCCCATGAAGCGAAACATCTTGCCGTCGATTCGCACGAGTCCGTCCATCGACTGCACGACGCCCGTCCAATGGCGCGCCGGGTCATCCGTCAACTTGTCGGCCATCGACCACACGCTGAAATACGGATCGTGCGTAATCAGCGGGACCGCCGGCGGACGGAAGGCGGCGTTCAGAGTGAACGCGGCCGATACGAATAGACTTGTGGATAAGAAAAGAGTTTGCAAACGACGCATGGAAGCTCTTAGGATATCGTTCGCGTCCTTGGCTCGTCCCTGCTACAACGGAGTCATGAACTGGTCTGCTATTGCTGCCTTTCTTCTGGCTCTTGCGGTCGTGATGGGCGCCTTCGGCGCGCATGCTCTCCGCGGCCGCCTCGATCCTTACGCGATCTCCGTCTATGAGAAGGCGGTCTTCTACCATTTCATCCACGCGCTCGGCATCCTGATTGTTGCGGTGCTGGCCCGGACCAGCACGTTCCCCATCGCCGCTCAGAACCGCGTCTGCTGGTGTCTGTTCATCGGAATCCTGCTGTTCTCGGGCAGCTTATACGCGCTGGCGATTTCCGGAGTTCGGGTTCTCGGTGCCGTCACGCCCCTCGGTGGCATCGCGTTTATCGTCGGATGGGTCTGGCTGGCGATTCTCTTGATCCGCCAACGCGTGTAGCAGATCCGCTTTGTGCTATCAACGGCCGCGATCAAAGGGAGCGAACATCTATAGCCGGCACGCGTTGATCGGGTCGGCTGATTTCAGAGGAAGCGGTCGAACTAACCGACCAATTCCACAATGCTCCTCTGTCCATATTTCTCCGGCAATTCATACCGTTCGACTACAGTGATGCGAATCCCACGTTTCCGGGCTTCGGCGGCGGCCGCGCTAATTTCCTCCTCAAGATCCGGTCCCTTATAAAGCAATACTCGGGCGCCGCGCTTCAATGCCGGCGCAAACAACGGAAGCGCTTTGTTGAGCGGCGCCAGCGCCCGCCCGGTGACAATTTCAAATCGCTCCGATTTCAGCACCTCCTCGGCGCGCACCGGCAGGACAGCCACGTTTCCCATCCCGAGTTTCTGCGCCGCCGTTTCAACGAAGCGGGCTTTCTTCTGCACGGATTCCGACAATACAAATTTGGTCTCGGGCAAAATCGCCGCGAGCGGAATTCCGGGGAAACCCGCGCCCGTTCCCGCGTCCAGCACATTCCTGGCCCCCGCAAACAACCGCCACGGCAGTACCGAATCGAGCACGTGTTTGATTGCCGCTTCTCTCGGCTGCGTAATGCGCGTGAGATTCATAAAGCGGTTCGTTTCTTCGATCAGTTCGAGATGGAGTGTTCCCAGATGGACCAACGTTTCCCGGTGGGGTAACTCTACCGGCAAGATGTCACGAAGTTGTTCCTCAAACGCCACACCACGATAATGGCATCCGCGTGACGCGGATTACACTCGAAAATTCATAAAGGATCGCACGACTCGGAATAACCCGTTGCCCGTTTTCTACTGATTCACGCCCGACGCCAAAAATCCGCCATCGACCGTAAGGCACTGCCCCGTGATATAGCTCGCCGCATCGGACGCCAGCAGGATCGCGGCTCCCGTCAGTTCCAATACGTTCCCGAATCGCTTCATCGGCGTGCGCATCAGCAATTCTCTGCCGCGGCCGGTGCCATCGAGCAGTCCCGAATTTAATTCCGTGCGAAACACGCCCGGCGCAATGGCATTCACGTTCACGCCGCGCGGGGCCCATTCAACCGCCAGGCTTCTCGTCAACGACAACACGGCCCCTTTTGAAGCTGCATACGGAGCTACTTCCAGCAGCGACACGAACGAGTTCAACGAAGCGATATTGATCACGCGGCCGCGCCCGCTTTCAACCAGCGGCTCGTAGAAGCTCTGGCACGAGCGCAGCATGCCCGTCACGTTCACGTCCATCAGCTTGTTCCATTCGGCTTCCGTCACCAGGTGTGTCGGTTTCCGGAAAATCTGCCCGGCGGCGTTCAGCAGAATATCGATCCGGCCGAACTCCTTCAGCACCGCGCCCCGCAGCGCGTCGATGGATTCGCGGCTCTGCACGTCCGAGGAGCGCCGCAACGCTTTCCGGCCCCGCTGCTCGATGTCATCGGCGACTGCATTCACGAGCTCTTCCCGGCGCCCGGTGGCTACAACATCCGCGCCGGCTTCGGCAAGGCCCAGGGCCATTGTGCGGCCAATACCGGAAGTGCCGCCCATCACGACGGCGACACGCCCGTTCAGGTTGAAAAGTTCAGAAGACATAGCTCTCGTTATTCTGGCGCATGCTTCCGCCGGAACATGGAAAACGCTTCATATTAACTTCCGCTCATCCGCCGTTTTGAGCGTACCGCGCGCCATCGGCATCTCCGTCTCTAGCGTCAGAAAGGGATACAGGATGAACCCGAAACCAAAACAAATCTTCAAGCGCTTTGCATTTCGCGGCGTCATGGTGTGCAGTCTGCTCTCGTTGGGAGCCATGGTTCTGCCCGCTCAGAACTGGCGTTACGAGCATCCGCGCCGCGCCGATACACCAGTGGACCGGACCATTCACGATCTGCAGCGGCTTGCTCAGAGAACCGGCCCTTATAATTCCGGGCGTGAACGGGGCCGGTTCGACAACGCGATCCGCCATCTTTCGGAATTCGATAGTCGCTACGATCGCGGCCACTTCGATAAGGACAAGCTCGACGACGCCATTGGCGATGTGCAGCACCTAGTCGATCGCAACCCATTGGACGAGCGTGCCCGCGGCATTCTGTGGAACGACCTCAGCAGCCTGCGTGCGTTTCGCGCCAACCGCGGTTACGGAAATGGCAACGGTTTCTATAACGGCCGGCGCTACTAGTAACTTCGAGTAATGCCGGCTATCCTAAATCGGGGTCGTGTGCGCCTCAGAGCACGGTTTACACGGTCACGCTATAATTCTCTGCTACACGATGCATCCAAGTGTGGGTTCAGCGTACGAAGCCGAGCGCGCCGCGGAGGAGTTTCTCATCGCGGCACAGGATTCGGATGGATTTTGGCGCGACTATTCCCTCCCGCCGGGGGCCAGCACGGGATGGACCTCGGCCTGCGTTGCTTGGTCGCTATGTAACTCGTCTTCATCTCCCGAATGGAGTCACGCTGTTGAGCGGAGCAGAATGGCTATCCATTCGCACTGGCGCCCTGGCGGTTGGGGATATAACTTTGACGGCGAGCCAGACGCCGACACAACGGCGTGGGTCCTGCGGCTAATGGCTAAATTGAACGACCCGTGCGCACGGGATGCCGCTCGATATTTGGAACCGTTTCTGAGCAGATCCGGTGGAGTCCGCACGTTCTCAACTCCTGAGCGATTCGGAACATGGGCTCACGAACATATTGACGTCGTTCCCACTGTGGGATTGGCGCTGGTGGAAAGCGCAAGCGATGAATCGCTGACCGCCCGACTGCGCGCCTGGTGTTTGGCGAAGCAACGCACCGGCGGCGGTTGGGATTCGTTTTGGTGGTCGACGGACTCCTATGCGGTGGCGCAAAACCTGGAGTTCTTGAAGTCGTCTGGCGGGATACCAGCCAACGTCGTGGAAAGCTGCTGGAGATGGCTGTTCGCCCAAGGCGCCATGCGATCGTCTTTTGAGGGCGCGCATCTACTGCTCAGCGCAATTTTCATCGGAGCGATGGAAGAAGCGAATTGTCTACGTCTCGTGGGCGATCTGCTCGCATTTCAACTGAGCGACGGCAGTTGGCCGGCCTCGCCCGTTCTACAAGTTCCTCACCAATGGGATGACGAAGCTGAGATATTACTCTACGACGATTGCAAGCGGCTGATGAGTACGGCCATGGTGTTGCGCTCGTTAAGCTCATGGCTGCGGGCCGTTTCGTCCGATGCTTGCGCCTGACTGCGCGGCCTTTATTCCGCGACACTGATTCTTCGAAGCACGCCCTCCACTACTCGATCGCATCGCGACAGGTGGAACGGAAAAAGCTCGGGCGCCACGATTCCGGCGCGGCGTTGTAGTTCCTTCCGCAACATCGCACGGCCGCGATGCAATCGTGTCTTGACGTTCTCCACGCCGATATCTAACGCCGCGGCGGTCTCGTTCACATCGAGACCTTCAACCATCCGCAGTACGAAAACCGATCGGTAATTCTCGGGCAACGCCTCAATTGCGCGCTCCAGGACCAATCTCAATTCGCGATCGTAGGCTTGTCTTTCGGGATCTCGCTCTTCCGCTGTCACTGTATCCATAATGTCGAAATCCATATCTGAATTCGATTTCGGCTCGCCGATCCTTGCTCGCCGCCGTAGGCGGCTCAGCGCCTCATAGATCGCAATCTTTGTCAGCCACGTGGAGAACTTCGCCTCTCCGGCAAAATCGCCGAGATGCTGATATGCGCGGACATACGCCTCTTGCATCACGTCCTCCGCTTCCGCATCATCTCGCAGGATGGTTCGTGCAATACGGTAGATCCGCTGATTATGCCGCCGCATCAGGATCTCGTAGAGAGCGGTGTCTCCATTTCGAATGCGCCGCACAATGTCATCATCCGGAGTTCGATCCCACTTCTCGCGATCAAGCGGCTCAATCGATAGCGTCGACTGCATGTTCAGTTCCTTCCCGATAAGGAGCCCGTACGTCTCCAGAGCGTTACTTTCTTCCAGTTTAGTTTGTTTGCAACGGAAAGGGAGTTCGGCACTCTGTACTGGTGCAAGTCGGTTTACTTCAACAAAAGAAAACGGCAATCATGTTAGACAACAAACTCGATTCTTCGTGGTGGGCTCTCAGGGTTGGTATTGGATTGGCTGCGTTTTTGGCGGGCGCGGACAAGTTCTTTAACATTCTGGCGGATTGGGGCATGTATCTAAGCCCCGTCGCCGAAAAGCTGTTGCCGGTGAGTGGGAAAACGTTCATGCACCTGGCCGGTATCGTGGAAATGGCTGTCGGACTCGCTATTCTCACCCGGTGGACGCGAGTCGGCGCCTACATCGCATCCGTGTGGCTTGTGCTGATCGCCGTTAATCTACTCACGTCAGGCGGATTCTTCGATATAGCGGTTCGTGACGTCGAAGTTGCCATCGCGGCGTTTGTTCTGGCTCAACTGACGGCGCTAAAGCAGCCAGGGGCCGCCGCAAGCACGTTGCAGTCCGCGTTTGGGAATAAGCCGGCGCGACCAGCGAGAACGTTATAACGTCCCCTGGCTATCGCAATCTCAAGGAGAAAGTAACTATGAATCTATACAAGTCTGTAAGCCTGATAATGCTCTTCGGCGCGCCGCTTCTCTGCGCCGCGGAGACATGGAATAACGTCTCGATTGTCGATGTGAACTGCTCCACGAAAGTCAAAGACAATCCCGACGTGCACACGCGGAAATGTGCGCTGCAATGCTCGAAGAGCGGGTATGGCATCGTGACGGCCGACGGGTCGTTTTTGAAATTCGATGCCCAGGGTAACGAGGAAGCTGTGGCCGCATTGAAGGCCTCCCATGCAAACGATCATCTGCGCGCCACGGTGACAGGCGACCGCGAGGGCAACACCATCAAAGTCAAATCGCTGAAACTGTAGTACTGAAGTTAGGTTGATGCGGCGTGCCAGAAGTGTCGTCACGCCGCGCCTGCAATCGTTAGCCGGCGAAGTCGTCGCTTGCCTGTTTCAGCCTGTTCAGAATCGAATCGAAATCCAGCCCGCCACTGTATCGAACACCGTTGATAAACAGCCCGGGAGTTGCATAGACTCCGTTCATGACGCCACGGCGGAAATCTTCGCGCACCCGCTCCTCGTACACGTGGTCCTTGAGTTCTCTGCGGAGCCGCTTGGAGTCCAGCCCCAGTTGCTCCGAATACCGATAGAGATCTTTGCTCGCAAGAGCGGCTTGGTGTCCGAACAGAAGATTGTGCATCTCCCAGAAGTGATCCTGGGCGCCGGCTGCTTCGGCCGCTTCCGCCGCCTGTTGGGCGCGAGGATGCGCGCCGGAGAGTGGGTAATGGCGGAAAACCAGGCGGATGTCCTCACCAAGTTGCTCGCGGATTTCACGAATTGTCCGAAACAGTTGGCCGCAGGCGGGGCACTCATAGTCGCCATACTCGACAAGCGTGTACTGAGCCTGCGGAGAGCCTTCCACATGGTCGTCCGGCTGGATGGGTAATAACAGTGTCGAGAGCGCAAGGCTGTCGCCGCTCACGTTGGCCAAAACTTCGCCCGTAACGTTCTGTTGCATATCAATAACGATGCGGGCCGCTGGAACTCCGATGCGAAGTTCCAGCGGGTCAGCCCTCGCCGTAGGGGTTCGTGGCGCACGCCTTTAGCGTGCAGCGATGAACTTTCAGTTCGCCGTCCGTCCCGTGCCGTCGAGCATCTTTATAGAGGCGGCTATAAAGGCGGCATCGGCGCCTCTCCGTACGCTCCCTACTAGCGGTACTTTTAACCCTATGATCCGCGGTAGATCGCTGCTATGATGGTGCTCCTAAATCGAACAATATCGAGAGGAACCGATGAACCATCTCGACTTGCGCCCGCTGTCGCTGGGGGAGGTTCTGGACCGGACCTTTTCTCTGTACCGCCGGCACTTTCTGCTCTTCATGGGGATCGCCGCCATCCCTCACCTGCTGACGCTTGCGCTTGGCCTGCTGCAAGTGCTCTATATCCAGCATCCGGTTGTCATTGGCCAGGGCGACAAGGCTCGAACCGTCATGCTCCCGGCACACGGCCTCGCAGTGTCGGCCGGTACTGCCCTAGTTGCCTTTGTCCTTGGAATCGTCGTTTATCTTTGGTCGCACGACCAGTTACCCGGTTTCTATGCGGTGGGTGTTCTGACGGCGATGTTCAACTCGCAGAGCAAGCGCTTGGGTGACTTCGTGGCGGGTTCCATCGTCATCTTCGAAAAGTCAGTTGATGCGGCCCGCGGTTCCTGGAGCGTTTCGCCATCTTCGGTCTTGTCCTCCTCTCTCGGAGCCAGCCGGCTCGCGATCGAGGACATCTCGTTAATCGACGCCTTCCTAGGGCGCCGTCACGATCTACTTCCAGATGTCCGCCGCCGCATGGCTCACGAAATTCTGCACCGCGTTGAGCCGAAGCTCACGCTTACCGAAGCCGATCGCGCCGATATCGAGTGCACGTTGGCATCGCTGGTTCACGAATACCGCTCCACAGGCCGCTTGACCAGTCCCACGGCCCGGGCCTAACCCACGTTCTGGCGATACTGCGGGTTATCTCTCTCGAAACCACTCCAACCGTCCGCCATATCGTGTCCCCAGCTTGCCACGATCTCCTCTTGGCCTGCGCCATGGGGACGGACCCCATTTCAGGGCTGACTATCGAAAGATATTTATCTATTGAAAGTAGGATTAAATACGAATGGCGGCGGCGTTTGTATCACGAAGCGGTGGTTAGTCGGACTCGCCTGAGCGCACGCTTCCACTTTCGCGCCAATTGATGAGCCGTTACCATCAAGGGTGACATGGGTGTCACGCTCGGTATTCATCCCGTCCGCGAAGCTCTTCGTGCTCGGCGGGCCTTCGATAAGGTCTTGATCGCGAAGGGTTCCTCCGGCGCGCGTATTCAGGAGATCGTGACGCTGTGCCGGGACCAGTCCGTGCCAGTGCGTTTCGAATCTCGCGAAGCGCTCGATCGAGCCGCGAATGGACTCTCGCACCAGGGGGTCATCGCGTTCGGGGTGGCTCATCAATATGCCGAGCTCGAAGAGACTTTGCCGGATGCCCGGCTCATGGTCATCCTGGACGGTGTCGAAGATCCGCATAATCTCGGCGCCATTATCCGGACCGCGCACGCCGCGGGGGCGAGCGGCATCATTGTTCCCGAAAGGCGGTCGGCGCCACTATCCGAAACGGTTGCTCGGGTCTCCGCGGGCGCGCTCGAATACATGCCCATTGTCCGCGTTACCAATATCAGCCGTCTGCTCGAGCAACTAAAGCAGCGCCGCTTCTGGATTTACGGTCTGGATGAACGGGGCGTCGAGGCTTACGATCGCGTGAAGTACACGGAACCGGCCGCTATCGTTCTGGGAAGCGAGGGCAAAGGGTTACACGACAGCGTGAAAAAGCATTGCGATTTCCTCGTCAGTATTCCGATGGCAGGCGCTGTTTCATCTCTAAACGTCTCGGTCGCTGCCGGAGTGGTGCTGTTCGATTGGAAACGAAGACGCGCAGGAGCATAGGCGCCGATCATTGGGGCGCCACATTCGACATTCCCCCGCCAGTTGGACTTGTCAAACGCTGGTGAATTTCACGTTCTTCCCTGGCGCGACCGGGCATACCCAGCCTGTCGTAAACGCGCGCCAAATGATAATGCGGCAGCGGATCTTTCGGGTTCAGTTTGATGCTGCTGGTAAGCTCCTCCGCGGCTTCACGATACGCGTGTTTTTTCGAGAGCAACAATCCCAACTGATAATGCGCTTCCCAATTGCGCGAATCGAGCACAATGGCGCGCCGCAGCAGCGGTTCCACCTGATCCTGTCCGCCGCCGGACGCCAGGATTGTCTTCGCCAGTTGAAGCTGTGCCGCGGCATTCTTCGGATTCGCCGCGGCCCACACTTCGTCCACTTTCTTGATAGCCGCCAAGTGGGCGCCGGCCTGGTCCAGCATGCGTCCGAGGAACACATACGGCTGCTCGATGCGCGGATCAATCGCAATCGTATTCAGAAATGCAGCGATGGCCTCTTCGAAACGCCGCTGCCCATAACGCGCTACCCCGAGGGCAAGCGTGAGCTGGGCGTTCTTCGGATTTGACCGCAGCGCCTGTTCCAAGACCGCCGCGGCCTCGGTGAAGTCTTGATCGTGAAGCAGCAACTGTACATAATCGAATGCGATTTCGGCACTTGAGTTCTGTTGTTTCCAGGCTTCGGCCAGATGCTTTCTGCCTTCATCGGGTTGGCCCGCGGCGACCAGCGCGCGGCCTAGCGTATCTTCGGCGGCAGCGGAGGGATGGGCGCGCGCCGCCTCCCGCGCGAGGGGGAGCGCTTTCGCCGCATCACCGGCATTCAGATAAAGACCCGCCGCTCTGTCCAGCGCCCCGGCATCCGCGCCATTACTTGCGGCGAACTGCTCTTCGAATTGCGCGGCGCGGCCAAACTCGCCCGTTTTTGAATAAAACATCGCAAGCGCATGCGCGACCACCGGGTTGCCATTGCCGGCGCCCTCGGCCTTCTGTGCGGCTTCTTGCGCTTGCTGCGGCCGCTTCAAGCGCAAGTAAGTCTCGGCGAGCGACGTCCACACATAGGGATTAGCTGGATCGAGCTTAGCGGCCTGTTCCAGAGTTGATTGCGCTTCGGTCAGCTTTCCCTGCTGGAGGTCGAGTAGCCCGCGCTGAATCAGCGGCAGAGCCTGCTTTGGATCCGCCGCAAACAGCAATAATGCAAGAGCCAGTGCGATCAATCAGCCAAACCTCGTCTTCAGTTACTTCACCGGCGAATAGATGGCCGGTCTCCACAAGCTGATATGCATCACGCTCGAAATTTGTCCGTACTTCTCCACCGATTCCGCCCGTAACTTCAACCACTCCGGATCGGTGGTAAAGGAGGCCCATGCCTTTTCCCGGGCGCCGAGATTTTCGAACGGAGTCAGGTACGTGAGGTTCGGGAGCGCATCTCCGCTCAATGCGTTGGTATAAAGAATCGGCTTCACTCCCGTCCTATGAAATATAGCGATCTCGGGACCGGCAAAGCGCTCGTTCAAGGCCTGCAACTGCCGGTAAGCCGGCGAGTGATAGATTCTGTATTCGAAAATGCGCGCCGGTCCGTTCGCTTCCAAGGAAAGCCCCGGATTAAACGTAGTTGCGGCCAACAACCGCTCTGAATACGATTCGTAGGGCGGCTCATCTCCGGCTTCCCACTGCGCGAAACCTTGCCGGTAAGCCGCCGAGCTCGCGAGCGGCGATTGAATCGATTGCCACTGGTCGAGCGATTCAAATTCCATGATCGTCATCGTTTGTGGCATGTGAGGCGCAATCATCGCTTCCAGGTAAATGGAAGGCGGCGCTTGCAGCTTCCGCAGTTCAGGCAGGGCGGCCTCCATGAACTTATGCCAGCGCGCCAGTTGCGTTCCGTTTTTCAAAAGATAGTTCCGGACAACGTAAATCTTGCCTTTTGCGGCAGACACTGCAAGATAGGGAGCGGTCAAGAGACTGAATCCTCCAATTGCCTGCGCGAAGCGGCGGCGGGTCATTCCGTTTCCGATGATGACACGCCGGGCATTCGACCACAAAACCGTTCAAATGCGCCTCGCAGCAGTTCGCCGGTACGATCGACAACCGAATTGCCCAACGGTCCCGCGGCAAATCGTATCGCGAAGTCGATACGATGACAGCCATGCCGTGGACACACAGAAGCTTCTGGATTTTGCCGCTAGCGATCGGGCTCATCCTTGGCCTGCTAGCGTTCGTGGTCTCCCGAAGCAGTCTCCGCGCCATTTATAAACAGCAGCTCGCGGAATCGCGGCGAGAACGTTTGTTTCTTGCGGCTGTTGGATTCTTTATCGCCGTGCTAGTGGTGCGAGGCATCACGATCGCAATTCACAATGACGTTGGACCATTTCACGATGTATCGATGCGCGGCCGCCACATTCACCATCTCGTCTGGGGAATTTTGCTTCTGCTGCTGGTCGGCTATGGTTGGCTGATCGAGATCGGGACCGGCTCCCGGAGTTCCTGGCGGTGGTTGGGGCGATTCATGTCCATGCTGTATGGAGTGGCGGCGGCCTTGACGCTGGACGAATTCGCGTTATGGCTGAATCTGAAAGACGTCTACTGGCAGCGACAGGGACGTGAAAGTTTCGAAGCGATGGGTCTGTTCGGCGCGTTGCTCATTGCCGGAATTTCGGGCGGCCCGTTCTTTCGAGGCGTTACGCGAAAATTGCTTCAACTATTCGGAGCGTCAACGAAGGGCCGCTGAGATTGTTATTCGTGCCGAAGCGCTTTCGTCGGGTCCACCCGCGTTGCGCGCCACGCCGGAATGTAAGCTGCCAGAAAAGCCGCCACGGCCAGTAAGAGAGCCGTGAGGAGGAACGTTCCCGGATCGAAACTGTTCACTTCAAAGAGCTGTGCCGCGACCACGCGGCCCAGGAGGAGGGCGAGCACCAAACCGCCCGCGGCTCCCACGGCGACCAGCCGCATCCCTTGACCGATAATCATGCCAAGAATTTGTCTACGGTCGGCGCCCAAGGCCGTGCGGATACCGATCTCGCGCGTGCGCTGCGTCACGCCGTAGCTGATTACGCCATAGAGGCCAAGCGCGGCCATCAGCAGAGAAACCGCGGCGAATACGGACAGGAGAACCACGGCGAAGCGTTGCGGGCCGACGGCGTTGGCGACTCGCTGGTCCATCGATTTCATATCGAACACCGCTTGATTTGCATCGGCATCGCGCACCGCCCGTCGTATCGCTCCCGTTAACCGCTCTGGATCGCCCGTGGTTCGAACGGTGAAATAGGCGCTGGCCCTCGGCTTCTGCATCATCGCGTAGTAATAGACGCCCTTGCCCGAATCGCCGACCAAGTGCGACTGCTTCACATGTCCGACGACTCCCACGATCGTGGCCCATGGCGAAGTCGCGTCGTTACGGATTCGCTGCCCGACCGGATCGCGATTCGGCCAATACTCGCGAGCCAAGGTCTCATCAACCAGAGCTACCGGCTGCGTCCCCGCCCGGTCCGCGTCCGTAAACAGCCGGCCCAGGCGCAAGGGGATGCGCATTGCTGCAAAATAACCGGGGGTTGCAGCGCGAATATCGCCATGGGGGCCGGGGTCGCCAGGATTCTGCACACGCCCTTCTATCGTGAAGGAGGCCGAGCTATCCTGTCCACTGAAAGGAAGCGTGTCCACCGCCCCGGCGGCCAGCACGCCGGGAGTCTGCGAGAGGCGATCGACTGCGGATCGGAAGAACGAGATCTGGCTTGCATCGTCCTTGTACCGGGATGCGGGCAATGCGACAGAAGCCGCCATAACGCCTTGTGTCTGGAATCCGGTTTGCACCTCGCGCATTTTCACAAGGCTCTTTGTAAACAGGCCAGCGCCCGCGAGCAGCACCAGCGCGAGCGCCACCTGGCCCATGACGAGCGCCGCGCGCAGTTTGTGGCGGCTGCGCCCTTCCGTATCGGAGCGGCCACCTTGTTTCAGTTGATCGTAGCTGCTGCCGAGCGTGGCAATGTGCCACGCAGGCGCCAAACCGAACAACAGCACGGACAAAGCGCCCACGCCCGCAGTAAACCAGAGGACATAGGCATCGACGCGGATGGCAATGCCCGACGAAATTTCAGCGGGCGCGAGGGCAACCATCCCGCCTAAAACGCCGGTCGCCGCGAACAATCCGATGATGGTTCCAGCGCCGCCGAGGAGAACGCTTTCGGCAAGCGCCCGGCGGATGAGATCGCCCCGTTGCGCGCCGAGCGCGGTTCGAATCGCCAGCTCCCGCGCCCGCCCGGTTCCTCGCACAAGCAGCAGTCCGGCGATGTTAGAGCACGCGATCAGCAACACAAACCCCACGGCGCCAAGCAGGATGAACATCGGCTTTTTCAGATCTCCGGCAGTGAACTCGGTCAAAGGAACAACGAACATGCTCCACTGAGCGGCTTTGGCGAAAGCGCCCTGCGGGTCGTGGTCGATGTCGCGCTGCGTGAGAATACGCATGAAATTCGAAGCGCGCTCGAAGGTCACGCCGGACCGCATGCGGGCGATTACAAAATAGTTTTCGTTATACCGGTTCTGCACGGCGTAACTAGAGGCCGGCAATCCGAGCGGTAGCCAGATTTCGGCTTCCGTGGGCCAACGGAAGTCCGCGGGCATCACTCCGGCAACGCGGTACGGGGTATTGTTCAGTTCGACGGTTCGGCCCACAACCGTACGGTCACCGCCGAACAGGCGCTGCCAAACGCCGTAGCTCAACATCACGATGCGGTTGGCGCCCGGCTGGTCGTCCTCTTTTCGGAAACCCCTGCCGAGGAGAGGATTGGCCTTGAAAACGTCGAACCATTGCCACGTGACCGTCGCTCCGACAAGCCTCTCCGGAACATCGCCGCCGGTGTAATTGAACGACTGGGTCGTGGCGGCGGCCGCAGTCTCAAAGACATCGCGGCTGTCACGCACGTTCGCGAAGTCGGGCAGCGACAACACGATGCTCTTGAGATTGAGCTCGGTGTACTTCACCCGCGGAACCACTACCTGCTCCGGGTGATCGACCGCCGGCGGATGGAGCAGCAAGCCGTTCACCAGACTGAAGATAGCGCTGTTCGCGGCGATGCCGATAGCCAGCGAAAGCACGGCGGCTGCCGCGAAACCCGGGCTCTTGCGAAGTGTCCTCAGAGCGTAACGAAAATGGAAATGACCTGGCATGGCGTCCTTCGAGTTCAAGCACGCGGGAAGCCAAGCGAAACACCTGTGAACTCAACAGTTGGAGAGCGGAGAACTGTTCGGTTTTGGGAATTCAGTGATTGGAAGCGGCGAGCAAGCCATGTCGAGGAAAATGCGGAGCTGCCGCACGTCATCGCGCGGGCTGTGCAATCGCTCGAACCCGCTTCCTGACGCAAGGCGGCTTCGTGTGGAGGCAACAAACTAAGCCACGTTGCCTCGCATCACCCCCGCCAACACCGCATCCGCAATCGCGTCGGCATATGCGCGAGTAAGCGGCTTATACCCGGTAAGCAACTGATAATAAAACGGAGCGTAGATCAGGTCTTGAACCAGGTCCACATCGACGGCCAGTTCGCCGCTTGCGCGGTACCGCCCTAAAACTTTTCCGCTGACGGCGCGAAGCGGGGCAATCCATACCTCTCGAAGCGCTGTGGCCATTTCTTCGTCTTGCTGGGCGGCGGCCACCAGCGCGGCCAGCAGTCTTCCCTTCCGTGTTATCAGAAACGCTGAGAATCGCCGCAACTGGTCGTATATATCCTCGCGCAGCGAACCGGTGTCCGGAAATGCGAGATCCGGCGCCCAGGTGTCTCGAAAAGCTTCTGTCAATACGGATGCTTTATTGGGCCACCATCGGTAGACGGTCGCCTTGCTCGCGCCCGCCCGTTCGGCGATCGCCTCTACCGTCGCGCTGCCAAACCCCACTTCTTCAAGCAGTTCGATTGCGGCATCGAGTATCCGGCGTCGGGCCTCCTCATCTCGTGGGCGGCCCGGTCCCCGTATCCCGGGAGCCGCCCCATTCTTTATGAGCTTCATAATCGAAACCATACCGCAATTTTCGAAACTTGCGCGTGTCGAAATGGATCGAAACTGACGTAGGCTCCTGGGTACCTCTCGGGATCGCCTCTTTTTATATGTGGATTGTCCGCGTTGCCCTAAACCGGCCTTATACCTTTATTGTTCTGGCTTTATTGATCCTCATCATCAGCCCGATCGTCATTCTACGCACGCCGACCGACATCTTTCCTAATATCGATATTCCAGTAATCGCGGTTGCCTGGAGGTACACCGGCCTGAATCCCGAGGAGATGGAAGGGCGCGTGACAACCGTTTATGAGCGCGTATTGACGACGCTCGTAGATAACGTCCAGCACATTGAGTCGATGACGATCAACGGCGAGACGATCGTCAAAGTTTACTTGCAGCCCGGCGCCAGCCTGGATACGGCGAACGCCCAGCTTACGTCGGCGTCCCAAACCATTCTCCGGCAATTGCCGCAGGGTATCCAGTCTCCGCTGCTCATCACTTATAACGCTTCCACCGTCCCGATCCTGCAGCTTGCGCTTTCCGGCAAGGACATGACAGAGGCGCAGCTCAACGACTATGCCCTGAACTTTCTCCGAACGCAGTTAGTGACGGTTCCAGGGGCTGCCATACCGTATCCTTACGGCGGCAAACAGCGCCAGGTCATGGTCAGCTTGAACCCCGCCTTACTTCAATCGAAGGGACTGTCGGCCACGGATGTGGTGAATGCCGTAGGCGATCAGAACCTGGTGCTGCCGTCGGGTACGGCCAAAATCGGTCAGTTCGAATATGACGTGGACATGAACGCGGCTCCGCGCACAATTGCCGAGTTGAACGATCTGCCGATCAAGGTAGTGAACAACACGCCCATCTATTTGCGGGACGTGGCCACCGTAGCCGACGGTTTTGCGCCACAAACCAATATTGTGCGCAAGGATGGGCGACGCGGCACTCTGATCACCGTGCTGAAAGCCGGAAACGCATCAACCTTGGACGTAGTGCAAGGCATTAAAAACCTTCTGCCCCAAGTTGAAGCCACGCTGCCACCGGAACTGAAGATTAAGCCTGTCGGCGATCAATCGATATTCGTACGCGCCGCCGTTGATGGCGTTATCCGGGAAGCAATCATCGCCGCCTGCCTGACAGGGCTGATGATCTTGATCTTTCTCGGGAGCTGGCGCAGCACGCTGATCATCGCGGTTTCCATTCCGTTATCGATTCTGACGTCGATCATCGTCCTCAGCTTTCTGCACGAAACCATCAACATCATGACTCTGGGCGGACTGGCGCTAGCCGTCGGAATCCTGGTAGATGACGCTACCGTCACGATTGAGAACATCGAGCGCTACCTCGAGCAAGGCCATAATCTGCACGACGCCATCCTTGAAGGCGCGGCGCAGATCGCCGTTCCGGCTCTCGTCTCAACTCTGTGTATCTGTATCGTATTCCTGCCCATGTTTTTCCTGGGCGGTGTGGCGCGGTATCTTTTCGTGCCTCTGGCCGAAGCCGTCGTCTTCGCGATGCTTGCCTCGTACGTGCTTTCCCGAACACTGGTTCCGACGTTGGCGATGTACCTACTGAGAGTAAGGCGCCACGGACCGGTTCGCTCGCGCAACCCTCTGGTGTTATTTCAACGGGCTTTCGAGCGCGGTTTCGAGCGAGTACGCGCGGCATATCAGCTCATTTTGACGAGTTTCGTGTACCGCCGCTGGGTATCTGTACCGGTATTTCTCGGCCTTTGCCTTTGCGCATTTCTGTTAGTGCCCTGGCTGGGCCAGGACTTTTTCCCCGACACCGACAGCGGCGAGTTTATTCTGCACTTGCGCGCCAAAACGGGCACGCGTATTGAAGAAACGGCGCGGCTTTGCGACATCGTGGAGGAGGCCATCCGCCAGAACATTCCGAGTGGAGAGCTAGACAACATTCTGGACAACATCGGTTTGCCGTATAGCACCATCAATACAACCTACAGCAGGTCCGGCCTGATCGGCGCCGGCGACGCGGACATCATGGTTTCGCTGAAGCACGATCATCGGCCGACGGCCGATTATGTTCGCCAGCTCCGCAAGCAATTGCCCGGCGAATTCCCCGGCGTAACCTTCTACTTCCTGCCGGCGGACATGACGACCCAGATCCTCAACTTCGGCCTTCCCGCCCCGGTGGATATTCAATTCGACGGCAAAAATGTCCAGGCGAACCGCGAGTTGGCCGACCGCATGCTGAAACAGCTCCGGCAGGTGCCGGGCATCGCCGACCTACGCATTCAGCAGCGGTTCGACTATCCGAAATTCCACATTGATATGGACCGCACCAAGGCCGCTCAGGCTGGCTTCACCCCGCGCGATATTGCCAGCAGCGTACTGGTGGCTCTCAGCGGCAGT
>Ga0134126_10002900_pt1 | contig 21581 bp, 27 predicted proteins | sample KB31752_FD_96881 | JGI IMG/M metagenome (GOLD analysis project Ga0134126, IMG submission 96881) | Terrestrial soil microbial communities with excess Nitrogen fertilizer from Kellogg Biological Station, Michigan, USA - KB3-175-2 | ecosystem: Environmental > Terrestrial > Soil > Unclassified ... | reverse complement strand
GAGCAGCCGCGAGATTGCACATGACCGACTGATAGATGCCGACCTGTAATGCGATCGGCTGCCCCGGCTGAAATGGTCCCCCGCCCAGCGTCAGGCCATTGCTAATCGGGCATTCCGTCGGAGTGCTGCCGCTGTTATAAAGCGGTAGGGCTATACGCGTACCGCCAGCGTCTTGTTGCACGCTGATCCGCTCGTTGACGGCGACGACGTTAGTTACCGTCGGGAGCGTCAGATTGTAATAATCCTGTGCGCCCACCGTCGCGTCCGAATTAAAACCAAGCGCCCCCGCAATTCCCGCGACGTTCTGCCAGTTGGTATTCGCGCTCGGCGTGAACGCGACCGTGTTATTGCCGGTCGGCTGAACCGCTACAGAATAGAAGGTCGGATAGGCGCTCGCGGGGCAGGATGTCCCCACGTCGAAAATCATGTACGGCCCTGTGCTCGCCGCGCCACCGCCCAATTCGTTGTCGGCTATGGTGACGGTATCGCCTCCACCGTTTGAAGCAGTAGTCGCCGGAGTTCCCGTTCCGATAAGCGTCTGGTCGATCCAGAGTGTCGCCGCCGTCGGAATCGTGGCACTGCCGTTGATTCCCGCGATGAAGCAGGAATCGATCTGATGCCACACGCCGAGTACGAATGCGGTGCTCGGTGTGCTCACGCCGCTGTTATTGAATCGGTTGCTGGTGTCGAAAAAATCAGTCGCGTAATCGAGCGCGCCGATCATGGTGCCGGTAGTCGATACGTGCGTGGAATCATTCCAGCGATCAACAAAGAGGTCGGATGACGTGACGTTGCTATCGAGGCGAATCCACTTCACTATCTCGATCGCGCGATGTGGCGCGCCCATGCGCAGATAGAGTCCGGCCCCCGGATTCCCGCTGCTGCAACTGCCGGTCGCTTGCACGTAATGGTCTGTGCCACCCGCGCCATTCGGGTCCCACGGCGGCTTCACGATGGTATTGATAGCGAAACAGTTAGGCTCGTTGATGTTGTACGGTGGAAAGAAGTAGTTGCCCGTCGCCGCGTTGATCGGAGATGGCGCGCCGTAGCCTTCCCAGCCGCCCGACGCAATCAGCGTCCGCGTCTGCGCAAAGGCCGGCGCGGCACACAGAAGCAACGCGAGAGCTATGACGAAGCGCCGAATCACAGCGCCCCAGCGTTCATCGAAATCGCAATCCCGAGGCCCGCAAGCGTTGCGTCGGCTGAACTTGGAGCCACGATTTGTAAAATGTCGCCCGCGACGAACGAAGTAGAGCCGGAGCAGGTAAACGCGCCTGTCGTACCAGAGCCAGACCATGCGACCGTTCCCGCTGCCGTCGTCGAGCCGGAGTGAATCTTGTTGATAGTAAAGGTCGCCGTTCCCGTTGCCGCGATCGTCGAGCCTGCTTGCGACCCGGTACAATTGCTCGGGATGGTCTCAGCCTTGGTGATCGGAATGTCGCATAGGACTTGGCTGTTCGTTGGAACGGGGATAGACCCGCACACGAACGGATCGGTTTTCTGCGTGCACGTCGGAACACCGCTTGCGCTGATGCTGGTTACAATCGAGCCTGCCGAACAACTTCCACCGGGTGTCGTGCCGTTTATTTTGGTGACGGTCAGCGTGTAGGAATTGGCCCCCGCGCGAGCAAAGCTGCCGTCGCCGCTGACGGTCTCAGCTTCCGGCGTGTTCGTCGTGCTGTAGCCGGCGATTTGCGGTGGTGCACCCGACGGGTATTGCCCCGACGATGAACACGAGACTCCCGCATCGACGGTATTCCCGTTGGCGTCGTACTTCACGCAATCGTTTGTGGTCGTCGTGCCGGTTGAAAGCTGTAGCTTCGTGCCGTTCCCCTGCACGACGCTCGCGGTGATGTTCGGGGTTGCCCCCCCGGACGAACCCAGAGGTGGACTGGCGGTTACGTTGCTGACGAATCCGCTACCGCTGCCGGGACAAGGCACGAACTCCGGCCCCGGCGATGCCTGATAACAAAAGGTCTGCCCATCCGTCGGGCTGCCAACCAGTGGAACGCCTTGAAAGCCCTGCACCTTGAGATGGCCGCAATTCGTCGTGTTGGTCGGCGAACACTGCGGAGTCCCGCGCGAGTCGTTGGTCACGTCGCCGATGAATTTCTGCCAGAACGATGCCGATCCGTCATTGAGGCAGAAATCGCCGCCAATGCCCGGCTGATAGCCCATGCACGTTCCGTATGCCGTCGGCGGCTGATTGGTGCCTGCCGTGGGCGTTGCGAAGGCCGGAACGACCCACAGCAACGCTGCAATACAGAGGCTTCCTATGCGGCGTACTTTCATGCTAGTTATCGCTCTTGGAGGTTACGAATATGAAACGCTGCATCCATCTGCTTGCCATCGGGGGGTTCTTCTTCATCCTGTCCATCCCGGTGAAGTCGTCGCACGCCAAATCGTTCTCACCTATTCAGTTCGGGCCGTTCGCCTCGCAGACCGATTGCAATACGACAGCCGCGCTGTTTACCACCGTTTCGTCGAGCGTTAGCGGCTATAATCCGTTCTGGCTTCCCAATTCCGTTACGACTGCCTGCTGGTCGGACTCCTGATTATTGGAGCTGACAAAAGCTGGTAAAAATATTCAGCGTCTGCGACGAAGTTGCCGTGGACATCGTTCCGGTGAGTGTCACGGTCTGACTGGCCGTGGAGTCCACCGCGACTGAGGAATTGCGCGACATGTGAACGCCGGCTTGACCTTGCGCATTGTCCACAAATCCAACTGTCGGGGCATCTAAAGTTATCGCCGCCCATTCCGTGTTGGTTGCTCCGATTGTGCCCAGAGTGATATCGGCTGCCCAGGGCGATGGCGTCGCGCTAGCCGAAACACCCGGGATGGTGGTACCCGCAGTGAGAATTGCCGAGGCCCCGTAATAGAACTTGAATGTCGCAGTTCCGTCAGCGCCCGAATTGTTTAGATAATTCCCCTCCGCATGACACCGCAGGATTCCGTTCACGGTTAATGTCCCTCCCGCCAGCGAATAGGTGAACATCGTCGTCTCGGTGGTTGAATTGCTCACCGTCGCGAGCGGGTTGCCGGTCTGGAGATTGCTGCGCGTGATGTTCCCCGATGACCACGTAGCTGCGCTCGTACCGCTCGCCGTAAGCACCTGCCCCGCGCTCGGCGTCCCCGTCACCGTGACTCCATCGAAGCCGGGCACATCCGCGGTAGTGAGTAATCGACACGCCGGATCGGATGACGTGACGCCCGCAAGGAATTGATTGTTCGCGCACGCCAATTCCCCGATGCTCGCCGTCCCCTCACCCAGTAAAATATCGTGCGCCGTCAGCGTAGAGCGCCCCGTGCCGCCCTGCGCGACCGTCCAGACGACTCCAGTAGCAGGAGCGATGTTCGCGGGCACCAGTAATGTTCGCTCATCCGTGACGCCTGTGATCGCGCCGCCGCTCGTCACCACCTGCATCAAAAGTTGCGAGTCGAAAGCCATCGTCGGCTTCCCGACATCGATTGAATCGATCAGGTAATGCGTACCCGTCACGCGCGTGAAATTCGGCAGGTTCGCATTGTTGCCGCTGGTGTTCTCGTCCATCGCAACCCAGGTAGTCGCGCCGTTCGAGAAGGTGATGCTGCCGCTCTCAGTCCCGCGATAGCCCGCGTTATAGGCCACACAGGCCGTCGGCGTCATCGTCAGTCCCGCGCTCGTCCCTCCGAGGCACGCATTGGCGTTTGCTATGGTGCTGACGAAATTGCCGAAGCCCTGCTCATACCAGCGATTCGCGTCCTCATCGGCGAGACTGTTGTAAAGCTGACTCGCGTAGGACGATCCGCCATAGGTCGTTAGTGCCGGATTTAGATTCGTGAGCGAGTTGACGGTATTGCTGTCGTCAAGACCTGTCGCATATTTGCCGGGCTGATTGACCGTGGTACAGCCAGCCAGCAATACCGCCAAGAATATGAACCGCCAACGCATTAGACGCCCCTTGCGAGGAAGTTTTCGTAAGCACTCGTCACTGGATCCCAATCGAGTGGTGGCTTCCATCCCGCGCGCAGGAGCGAGAACGCCAAGTCCTCGGCGCCCATATCGTTGCGGATCGCGCGCGCGACTTTGCTCTCAAATTGAGTCCGGTTCTGATTGCCGAGGTTCGTCCAGTATGCCGCTTCTTGCAGATTCCCCGCTCGCACCGCCTTGCCCGCGCGGTTGTTGCACGCATCGACCATCGCGCCCGTGCGAACGATGTCAGGGTCGATAGTCGGCGGCAAATAATCCTCGATACCCAGCAGACGCGGAGTCGCCCAATAGGTGTAGTGCATCGTCACCGATTCGGTCGGCCACGGATAAATCTCGACCTGTTTCGGCGCGCCCGTCGCGTTCAAATTACTATTGAGTTCCGCGACAAATTGCGGGTAGGCCCAGACCAGAAAACGGTTCGGAGCCTTGCGGTTCAATTCATCTTCGCTCAGGAGATCGAGCGTGCGATACATGAAGTCGCACACGAATACCCCAAGCTGGCGTGCATCAGTGGCGAGTTCGACATATCGAGGCAGGATGTAAAATGGGATACCGCTCTGCGTGATCGGCGGCGGATTGCTCTGGTTAAAGAGAAACCCGTTGTCCTGCGCAAAGGGCGTCTCAAGTATCAGCGTGCCGACGCCGTTCTGCTCATAAGCCGACGCGATGCGATACCAGGTAAGCGCGACTTGTGGGCGAAACCACAGGCCCGTGAATCCATCGGGCCATTGAAAGAACTGATTCGCTTGGCACGTAGCCAGGGCCTGAGAATCTAGCAGAACAGTCGTATTGTCGAGTGTGACAGTGACAGTGCCGGAATTGATTGGAGCGGGCAGATAGACTTGCCCATACTGTCTTAGATGGCGGAATTTTCCACGGGCACAGAGTTCAGCGTACCGCTGCCCGACCCACTGAGAGGCGAGTTCGTAGCCAGAATCCAACCCGAGATTGGCAACGACTTGTCTTGCGACTTCTCTAACCGCGATCGCCACATGCTACCCTACTTCTTCTTGGACTTCTTCTTGTCTTTCTTCTTCACGTTTCCTCCAAGGATGGGCGGTGTCGGCTTGTAAGCCTGATCCGTGCCCATCGGCCCTTTACGATTCATGACAGCGCCTTTCCAACCTTGCGGGTGATGCCGGTCTTTTTGCGCTTCTTCCCTGCCGCTGCCATCTTCGCCATGTCTTTCGCGCCGTACTTCTCACGGCCCACTTTGGCGGCGATTCCCTTTGCCATCGCGGGACTCTTGCCCTTCTTTTCGAGTTTGCCGACGAGTTTTGCGAAGCGGCCACCGCCGCCCTTTTTCATGCTCTTTTTCACTTGTCGCCCCGTAACATCTTGCCGACTTTCTTCACCTCGTCGCGGCCAGTGAAGATGTTGAAGCCTTTTTTGACCATGCCGCCAGCCTGTTTCGCCTCGTCAAAGAGAGATGAACCTTTTGGCGTGGCACCTTTAGGCATCGGCTGTCCGCAGGTCTTGCAGGTTGTCGCCTTAGACATTCGCTTTGCCCGGCTTCTGCGTATTCATCGAGCCGTACCCGCGCTTGGCAACTCCAGTGCCCGCAATCGGCCCTGACTTCTCGCCAATGCGCTGGATGATGTTCTTCGCCGGAATGGCGACTTTGCCCTGTTTGTTATCGGCCATTATTCGATCTTGTTGCCGTAGAGCATGACGCCATAGAGCACATAAACCGCTGTGCCCGGGTTGACGATGGCGATTTCGAGCATATCGGCAGCATCGGTAGTGACTCCCACGTCGTAAGGACTCGCCACCTTGATATTGGATACCCTGAGATTGGTTGTAGTTGCCGTCCCAATTGCCGCTGCGGCCTGCTCAGTCGTCATCGCCACAGCCGCGCCCGTAGTATATTTAGCCCGGTACAGCGCCGCCGTATGCGTGGTCAAGGCCGCCGTCGCAATCGAATAGATCACGTCGAAAGAAGTTAGGGTCAATCCACGATCCAGTGGCACTTCTACAAACGGCGAGTTAGCCGCCGCAGTCAAATTGAGCGAGTAATTGCCGGCTGCATTGCGCGTAAGCGTGAAGGTGCCAACGTATCCCGTCATCCGAGATGCCGACACGAAAATGCCACCGCTTCCGCTGAAATAGGTTTTCCCCATTGGACTAGAAACCTACGCTCGAACCGTAAGTCCAGCGCCAATCACCGATTCGCATAGCGAACCGCTGATAGACAGTATGATCCGAGGCCTCGATAAACGGGTCGTCGAAAGTGCGCGCGCGCGGGCGGTCGCGCCACATGAACTCTATGTCCGACTCCATCATCGGCGCCGAGAGCGTCCAGTCCTGAGTGCGCACCATGTATCGCACGACGCCCCAGCTCAGGTCGTCCTCGATGATCGAATTGGTATCGTTGTCCGCTGTCCCGCTCTGACCGCTCGAACCGAACAGCACGCGCGCGACGTACCGATTGCTCGGATGAATCATCACGCGGGTTGCCGCCATGTTCTGCGGGCGGCTGCGTTCGTCGTTCAGCAGGTCGAAGTTGACTTGCCCTGCCTGTACCGCCGTCTGCGAGAGCGTCACATCGGGCGACGGCCGGTTGGCCTGCGTGGTGCCGTCGAGGTCAACGTGCGCGGTATTGTAGAGCGTCGCGTTGTCATAGCCGGTTGCCACCGAAAAGGCATTGTTCGGCCACGTCGCGAAAGCCTGCACTTCCTGCCGGAAGCGATTGGACCGGCCCATGTCAGTCCACATCTCGCCCATCACGCCGTACTTGTCGTCGCGCCACATTTCCCAAGTCACACTGAATAACTGCCCGTAGGGAGTCGCGGTGACTTGGAAGTTCGGCCCCGGAATCGGCAGGTCAGGAACGAACTGCTGGCCTTCCGGCTTATATGGCTGCTGCCCCATGCCCGAAATCTTCGATGAGATATACGGGTTGGTCTCCATGTCCACGCTCTTGATCCAGCGAGGCCAGAGGCGGGGATATCCCTTGCCCACGTTCACGAGGTAGGTCTGGAACCTCGTCGAGAGCAGGTCTGAAAATGCGCTGGTTACGGCCGGCATTAACGGTTCTCCTTAACTGTAAATGGTCTGGCTGGTGAGGATGCGCACGTACACCCGGCCATTGATGACGCTTGCCTGATCGGGGTCGTAGCCCATCAACTGAAACACCGGATTCCCGGTGCCCGTGCCCATGTAATAATTGCCGCTGGTCGAATCGAGCAAAAGCTGATAGCTGGTGCCGACGGTGAAATCGGACGGCTTTCCGGTGCCGAGCGCCGCCGTCCCCGAAGTGGTGGTGGTATCCACGCTCACCTCGAAAAATACCTGGTCAAGCGGCAGAATCACCGGAGCGTCGGCGCCAGTTACGCCGGTCGCATTCGCGAGTGCAATCCCCGCGATCGTCGGGGCGGTAACAGAACTGATAACCGCCATGCCGCCAGACGAGAACTTTAGCGGGGCGCCGGTCACGTAACTCTGAGCGGCAGCTTCGACATAATGCAAAGTGAAGGCATCCTGCCAGCTACCCATAGTCTGCCCCTGCTTGATGGGCTGAATGTTCGAGGCCATTAACGTGCTCTCCTCTCAAATCCCGGCTGTAGCGTCCGCCCATCCGGCCCCGGCATGGAGCCACGGCGCAAATCGCCTTCCGTGAAATTCGTTCGATTCGGGTTGTACTGGAAGGTTTCGGCGTGACCGGCGGAGCCTGCAATGCGGCTCATCACCGGATCGCGGCCAAAATCGCCCGCCATTCCGTGCATGGTGTTCGGCAAACCGTGCCGGCCGAGGCGCTCGCTGGCATAGACGACGGAGTTTTCTTCAACCGCCATCATGTTATCCATCTTGCGCTGACTGGCGGCTTCCATGTCCTGCGCAGCCTCTTCCGGCTGCTCGAACAGCACCGTGTCGCCGACAGCGCGCAGAGTCGTGCCGCTCGCCACGTCGTTGCCGATAAGATTCGCGGCTACCGGATTATCGTTGCCCTGTACCGCCTTCATACCGAGGCGCTTCGCCGTCGCATGCATCTGGCGAATGTTCGATTTCGCGTTGTCCGGGTAGCCGTCCGCAGCGGTCAGAAACACATAGCGGAAACCGGGGCGCCCGTTTTCGATCGGGATATTTCCCGCCGCGTCGAGCTGGCCGAGAATTTCGTTGTCGCGCTGCGCGAACTTGGATGCGTCGATCGGCTCGATACCGTCGCGCGCCTGTCGCGTCTCGATTTCCTCTTGCAACGAATCGGCAACGGCCTTTTTGACTTCTTCGCGCTCGTGACCGGCCGGAATGTCTTGGGGGGCTTTCGGCACTATACCCAGGCTCCTTTTTCCTTGTTGGCGCGCGGGCCTTGACGGCCTTGCTCATCTGTCCAATCGCGGTCGAGGCCAAAGCTGCCCGAAGTCTCTTCGTCGATGGCGTCCATCTGCTTGCGGGCCTGTACGAACTCCTTGAGTCCGCCGCGATAGTCGAGTTTGCGCAATTCTTCGTCATCGCTGCGGCCACCAACGGCGCGCTGCTTGACGCGAAATTCCTTCTTCCAGTCGCCAGCGAGTACTTGAGCCAGATTTTCTGGTTCTTTCTCTTCGTCTTCGATGACGACACGGCCGCCATTGGGCAGTAGCGCCGGGTCGGGTTCGCGTGACTTGCGGATGGCCTCTTCGCGGTCAGCCGCCTGAATGTCGGCGATATTCTCGCCCACTACGATATCGTGAGCGGCCTTGTAATGGTCGGGAGTGATCATCACGCCGGGATTGTTGGCCTGAAACTGCTCGATCTTTTCGTCGATTAGCTTTTTGTACTTGCCGGAGTAGTAGGGGAGCTTGTCGGCCGCCATGCGCGAGACGGAACCAAAAGCCGCGCCACCAGCTGACGTGATGCGCGCGAGTTCTTGATCGGCTCGTTGACGATCCGCGGCGCGTTGCTGCTTGAGCAATCGCGTAACTTCTTTCGTATCGCCCGCCGCCATCGCTTCCGCGATCGACTCCTCGCTCACGTCGGCAATCGGCTGAATCTGCTGTCGGGGCGCAGGGGCGTCGCGACGAATCGAACCGCCGCTGATCTGATCGGCAAACGGTTTGATAGCTTCCGGTAACGCCGTTTTGAGACCAGCGGTAACAGCCGCAGCGACCGTAGCGGCGAGTTTATCGTCTTGGGGATTGGATGCCGTTTCGTTGGGCTTTTCGTCGGGCATAACTAATGCTCTATATCGAACGTCGTTCTACTGTCAAGCGGGATGCTTTTTGGCCTTCACTTCTTGGGCAATCGATTCGGCCAATTTATGCAGGTTCGCCGCCGCGCCTTGAAGCCTCAGAATCTCGTCGCGGTCGGCCTCTTTGATGGCGCGTTCTTTGAGAACTTCGCGGGCTTCATTGAGCCACGCGCGCAGGCTGGTGAGTACGGCAGTATCTTCGCGACAGGCGAAAATCAGGCGATCGGCGCTCGCCATTTACTGAATCGGGACTCCCGGCGGTGCGCCGCCCGGTTGCGGTTGGCCTTGCGGGCCGCCCATCGCGCCGACCATGCCATTGAGCATCCCCGGCGTCTGCTCCATGCCAAGCTGTTGCATCACCGGCTGAATCTGGTCGAGGTCGATTTGCAGGCTCCGCACATCGCTGATCTGATCGAAGGTCTTGAGCACCTTGCCGAAGAATTTGTTGATCATCTTCTCGGCCTGCTTCGCCACCTTGTCGGCGCCGGGGAACGGCGGCTGCGCGATAAACTGCGCCAATTCCTTCATCGCCGAGAAGTAAACCGGGTAAATCTGGGTCGCGAGCATGACCATGTTCTGCCGGTCGGATTCACGATTGACGCTGACGCTCGACGCAGTGAGTTGAACATCGAGCGCATCGGTCAATTCCACATCACTCGCCTTGAACAGGTCGATGACCAATTCGGCCTTGTCGTCGCCCAGAATTTCTTTGAGCTTCTTCTTTACGTCCTTGTTGCCCGCGCGCACCTGTTCCTGTAGGCGATAGAGACAGTGCATCACGACCTGAGCGCCGAAATTCCGCATGTTGTTAAACGGATGCGTGAAGCGCCGGTTGGCCTGTTGCATCATCGAGAGCATCGAAATGCCGGGGGTTCGACTCGACGACCGGATCGGTGCCGATAGCTGAGTCGTACCGACGCGCTCGCGCGCCATCGCAGTCACGACGGACTCCGCCTGAATCGCCGTGCCATTGACCGTGCCCATGTCCATGACCTCGATACGGCCACCGGGGCCTTCATCGTTGATCATGTACTTGCCGGGATAGATCGCCGTGGTCTCTTGCATCCCCGTGGCCGGCCCCTGATAGACCTTCGTGTTGGCGATCATCATGTTCCAGATGTGATTGTTGTGGATTTCGGTGACTTCGCGCTCGTAGGGGATCATCATTTCGAGTACGCCGAGACCAAACGCTGTGTGCGCGCGATCCTGGTAGCACTCCAGCACGAACGGTCGCGAATCGTAGCGGTTGTACATGACTTTCAGGATGTTCCCCGAGGTCATGTTCCAGATCACTTCCAAATCTTCTTCGATGCCGTCGTCGTCGATATCGAAGTAGCAAAAGGTATCGCCAATCACGACGGGCGGCTTGGTATCAAGGCCGCCACCACTCACGCCAGCGGTACGGAGGCGGTCGGCGCGTACTACGCTCGACGAATCTGGGGCGCTGGCGTCATCAACCGTCCAGTTATTGAGTCGGCCGCGAAGTTTCAGTTCCTTCGTACCCATCCACATGCGCATCGTGGCGAATTTGCAGACTTGAATGTCCTTCGTGGCGTTCGGCGGGATGATGAAATCTTCCGGCGCGAGACAATGTATCTTGGGGCCGAAGGTAACGACCTCGCGCACGTCGGTTTTGCGCACCGTTTTGGTGTACGGGATGTAGCCGACGACCATGCCAAGCTGCACCTGGTCGATCAGCCCTTCCTTGACTCCCGGCTCGAAGTTCCAGAATCCCGACTCGACGCCGTGGTTGACCAAATCCTGCACGGCATCCGCGGTATCGTCGAAATCGCCCTTACGCGAGCGGATGGTCAGGGGCGGTTTGACCTGAAAAATCAAATCTTCGGCTTGGGAGATGACCGTATCGCAGGCCATCGCGCCGATCGTAACCTCGATTACCGGAGCATTCTCGAATGGCAGCCAGCGTTGATGGTCGGGCGGCGTCCCTTGATACATGCGAATCGCCGTGCGGCACATATTCTCCCAGCCAGCACGGGCTTGGAGCGCCTTCTTGTGCTCGTTTTCGAGGAAGTCTTTGAGGCGCGCGCGCTGATCGATCGTAACCTTGAGCGGCTTGCCCTCGCCGATCGATATCGTTCGCACGTTTAAGTGCCCCCGAGAACGGGGATGCCAAGATTGGCGGATTGCGATACGGCAGGGTTGTTGTACTCGATATTGTCGGTGGGCGTGCCCTGCGCGAGCGCGCAACCCATGATCAGCACCAGACCCCCCGCGTTCATCGGCAGCGGAGTATTCTGGTTGATGTTGAGATTGAGCGCCTGATCCATCGTCAGGCAGATCACGCCAAGAGTGGGCATGATTGCTGCCGCGATCGGATGGTAGGTCGAGCCGTTGTCAGCCGCCGCCACGATATTCATCTGCGTCGATACTTCGTTCACGATGTACCGGCGCACGATCGGCATGTCTGCGAGAGGAATGCCGTCAAGCTCAAAGCTGATAGTGGCGCGTAGCTCAGACATTAAACCAAGTCGATCAGAACTTCCATGCCCACATCAAATTGTGTGATGACTATCGGGCCTGACCATGAAGTCGTCGGGCGTTGCTCGGTAGGATCGAAGTCGGCGGCTGCGGCGATCTGCTTGTAAACGTCGGTCGCGGTGCCGCCAGTGGGTTGGCTCTGAATGATGACCGTGCCGCCAGCTACCACGCTCGCGGAACCGACACAGACAATCCGCTTCGGAATCAGATCATACGTGCAAAGCGTGTACGGCAACGTGTTCGACGAAGATGTCGCATAGGCGATCGTCCACGTCCTGCCGTTCGTTACGACGGTGACGCCAGCAGCCATTTAGAAGCTCGGCTTTTTCATCCGCGAGGGGTTCTTCTGCATCGAGCCAGAGCCAAACCCCTTTTTATTGCCGGGGCCGAAGCCATCGATGCCGACGCCGGAGCCGCGTTTGCCGCTCTGACGATCACCATTGCGAATCGAATCTTCTCCAGACCGGATGCGGGAAATTTCTTCGGAACCGTTTGAGCCGCGAGGCATAGTCATCGCTCCATTGCACGAGAACAGCGTTTGATTTAGCCATATATCAAACGCCGTGCTACTGTCAACGCAAGGTGAAGTTTATGCCCTCAGCCCTCGTCATCGATAACGGTCTATTCCCCGACGTGGCCCGTCATCTCGCCAAGTCCTACGACGTTCGATATTTCTCCACTTGGGGCAATTCGTTCCCGCTCTCCCGAGAGCAGGCAGTTGGCCTCGGCATCCCCGGCGTAGAACGCGTCAATGAGCCAATTCGCGCGCTCATGGACAAGCCCGATCTGGTGGTGGTTCCCGATCTCTATCTCACCGATTATGAAATGCTGGCGCGCAAGGCCGGGATTCCGACCATCGGCGCTGGCGATGCCGCCCAGCTCGAAACCGACCGCTGGCACTTGAAGGAGTTTCTGACCGAGCACGACCTGGACGTGATTATGTCGGTCGAAATCGAGGGCATCGAGCACGTCAAGGACTATCTGAAAGAGCATCCCGATACATACATCAAAGTGAGCGTGTTTCGCGGCGACATGGAGACGCGGAGCGCCCGCGATTGGCTGACCGAGTACGACGACCTCAAGAGCCGCCTCGGGCCGCTAGGCGCCAAGATGCGATTCATCATCGAGGACGCCATACCCGACGCATTTGAAATCGGTATCGATGGGTGGTGGTGTGATGGGGCGCTGGCCGAGCCATTCGTCGTCGGCGCGGAGACGAAAGATTCCCGCTATTGGGGGTATGTCTGTGAGTCCACCAAAAGGTTACCGAAGGAAGTGCAGAAGGTGGTCGTGGCGCTGGGCAAGTATTTCGGCAAACACCAATATCGAGGCTTTTTCTCCAACGAAATGCGCGTGCTCCCCAACGGGCAGGTGTTCTTTACCGACGCGACCTGCCGCGTGCCATCGCCCCCCGGTGGCGTCCTAATGGCGGCGTGCCGTAACTTGTCGGCGGTAATGAAAGGGCTCGGCGATGGCACGCCGGTTCCTCCTGACTTCGCCGGTGATTGGTTGTTCGAGGTCGTAATGAAGTCCGATTGGGTGAGCCATCACTATCTCGAAGTCGATGTGCCAAGCCTCGATGGCTACACGTTCCACAATTATTGCATGATCGATGGCAAAGTTTGGGTCATCCCGCACGATTCGGAAATGGCAGAGTTTGGATCCGCGATCGGATTCGGGGATTTGCAAGAGGGGTTCGATATGGCGACCGCAAATTGCACAGCGATCAAAGCCGATAGACTCGATTGCGACAAAGGGAAGCTGGAGGACGTGAAAGAAGAAATCGAGAAAGCGGCGAAGTTAGGGTTTGCGAAGTGACTCGACTTCGCGATCGTAGGCAACCCAATCTACTCCCAAAGCAAATGCGGCTGCGCGCTCCACGATATCGGCCATGCGATGTTGCCAGTGGTAAGGCGCGGCTTTATCCATTCCCGGCTCTCCGTCGCCCTCGTATGCGAGATCGAAAGCGTCGATATCCTTGATGGCAATCCCTGCGAATTTACACAGGAAACATTCGATGAACTCGTGCAGGAATAGAAGCCAGTCATGTTTCGGATGCGACAGTCTCGACGTGCGGAAATAGACGCACGAACCGTCCTCCCAATAGTCTCCGCAAGTCTCGTAACGCTGTTCGCTATGCGGAATGACTTGCCAATTGATTAGCATTCGTGACCTTCATTTGCACTCGTAGCCGCACTTCCATGCGCTGAATGGCAAGCTGCTGCTCGCCAGCCGTCAGCTTCGCGATACCCTCATCGAGCGAGATCGCGATCGCCAGTATTTCAGGGGTTGACTGAAGCACTATCGGCAGTCTCTTGAGGACTCGGCATTCCGTTCATTGCCGTACTGACTCCGCCGGCCAATCTTCCCGCGTAACGAATAGCATTATCCGCATTGGGATTGGTCAGGAACGCGACGGCGGCGCGCTGCAATGGTGAATCGCCACTTTTCACCATGAAGTCGATAACTTTTGGCCCTGCCAGCGCCGATATAATCGCGATCGTCTGCACTTCCGGCCCTTTTTCACCCAATAGCCCCTGAAAGAATGAAGTCGGCTTGAGACCCATCATGGATTCCGCCAGTCCGGCCGAAATCATGCCCTGAAAATACTTGCTGGAAAGAATAGATCGCGCCATACCCGGCTGCGAGATAGCGAGTTTGAGCGGTTCAGGATGGTTAACCGTATCGACAACCTTCGTGAATTGCGCCGGATCTGCCAGCGGCGAGTCCTTGCCGAACATTTCACCCATAACCGCGCGTGCGTTCTTGTCCGTGCCCCATGTTCTCTGGAGCTTCTGAAGCATCTTGAGTTCGTCCATCGGCGCGCCGCCGACGCGAGACTCAGCAAGCGCCTTCTGGAGAAATGCTTCGCGCAATTGCGGCATGACTTGGCCTGGTCGCGCAGCTTCGGCGGCTTTCGCCATACTCATGAAGTTCAGCGCGGTTTCTGAGTCTTTCGCCATCGGATCAAATAAGAGATCACCGACTTGTTTGCCATAATCTGCGGAGCGCGGATCGAGTTCCCGCACGGTATTCATAAAGCGGCGATAGTCTTGTCGGATAGCCTCAAAACTCGCCAACTGTTCCGGCTTCGCACCCGCCTCTTTCAGGCCCGCGTCGAAGGATTTCTCTGCGGCCTGCTCCACTTGTTGCACGGCCATCTTGTCGATCTGGCTGGCACCGCGCGGAAGATGCTCATTGAGTTCTGTGATGAAGTCGCGCAATTCATGGGCCGGAAGCTCAGCTTTCGCCGGCGGAATCATTCCTTTTTTCTCAGCCTTGATACGCTGATTCAACTTCTCAATCTGTTCATTCGATGCGGCCGTCTTTCCATACGACACGTCGGGCGCCGCATTGTCCGTTTGTCCAAATTCCGCCAACTTGGAATCAAGGAATTTCTTCAATCCCGGGCTGAGTTGCCGTTCCGTTCCCAGTTGATCGTAAACGCCCTTGATAGCCTGTCCGACTGGTTGTGTCGGAATCGGCGTTTCCTTGAGGCCACCATAGGCTGTATCGAAGCGATTGGTGAAGTCTGCTCGCTGGTGGTTCAGAATGTTTTGAAACGAGTCTTTGTACTGGCCGCCAGCCTTGATCGATTGTGCAAGTTGCGCCTGCAAATCGGGACTTTTGAGTACGCTATCGATCTGTTCGTCGTTCAGGCCGTGAGCCTTCCAGAAATTGCGATTGCGCAAATCCTGCACGCTGACTTTGGCTGTATTGCCAGCAGCGGTCTCGACGCGATCCTGAATCGCCTGCCGAATCTGTTTCACGCGCGCTGTCGTCCGCTGCGCTTGCGGCAAGTTTTGCAGTTCTTCACGAACAGCGTCCTCGACTTGCGCGCGTTTCGTCAACGCACCGCCGACTTCCCCCGCGCCAGTAAAGGCCGCATTGGTGACCGCGGATTTGATGACTTCCGATCGCGAGACGGGCTGGTACGGTTGGCCGGTAACGGCTGATTGCGTGGCGTGCTCGACAAACGGAGCGGCCATGCCGCCGATGGCAGCGCCACCAATTGCGCCGGGTGGACCGGCGAGCGCGCCGCCGATTTCCGCACCTTCTACAGCCGTACCCATGCCTGCGACGGGAGCGGCAAGAGACTTACCGATCTGTTTGAATTTCTGACCCAGAGTCGGCTGACTCTTCGGGTCCATCACAGACGGAGAATTGTCTAGTTTGAAACCGGGCGGTGGCGGGGGAGCGCCCAGTTTGAATCCCGGCGGTGGCGTCGGCGTGCCACCCATTCTATTTCACCGGATTCCATGCTTTGCCGTCCCACTGAATTTTCTCGCCCTTGTCGTTCGTGGCCGTAACGGGGGCCGATGCGGCACCACTTTCGTCAGGCGCGAGTTGCTCCTTATTCGGGCCATAGCCGCCCCACGTCGAAACCGTCTCGGCCTTGAGCGGTTCAATTCCATCTGCTACGTCACCGAGGCCTGTGTCCTTCAACTGCTTCTTGAGCAACTTCACATTGGCGTTGTAGCCGGGAAGGAGCGGTTTGAACTGGTCGGGCGGCAACGCAGCGATCGCCTTTGCCCGTGCCTGCAACGAACTGACCGCAGTCGTCAATCGAGCCTGATTCTGCGACTTGTCCTCGGATTCCTTGAAACCGGCCATCATCGTGCGGAACTGATCTTGCGACTGGATTTCTGACTGACGTAGCGCGACCATCGTTGCGCGGGCTTCCTGCGAATCTTCCATGCCCTGCTGACGCAGCGCCGTCAATGTCTGTTCGTTCTGCGCGATGCGCTGCTGGGTCTGCTCGAACTCCTGGTGATGCTCCGCCTTGTCGGTCTGGTCTTTGGCAAAGGCGATTTCATCGTCGAGCGCCTTGAGATGCGCCGGATCGGTAAAATGGCCGCGCGCCTGAATCAGTTTGTGACGATAGGCTTCCCATTCGTCGGGCGTTTGCGGTTGTTGCGCGCCGACCGGCCGCGGCTGTCCTTGCTGGGGCGCAGCGCCTTGCGGAGCGGGCTGACCACCACCGCCACCAGTTAGCTGCTGGAACTGGGCGTCCTCTTTCTGCTTGGCTTGCGCCGCGAAGCCGAGAATCTGCTGCATCGGCTCCCAATGTTCACCGTAAATCTTCTTGCCGTACTTGGCAAATTCGGGATTGGCCGCATCTTCGGGATGCGCCTTCATGTGCTCGTCGATGGTTTCGAGGAAATGCTGATCGGCCTGCTGTTTTTGCTGCCGCTTATCCGCCGCCTCGTTGCCGAGCATCCGCGCGCCTGCGCCAAGGATCATGCCTAGTGCTGCGCCCATTATGCTCCCGCGAATGCCGTAGCACCGATGCCCGCACCCTGCATAAAGGTGTCCCAAAAGCTCGGCGTACTGGTGGATTTTGTATTGATGTCGAGGCCACCAGCCGTGCCAAGTGCGCCGATGCCCGCGTTGCCTTCGTTCAATACAGTCGGCACCGCCTGCGAGATGAATGCCTGTGTCGCGTCGGCCGGAATGGCTCCCGTGCGCGCGTTATCCGTCCCCTGCTCCTGTGCGAGTATCGTCTGTGCGAACGGAGTGCCTTCTAGTCCCGATTGCGCGAGCCTTTGCCGCGTCTGCGTTTCGCTTTGGCTTGAGCTTTGCCTTGAGGCGTCCACGGCTGCGTTGATGCTCGGTATGTTCGCGTTCACTCCGCCCGTTTTCAGCGCCTCGTTCGCCTGATTCGCGTAGGTCTGGTACACCGGCTTCGCCGTATTCCACATCTGCGAACCGATCGCGGCCAAGATCGGGGCGTAGGGACTCGATTGGCTGCTTGTGCTGCTTGAACTTTTTCCGCCGCCCGAACCTGGCATCGCGAGACTCCTTGTCTAACCAATATACGCCTGCCGCGTCACCGTCAAATAGGTGCGGTATTTGCCCTTCTCTAATCCAGCCTAGCCGTTCCATCTCCTTTTGCAGGCGCGGTTGCTTCGTCGGAGCCATCAACACGGGGAAATGCGTCAGCGCGAAATCGAGCGATTGGTTGACGTGAGCAAGCATGGCCTTACTCTTGCGCTTGTCCTCACGCACCCAGACGCCCCAGTACGCGCCGCTCATGCAAGGCTCGACCCATGAAGCAATCCAGATGCCACGAATGTCCAGCTCGAAATAGAGCTTCACCGTTCGCGCCGACCAGAACAGAATCTCGGTCAGGTTGCGCAGCGGCTTGGCGAACAGGTTGGCGAACTCGGCAGGCTTAGCCGCGAGTTCCTGCACGTACCAGTTCACCACCAGCATTTCGTGCTTATCGCGGTCGTATTCGATCACGATTCTTTCGCGTGGCGTCTCCGCTCTCGTAATTCCGACATGATTTCCAACGCTTCCGTCGGATCTGCTACCAGCGGAATCGCCTGAAATGCTGGTTTAATAGTGACCGCTTCCGCGTTCGCTTGCGCGAGATGCGAAACGTAACTGATCAGTTTATCCAAGCGTTCGTCGTCAATCATTGGTCTCCTGCTGCTCCCCGAGCCACACGTCGGCCTCGATCCTGAAAACCTCGATCCTGCCCGTCAGACTACCCTCGAGACGCACACCCTCGAACAAGCGTCCATGATACTGACTGATCGGCAGCTCGAACATCTGCCGCCCCGTCGCCGTGATCGCGGGTAAAGCATTGACCGTGCCATCGACAATGAGGCTCGGCGTAATGACTTGCGGAACGCTCGATACGTTCGGATTGATGTTCAAATAGAGGCGCTGCCCCGTGAATTGCGCGCCGCTGTCGGGCATATCGCCGGGAGACTGAATCTCATACGGGATCGGTGTCGAACCGTCCTGTAACGACCCCGGATGCTCGAACAGATATACATTGCCGCCCCATGCGGCCTGAAATTCGCCGGTCTGATGCTCGTAGTAACCCGCCGTCAGAATCTGCCCAGGCTGACGCCACACGGGCGCGCTGGTGCCGTCGTAGGTCAATCCGAGCGTGAGAGTCGTACCATCCGAGAAGATAACCTCGTTGCGCATCTCTTCGGCCCAGACCGGCCCGGTCGTCTCATTCCACGCCGGGACATTCTCTTCGGATTGGCTCCGGAAGATCGGCGCCAGTTCCCTGAAACCGATGAGCACAGATCCCGACCAATTCAAGATGCGAATGCCATCCGGCGCCCAGTACATGATACCGATGAGTTTGATCGCGACGACCGTATAAGGCTGTAACGTTCCCAGTGAGTCATCAACGGTTGGAAAACTGAGTGCCGGATAGGAACCGTTGCTCTGGTAGGCCCGTTGTGTCGAAATCGCCCAGATGATGCCATCCCATTCGACGACCTTCTGCATGGGATCGTTGGAACTCGATACGAGATATGCCTGTCCGACGCCTTCCGGGCGTCCCGGCGGCGAGACATAGACGTAGCCGGGCGCGGCGCTGTCGCGAGTCCAAATCATCGAACCCTGAAACGGCCCGAACGCATCGCCATATGTGCTTTGCGGGGGCGTGTTATCGAACAGAAGCGGTGTTTGCGAAAGCGTATTGGTCGAATTGATTCCCTGAAACGTCCACACCGCCGAGCCGTCCACTGTCACTTGCGTGCCCTGATTCGTCCACACCACGGTTCCATCGGTGATAGTAGCACCGACCGCCGGAGATGCCGCCCAATTCGGCTGAATAACACCGGAAGTTCCCGGCGTCGTCACGATCCAGAATTGTCCGTTGGCCTTGAGCGGCGCCACGGTCTCATTGAGCAAGAAAATGGAAAATGGCGACCACTGCGTGGTCGGAATAACCCACGCCGGCGGCTGGATGCCGGTCGTCCCTGGCGTCGTCAGCAGAAAGTAATAACCGTTGCCAGCGTCGATGTAGTAATTCGCCGTACTCGGATTAGTCGGATCGGACGGCTGCACCACGATATTTGCGACCCACGGCGTCTGCACCAGCGGCACCGAGAAGTCCGCCGTGTTGTCGGTGTAAGTTGTCGTCGAATTGTCCCAGATAGTATCGAGATAATAGGCCGGGAATACCGCGCCGGCCAGCACCTGAGCCGACGAGCGATATAGGTTGCGCGCGGTCACCTGCGCGTCTGGCGAGATCGGCACATTGGTCAGCGAGACCTTGTTATCCTGCACATTGAATACTTTGGTCGGTGTCTGCTGGCCGTTCGATTCCGAGCCAGTCGTCAGATTCAGATAAGTGGTGTAGTAGTCATATTCGCTTCCACCATTGCCCACCGCAGGCCCGGCGCCCATCGCACATCCGCCCGACAAGGTTAGATTATCGAGATAGATATGACCTGTGCCGATAAAATTGCCGCCCTTGAAGCGAATCGCTTGCACCATTGACCAGTCGAGTTGATATTCCGTGCCGTTGCGGTTGAACTCGGACTTCGGAATCGTGACTTGAATCCACTGGCCGACCTGAAAGACATAGGTGACATTGACATTGTGATGAAGCGGCAAGCGCGGATTGGGCGCCGTCGCCGGGATCAGTCCGATCGAGCAGGAATACCAGTTCTTTTTGAAAGTCTGATCGTCAACATCAAAGTCGATTTCAAGCCACGTCGCGGTGCTGACGTTGGTCGGATAGGAATCGATGTATATCCACATCTGGAACACATCGGTATTGAGCGACAGATCGCCGTTACCGTATTGCGCTAAATTCAGCGCCGATGCGTAATTTTGGTAGAAGTCGTAAGCCCCCGTGCTGCCGGGGTTTACATTAAGAGAGCCGGCTCCGACCGCCACGATCGTCGATTCATCGGCCAGAGTGCAGTTGCCGGTAGTGTAGTTCGCATGGTGATTCACGAAGCTATCGATTACGATCTGGTCTTGCGCGACGTTGGTCGCGACTAGTTGATTGACCGGTGCGACGATTCCCCAGTTCGAGATGGTGCCAGTCGGGCTGATTTTGAATGGAGTCTTGCCGCCGCCGAGAATGAAAAGATAATCGTTTAACCCGGCTTGCGGAGGCATCGAATTGAAGGTGATGCGTGAGCCGTTAAACCCGGAGACGATCGACGAGCCGTTCTTGTAGAGATTCGCACCGTCGTACTGGTAGCGCGCGCCATTCCAGTAATAGGTCTGGATCGCGGCGATGTTGTAAAGCAGTTCCGAACCCCATCGCGATAGCACAGAGATCGTGAGTTCGGGAGCGATACCGGATGCGCGGCGCATCGCCGCCTGTCCGGTCTGCTCGCGGCCGCCGGAGAGCACCAAGCGCCGATCGAAATTAGTGAAGCTGATGCGCTTAGCTGGCATTCTGCGAGGCTTCCAGTGCGGTGATACGAGCGAGCGCGGACGCCAGTTGGGTTTGCAATGTACCGATATTGGCTACATTGGCATCGATCATGGCCTGATGGCTCAGGAAGTTCTCGTTGGTCTGCTGCACCGTCTTGTTCAGGTCGTTGTGCAAGCGCGCGCCTTGATAATTGCTGTGGTCGATTTGAAGGCGGCTGACTGGCTTCATCGTAGTCGCTCTAGTGCTCTCCATTTCTGTACTGCATACTCAGCGCACCTAATCCATTCCTCGAAGTCGCCCACGTTGCCGCATCCCAGAGCGAGTTGTGCCGTTTCGATAAATTCATTCATCACTCGTTCGACACGAGGCAGCCCCGCTGGTATGCCATATTCGTATTGTTGCTTGCGGGCCTCCAGAAATACTAGCCGATTCATTTCATCATTGGTCATCGCAGCATCCCCAACAGTGTATCACCGAGCGATTTGCAGGCCGTTCCGAAAGCGAAATCCTGATGGTCGCTCTCACGCGCATATTCGCGCGCGAGAATGAGTAGAGCGATGGGTATGGTCAGGTACGGCAACGGGTCGTGACGATACTCGGAATAGATCGCGATGCCGTTGCCAGGTTGATAATCCTCGCCGATCGGCAATCCATGAACCGGAACGATCGGCGGCGAAGTCGCGGAGGGCACCGGATAGACGGCGATAGTCTTGGCGGTCTCGGTCTCGATCGTATAGACGATAGGCGAGCCTTTGGTATTGCGCCAGCCGGTCGTCCACGCCTCAAGCTCGCG
>Ga0134126_10002899_pt1 | contig 21585 bp, 12 predicted proteins | sample KB31752_FD_96881 | JGI IMG/M metagenome (GOLD analysis project Ga0134126, IMG submission 96881) | Terrestrial soil microbial communities with excess Nitrogen fertilizer from Kellogg Biological Station, Michigan, USA - KB3-175-2 | ecosystem: Environmental > Terrestrial > Soil > Unclassified ... | reverse complement strand
GCGCGGAGCCGACGCCACCGCCGCATCGGGAAATCTAATTGTCGCTGACGACACAGAAGGAGGTCGTCCCATCGGGAAATCCAGTTGTCGCTGAAAGGGAAAAACAATCGTCGCTTGACAGTCCTCCCCTGCGAAACGCTGGTTCGCTGATTATCGCCAATGGATGAGGCTTCGTCCAGCGGCGCAGTGGGAAAAATGAGGGTGCGCATCGCACCCGAAGAAATGAAATGTCCCGCCGTGGCTACTTCATCGAAGAAACTCGCGTCAGGATGGTCCGCTTGGAGGATACGCTCATTCACCACCAATTACCCGAACGGAAATCCGCTTGTAGGAGACTTTCGCCTCTTCGGCCACTGCCGCCGCCTTTGTCCGAACCTGCTCCGCCGAGCGGCCAGGCCGCGAAGTCACTGCGGGCAGGATGGTGATAGTTAGGGCGTCGGGGTCTAGTTGCTGCCCACCGGCCCGAAGTCGCGCCAGCGCCTGGGTGGCGTCGAACTGGTCGCTGAACTCGTCTGAGCCGTGCTGGTGGGGGGCCGCCAGTCGCTCCCTGCGTGTTTTCCCAAAGAAGCTGATAGCCCCGATGTAGTGTTGGCGAAGCATGTCCTCAGACCTCTCACCGTCAGGAAGATAGATATACACCCGGTAGACGAAGCCTGGAGCCACCTCGGCCGAAATCCCCTCAATGGTGACCAAGATGTTCGACTTCGCCTCTCCTGGTGGTCTTGCGCCGGGGAGAGCCTCCCTCAAGGTGCGGCGGGTCTCCTTGAGCGGGTGGAGTTTCACGCGCTTTTCCTCGAATCCAAGCGGCTTGGCCTCGACTTTCTCTAGCTTGGCCTCTGGCTTCTCTGGAGCGCTGGACGCCACCACGCGAGGTGGGACAGGCTTCGCTTCTGCGGCGACAAATTGGGCCGGAGGACTCGGCACCCCCTCGTAGGCGTAGCCAAGTGCCTGGGAGCTAATGATGTCCCGAACCCGGACCGTGACGGTCCCGCCTGTCTCGTCCGCGAAGGTATACGGGTTGTCGAGGTACGACGCATCAGTGAGGGCGGCTCGCCCGACACTCTGGTTCAGCCAGACGTTCCATAGTCGGTCGATGTTGGCGTGGTGCAACCAGAAGATGGGGTCCCTCGCGGCAGTGGGCACCGCACCCATGAGACCTCCCACCTCATTGTGGACATTACCGTGTGGACTCTTTTCTAATTGATGGCTGAATCCATACCGCCAAGTGTCGGAAAAGGAGACTCGTCCGAGAGCGATTTCGAGGTCATCGACGACGGTCGAGGAGAGAAGTGGTGAGCCGTCATTCTTCAGTCTTTTGGCTTCGTATAGGGGATTGGACTCGTCCGCCGGGTAGCGGAAGGCTGCGGGTAGGACCGGGTAGGTGGTCCAGTCCCAGAACGGCAGCATCAGGGTCGGGTCGTTGGCGGCCCAGCGAAGGATGCGCTCGAAAAAATAGACATACGCGCGGTGCCACGGAAAGAAATAGAGATTCCCGTGGTCGTCGCTATGTGTACACTGATTGAAAAGCGGGTTGGTATAGGTTTTATCGTCGGTTCCGTGGATTGCTGCCTGAAAGGCCCAGCTTCTGCGGTCCGTGGGCGGTAAAGCTTTCATCACAGCCACCCCACGTTTGAGCGACTCCAGTTGCGGTCCAGATAAGCTCAGGATGTTGGGTCGAACACGGAGGCCAACCTGTGGCGAGCAGCCAGGAATGACACAGTGATTGTGACGCCAACGGCACGCCGCGACGGGGTCCGCCGCAACGGTGAGAGCGGCAGTTGCCAGAAAGTGACGGCGAGTCATTTTACCGAGCATGGGTAGCCTCTGCATAAGTGATAAGGACCAACGAATGCGTTTCTACATCGGTCGCCGACAGTCAGAATGAGCTGGTTCGCCTTAAGCCCAATCGTCCTTAGAGTCTTCTAATATATAGCTATACCTCATCCATTATCTTCTCGCTATCATTTTGCACAAGGCGCGACGATGACACCGTACGCGGAACGGAGTTGATAATCCGAAGACTTGCGGGCTTTCCTGCGGGCTTTCACAGCGGGAATGAGCCAAAATCAGCCGAAACCAAGTCAGAGAACCTGCTGTTGACCTTGCCGTAAGTGACTCAAATAGCTATACTTAGAGAGTGTCATTTGACAAGGAGGCTCGGCGCGGCCATGATTCGGGACCAAGAGGTCGGAGGTTCAAGTCCTCTCGCCCCGATTCACAAGACCCACCGACAACTGCTGTCGGCGGGTCTTGTGTCATTATCAGCTTCCAACCTTGACTACTTTACCCCGCCGCGCATCTAATACCCGCCTCTCCACGCCTGTCCTTATCATCTTTCTGCGCCTTGACCTGCCAAGATGATCCGGCTAAGAGGCACGAACCTTTTGGCCAGCCCGCGGCGCCAGCAAAGGATTCCCTTGCTGGCGCCGCGGGCTGGCCAAAAGATTCGTGCGGCTAAAGGGCCGTTCGTGACCTTGCGCGCAGAAGCCGCAAGCGGCCGCTCGCCTGTGAACCGAGGACCATTCATGCGATCTATCCACACATTGTCGATATCGTTGACTGTCCTGGCGATGGCGCTGTGTCCGTTCGTGCGTGGCGCGGAACTGCGCAACTTCGAGGATGCGGCCTTGCACGCCGTGCAGTTTTGGGACAACCGCGAAGGCTGGGCGGTCGGTGATGAGGGCGTGATCTGGCACACCATCGACGGCGGCAAACACTGGGAACGCCAGCCGAGCGGTGTGCGTGCTTCCCTGCGTTCCTTGCACTTTCTCGATCCCTATACGGGTTGGATCGTCGGCCGGGAGGAGTTGCCCAACGGCACCGGCAGTACCGGCGTGGTGCTGTACACCAAGGACGGTGGACTGAACTGGCAGCGCGTCATGCTCAACATGATGCCCGGACTTAATCGCGTTCGCTTCGTGGACGCGGCATCCGGCTACAAGGTCGGCTATCTCGTCGGCGACGGCAATGACGCGCATCCGTCGGGCGTATTCCAGACGACCGACTGTGGCCGAACCTGGCAGACGCTGACCGGGGCGCGCTCGACTTCGTGGCTGGCGGCGGCGTTCGGCGACAACGGCGAAGGTGCGCTGGCGGGCGCGTGGAACCGACTGGCGACGGTGCGCAAGGATCGCGTCTATCAGGTCAGCATGGATGCCCTCGGCGGTCGTGCTTTGTGCGATCTGCAACTGCGGGGCGATGATGGCCTGGCGGTCGGCCAGGGCGGTTTGATCTTGCGCAGCGACAAGACACGCGGTTCGAGTTGGGACTACGTCAAGTTGAAGCTGCCGCGCGAGGTTCGTGATGCGTGGGATTTTCATGCCGTGCATGGCGTCGGCTCGCATTACTGGGTGGTCGGTCGGCCTGGTTCGATGGCGCTGCATAGCTCCGATCGCGGCCGAAAGTGGGATGTGGTGCCGACGGGGCAACCGTTGCCGTTGCATGGCATCTTTTTCACCGATGAGCAACACGGCTGGGCGGTCGGCGAGTTCGGCACCATCACGGCCACGACCGATGGAGGCAAAACCTGGAAAGCGCAGCATCGCGGCGGTCAGCGTGCGGCCGTGCTGTTTTTGCACGCGCGCGCCGGCGGCATCCCTCTCGATACGGTGGCCAAACTCGGCGGGGAGGATGGCTACTTGTGCGCCGCCCTGCGCGTGACGGCGTCGGACCTGACGACGGCCGCCCCGGCGCGTTCGGTCGAAGGAGCGCGGTTTGCCGCCGCCATGCGTGAATCCGGCGGCGCGGCCGGCGAAATGCTCTGGGCGTTTCCGCTGTCGTCGCACTTGCGCCGCGCTCCGCGCGCGGACCTGCTGCACGCCTGGGACACGGTCCACGAAGGTCATGCCGCCGATCAGATGCTGCGTCAATTGGTGCTGACCATCCGCATGTGGCGGCCTGCCGTCATCATCACCGATTCGGGCGAAGAAAAGGCCAACGGTTTCGCCTGTGACCCGGTGTTGGCCGAGGCGGTGCGCGCCGCCTTCGAGCGAGCCAGCGATCCGCGCACGTTCCCCGAACAGTTGACCGGCCTGGGACTGGAGCCGTGGCAGGTCGCCAAGGTCTACGCCGTCGGCCAAAAGAGTACGTCGCGGGTCGCGCTCGATCTCACGGCGATTGCCCCACGCCTGCAATCCACGCTGCGCGAGTTCGCCAGCGGTCCCGCGGCGCTTCTGGCCGGCGAATCCGTTTTGCTGCCGGACCAGCGTGATTTCGCTCTACTCGCGGCGCATGGCAAGGGTGCCGCCGGCCATCGCGATCTGATGCAGGGCGTCGATCTCGCTCCGGGTGGACTGGCGCGCCGAATGCTCGGCGAAGCAGTGGAACTGCCGGCCGAGTTGCTCAAGGCCATTCACCAGCGCACGAACTTGAAGGCGCTATCCGAGACGCCGGCCAGCGCCTTAACCGATCCGAATCGTCTGCTGGGACAAATGGGGCCCATGCTGGCGGAGATGCCTGACGATCAAGCGGCACCGGCCGCGTATGCCATCGCCAATCAGTACGCCCGCATGGGACAATGGAGCATGGCACGCGAGGCGTTTCTGTTGCTGATTGATCGCTATCCGGCCCATCCGCTGGCGATGGAGGGCTATCGCTGGTTGATCCGCCACAACAGCAGCACCGAAGCGCGGCATCGCCATGAGTTGGGCCAGTTCGTCATCGTCGAAAGTGTGCAGCACGGCATGCCGGTCAAGGAAGGCTCGACGCTCGGCAAGCCAGGCGAGGCCGACGCCTCCATACCGGGCATTAAGCTCGCGGGCTGGAACAAGGATATGCGCGAAGCGCCGGAAATCCCTCGGCTGAAAAGCAAGGAGAATAGCCAGACTTATTTGTTCGCCAAGAAGGATCAGATTCGCCAGTGGTATCAAAGCAGTCTCGATTTGGAGCCGAAACTGGCTGGGTTCGGGCCGCTGTTGGCCAGCGATCCGGCCTTGCAATTCTGCTTGCAAGCATCGCGGCGCAACCTCGGCGATTTTCAGACGCCGCACAAGTGGTACACGCAGTTCGCGGCGCGCCAGCCGGATGGCCCCTGGCGCGCCGCCGCTCTCGCCGAACTGTGGTTGACCAACCGCACGGGCGCACCGCCCAAGCCGGTACTGCCCTGCCGCTACACCGAGACACGCCCCTTGCTCGACGGCAAACTCAATGAAAGCTGCTGGCAAGTCGCTCCCATCAAGCTGCAAAACGCGACCAGCGAGGCACGCAAGGACGCTGCGACGGAGGGACGCGGATCGGCCGGCAAGGACGCCTTTCTGAATGAGTTTCCGACCGAAGTGCGCATGGCTTACGACAAAGAATTCCTCTATCTCTCTCTCAAATGTACACATCCGACCGGTCGATTTGTCTCGCCGGTGAAGCCGCGCAGCCGCGATGCCGACTTGCGCGGCCACGATCGCGTCAGCGTGCTGCTCGATCTCGATCGCGACTATTCCACCTGTTTTCATTTGCAGATCGATCAACGCGGTTGCGTGTGTGAGGACTGCTGGGGCGATAAGAAATGGGATCCGCGTTGGTTTGTGTCCATGCACAGTGACGCAACCTGCTGGGTGATCGAGGCGGCGATCCCGCTCTTGGCGCTGACGGGCGATTCGGTGACGACCGGCAAGGCGTGGGCGTGCAACGTGGTCCGCGTGGTGCCTGGTCGCGGTGTGCAGGCGTGGTCGCTGCCGGCCGAGGTGCCGGAGGAAACGCTGCGGCCGGAAGGCATGGGCTTGTTGATGTTCGCGCACGATCAACCCGCGGACGAGCCTGCGTCGCCAACCCGTTAGCCGCTGCGCCAAGGTTCGTTCGCGCATCATCCTCGCCGCGACGAGCGGCAGGCCGCCGTTTGCTTGTTCTGCTTCGCATGCACGTATCTTAGGGCGCGTCCAAGAATAACTTCGGGTTAGCCGCAAGCGGCTAACCCGAAGTTATTCTTGGACGCGCCCTAAGCGCAATTTCTAGGATGCATTGAGATAGCGTAGAGTGTCATTGCGCCAGGCGAAGCCTGGGGAACTCCATATAGACGGCGTATTGCGCGTCGCCGCTGCTCTTGCTACAATCGCATCCGTCCGCTTCAATAACCGCGAGAAATCACCGCGCGGGATCAGGGAGAAAGCATGGCCAGGCAATTCGTGCAGCAGATGGCGGATGGCGACACCATCGAGGAAGTCTATCTGGTCGTGGACAAGCAAGTGCGGGCCAATCGCAACGGCAACATGTACTTGCAGATCGAACTACGCGATCGCAGCGGCTCGATCAGTGCCCGCTTGTGGAACGCCGCCGAGCCGTTGGTACGTTCGTTCGAGAGCGGCGATTTCCTCCTCGTGCAGGGCAAGGTACAGCTCTTTCAGGGTGCCTTGCAGATGATCCTCAACCGGCTCGACCGCATGGAGACGGAGAAGGTCGAACTGGCGGATTTTCTGCCGCACACCGAAAAGGACATCAGCAAGCTCTACGAACGTCTGGGGATACTCCTGCGCAAGATGGACAATCCGCACTTGCGGGCTTTGGCAGAGTGCTTCCTCATGGATCAGGAATTCATGGAGGGTTTCTGCAAGGCTCCGGCCGGGATTCGTAACCACCACGCCTACCTCGGTGGACTGCTCGAACATGTCGTGACCCTCATGGAATCCGCCGATCGCATTGCCCCGCTTTATCCTGAACTCAATCGCGATCTGCTGCTCATGGGCATTTTCCTGCACGACATCGGCAAAGTGCGTGAATTGAATTACGATCGCGCGTTCAGTTACAGCGATGAGGGGCAGTTGATTGGTCATCTCGTCATCGGCGTTCAGATGCTCGACGAACAGGTGCGGCGTGTGCCGGACCTGACCGGCGAGCCGTTCCCCACGGAATTGCTGCTGCGCTTGAAGCATCTGATTGTCAGCCATCATGGTTCGCTGGAGTTCGGCAGTCCGACATTGCCCATGACGCCGGAGGCGATCGCGCTGCATTATCTGGATAATTTGGATGCGAAAATTCACAGTTTCACGCGCGACATCCGCGAGGATCGCAGCCCGTCGTCGTGGACGCCCTACAGTCAGGCGACGCAGCGCCGACTGTTCAAGGGCAGTCGCGGTAGGGAAGGATCGGCGCTGCCGTCGGAGGCGGAGGAGTGATGACATGCCCAATTTTGAAGAGCAGATCCTGGCAGCGATCGCACGGCGAAGCTATCAGCCCCTCAAGCCTAAAGCCCTCGCGCGCAAACTCGGCGTGTCCGCCACGCAGTACGGCGATTTCCGCCGCGCCCTGCGCAGCCTGCATCACGATGGCCGAATCGAGATGGGCAAGAATCACACCGTCAAGCCGAAAGCGCCGCACGGCACCATTACCGGCACCTATCGCCGCACCAGTACCGGCGTCGGCTACGTCCGGCCGCATTTGATCGAAGGCCAATCCGGGGCCGAGATTCGCATCAGCGAAGATCATTCCCTTGATGCCGCCACGGGCGATAGCGTACTCGTGCGTCTGATACGCAAGCCGAACCGCCCCGACATCCTCGCTTCCGGGCAAATCGTCCGCGTCCTCGAACGTGCCACGCGCCAGTTCGTCGGCACCTACTTTGAACGCGAAGGGCAGGGATTGGTGCGCGTCGATGGCACCGTGTTTAGCCATAGCATTTATGTGGGTGATCCGGGCGCGAAGGGAGCGAAGCCGGACGATAAGGTTGTCTTCGAGATGCTGCGTTTCCCGACGCCGGAGGATCGCGGTGAGGGCGTTCTCACGGAGATTCTCGGCCCGCGCGGTCAGCCGGGCGTGGATACCTTGTCGATCATCCGCGCCTTCGGGCTGCCCGATGTGTTCGCCGAGGATGCGCTGCAAGAAGCCCGCGACGCGGCCGCCGCCTTCGATGAGACGGATCTCGACGGCCGCGAGGATTTTACCAAGGACGTGATCGTCACCATCGATCCCGCCGACGCGCGCGATTTCGATGATGCGGTATCGCTGGTGCGCGATGCGGACAGCGGCCATTGGCAACTGACCGTTCACATCGCGGATGTGGGCCACTTCGCCCCGCCGGGCGGCCCGCTCGACCGCGAGGCGCGTCGTCGCGCCACCAGCATTTATCTGCCGCAGCGTGTCATCCCGATGTTCCCAGAGATCATCTCCAACAGCCTCGCCAGTCTGCAACAAGGCAAGTTGCGCTACGTTAAAAGCGTCGTCATCGATTTCACGGCGGCAGGGCAGAAGACCGGCGTGCGCTTCGCCAACGGCGCCATCCGCGTCCAGCGACGATTCACCTACGAGCAGGTTCTCGCTTTGCTCGAACCGGCGAGCGGGGTCGCGTCAGCGCCCCGAGAAGAGTCTCTCGGGGCGCTGACGCGACCCCGCTCGCCAGGCGTAGCCGAACCGGATATTTACGATCTCCTTTTGCGCATGCGCGAGTTGGCCATGCTCTTGCGCAAACGCCGTCTTCGCCGCGGGGCGCTGGAACTGAATATGCCGGAAGCGGAACTGGAATACGACGAACAAGGGAAAGTGACCGGCGCTCATTTTCGCAAGCACGACATTAGCCATCAGATCATCGAAGAGTTCATGCTCGCCGCCAACGAGGCGGTTGCCGAGCGCCTGGCCGATCTCGACATCGCCTTCCTGCGCCGCGTTCATCCTGATCCCGATCCGAAGAAACTGTCCGCTTTCGCCGACTTCGCACGCAGTCTCGGCTACAAAATGCCGACCGACTTCGACCGCTTTGCCTTGCAGCGCATCCTCGAAAAGTCCGCGACCCGTCCCGAAGTGTACGCCGTCCATTATGCTCTTTTGCGATCGCTCAAGCAGGCGGTTTACAGTCCGGAAGAGGATGGCCATTACGCCCTCGCCAGCGCGAATTACTGTCATTTCACTTCACCGATTCGCCGCTATCCCGATTTGACCGTGCATCGACTGCTCGGCCAATGGCTGCGCACCGGCAAGGTCGGCAGCGCCGAAACGGAACTGATCGCGCTGGGCCAGCATTGCAGCAAGATGGAACGCCGCGCGGAGATGGCCGAGCGCGAGCTAGTTAAACTGAAATTGCTGACCTACCTGAGCGAGCGCATCGGGATGGAATTGGAAGCGATCATCACGGGTGTGGCGGACTACGGCTTCTTCGGCCAGGCCGAGCAATGGCCGGTCGAAGGGATGGTTCATATCAGCACGCTGACCGACGATTACTATTATTTCGAGGAAGCAGGGCACAGTCTGATTGGGCGTCGCACCGGCCGCCGTTATCGGTTGGGCGATAAGGTGCGCGTCAGTGTGGTGCGCGTCGATTTGCAGCGGCGGCAGATGGATTTTCGCGTCGTCCCACCATCAAAGAAGACGAAATAGGGAATCGCTGGCAGTCTTCCTTCCGTGGGATAGAATGGGCCGTTGAGATTGCCTCACCAGCCTGTTCGCTTTCACGAAAGGATCTCCTCTGATGCTTCACAAGTTTGCGATGGTGGCCGTGGCGTTGATCGCTTCGGCGCTGCCGTGCCTGGCTGCCGATGCCGCCAAGACCAAGCGCGATGATTCCGCTTCCGAAAAACTCGGCATGAAGCTTTCGCTTCAGTGCTGGACGTTCAACCGGCTGAGCTTCTTCGAGACCGTGGACAAGGCCGCGGAGCTGGGCATCAAATATCTGGAGATTTTCCCAGGCCAGACACTCAAACCCGGCTCAAAGGAGAAAGTCAGTCGCAACATGAGCGACGAAACCATTGCCGCGATCAACAAGAAATTGGCCGATGCCGGCGGTTTGAAACTGGTCGCTTACGGTGTGGACGGCGTGCCCACCGACGAGGCGGGCGCACGCAAGACGTTTGAATGGGCCAAGAAAATGGGCATTGAAGTACTTGTCACCGAGACGACGCCCAATGCCATGCACGATAAACTCTGCAACGAATTTCATATCAAGATGGCGCTACACAATCATCCCAAGAGTTGGCCGCCCGACGCCGTGTTGAAAGCCTGCAAAGGCCGCAGTAAGCTGATTGGCTCCTGCTCCGACACCGGTCACTGGATGCGCGCCGATTTGGTTCCCGTTGAGATGCTCAAGAAACTGCAAGGCCGTGTGCTGCACCTGCACTTCAAGGATCTCAACGAGTTCGGCAACGGCCATGATGTGGCCTGGGGAACCGGCCGGGGCAACCCCAAAGGCATGATGGAAGAACTGAAACGGCAGGACTGCAAGGGCTATCTCTCCATCGAATTTGAGTACGGCGACCTGCGCCACCTAGCGACCAACCTGCCCAAGTGCGTTGAGTTTTTCGACAAGACCGCCGCTGAGTTGGCCAAGTAATTATTTGACGACAAGCCTGGAGCGCCAGCGACGGGTTCTTGCTCCCGTCGCTGGCGCTCCAGGCTTGTCGTTACGAGCTGTGTCGTATCAGCAGAATCAGGTTGACGAGGAAGCTCAGCCCCAGCAGGCCGCCAAGAATACCGATCCACATCCACGCATTCGGCGGCCCGGATGAGGCCGGGGCTTCCTCGTCCTCCTCGGTGTCGCCTTCGCTCAGCGCCGACAACGTCGCCGATTCCATCTTCTGCCGAGCCAACTTTGGCGCCTCACCCGAAAGAAGACATTCGAGATCGATAATGAGATCGTCGGCATTGCGATAGCGCCGGCGGCGATCCTTGGCCATGAGGAATTCGACCACCTCACCCAGTCCCGACGACAGCGATTGATTGAGATGATCCGGCGGCGTCAGTTCCTCCTCGACATGGGCCAGCAGAACGCGGTCGATTTCGGGATAGTGAAACGGCGGATGGCCGGTGACCATATGATAGAATGTCGCGCCCAGCGAATAGAGATCGGCGCGACCCTCGATGTCTTCGCGGCCACGAATCTGCTCGGGAGCGATGTAATAGGGTGTGCCCATCGTCACGCCCTTCTCACGCCGCGCCAGGACCGCGTCGTCGGTCTCGCGGGCCATGCCGAGGTCGGCCAGTTTGGCGATTCCCTCCGTCGTCAGCACGATGTTGGCCGGCTTCACATCGCGGTGAATCAAACCGCGCCGGTGCGCGTGCTGGAGCGCCTGGGCAATCTGCAAGATAATCTCGATCGCCTCCCGCTCGTCGTAAATCTTGCCGCTCTCCAGGATTTGCCGGATCGTTTGGCCTTCGACCAGTTCCATGACGAAGTAGTGCAAGGGGCCGGCCGAGCCGACATCAATGGCCTGGATGATGTTGTTGTGGCTGAGTCGCGCGGCCAGATGCGCCTCGCGTGTCAGACGCTGCAAAAATTCCGGGTTGGTGACCAGCCGCGGATGCAGCACCTTGACGGCCACCAGCCGATTCATGCTCATCTGCCGGGCCTTGTAGACCGTGCCCATCGCGCCTTGGCCGAGCTTTTCCAACAGTTGATAGCCGGGGATTTGCTGGCCGAGCAACGCTTCCAGTTCCTTGGCGGCTCGCTTGGCCTGGTTGTCGGTCAGCAGACCGGCGCTGACCAGACGCGACAAGAACGCTTCTGGTCCCGCCTCGTCCCCCGTGCCGGGCCGGCAATTCTGTATCTCGTCGCGCGTCAGCAGGCCACGACTAATCAGCGCGTGCGCCAGTCGTTCCTCATCCACACGAGCGGTCCCTTCTGAACGCGGCGGATCGGCCATGACAGGGTTCCTCTTCACCAATCGTTCACCACTATTTCGCGCCGGTTTTGCCCATACGCGACAGCCTGTTCTTGCATACGGTTCCGTTAGCCTGATAGTATAGAGAAAACTCGAACCCGATTCCTCGCTTGCGCCTCGATACTTGTAAGTCGTGTCACAAGCCGGCGCGGAGTCGGTCTGGCGCGACACCGCGACAAGGGGAGCCCTCATGCACTCCAGTTCTAGTTCCGCTTTGGATGCCAGTGTTTTGGTTCTGAACAAATTGTTCATGGCCATTCACATTATTTCCGTGCGGCGGGCGTTTTGCCTGCTGTGCAAGGATTTGGCGGAGGTGGTCAGCCAAGAAGACGGCCAATTCACCACCTACGATTTCTCGACGTGGCGCGAGGTCAGCGAATACCGCGCGCGCAACTTCCGCCAAGAGGAAGATGACTGGATCCGCACCGTCAGCAGCGAGATTCAGGTGCCGCGCGTCATCCGCTTGATGGACTACGATCGCTTGCCCAAGCAGACGGTGAAGTTCAACCGGCGGAATATCTTCGCCCGCGATAACAATCAGTGCCAGTATTGCGGCAAGAAGTTCCCGACCTCGGAACTGAGCCTGGATCATGTGCGGCCGCGCAGTCAGGGCGGCATCAGCACCTGGGAGAATATCGTCTGCGCCTGCGTCAACTGCAACGTCAAGAAGGGTGGCCGGACGCCGAAAGAGGCGCACATGCACCTCATCCGCAAACCGGAGAAGCCCAAGCGCAGCCCGCTGCTCAACCTCAAGCTGACGCACACCAAGTACCAGTCGTGGAAGACATTCCTCGACAATGCCTACTGGTCGGTGGAGTTGAAGTAGACGACCGCGGATTGAAGCAGACGAAAACGACTCCCTCGTCAGACGGCCGCCGGCCGTCCGCCGAGGGAGTTTGCGCTTGGAAGCAGTCGGCCGAATTCGCGTAGAATGACCGGCGTTCGATCTCCAACTCGAAATAAGGAGAGAAAACCCATGCCAATTCACGACTGGACGCGCGTCGAAGCGGGCATCTTTCACGACTTCCATCATGGCTGGATTGAAGAGATCAAACGTTCTCTCAACGCCGGCCTGTTGCCGGATGACTATTATGCCCTGGCCGAGCAGCGCGCGGCCGGCTTTGAACCCGACGTGCTGACTCTGCAAGGAAGCGGTGACGACGAGGACGACAACGATGTCGAACCAGGGCCGGCTATCACCGGAGGCAGATTGCTGCTGGCGTCCCCGAAGATGCAAGCCACCGATGCAACAGATCTGGCATTCTATCGCCGTAAGCAAAAGATGATCGCTGTCCGGCATGTCAGCGGCGATCGCCTCGTGGCGATGGTCGAGATCGTCTCTCCCGGCAACAAAAGTTCGCGCAACGCCCTACGTGCTTTCGTGCGCAAGAGCGCCGAGTTGCTCGACAGACAGATTCACTTACTGATCTTGGATTTGCATCCGCTCGGACGCCGCGATCCCGAAGGCATTCACGGAGCCATTTGGGAGTATATGACCGATCGATCTTATCGCGTGCCTACCGATAAGCCGCTGACCCTGGCCGCTTACGAGTGTGATTCGGAGATTCGCGCCTACGTCGTCCACGCGGCGGTTGGCGAGACGCTGACGGACATGCCCTTGTTCCTGATGCCGGGCGGTCATGTGCCCGTGCCTCTGGAGGCGACCTATCAATCGGCCTTCGCGGCGGTGCCGCGGCGCTGGCGACGTGTCCTGGAGACGCCCTCCTCCACGAGTTAACCGCATCACGCGAGCAAATCGAGCGTTCAGGGAATTCAAATTATGCAATTATGCCCCAAATTATAATAGTAGGATGTTCAGAAATTCCTTGCAATCGTCTAATTCGCGCGATACTTTCACGGAAGATAGTTGTTAAATCCTCGCCGCAATGTACGCGGCTTTCCCGCCTACCCGCCTGCCTCACCTTCCTGGTGTTCTCCTTCCACTTGCGGAGGAGGTCGATTTTCTGGAGGATCGCGGAATGCATGCTTTCTGCATCACCCGATTCGGTTCAAGCCTCGTCCTCGCCGCGTTGCTGGCCGCGCCTGTCTGCGCCGGCGTGAAACTGCCCGGCGGCGAAACCGTCGAAAAGGTCGATTTCGAGCGCCACGTCATGGGCGTGTTCGGCCGCATGGGTTGCAATTCCGGCTCCTGCCACGGTTCGTTCCAGGGCAAAGGCGGTTTCCGTCTTTCCTTGTTCGGCTACGATCCGGCCATGGACTATCTCGCCCTCAGCCGCGACATCGAGGGACGCCGGCTCAACCTCGCCGATCCCGATAACAGTTTGCTCTTGCTCAAGGCGTCCGGCCGGGTGCCGCATGAGGGGCAGACCCGTTTCAGTCGCGAGACATGGGCGTATCAATTGCTGAGTACCTGGATCAAGCAAGGCGCACGCTGGGACAAGGGTAGCGGCACCGTCAAGCAGATTATCATCTCGCCGCCGGAGTATGCCTTCCGCAAGCCTGGAGAGCGTGGACAGCTGCAAGTGAAGGCCACGTTTACCGACGGGACGACGGAACCGATCACGTCGCTGTGTGATTTCCGCACCAACGACGAAGCCATTGTCGAGGTGACGCCGCAGGGCCAGGTCAAGGCCGTGCGTCCCGGCGATACCGCCGTTATTGTCTCCTATCGCGGTAATGTGCTGCCGGTGCGCGTCCTGGTGCCGTTCGAGTCGAAGTCCGGCGCGGTCTATCCCAAAGTGGCCGAGGTCAATTTCATTGATCGTGAGGTATTTGCCAAGCTGCGGCGGCTCAATATCGTGCCGTCCGGCTTGTCCAGCGACACGGAATTTCTGCGCCGCGTGACCATCGACACTATCGGTACGCTACCGACGCCGCAGGAAGTGCGCGATTTCCTGGCCGATAAACATCCCGACAAACGCACGCGCAAGATCGACGAGTTGCTCGCGCACCCGATGCACGCCGCGCTGTGGGCGACGAAGTTCTGCGACATCACCGGCAACAACACCGATGCCCTGGAGAATCCGCAACAGCGCAAAGCTCATCTCAGCCAAATGTGGCACGATTGGTTCCGCAAACGCTTGGCCGACAACATGCCCTACGACGAGATCGTGCGCGGGGTTTTGTGCGCCAGTAGTCGCGAGGGCCATAGTCCTGAAGAGTACGTCAAGCAAACCAAAGAAACCGAGAAGATCGGCCCAGAGTTTAACACCGCCTACGCCAATCGCGCGAGCCTCGATCTGTTCTGGCGGCGACAGCAGCGCGTGCCCATCGAGCAATGGGGCGAGAAGACGGCGGCGGCGTTCCTCGGCGTCCGCCTCGAATGCGCTCAGTGTCACAAACATCCCTTCGATCGCTGGACGCAGGCCGACTATCGATCCTATGCCAACGTATTCGCGCAGGTCGCCTTCGACATTTCACCGGAGTCGCAGAAGTTGTTCCGCACCGAGAACGCCGCGCGGAAGACGAAAAAGGGCGACAAGAAGACTCCGCAATTGGCTCCGCTGCGTGAGGTCTACGTCCGCACCAACGGCAAGGCCAGCAATCCGCTGACCGACCCCGAGACGAAAAAGCCGCTGCCGGCCAAGGCGCTGGGCGGGCCGGTCATCGCCTATGAAAACGGCAAAGATCCGCGTGCCACCCTGTTCGATTGGATGCACGCACCGGAAAATCCGTTCTTCGCACGCAGCCTGGTCAACCGCGTTTGGGGCCATTATTTCGGCACCGGCATCGTGCATCCGGTGGACGATTTCTCGCTGGCCAATCCGCCGTCCAACGCCAAACTGCTCGACGCCTTGGCGAAAGATTTCCTCACCGGCAAATACAACCTCCGCGCGCTGGAGCGAAAGATTCTTCTGTCGCGCACCTATCAGCTGGCGTCCGCGCCCAACGAGACGAATCGCCTCGATCGCACGAATTATTCGCACAGCTACGTTCGACCGATGATGGCCGAGGTCATGGTCGATGTACTCAACGCCGCGCTGGGCGCGACGGAGAATTTCGGTGCGGAACTGCCGGCCGGCAGTCGCGCCATCGAAGTCGGTGCCAGCCGTTTGCAGAACGGCTCGCTCAACTACGCCTTCCGTATCTTCGGGCGTCCGCCGCGAACGACGGCGTGTGATTGCGAGCGGGCCATGGAGCCGGGTTTGCCGCAGAAGTTGTACCTCATGGCCGATCCGTCCATTCAGCAGAAAATGCAGGCACCGCAGGGGCGCATCCGCAAACTGCTCGCCGCCCAGAAAGACGACAACCGCGTACTCGACGAGTTATTCCTGGCCACGCAATCGCGGCTGCCCACGCCGCGCGAGCGCGAACGGTTCGCCGATTACCGCACCCACAAGGGCGACCGTCAAGCGGCCTTCCTCGATACGATGTGGGCGCTGATTAACACGAACGAATTCGTTTTCAACCACTAAAGATCCTGCCAGCCCGCAGCGCCAGCAAGGGAACCCTTGCTGGCGCTGCGGGCTGGCAAGACACGAACCGGGGGGTAAACGCATGACACGTCCATTGGTTAGCGACTGCGAGGGATTTCATCGCCGCGATTTCCTCAAGATCGGCGCGGGCGGCCTGCTTGGGCTGACGCTGCCGCAATTGCTGCGTTTGGAGGCGCAGGCAGCACCTGCGCCCCAGAAACAGAAACGACGCGCCAACGCGGTCATCATGTTGTGGCTGGGTGGCGGGCCGTCGCACCAGGACATCTGGGACATCAAAACCAATGCGCCAGAGGGCATTCGCAGTCTCTTCAAGCCGATCCCGACCAAGGCGAACGGCGTGCAAATCAGCGAACACATGCCCAAGACCGCGCAGACGGCCGACAAGATGGCCATTGTGCGTTCGCTGTATCACACCATTCCCTCGCATGGGCCGGCCAGTGTGTTCATGACGACTGGCAACAAGCCGACGCCGGCTCTGGAATATCCCTCGCTCGGTTCGCTGGCGACCAAACTGCTGCCCGCCGAGAAGGGCGTACCGCCCTATGTCAGCTTCAATGACACGCGCCGCAGCGGTTCGGCCGGCTACCTCGGCACCGCTTACAATCCGTTCATCGTTGAGGGCAACGCCGGCGGCAAGGGCGGCAAAGGCGGCAAGGCCGGCTCGATGCGTGTGCGTGGCATCCAGTTGCCGACCGGCTTCACGCTCGAAGAACTCGAAAACCGCGACAAACTGTTCAAGGGTTTCGACGAAACCTTCCGCGCCACCGATAAATCCGCCGATCTCGTCGAGGGACTCGACACCTTCCACAAGCAGGCGCTCGAGATTCTCCGCTCGGATCGCACGAAAAAGGCATTCGATCTGGCCCAAGAGAAAGATGCGGTGCGCGAGCGTTATGGCAGCACTTCGTTCGGCCAGGGCGCTTTGGCCGCGCGTCGCCTCGTCGAGGCCGGCGTTCGCTTCGTGACGATCAGCCTGGGCGGTTGGGACACGCACGGCAAAAACTTCGATGCCCTCTCGAAACGTCTTTTGCCGACGCTCGATCAGACGTTGTCGGCCCTCGTCAGCGATTTGAGCGAGCGCGGCCTGCTCGATCAAACGATCGTCTATTGTGCCGGCGAGTTCGGCCGAACGCCGAAGATCAACAAGAACGCCGGTCGCGATCACTGGGCGCGGTCGATGGCCGTGGCCCTGGCCGGCGGCGGCATCCGGCACGGTTACGCGCACGGCACCACCGATGTGCAAGGCATGGCTCCGGCGACCGATCCGTGCATGCCCGACGATATCGCCGCCACCATCTTCCACTGCCTGGGCATCGATCCGCACCGCGAACTGACAAGTTCCACGGGCCGACCGATTCAGCTATTCCGCGAAGGGCGCGTCATCAACAAGCTGTTGGCGTGAACCCGTAATGAAACACGGCCCCTGTTTCGCGATGCTTTCGCGAAACAGGGGCATCGTTTTTCAGAAGCTGTAACGGCATGGAGTAGGTGCCGCGAGCCGAGCCGGACTGTTCGTGCCGCTCGGCTCGCGGCACCTACTGACGGTAGGTCCGGCGAGCCGAGCCGGACTGTTCATGCCGCTCGGCTCGCGGCACCTACCGGTTATTGAGCCTTCCGCGCAATCCCTGAGGGGGAGCTTATCGTCTATCTCATATCCACAACGCGCTCGCGGTGCGCGCCCAAGTGAGGAATTGATGGCCGGCCCACCGCCAAGGTGGTAGGATGCGTTCTCCATCTTTTGCGGGAACATCTGACTCCTGGACCCCTTTGCTAAGGAGATCAACGTAATGCGAAGTCGTTTCCTATTGCTGGCTCTGCTGATGGGCCTGGGCCTGACGCTGTCGGGTTCGCTGCCAAGTCCAGCCGGCGAAGCCGTCAACGCCGAGAAGATCGACAAACTCATCGAGCAGATGGGCAGCGGCACTTTCGCGGAGCGCGAGAAAGCCACCAAGCAGTTGGATGCCATCGGCGTGCCGGCTCTCGCCGCACTGCGCAAGGCGGTCAAGAGCGATGACGCCGAGGTCCGCAAACGGGCCGAAGAGTTGGTCAAGAAGATCGAGAAGCAGGCCGAGAGCGCCGCCATCCTCGCTCCCAAGCGCGTTCACCTCGTTTACAAGGATACGCCGATCAATGAGGCCGTGGCCGACTTCCAGAAGAAGAGCGGTTACACCATTCATCTGCACGACCCGGAAGGCAAGCTCAAGGAGCGCAAGATCACCCTCGACACGGGCGAGACGACGTTTTGGCACGCCTACGAATTGTTCTGCGACAAGGCAGGGCTGACCGAGGCGACGATGCAGGATGTGAGGCAGGTTCCGGTCGGTGTTCCAGGAATCGCACCGTTGCCGATTCGTAAGCCGCCCATCCGCAGATTACCTCCGCAACCCGCGCCGAAGACGCTGCCGGCTCCCGCCGCTCCGCCGGCTAAAGGTCCGGCCCTCGCTGCCGCGGTGGCCGAGACGCCGGCCGTTCCTCCGCCCGCCGTGAAGCCGTTGCCGCCTCAACCGGCTCCTCCCATCGGCAGGGCCGTGCCAGCCATCGTCATGCCCGGCCGTGTCATGCCGTTTGGCCGTGCCACTCCGGGATCGATTCTGCTCAAGGATGGCAAGGCCCAGAAGTTACCGACCGATGATCGCAGCGCTGTTCGCATCCGCGCTTTGCCCAAGGCTGACATGTTCGGTGCGGCCCCGGAAGGCGAGGTTATTCTCGGCCTGGAAGTAAGCCCCGAACCGAAGCTGCAATGGCAAGGCATGCAGTCGATCCGCATCAAGAAGGCGGTGGACGATCAGGATCAGAAACTATCCCAGGTCATCCCACAAGTTCCCGGCGCGCCCGCTGGCGCCGGCTTTCCGGGCGGCTTCGCGCCGCCTGGCGCGGTGCGGCCGGCGATCGCCGTTTGGGGCGGCGGCACGAGTCAGCAAATTCCGGTTCAGCTCAAGAAGGGCGAGAAGGCCGCCAAATCCCTGAAAGAGCTTCAAGGCGTCATCACGGCGAATGTGCTGTCCGAGGCCAAGCCGATGATTACCGCCGACAATCTGGCCAAGGCTGCCGGCAAGACTTTCAAGGGCGACGAGGGCGGCGCGCTCAAAATCGTCTCAGTGAAGACCGACGAGGCGAAAAAAACGACCATCCAGTTTGAACTGGAGCAACCGCCCAACGTGGTGCCGGCCGCGGCGCAAAACGCGGGGATGCCGGGAGGCGGCGCTATCATGCCGCCCCTTCCGGTACGCATCAAAATTCGGCCTGCGGGAGCGCCCGGGGCACCAGCACCTCAACCTGCCCCGCCCGCTCCGGCGGCGCAAGCGCCGCAGGCCAAGCTCCAGGTCGTACGGCAGCAGGTTCAGATCCAGGTGCAGATTGGCGGTGGCGGACAAGGCATCGTCATCGGGCAGCCGGCCATCGCCATCGCCGGCGGCGGCTTCGCCGGTCCCTTCAACGGTGTGAGCGTTCAGGATGCCAAGGGCAACACGCTGCCCATTCAGATGGGGCCGCAGGTGGGCCGCATCGTGGCCATGCCCAACGGCGGCAACATGTTCGTCGCCACCACCACGTTTATTTGTCAGCCGGGCAAGGACCAAGGCCAGCCCGCCAAGCTCGTTTACTCCGGCCGCAAGCGCGTGACCATCGACATTCCCTTCACCCTGAAGGACGTGCCGCTGCCGAAATAATCAGAGGCACCCATAAGACGATTCGTTTTCATCGGAGCCTGCCGCGTCAGTAAGGGAGCCAATTCCCTCACTGATGCCGCAGGCTCCGGCCGTTGAATCGACGGATAGACATATGTGCGAAATTCAGAAAAATCGGTTTTGTGTTTGACACGAGAAGAAGGTGGGGTACGTTAGGTGGAGTTTTTTACTTTCGGCTGACTGGATCGCGTTGGCGGATTCAGCGCTCGAAGACGCGAGTCGCTGCCTCACTTCGGGGCGAGCAGGAAGCGAGAGAGACATCATGGCATTCACGCGGATTCGTCTATAGCTGCGGAGTTTCCTCAGTTCCCAAACCACCCGCGAGGGGCGCGAACAGGTCAGGCGCATCCGGCCGATGCTGGAAGAACTGGAGTCGAGACTGGTTCCGTCGGCGGGAGCATCTAAAGCCCTCGCATTCGTCGATGCGCCGCTGACCTCCTCTCCGTCCTTGACGACGCACACGCGAAGTGCGGACGCCAAGGACGCTCTCAGCGGTTCGGGCCACGGCAGCGGCGCGATGACGACGGCTCAGGAAGAGGGCTACGCTGCTCATTTGTTGTACCACTCCCAAGAAAACACCTCAAACGCCCCCAATCAATCGTTCACTCTGGCGGCGCAACCGGCCGACTTGGGCAGTGGTTCGGGCAGCGGTTCCGGTAGTGGCAGCAGTTCAGGCAGCATCAGCGGTGAGGTGTGGCTGGACAGCAACGGCGACGGCATCCTCAATGGCAGCGAAAGCGGCTCGTCAGGGATCGGCGTCACCCTCGAAACCTCGACGGGTTCCGTGGTGGGTTCGACGACAACCGACGCGAATGGCAACTATACGTTCGTCGTCAATGTGGGCAGTGGCAGCGGCTCCGGGAGTGGTTCGGGCAGCGGCAGCGGTTCGGGCAATCAGTACCAGATTCAAGTGGCCATCCCCTCCGGCGATACCGCGACGATGGAGGATGTCGATTCGCCGGGGACCGTCAGTGACATCGATGCCGAGGGCCTCTCCAACGTCTTCGCGTTGGCTCCGGGCGGAAATGTCAAAGTGAACGGTGGACTCGTCCCGGCGGGAACATATATCGTGACCAAGCCCACGGACGCGGGCGATCCGACGGTCGTGGGCAGCATGTCGTGGGCGATCCAGCAGTCCAACAACTGGGCGACTGATCCGAAGAACGTCAATAAAACGGTCGCGACGATTCTCTTTGGCCTCAAGAATACGTCAACGATTCAGGTGACAGGCGAATTGCCTGCGATAACTGCGCCTGTGACGATCAACGGATATTCTCAAGGTGGGCAAAATGCGACGCCAGGACATCCTTATGTTGAATTGCAAGGTCCAGGGGTGAATGGGGCGAATTTCGATGGATTGACCGTAAACTCCAGAGGAGTTGTAGTCGAGGGGTTGGCCATCGATAATTTCCTCGAGAACGGGATCACACTGAATGACCCGAATGCCCCGCTGGAAGCAGGAGATACGGTTCAGGGGTGTAACATTGGCACGGACCTGACCGGGACGAGTTCTACCATTGGCAACACCCAAGCCGGTATCGTAATCACGGGCTCGAACAATACGATTGGCGGCTCGGCAATGGGGACAGGGAATGTGATTTCAGGGAATGGAGGTGATGGGATCAGCATTCAGAACGGGGATGCTGCCACGAATTTAGTCGAACGCAATTTGATCGGACTGAATGCGGAAGGAACGAGCAAACTCCCAAACGGGCAGAATGGCGTGGAGATCTCCGCAGGCGCGGATGGTAACACCATTGGAGGGTCCAATAGCCAAACGAATCTCGGCAATGTCATTTCGGGGAATGGGATGGGCATCGTCTCATTCCGCAAGTTTCTGACTTGACAGTTGTTGCTTCAACTCTTCGGGATTTATGTGGAGTAATGCCCACGGGTCGTAGGTGGACAACTTCAGACCCAAATGCTCATAAGGGC
>Ga0134126_10002898_pt1 | contig 21586 bp, 19 predicted proteins | sample KB31752_FD_96881 | JGI IMG/M metagenome (GOLD analysis project Ga0134126, IMG submission 96881) | Terrestrial soil microbial communities with excess Nitrogen fertilizer from Kellogg Biological Station, Michigan, USA - KB3-175-2 | ecosystem: Environmental > Terrestrial > Soil > Unclassified ... | reverse complement strand
GACACGCCGTCCTTGGTGACGGTGGGGGCGCCGAAGCTCTTGTCGAGTACCGCGTTGCGGCCCTTGGGACCCAGCGTGACCTTGACGGCATTCGCCAGGATATTCACGCCCTTGAACATGCGTGCTCGGGCGTCTTCGCTGAAACTCACTTCTTTCGCAGCCATTTCCTAATCCTCCAATAGACAAATGGTCGGTTAATGATGGAATCAGATCATCGAGATGATCTAGCCGATCACCCCCATGAGATCCTCCTCGCGCATCACGACGAGCTCCTCGCCCTCCACTTTGACTTCGGTGCCTGAGTATTTGCCGAAGAGCACCTTGTCGCCCACCCTGACATCGAGCGGACGCACGTGGCCGTTCTCGAGGATCTTGCCCTTACCCACCGCAATTACCTTGCCGAGGATTGGTTTCTCGGTGGCCGTGTCCGGAATCACGATCCCTCCGGGAGATTTGCGCTCCTCGGCTTCGCGCTTGACGATGACACGGTCGTGAAATGGACGAATGTTCACAGTTCCTCCTATGAAGTTGGATGGCCGTGTGCAGCGCAACAAGGGTTTGGCACTCGGCCTGCGCGAGTGCTAATGATATTCGGGGCGATGAAAATTTCAAGATTCCGACGGTGACCTCGGCGGCGGTGCCGGGCCATCACGACTTCCAAATCGTCACCTCCAAAACACCCGGAGCTGTCGGAAGCGCATCAGCCGCGGCGTTAGGTTCCTGGAACGGCCCCTTGAATCTGAACGGCGCGGTCATAATTTTATTGCCGAGGCGGCGATCAAAGCGCTCGCCGGGTTTTTTTGGGAAATGGCTAGGAGGTTAAATACGCTATGGCTTTAGGAGATCTGATTCCGTGGAATCGGTTGCGCGCGCCCGTGACGCATCGCGAGAGCACGGGTCCTCTGGTCGCCTTTCAGGACCAGGTGAATCGACTCTTCGATGATTTTTGGCGCGGCGTCGATGGCACCGGCCCCTTGGTGGGCGCCTCCTTCGGCTACCCGCGCGTTGAAATGTCCGAGAGCGCGGCGGAGTTGAAGGTGGAAGCGGAGCTTCCCGGTCTCGATGAGAAGGACGTCGAGTTGTTGCTTCGCGACGGTGAACTCATCATTCGCGGTGAAAGACAAAGCGAGAAGGAGGATCAGGAACGGCGCATGAGCGAACGCTATTACGGACGCTTCGAGCGACGGATCACGCTGCCGGCGGAGGTAGAGCAGGACAGGGTGAGCGCATCATTCAAAAAGGGCATCCTCACCGTGACGCTTCCAAAGTCCCGTCAGGCCATGGACAAGGTGAAGCGTATCAGCATCAATGGCAAGTGAACTGACGGCGTAGGGCCGTCGACCGGCGGTGGTCCCCGGGGAATTCGGCCCGGGACACCGCCGGGGCCGAGGGCTCAGGCCGCGATGTACAGATGCGCGCAAAGAAGGGCCGTGACGCTGACTCGATCAGCGTCACGGCGAATACATGATTTTGGCTCAACCTCCGATTTGAATCCGCCGCGGCATCGCCTTCGCCTGCTTCGGAATCGTAACCGTCAGCACGCCATCCTTACCGGTCGCGTTGACCCTCTCGCCATCCACGGTGTCCGGCAATACGAATCGTCGATAGAACTGGCCCTGGCTTCGCTCGATGCGACTGTTCTGAGGCGCATCCTCGCCATTGGCCGATCCCTTGGCGCTGCGCTCGCCCGAGAGCGTGAGGACTCCATCTTCGAGCGTCAATTCGACGGAGCTCGGATCGACACCGGGCAGATCTACGTAAAGCTCGAAGCGATTACTGTACTCATTGATATCGACCGCCGGTACCCAACCTGCGGTTGCCGAACTGCTGCTGTCATTTTGTTGCACGTTACCGAAGAGTCGATTGATCTCATCTTGAAGACGCGGCATCAGGCTCCACGGATCCTGTCTCACCATCACGTTCATGGCAGATTCTCCTTAAGTTGGCTGGCCAAACTTTCGCACCGGCTCCGCGCGCCGGCGCGTCCGAAAATCTAAGTACGGGCCGCCGGACCAATTTCAAGGGATCCGACATCAACCTCGGAGCGGCTATTTCCCGTCCCCGTTCACCTCCTTGATCAGCGCAAGCCCGAGGACCACCGTCGCTCCGCAGACTTGGGACGATGTCATCTTGAGGGCACCGGCCAAAGCTTCGGGCGCGAAAGCGCATAACAACAAGACTATTCCGATCCAAAGCGCGAGCGCTTGCGGATGTCCGACAATCAGGCGCATGGTCGTTCCTCCAATACGGCTGTTTCGAGGCGACGACCCACCGAAGGCGAGAGTCGGCCCGCCATTCGCCGACCCGATACCCATCGCGCTGGTCGCTCCGGCCTGGCTCGAAGCAGACGCCGGCCGCCCGCGGCACCGATCGCGAACGAGACTTCTGCGCTCGCCGCCGCCTGAGGCAGGCTCGGTACGCGCCCCCGGGGATGCGGTACACGCCAGCCTTGGGCCGGCAACCCTGCGACCGCAAAGACCAGCTCCCGTCCGCAGCGATAGTGCCGACCCGACGGACCGACAACCCCGTATGGCCAGCCCCGCGCATCGGTTGGTGTGCGCAGGTCGTAGACATAGGCATCGGAGGGCAAGGTCATGAGCCACCCCCGAATCGCCCGGTCCGAGCGATGCGCTTCGTGGGGGCGCAACGCCAACGCATGGCGTCGTGACCAGACGGCGCGCGCCTGGGCAGTCAAGTGCCGAAGCCAGGTCCCCATCTCGCCTCGACAGGTCCGTTCGCGGAGCACTTCCAAGAAGGCCGCGAAATCGTCGCTCACATAAACCGCCACTTCAGGCTTCGGAAACACGCACCAGATCGGCCCCGGCAAATCCTTGTCGCCCACCTCACCGATCCAGCGCCGCTCAGCATCATCGATGGCAAGCGTGAGAGCAGGCCGGAACACGCGGTAAGGCTCTTCTTGAAACCAGCATCCCGTAAAGTCGATGCTCCCAAGTTCGGTGCCCGCGAGCCCGCAGCAGCTTCCGAGCAAGTCTTTCATGGGGGGACTCAAGATTCCCGGATAGGAGCATTCGAGACTTTGAATGACTTCGGAGCGAAGTCCGGGTAGAGGGGTTACCGATAGAGGATTGCCATCGGCATTTAACCAAGGCGCCGAAATTAAGGGCATCGTTACGTCAGACGGTGACATGGGGGGATACCTCCTAATTTTGTCAACTTAAAACATGCTTCTCCTGAACGGTTACGCTGTCCGCGCAGCCACAGCGCGAACTCTGTGGGAAAAATTTAGCGCAAGAAATTATTTTTTCAAGGGGGGTATCGCGCGGGACCAAGGCGTTGCGCCGGCCTTCCCGTTTCGCGGCGCAGCACCGTGCAACTCGGTCAACAATTCTTGTGGGACGTTTCCGCCCGTCCAGATCAAACTCGCTCCACTCCGCGTGACGCAATGCACCGGGGCGAACGAACAAGTACGGTGACAGTTTCAGAGCATATCCGGTCACCGCTGGCGGGCCCGGTGCGCTGTTTCATGAATGCCTCGTTCTTCGATGCGCTTGAGGACCTTGAGGACATCCACGGGTCCCCACTTGGCGATGAGCCTGGCGCCAAAGTACGGGAACACCAAAATCGCAAAGGTCCACACCGCCTTGGCGTACGTTGCCGGGGCAAGTTTCCTCTCTTGCAGCGACAACCATTCGCGCGCAACCGCTTCAAACGTATTCGCATCGGCTGATTTTTCGGCCTGTCGCTTCACGCTGGGATCGACACCATTGGCGATCAGTCTTTGGCTTAGTCGCGTCGCGAGCATGCTTGCTGCAACGATACATGGGGCTAGACCCTCACAGGCCAAGATTTCAAGGGCGGAGCTTGGACATCGGTGGATGCAGCACAGTACGAGAGAACCCGATCCTCCCCTTCCCTTCCCTCCATCGGCTCTGCTCGGAATACGTTCACCGGCTTCATTGGTACTACGAGAAGACTCCGACTTCTCCGACTCCGATTCATATTCGTTTCGAGACTCCATCACACGGCCTAGCGACGCCCCGTGTACGCTTCGCAGCCAGGGTCGCCCCTGGACCACCAGATGGCGTCGCTGCAAGTCCTCAATGCGGAACGGCCGATTGAAATTCACTAGACCTTGGGATTCACGGAATCGAAAGGACGATCCAGGGTCGAGGCGACAATGAGAAATTTCGCCTGGGTGCGGCCCGCCGCAACGTAGGCATGGGGAACGTGACTGTCAAAGTAGATGCTATCGCCCTCTTCGAGCCGCTCGGTGGGCCGGCCCTCGAAATGGATTTCGACGGCTCCTTGAAGAACATAGAGGAACTCCTCGCCAGAATGCGCAGTCACGCCACCGTATTCTTCCACGGAGCGCGCGAACAGCGTCACCTGGATCGGCTGGATCCCCGTCTGTGCGAAATCCGGATGAAGCGGCGCATACAGGATATTCGGCAACTCCGTATAGTCGCCCGTTCCCCGCCGAGTGACACTGATCGTACCACTACCCCCGCGCGCCGGGTCGCGACCCAGAACGTCATAGGGATGTAAGCCCATGGTCCGGACAATCTTTTGAATCAGATCGAGCGTCGGAGACATCTTCCGATTCTCGATCCGCGATAATGTGGAGGCGGGCACCCCTACCATCTCCGCAGCGCGTTCCAAGGACCATTGTCGCTGCTTGCGGAAGGTCCGTAGCCGATCGCCGAAATGAAATGCATCTCGGTGATCGGACATCGGATCGGCCTGAACCACCGCGGGACGTGCGTGGTCCTTCTGCCGAGCACCAGGCTTTCGTTTAGCAAGCGAGCGGCTTCGTATTCGGCTTCGGGCTGTCATCTTCTCAATGTTATCACTCGCCTTTGAGTAACGCCTCCGCCCTCGCCCGAAATTCGGCGGGAATTTCAATCGCGGCGCGTCTGCGAAGGTCAAAATGCACGGCTACCCCTGTCAACGTCGCGCATTCCGCGCCATCCGCTGGGGCTCGCAACAGGCGCGTGCGGTACGTGAGCGATGTTCTTCCGACCCGAACGATGGAGCTCACGGCGACAATTAGATCTCCCGCCAACAATTCCATCTTGTACTCAACTTGGTGACTCACGTCGGCCCAGCCGCACTGCGAGCTCTGTGCGTCCCGCAGCACGTATCCGAGAAGCGCCAACAGATGATAAGTCGCATCGTCGAAGATGCGCATATAATTCTGAGTCGCGAGGTGACCCATCACATCGCACTGCCATGGGTAGACCACCGTTCTAGCCGTTTCCCTCTCCCCGGGCCGGACCTGCTCCGGCCCCGGTGACGGCCTCAAACCGTCAGTCCCAGAATCCGGCGCGCCTCAGCCGGCGTTGCGAGATCGTAGCCCAAGCCGTCCAGAATGGTTCGCGCGCGCACGACCAACTCACCGTTCGTCGCGAAGACGCCGCGCCGCAGATAGAGGTTGTCTTCCAGGCCGACGCGAACGTTTCCGCCGAGCATCGCCACTTGAGCCATGACCTGCATTTCGCTCCGCCCGATCCCGAGCGCCGCCCAGTGCGCGTCCGCTGGGAGCAGGTCCTTCATGTACAGGATGGTCCGCGTGTCCGCAGGCGCGCCCCATTGCACGCCGAGTACGAACTGGAATAGCGGTCGCCCCGAGACCAATCCCTCGCGTACGAGGGCCTTGCCGAATTCGATATCCCCGGCACCGAACACTTCCAGTTCCGGCTTGATGTTCATGTCCCGAAATCGTTTGGCCATGCCACGGAGCGTGCGCGTCGTGTTGAGGTACACGAACTCCATCGGGCCTTCCACCTGGTTTCCCGTCGTGATGTCGAGTGAGGCAATGTCGGGCCGACACAGTTCGAGATGTGCAACACGCTCCTCCACACTGATGACATCACTGTCCGGCAGGCCGCGAGACTCATCGGCCGGATCGGGCAGGAAGAAGGCACCCAGACCCGCGGTAAGGTTGACGACGACGTCCACGCCGGAATCCCGCACACGGTCGACGGTTTCCTTGAACAACTGGGGGTTGCGACTGCCCTCGCCGGTCTTGGGGTCGCGAACGTGAATATGTACGACGGCGGCCCCTGCCCTCGCCGCTTCGACGCAAGCCGCAGCGATTTCCGCCGGGGTTATCGGGAAGGATGGGTGTTTGCGGTTGAACGGAGCGTTTCCTGTCACAGCGCAGGTGAGTACTATCTTTCGATCGGCTGGGTTCACTCAAATCTCCTGACGTGTCTTCACATTCCCGCCGAAAAGCCCTCGTCCATCAGGACGGTCGAGCCGTGCATGGATCGGGCGTCGCTCGTTGCGAGGAACACCGCCATGCCCGCCATCTCGTCGGCTGGCGAGAACGTGCGCCCGCTCGGGGTGCGCGCACTCATCGCGGCGAGCATCGGCTGGTATTCCGGGAGCGTCCGCACCCCTTCGTTCATCGGCGTCGCCGTGTTCCCGGGCGCCACCGCATTCACGTTGATGCCGTGCGGGGCCAACTCGCAGGCGAGTGCCCGAGTCATGGACATGATGCCCGCTTTGGTGGCGCAGTAAATTGCATAGGTTCCGATACCCATGAAACCGGCCACGGAAGCGATGTTGACAATCTTGCCGGCCTGTTGGCTCTTCATCGTAGGTACGACTGCGTCGATCATCATGAACGTGCCCTTGAGGTTGATCGCGATCATCTGGTCGACGTCGATTTCCCGCGCGGCGCCGGCCGGCGTAGGCATGAACACGCCGGCGGCGTTGACCAGGATGTCGATGCGCCCGAGCTCTGCTGCAACACTTTGGGTCAACGCCTCGATTTCAGAGGACTTCGTGACGTCCGCGACCGTCGCTACGGCGCGTCCGCCCGCGCGGCCGATTTCGTCAGCTACGCCCTGCGCCTTCTCGAGATCACTGCTCGCGACAACGACGACGGTCGCGCCTTCGGCGGCCAACTTGAGTGCGGTCGCCTTGCCGATCCCCTGCGTCCCACCGGTTACCACCGCCACCCGGTCCCGTAGCTTCATGGACTGCTTCTCCTGTCAGGAATTGCCGCGCATGAACGTGCGCAGGCGCTGTGTTTCAGTCGTGTCGAGGGCGCCGCTGTCGCTCAGCGCGACCCCATACACTGATCGTGCACGCTCGCCGTCTATCCAGCGCTCCGCGACATCACGCTCGACCGCATTCGGATCGCGGTCGGTCGGCGGACCGTAGCCACCGCCACCCGTCGAGATCGAGATGAGATGATCGCCGGGGTGGAGCGTGACCTGAGCGCATGGCGGCAACCGCTCGCGCGCGCCATTCGCCGCGATTCGCCACTGGTCTGCGTTCCCGCCGGCGAGGCCGCCGCGAACGCCAAGCGGCGGGTTGACGGCGCCGTCACTGACGTAGCCGACGCTGAGGTTCCCGGCCAGCGGCCCAAAATCGACCTCGACGGACGGCGCGCCGCGGTGGCGACCGGCACCTTCCGTGTTGGGCAGCAGACGACGCCCGTAGACGTGGATGGGCTGGCGCATCTCGTCGAGCTCGATGCTATCGATGTAGCAAAGACCTGCGTTCCCGACGTGCCCGATCGTTACCCAGGCATCTGCCGACGGTGCACCGGCACCCCCGGTCATTCCCAGGAAAACCTGGTTGACGAAGGGCGCGCCCGTCGCAGGATGGATGCCCGAGATCACGCCGACCGCCGGCGGGATGACGGCACCGCATTCGGCCAGCCCGAAGCCGTCCGCGAGGTCTGCGATCGCGGCCTGCACTGAGTTTGCGACCCGATCGGCGACGTTCGTGGTCGCGACGGATGTACTCGTGGGATGCTTCGGGATGCCGACGACGCAGTTCTCGCGCAACAGCACGTCGATGCGACGAAAGCTGCCGGCATTCTTCGGCACAGAGTGCTCGATCGAATTGAAGATCCCCACCATTGCAGCGGTCCGCGAGCACGCTTCCGAGAGATTCAGACCGCAGGGCAGGCAATCCGGGTTGTCCCGCAGGTCCACTTGGATGCGGGCCGCGGCCGGATCAACCGACACAACCACCTTGATCGGGATTCCGGTGTCAGGCGTGCCGGGAAATGGGTCATGGCAGCTCATGCGGGTTTGGGTACCCGCTGGAAGGCGCCTCAACGCCTCGATCATGCGCCGCTCCGAGTAGTCGAGCCATTCTGTCTCGAAGTCCTTCAACTCGTCCCAGTTGTACTCCTGGGCCAGCACGAGCAATTCCTTTTCCCCCATCCGGGCGGCACCGAGCATCGCGAGAAAATCACCATGCCACTGATCGGGGACCCGGATGCGTATCGCACACATCCGCAGGAACTCGGCGTTGGTCTCGAAGCGCTCCTGGACGCGGACGCACGGGAAGATCAGCGCACCCTCCTCGTACACATCGCGAGCGGAGCCGTGATAGGTGGTCGGAATCGAATTGCCGATATCGGCCTGGTGCGCCTTGACGACCACCGTGAACCGATGCACACCGGCGTCGTCGAGGACGGGCACCAGCAGCGTGTGGTCAGCGGCGTGCGAGCACCCGTGGTAGGGCGAATTATTCAGGAACGCATCGCCCGCCTTGAGCATGGGATTAAATTGGGTCATGACCCGGGCCATGAGGTCGGGACCTGACAACACGTGAATCGGCAGGGCCTCGTTCGTTACGAGCAGGTCGCCGCTCGCCGTCACGATGCAACACGAGAAATCACGGGCGATGTTGAGGACGCCGGACCGCCCGGTGCGCAGCAGCGTACTCGCCATCTTGCGCGCGATTCCCTCGAGTCGCTTGCTCAGGATGGCGAGCGTAACTCCGTCGATGCGCCGCCTACCCATAGCTTCCCCACTGCCAGAATCTCGATGCGCGTCGGTGCTCACGCTCCCACCCCAATGGACAGACTGCCGGACGGCCGCTTGATCGCCGTCGCGCCGGGATCGACGATGACCGTCGTGAATGCGCTCTCGATGATGGCGGGCCCCGCAACGATCTCGCCTGCCTGCAACGCATCAAAGCTTCGGACCGGGACCACGGCCCAGCCTCCGTCCGAAAAATAGGCGCGCCGCGTCGTACCCGGCCGCCGACGTGCGCCGATGTCGCTGAGCGACATGCTGACCGCCTCGTTGAGGCGGCAGGCTACGTGTGCAGTCCAGCCGACGATCTCAATCGCCGACGCGCGGTCGGCAAAGGTAAACAGGTCCGCGTGGGCGCCGTGGAAGTCCTCAACCAAGCGCGCGACGTCCGAGTCGTTCTCGAACGCATCGCAATGGACCGGTGCCTCGATCTCCCAGACCTGGCTCGCGTAGCGCGCCTCGGCCGTGAAGTGAACCGACACCGCACTGCGGTCAGATTCCGCGGCCGCCGCAAACTCCTCGCACCGCTGCCGGAGTGCCCGCAGCACGGCGTTCACCGCCGCGCGGTCGAAGTGCCCCGTATGCACCAGGCACGCCTGATGGAAGTCGGCCCGCAGATCCGACATCAGGGCCCCGGCCGCGGAGAGCGCCGCACCCACGACCGGAATCACGAGCCGTCGGCATCCGAGGCGCCGGGCGATCTGCACCGAATTGAGGCCGGCCGCGCCGCCACCACCGATCAGGACCGCGTCCCTCGGGTCGATGCCCTGGTTCACTGTGATGTCGACGATCGCCTGCGCCATGTTCTCGGTCGCGACGGCGAGGATTGCCGCTGCAGCCCGGGTCACGTCGAGTCCGAGGGGTTCCGCAACCTGCCTCGCGATAGCGCTTTCGGCCGCCGCCCGGTCGAGCGGCATCTGCCCGCCCAGGAAAAACGCGGGATCGAGATGGCCGAGTACCAGGGAGGCGTCACTGACCGTGACTTGAGTGCCGCCGCGCCCGTAGCAGACCGGTCCGGGCACGGCGCCGGCGCTCTGGGGGCCCACGTGCAACAGACGACCGGCGTCAACCGACGCGATCGAGCCACCGCCGGCCCCGACACTTCGGACGTCGACCCACGGAAAGCCCACCATCACGCCGCTGTACGACGGGCCGATCCAGGTGTCGCGGGTGACCGGAATTACGCCCTTGCGTACCAGGCTGACGTCGTAGGTCGTACCACCGGTGTCGGCGACGATGATAGTCGAGGCGTTCTCGTCCAGCGCACCGAAATACCGGCCCGCCACCGGCGCCATCGACGGCCCGGAGTTCACGACCTTGATCGGCGCCTCGGCCGCCTCGCGTGCGTCGATGACCCCCGCCTGGGAGGTCACGACGAGCACGCGGCCGTTGAACCCGGCCGTGCGCAAGCGCTCCTCCATCGTCCGCATGTAGGCGGTCATCAGCGGCTTGAGCGACGCGTCGATCGCCGTCGAGGACGCGCGCCGGAACTCCCGGACCGAGGGATTCAGCCGGTGCGACAGCGTGTACGGGACGCCGGGTAGGTGTTGGTCGAGCAGCTCCCCGACCCGAACCTCGTGGGCCGAATTCACGATTGACCACAGCAGGCAGACGGCGACAGCCTCAACCCTTTGCGCGCGCAGCTCGCGCAAAGTCGCGACGAGGCGTGCCTCGTCAAGCGGCACGAACTCGGTACCGTCCGCCCGGATGCGGCCACCGACCTCGAAAGTCAGCGCACGCGGGATGTAAGGCTCCGGATACGGTGTCGTGAAGTTGAACGCTTCGGCACGACCGCCCTGGCGCAGCACCAGTACGTCCGGATGGCCGGCACTCGTGAGGAATGCCGTGCGCGCGGTGCGCCCGGTGATGATCGCGTTGATCGCGTGAGTCGTCCCATGGACAAAATGGGTGCCGCGCCGCAGGATCTCCTGCCGCGGAATGCCGAAGCCTTCGGCCGCCAACCCAAGGACGTCGAGCAGGCCCTGGATCGGATCCGCCGGCGTCGTCGGCGCCTTGAACATGCGGCGTGTGCCTGCACCGTCATCGACGATGAGGTCCGTGAACGTCCCCCCGGTGTCAACTGCAAATCGCATGCGCGGTCCTAGGCCTCATATTCGATGTTGCCGTCGACGCCGATGAGCTGACCGGTGATTCGCTGACCGGAGGACGAGGCCAGGAACAAGATCATCGCAGCGATGTCCTCGGGATCGACCATCGTGCGCAATGACACGTAGCGAAGAAGATCCCGCTCGTAGTCGGCGGCCGTCACGCCGAGCGCCGCCGCTTTCGACGCGATGACTCGCTGAATTCGTTCGCCGCGAATCGCCCCCGGCAAGATCGCATTGACCCGGATACCGTGCGGGCCGAGTTCACGGGCGAGATTGGTGGTGAGACTCAGGACTGCGCCTTTCGTCACGACGTACGGCAGTCGGAGCGGCAGCCCCACCTTGGCGCTTCCCGAAGAAATATTGACGATCAGACCGCTGCGGCGCGCCTTCATGATCGGCACGGCACGCCGGGCGCATAGGAAATGACTCGTCAGATTTGCCTGCAGCGACCGCGTCCAGTCGTCGGTCGAAATGTCCTCGACCGCAGCAGTCGGTCCCGCGATGCCGGCATTGTTGACCAGTACGTCGACCGGACCGAAGCGCCGTTCGGCCTCATCGAATACTCGCTGAACGGTGCGATCCTCGCCGACATCACCCTCGAGCACGGCGATGTCCGATCGCGCGGCAGCAAACTGTGCCACCGAGCGACCATCTACATCGCACGTGAGGACGCGTGCCCCTGCATCGGCGAAGGTTTCGGCGATAACGCGGCCGGCACCACCGGCGCCGGCCGTGACAATCACGACGAGACCGCTGACACCGGTTGCCGGAGCGATCCCAATATGGCGGTTGGCGCCCACTCAGTAATTCACGCTGAGAGATAGCCCCACCGTGAGGGGCTGATTGGTCGCAACGCGGTTGTACGAGGGACCCGTGAACGAATTGATATCGATGTTCTCGAGATCGACGCGTTTGTTGAAGATGTTGGTCGAGTACACAAACAGCGACCACTTCGGGCTCTCAACGCCAAACCGGAGGTTGGTGATGTCACGAGGCCCGAGGTGGTTAATTTGATAAGACAAATCGGTTGTCGCACTCGAGTAGCTATTTTGCAGAGTGGCGACGTACTTGCGTCCCGCGATCGGATGTTCATAGCGAATACTGCTGCTGGCGGTTACCCGGGGTGCGTTGAACAGCGCCTGACCTTTGACGATGCCCGACGCGGCGAAATCCTGCGTAAATTCGGCGGAGGCCAATGCGACACTCTGCGTCACGGACAGCGCGGACGAGAGCTGCGCCTGCAGTTCCAGCTCCCCTCCCTTGACCTCGGCGTTCGGCCCGTTTGCCGTGAAGCCCAGACCACAGGCGAGGGCCACCGGCTGTTGCACTTTGGACCATAGGGTGTAGAAGAGGTCGGCATTGAGCGTGAGACGATGGTCAAAGAGGCGGCTCTTTTCGCCGGCTTCATAACTCCACACGGTGTCCGGATCGAAGAGCGACGGCGCCGATTCGCGCCCGATCGCCTGCAGGTTGGCCAGGCATACCGACCCGACTTGCCCGGTCGTCGGCACGGGAAAGTTGCCTCCGCCCTCGCGAAAGCCCTTGGCTGCGATCGCGTACAGGAGGAGGTCGGATAGCGGCTCGTAGGAAATGTCGACTTTCGGACTGACGCCGGAGGCGGAAGCCGACGCCGAGGCGAGGATGGGCGTCTCGCCGCCATACGCGAAGCCTTTTGACGAGGAGTCCACCGCGCTCTGGTAGGCAAAGTAGCGAGCGCCCGCGGCAATCTTCCAGGAATTGGACACGTTGTACGTGGCGTTCGCGAATCCCGCCTGTTGCTTCACGACCAACGGAATGGAGACGTCGAACAGGTCTGTCGTTCCGAACGCTCCCCCCAGCGCGGTCGCCAGCCCGGGAATCGTCGAACCGCCGTGGAACGTGTCGGAAAAGCGGCTGAAGAAGGCGCCCACCAGCCAGTCCACTTTCCCATGTCCCGTCGACGCCAACCGGATCTCCTGGGAAAATTCGTCGGTCGTGTCCGTCTCGTAGGACTGAGCCGCACCGATGCCTCCATCGGCAGTCCTGAACCCCGGAAGACCAAGACCATCCTGCACCGCCTCGCTCGCGTCCTCGAGCTGGGAGGTACGTCGCGTCCAGTAGCTGGTGGCGGAAGTCAACGCCGCATGCTCAAAGGCGTAGTCGACCGTGACGCTGTAGACGGTGAACCGATCGGAGAATGGCTCGGCCACGTCAAAGGGTTGGTAGTGCGCCAGGGTTCCCGGCAGGCTGTCGTAGGTGTTCAAGCCGCCCTGCGATATGTTCTGATAGAAGATCATCGGCGTGACCGTCAACGCGCTGTTCGGCTGAATGAGCAGCGAGGCGCGTACGCCCCGAACGTCCGCATCGTTGACGCCGTGGTGGATTGCCGACGCCGGAAATCCCAGCACGTTGCCCCGGGTGAGCCCCCCGTTGGTCTCGATCGGGAAATTCGGAATGACAATGCGGTCGATCCAACCGCTGTCGTGGCCGTAATTGCCGACGATACGCAGCGCAACCTCATTGTCGACCAGCGGTATGTTGACCATACCCTTCTGGGCGTAATTCAGACCGCCGCCGTCGGTGCCCGACACGGAGGTTTCGGTACTGCCGTACGCGGACGCAAGATCGGGAGGGTTGGTCACCAGTTTCACCGTTCCCCCCATCGACGCCGACCCGTAGAGAGTTCCCTGCGGACCTCGCAGCACTTCGACACGGTTCAGGTCGTAGAGATCGGGGTCGATTGCCGACTTCCCGGTGGTCGCACTCGCCGGCGGTGTGATCGGCGTTTCGTTCAGGTAAAAGCCGATCGTCGGCGATTCTCCGCCGTCACTCGACAATCCGCGGATTTCATATTTAGCTTGTCCGGGACCTGCGGAGGCGATCGATATACCCGGCACCGCCTGCACGATCTCTTGAGCGCTGCTCAGACCTCGCGAGGCGAGGTCCTCACCCGTCAGCGCCGTAATGCTCAACGGGGTCGTCTGGACGGTTGAAGATCGCTTCTCCGCCGTGACCACGATCTCGGCCAGTTCGCCGGTGACGGAACCGCTCGACTGAGTCGCTGCACCGGATTGGCCGAGCGCAGTTACAGGTATCGCAAGCGCGAGCGCCCCGGAGACCGTGGCCGCGACAACCCGCGACACTCGGTCACCGCCGATCGGGGAAACGCCGTGAACCGTGTATTGATCTGCTGTTTCGGACATCTCGCCCCCGTTTCGCGATTCGGCTCACATCTGTTCTGGCAAGGATCAAATCACATTCTTTGCGGATCCGCAAGGTCTGTACGCGTCATTGCTGCCACCGGATCAGCTTCCAGAGGGAAAACCGGGCCGATAACATCGTGGCATTCCCCGGCAATATGCGCCGATGTCACAGGCCTTGGGGTGGGCGCGATGTCCAGCGTCATACGCATACCGCAAAATATCGCCGGCTTGACTTGCGGATGCGCAAGGATTGTAATTGCATCTTGAGTGAAGACAGACGTCAAAAGAATCGTACATATCGATTGCGACGAACAACCGCCGCGATCGGCGACGTTCACCGAGTCCTATTGAGGAGTAGATGTGTTCCAATATTTCCAAGACAGGTACTCGTGGAATCTCTCCGTTGCGGCATCCATTGCGATGGGCGCCCAGATCTCGGAGGTGGATGAGGCGCTCCAACCGCTGATACCGCTACTGCAGGCGACCGACAAACACTCGGCCGATGAAGCGTGGTTTCAAAATTGGATGAAGCTCGGAGAGAAGCTGGCCGCCCTGGCGGGCGCCGATGCCGAATGGGGAAACGGCTTCAGTGCTTCCTCGAAATACTTGAGGGCGGCAAATTATTTCCTCATCGCGGAGCGGATTGCGCCGTGGACCGATTCCAGGCGGTTGAATACCTATGGACTGGCGCTTCAAGCCTTCCAAAAAGGGCTCTTTTTGTCTGGCGCCAAGGTGGAGCGCGTCGAGGTGCCGTACGAAGGAGCGACGCTGTCGGGTTGGCTGCGTCTGCCCGACAAGGCCACGCGTTCGCCCGCCATTATTTTCTACAATGGATTCGATTCAATCAAGGAAATGCACTACTTGATGTTCGCCGATATTGCAGCGCGGCGGGGAATGGCAACGCTGTTTGTGGATCAGGAAGGAACCGGCGAGGCCATTCGGTATCACCGCCTTGCGAAGCGCCACGACACCGAAGTGTCGGCCGGTCAGTTCTTCGAGGCCCTGGCGGCGCATGCCGGCATTGATGGCGACCGGATCGGGATTGTCGGCCTCAGTATGGGCGGATATTGCGCGCCCCGAGCGGCAGCCTTCGATCCGCGCTTCAAATGCGTCGGCTGCTTCGGCGCATTCTACGAATTGGACGAGGACTGGCAACGGATTCTATCGGGTGGAATGGAGGGCTCCGTATCGGATGGCCTGCCGGAAAGCGGTCGTCATGCCATGTGGGTTACGGGGACGACGTCGATCGGCGATGCTATCGCAGCCCTGAAGCGCCGTTCACTTGAGGGCGTACTTGATCGAATCAGGTGCCCGCTGCTGGTGGTTCATGGGGAGAATGACAGGCAGGTTGCACTCTCCCACGCCAGAAAGATCATATCCGGGGCTGTTAACAGCATCGATGCCGAATTGCGCGTGTTCTCACTGCGCGAGGGCGCCGCGGAGCACTGCGGTATCGATGTGATGTCGATGCAGGCGGAGTACGTCTTCGACTGGGCTGCCCGCATACTCGGGGGCATACGCGCATGAGCGCGCGCCCCTGCGACGCGACGCCTCTTCGTCGCGCATGGTACGCGGGTCGAGGTGCTTGATGCCGATAACGGTGCGAAGATCGCGCTGACTGCGTCTCCTGGCTCGGGCTTGGACCCCCAGGTGAGCGTCGCGGCCTAATTGCGCGGCAGTACGTAACTGGACCAACGTAGCGAAGAGGCGCGAGCGAGGCTTTTCCCCACGCATTTCGAACTCGTAGTTCTCCCCTGCAGGCCATATCAATCAAAACTTTACGCCAGTCAGCCGCACCAATCACGCCGCCCTCGTACCAATCAAGCTCGAGAAATTGTAGTTCGAATTCCTAGCGACCGCAGGTATCCCCTACCCTTGCTGGCTTCAGCGGGCTCTCGTCCGCTTCGAGTTGGCGCGCAAAAACTCGCAGAAACCCTTCTCCTCCAACGTGCCGGAGGCAAGCTCAAGGACGGCCTGCGCCGCTGCTTCCTCGGTGGCCGTGAACCGATGACCATTGAGCTCAAGAAAAAGTACGCCGACGACGAAACCGGTTCGTTTGTTGCCATCGATGAACGGGTGATTTTGCACAATGCCCGCCGTGTACTTTGCTGCAAGTTCAACAATATCCGAGCTTTCGTAGGCGGAATGATTCAGCGGCCGGCCTAGTGCCGATTGGAGGAGCGCTTCATCGCGCAACCCTTCGGCGCCGCCGTGCTCAATAAGCTGCCGATCATGGATCGCGAGCACGAGTTCGTCCTCGATCCAAATTGGCTCGCTCATTTCGATAGAACGTGGAGCGTGTTCCGGTAGCGCGACATGATGTCTTCGGCCTTTTCCATCTTTCTCTGGAAAGCTGGGTCGAAGGGCGTGAGTCGGTAGGTATTGTTAGGACCCTCGATAAGGAAGATCTCTTCCCCCTCGCCAGTGCGGAGGCGGCTCACTACCTCCTTAGGAAGCACGAGCCCGAGCGAATTTCCTACTTTGCGGACTTTTAACGCAACCATTTCCCACCTCGACGTATCGCATAGGGAGACCTAGGGCGACAACTGTACTCATGCGCAATGTTATCACATCAGTAATAACAGCTCAAATAGTGATGGAATGGAACGTCGAATGTCTTTCTGCCGCAAAGAGGATTCGAACCCCTGACCCACGCATTTCACCAGCGCATCGGGTAGCACTTCATCAGGCTTAAATGAACCGACCAGTGCGACTTCGGTGCGACTGGAGTCCAAGCGAGCACTGATTGTGGTGGTCGTAACTTCATGTCCCTGAGTCATGAATAAATGGAGATCAGATCCACGCACTTAGAATGCACTTACGTCATATCAGCGGGGAGCCGTCAATTGACAGAAGCCTACGATTTGTGGTGCCGCAAAGAGGATTCGAACCCCTGACCCACGCATTACGAATGCGTTGCTCTACCAACTGAGCTATTGCGGCGTTGCAACCTTAGAAGGGGCCGCATTCTAACCCGTGGGACCCACCGACGAAAGGCTGGCCACGTCCTTTGCCACCTGGCGCAGCGCCTTGGGTAGGGCGAATATCACGTGTTCCGTCCGCCCCTTGATCTCCTCCGCCACCTCGCCGCCCCATTCGCGGAGCTGCGCGATGACTCCCTGCACCAGAATTTCGGGGGCCGACGCGCCGGCCGTCACGCCGACGGTCTTGACGCCGTCAAACCATTCACGGTGCAGGTCCTCCGGCCCGTCCACCAAATAGCCGCGTTTGGCGTTTTTGCCCGCCATTTCCCGCAGCCGGTTGGAATTGGAGCTGCTTTTCGAGCCCACCACCACCAACACGTCGCAGCGGCCGATCAATTCCTTGACGGCGTCCTGGCGGTTTTGCGTGGCGTAGCAAATATCCTCCTTCACCGGCGCCTTCAGCCCCGGGAAGCGGGCGCGCAGCGCCGCGACGATGGATGCCGTGTCGTCGACCGACAGCGTGGTCTGGGTGACGAAGGCCAGATGCGCGGGATTTCGCACGGTGATGCGGGCCACATCCTCGACCGTCTGAATCAAGTAGATGGACCCGCCGATGGATGCGTCGAATTGGCCGATGGTGCCCTCCACTTCCGGATGCCCGGCGTGGCCGATCAGGAACACCTCGCGCGCCTCGCGCGCGTAGCGCGTGATCTCCATGTGCACCTTGGTCACCAGCGGACAGGTGGCGTCGAAAACATTGAGCTGGCGGCGCTGTGCTTCCTGCTGCACCACACGGGGCACGCCATGGGCGCTGAAGATCACGGTCGCGCCGTCCGGCACTTCGTCCAATTCATCGACGAAGATCGCGCCGATGATTTTCAGTCGGTCCACCACGTACTTGTTGTGCACCACTTCGTGCCGGACATAGATGGGTGCGCCGAACAGCGCGACCGCGCGCTCGACGATGTCGATGGCGCGGTCGACACCGGCGCAGAACCCGCGAGGATTGGCCAATAAGATGTGCATCAGGTCTTCCGTTTCGCTTCGAACAAGGCATCCAGCAAAAGACAGGCGGCGCCGACGGTAATCGCCGAATCAGCCACGTTGAATGCGGGAAAATACGCCCGTTCCCAATGAAAGTGAATGAAATCGATCACGAACCCCAGGCGAATGCGATCGATGAGATTGCCGAGCGCGCCGCCCAGCACCAGGGCGAGGCCGGCCGCGAGCAAGGCGGGCGTGCCGCGCGGCAGGCGCAACAGCCAAACCGTCAGGCCGACGCTGACCACGGCGGCGAGGCCGATGAACAGCCAGCGTTGCCAGCCGGATGCCGATGCGAGAAAGCTGAATGCCGCGCCGACATTGTGCATGCAGGTGATGTCGAGCACCGGAAGCACCCGCATGAATTCGAATTCGAGGAAATGCCCGCTGATATACGCCTTGCTGACCTGGTCCAGCAGCACCACGAACAGCGACAAGAACAGCCACCGGGCGGCTCGTGCACGATTCTGTTCCGTCGTCATGCGAATTGCCGCTCCTCACCGGGTCCCTCGACGTTGACGACACAGCGCGCGCAAAGTTCCGGGTGCCGCGGATCGCTGCCGACGTCGCTGCGCAGATGCCAGCAACGCACGCACTTGGGCTGGGTACTCGGTTGGACCTCGATCCATACCCCGGGTTCGCTGCTCGGCACCGTCGATGCGGGCGGCGTGTCGGTCTCGACCACGCGCGCCTGGCTGGTGATCAATAAAAATCGCAGTTCGTCGCGCAAAGCCGCAAACCGCGCGGCCTGGGCGGCGGGCGCGTAAATCGTGACTTCCGCCTGCAGAGGCGCGCCGATCGCACCTGCCGAGCGCAGCGTCTCGAGGACCCGCGCCACATCCGCCTTGAGCGCGATCAGTGCCGGCCAATCGATGCCGGACACACGTTCGACGCCCGCGGGAAATTGATGCCAGGTGGTGAGGAACACCGATTCAGCGCCGGCGCCCGGCAGAAAACCCCAGACTTCCTCGGCGGTGAAACTCAAGATCGGCGCGAGCCAGCGCACCATCGCGTGAGCCACATGGTACATGGCCGTTTGCGCCGAGCGGCGCGGCCCGCTGGCGGCGCCCGTGGTGTAGAGGCGATCCTTGATGATGTCCAGATAGAAGCCGCCCAGTTCGACGACGCAGAAATTGTGGATTTTCTGGTAGATGTCGTGGAATTCGTAATTACGGTAGGCGGTAACCACGTCGTTTTGCAGCACAAAGGCCTTGGCCGCGGCCCATTGATCGATGGCAACCAGCGCGTCGAAGGGCACCGCATGCTGCGCCGGATCGAAACCATCGAGATTGCCCAGCAGAAATCGCAGGGTATTGCGCATGCGGCGGTACGAATCCGCCATGCGCTTGAGAATCTCGTCCGACACGCTCATCTCATTGGCGTAGTCCGTCGCCGCCACCCACAGGCGCACCACGTCCGCGCCCAAGGTGCCGGTCAATTTTTGCGGCACCAGCGTATTGCCGATGGACTTCGACATCTTGCGGCCCTTCTCGTCCACCGTGAAGCCGTGGGTCAGCACGCCGCGATACGGCGCCCGCCCATGCATGGCCACCGACGTGAGCAAGGAACTATGGAACCAGCCGCGGTGTTGATCTGACCCTTCGAGATACAGATCGGACGGCACGGTGATCTCCGGGCGCGATTGCGCCAGGCAGTGATGCACCACGCCCGAATCGAACCATACGTCCATCACGTCCGTGGCCTTGTCGTACCGGCTCGCGTCGGCGCCCAGCAGCGCCGCCGCATCCAGATCGAACCAGGCATCGATTCCGCCCCGCTCGACCCGCTGCGCGACATCTTCGATCAACTCCGAGGTCTTCGGATGCAGCTCGCCGGACACCTTGTCGACGAACAAGGGGATGGGCACTCCCCAGGTGCGTTGTCTCGAGACGCACCAATCGGGGCGGCCCGCGATCATGCTGCTGATTCTTTGCTCCCCCCAGGCCGGCATCCAATCGACATGGGATATGGCTTCCAGCGCCCCCTTGCGCAAGCCGGCCTGCTCCATGCTGATGAACCACTGCGGCGTCGCGCGAAAAATCACCGGCGTCTTGTGGCGCCAGCAATGCGGGTAGGAATGATGATAGGGCTCGTCTTTCAGCAGGCAGCCGTTCTCGTGCAGCACTTTGATCACATGGGCATTGGCATCGAACACCAGTTCCCCCGCAAACAGCGGCGTCGAGGGGAGAAATCGGCCATCGCCGCCCACCGGGTTTTCGATCTCGAGCCCGTAGCGCCGGCCGACGACATAGTCATCCAAACCGTGTCCGGGCGCGGTATGCACCGCGCCGGTGCCCGCATCGAGCGTGACATGATCGCCGAGAATCACCGGCACCCGCCGATCGTAGAAGGGATGACGCAGCGACAAATGCTCCAGAGCCGCGCCCTTCACGGTCGCGATCAAACTCCAGCGGGCGACCCCCAAGGACTTCATGACCGACTCGATCAATTCACCGGCGAGCACCAAGAGCTCGGGGCCCGCGCCCAATTCGATTTCGATCAGCGCGTAGTCGATTTGCGGGTGCACGGCCACGGCACGGTTCGCCGGCAGAGTCCAGGGGGTGGTGGTCCAAATGGCGAGCGAGGCCGGCAACGGCTGCGCCTCGATGCCGAAGCGCTGCGCCAGATCGGCGGAATCGGCCACCGGAAAGCGCACGTAAATGCTCGGCGAGGTCTTGTCCTCATACTCGACTTCCGCCTCCGCGAGCGCCGAACGGCAATTCAAGCACCAGTGCACGGGCTTGTAGCCCTTGTACAAGTGACCGTTCTTGATGATGAGCGCAAACGCGCGCAGCTGATCCGCCTCGAAGCGCGGCGCCATGGTCAGGTAGGGATGATCCCAGTCGCCGAGCACGCCGAGACGCTTGAAATCGGCGCGCTGCGCATCCACCTGCTTGTGCGCGTATTCGCGGCAGGCCGCGCGGAACGCCTTGGCGTCGATTTTCTGCCCGACCCGTCCGTGAGACTTCTCGACCTGCATCTCGATGGGCAGCCCGTGGCAATCCCACCCGGGAACATAGGGCGCGTCGTAGCCGTCCAGGGTGCGCGACTTGACGATGATGTCCTTGAGGATCTTGTTGACCGCATGCCCCAGGTGGATCGCGCCGTTCGCATACGGCGGTCCGTCGGTGAGCACGAAGGAAGGGCGGCCCTTCGCCAGCGCGCGAATCTTGCCGTACAAACCGTCGCGTTCCCACGCGGCCAGCATTCCCGGCTCGCGATTCGCCAGATCCGCCTTCATCGGGAAACCCGTGCTCGGCAAATTAATCGTACTTTTGTAGTCAGCCACTATTCACCTTCGACAAGAGATCGCGCGCACGGGCGGCATCGACCTTCATTTGCGCCTTCATCGCATCCAAGGAATCGAATTTGACCTCGTCGCGCAGCTTGGCAACGAACTCAACCTCGATCGCACGACCATACAGGTCGCCTGAAAAATCGAACACATGCGCCTCGAGCAAGGGTTCGACCCCGTGCACCGTCGGCCGAGTACCCAGGCTCGCGACCCCTGGCAGCGGCCCTGCGCCGATCCCATGGATTCGCACCGCCAATATGCCCCACAGCGGCGGCCTGCGCCGCATCAG
>Ga0134126_10002897_pt1 | contig 21588 bp, 20 predicted proteins | sample KB31752_FD_96881 | JGI IMG/M metagenome (GOLD analysis project Ga0134126, IMG submission 96881) | Terrestrial soil microbial communities with excess Nitrogen fertilizer from Kellogg Biological Station, Michigan, USA - KB3-175-2 | ecosystem: Environmental > Terrestrial > Soil > Unclassified ... | reverse complement strand
CTGCCGTCCGCCGGCCCGCGAGTCGTACTCGCTGCACTTCATCCAGGAGGAGACCCTCGCGGTCACGGGACTGCTGCAGTCCAGCGTCTTCAAGGACTTCCCCGACCTGAAGATCATCGTCTCCCATGGCGGCGGTGCGGTCCCCTACCAGCGCGGCCGCTTCTACCCCGGCGCGTTCCGGCAGGGCACCACCTACCGGGAGATCCTGCGCAACCTCTACTACGACACCTGCCTGTACACGCAGGACTCGATCGAGTTGCTGATCAAGGCCGTCGGTGCCGACCACTGCCTGTTCGGCACCGAGAAGCCGGGCACCGGCTCGGTGAAGGACCCGGAGACCGGCCGCTGGGTGGACGACATCCACCTGCTCATCGAAGACATCGAATGGCTCGATGACGTCGAGCGGGACCAGATCTTCGCGAGCAACGCCCAGCAGCTGTTCAAGCTGTGAGCTGACGCGGCGGGCGCGGACCGCGCCCGCCGCCGATCGCCTAATAGCTGAAGGTCGTGGCAGGCTCGTCGCCGATCCACTCCCACATCGGGACCGTGCCACCCAAAGTGGCGTTCTTCACCAGAGTGCCCTTGGCGAGTTGCCTGGCGTCGAAGCAGATCGGGCAGACAAGGTAGGTGCCGCCCGCGTCCGCGTAGCGTCTGACTAGATCGGCCAGCGGCGGGCAGCCCTGGCACGCGGTGCCTATCGCCACGCCCTCGGTTGCCAGCCGGACGGCTTCCTTGGTGAGGAACATCAGCGTCGGCCGCCCCTGCTCCGCCGCGCCGACTGCCACGAGGAACGCTACCGTGACCTTCTCCGGGTCCTCCAGGCCTGTCGTCAGGCTGATGGCCGCCTTGCCCTTCATGCGTCCGTCAACTCCTCAGTTCCCGCGGGGCGGCATGGTGCCGCATCCCTGTTCTCCGAGGATGGCTTCGGGATAGGCGCTCCCGCATGAGGCAACTGCCTCAGCTTCCCGGTGCGGGTCGCGAATAGACGAACGGGCGCCCGAGGCCTGAGCCTCAGGGCGCCCGTTCGTCTTTCGCCCGCTCGCCGCCGGGGCCCTACTCCGCGGCGGACCAGGTGGCGAAGGCCATCGCGCAGCCAGTGCCCGCCTCGGAGCGGTAGCACGGCTGGTAGTCGACGAGTTCTCCGGCCAGCCCGGCCTGGTGGGCGGCGGTGCCCGCGACGATCCAGCTGCGCAGCTCCGACGTGCCTGACCGCAGGACGTCGTCGTCAAGTCCGGCGAGGAACGCCCGGTCGCCGGCGATGAGCGCGTCGAGGAACGGGCGGTCGAGTTCCTCGTCCACCACGAAGTGGCTCAGGCCGCCCGAGGCGACCACGCCGACCCGCAGGTCGTCGGGGAACGAGGAGATGGCCGCACCGAGCGCCAGGCCGAAGTCGTAGCACCGGGCGGCCGACGGCGGGTTGGGGTCGTAGAACGTGTTGACGAACACCGGGACCACGGGGATCTCGTAGTCGCCGCCGAGGATCTGCTGGTAGATAAAGCCCCAGCCGTGCGGGATGCCGGAGTTCTCATACCGGCCCGCTGGAAGCCGCTTGGACGCGCCGGGGTCGAAGCCCGCCTTGCTCGTCGCCTTCAGCAGGTGCCTGGCGAGAGCCGGGTGGCAGGTGCGGACCGTGCTGACCGCTGGCTGGTTCGCCACCTCCGCGATGGCGAGGCCCGGCGGCATCGCATCGAGCTGCTCCTGCGTGTACGGCTCGTGCCCGACCGTCTCGCCCCAGTAGAACGCGAACTGCGGCATCAGCTCGTCGTCGAAGATCTCCTTGTGGTCGCTGCTCACCACGACGAGCGCGTCGAGGGCGGCGGCCTTCACCCGCCGGCCGAGTTCCTCGATGGCAGCCCGGCAGGCCGCATACCTGGCCTGCCTGACCTCAAGGGCGCACTCATCGCTGAAGTCACGGCCGCGGGCCGCCTGCAGCCCGGCGAAATCGTAGCTCTCGCCCCGGTAGATCAGTTCCTTGCTGCGCCGGTCGGCCCTCGCCCGCTGGTCCCACTCCGCTGGCGGCGTGTTGAGCAGCGGGCCGTGCGAGGTACCGACCCCCATTGCGATCTGAGCCATGGCTTCACCCTTCTGATACTGCTGTTACGGCTATCTGAGGTGGCTCGAAGTTTGGGTGGGCCCGGGTCAGATGAAGTACGCGCCGCCGTCGACGACGAGCGTCTGGCCGGTGATGAAGCCTGCGGACGGCGAGGCGAAGAAGCGCACCGCCCCGACGATGTCCGCGGGCAGCATCTCCCGGGACAGCGGCCGCTTCCCCGGGGCCGAAGTCCGCATCTTCTCCACGGCCGCCGCGTTGTCGAGGACTCCGTCGCTGACGGTGAACCCTGGCGCCACCGCGTTGACGGTGATCTCGTCCTTGCCGAGTTCGCTGGCCAGCGACCGGGTCATCGCCTGCACGGCGCCCTTGCTGCTGCTGTAGTGCAGCAGGTTCGCCACGCCCTTGAGGCTGGTGGTGGAGGCGATGTTGACGATGGCCCCGCCGCCGCGACGGCGCATGTGCGGCACCACGGCCTTGGCCATCAGGAAGTAGCCGAGCACGTTGACGTCCATGACCCGGCGCCACTCGGCGGCGTCGATCTCCTCGAAGCCCCGCGGCTGCAGCGTGGCGAACAGCCCGGCGTTGTTGACCAGAATGTCTACCCCGCCGCGGGCGCTCGCGGTGGTGTCCACGAGCGCGGCGATGCTGGCCTCGTCGGTCACGTCGAGCTCGCCGCCGCTGACGTCGAGCCCGTCGGCCGCCAGCTCAGCCGCGGTCTTGTCCGCGCCGGCGATGTCAGCGATGACGGCGTGGGCACCGCGGGCGGCGAGCTCCGCCACGATCGCCCGGCCGATGCCCTGGGCGCCGCCGGTGACGATCGCTACTTTGCCTGCCAGTTCGGTCATCAGCTCTCCCCTGCCGGCGCCGCGGGCGCGGTCCAGGTGGCCCTGGCCACCCTGGCGACCAGCTCAAGCTTGGCCAGCTGCTGTTCCGGGGTGACCGGGTTGCCCGAGGCGACGGACGCGAACCCGCACTGGGTGCTGACCGCCAGCTCGTGCAGCGGCTTGACGGTGGCCGCCTCGGCGATCCGCTCCCGCACCGCCGACTCGTCCTCCAGCTCGCCCGACTTCGTGGTCAGCAGGCCGAGCACGGCGGTCACGCCGGACGGCACGTCGGCCAGCGGCCCGAACGTCCCGGCACGCTCGGTGTCGTACTCAAGCAGCAGCCGGTCAACATCAAGCTGCGGGAACAGCTGAGCGGAAATAGCACCGTAACCGCCGGCGGAGTGCCAGCGACCGCCCGGCGCGTTGCCGCGGCAGACGTGCACAGCCGAGGTGACGTCGGTGAGGCCAGCGAAGAGCAAGCTGTCCAGGGCGGCGTCGAAGGCGATCTGCGCGTTGATGTCCGCGCCGGCGGCCTCCATGCGGGCCCGGTTGTCCGGGTCGCACAGCGACCCGTAGTTCGGCGCGTCCAGCTGGATGTAGTCGCAGCCCAGCGCGACGACCTGGTCCACCACCTCGCGCAGCGCGTCCCTGATCTCGGTGAGGTACTCCTCGGCGCTGCTGTAGACGGCACCGGACACTTCCTCCCACCAGTAACGGCGGTGGTAGCTGGGGGCTGGCAACGTGAACTTCGTCCGAACACCCGCGTGCTCCGCCAGGAAGGCATACTGCGCCGAGCGGTCACCGAGGCGCTTGGCATCGGCGACGCGGCGTGCGACCGTGTCGTACGCCGCCGCGTGCCCGCCGGCCGGGCTGTTCTCGCCACCGCGCCAGCGCAGGCCGCCGGTGTTGCCGGCGATCTTGTCGAACGCGTCGACGAAGTCCGGCGTGTCCGCCCAGTTGGAGCGGCGCAACTCGCCGTCGGTGACGATGTCGACCCCGGCCGCGCGCTGCAGCTTGATCACGTCGAGCACGGCGGCGTCAAGGACCGCGACGTCCTCGGGGTCGGGGTTGCCGGACGCTCCCGTGCTTGCCGAAGCAGCGCGTAGCGCCTCCGGCGAGCGCAGGAAGCTGCCAACGTTCTCGGCACGGGTCTGTGCGTCGCGTGGGTTCATCTCAAACCTCCATATTTCTGCCGACGGGGGTAAAACCGGCGGCGGTCCCCCGGCCTCACCGGCGTCTTAGGGCCACTTAGCGTTGTCCCGCCGACCGGTTCGCGGCTTTTGCGGAGCGCTAAATGGCCCTAAGTCAGCGGGTGCGCCTTGAGAAGGCGGGTACGGTGCGGTTCTTGGTCATGGGCTGCTACTTGTGCTTGGGGGTCCAGGGGGTCTTGTCGTGCGCGCCCTCGGAGTAGGTGGCGACGATCTCGCCGCCGTCCGAAGTGAAGTGGGTGTCGCGCAGCGCCCAGCTCGCGTCTACTGGCGGGAGGTACATGATTTCCCACGGGTTTCTTGGGGTGCTCGGGATGTCGTTGACCCGGCGCAGGTAGGCGAGAAAGCCCGCGAACCGGTCGTCGTCCGGCGGGATAACCTCGGGTTCCAACCGCAGGTCGAGCCAGCACGGGATGATGGCGACCCGGCTGACCTTGCCGTCTTCGAAGGTGAGCTTGGCGATCATCGTCATCTGGGCGTCTAGCCGGCCGTCGGCGGTGAGCGGCTCGCCCGCCTCTCCCCGGGGCAGCAGGGTCACGTTACCGAGGCTGTAGAAGATCGGCTTGTCCTTGTAGTACTCGATGCCCTTGATGACGTGGCCGTGGTGGCCGAGGATCACGTCGGCGCCAGCGTCGACCGCGGCGTGCGCTGCCTCGTACTGGTAGTCGGCGATGGTGCCCGCCTCGAAGTGGATGCCCCAGTGCATGGACACCACCACGACGTCCACCTGCTCGCGCAATCGTTTTATATCGTCCCGAAGCCCTGCGAGATCTCCCGAGTGCGTTGTCGTGACGATGCGCGGCGGGGTGCCCGCCTGCCAGTCGACCTGCTCGTAGAAAGTCCGGGCGCGCAGCGGCGCGACGCCGGCCCGCACTTGTGTCGCGTCGTATCCCCTGGGCAGCACCGAGCAGTAGGCGAGGAAGCCGATGGTCGTGCCGCCGGACTTCACGATGACCGGCTCGCGGGCGGCGGCCAGGTTCTCCCCGACGCCGACGATCCGGACGCCGCGCCCCTCGGCGGCCGCGACGGAGGCGAGCATCGCCGGCGCGCTGCGGTCCATCGTGTGGTTGCCGGCGAAGGACATGACGGTGAACCCCGCGTCCGCGAGGACACCGGCGGCCGCATCCGCGTCCCGGTCCGCGTTGCCGCTCGCGCCGCGGAACCCGGGGAAGAGCTGCCTGGTGCCTTCGTTCGTCAGCGGGGTCTCCAGCTGGCCGAAGGCGACGTCGGCGGCCCGCAGCAGCGGCCTGATGCCCGCCAGCTGGGTCTCCGGGGCGGTGACGCGCAGTGCGACATCGCCGACTGCTAGCAGTGTGACCTGCTCAGACATCCTTCTTAGGCCTCCTCGCCGCGTGCGTCCGCCGCGCGCTGAGCCCGCACGTGGCCCATCGTCCATTCCAGGCTCGCGCCCTCGTAGGGGCCGGCCGCGCCCATCAGCGCGCGGGCCGCCCGCATGTCGGCCACCCGCAGGTCGGCCCGGGGGACCGCGTTCGGCAGGTCGGCCCTGGACTGCAGCGACTTGAACCGCTTGAGCTCGAAGACGGTGCCAAGCGCCGCGAGCCCGTGCAGGTGCTGCCAGAGCGCGACGGCGTCCTCATCCGACGGCAGCGTCCGCAGGACGGGCCCGAACACGATGTGCTCGTCCTGCCCGCCGGGCTCGCTCCGTTCGCTGGTGCCGATCAGCAGCGTGGGGACGCCGAAGACCCGGCGCTCCGCCCAGCGGCGGTGCTCCTCGAGCACGGCGGTCCAGGTTCCCGCGTCGGCGAGGACCTTGTCCGCGTAGCTGGGTTCGATCCCGAGGTCGGCGAGCGCCTGCCTGGTCAGCTCGGGAACGTCGGGCAGCCCCGTCGTGTCAGGAGCGGGTGTCTCCCACATGCGGGCGCCGAACGCCGCGTAGAAGTCGCCGATGGCTTGCGGCCCGTGGTCCTCGCGCAGGGCGAGCGCCACCCGCAGCGCCGGCCCGAACTCGGCGTCGTAGCCGACTGGGTCCTCGTCGTCGTGCAGGTTCACGACCTCCAGCGAGAACACGCCGAAGCTGAGCGTTATCTCACCAAGCGCCGCGAGGCGGCGCAGCCAGCGCGATGTCTGGTAGCACCACGGGCTGCGCACGTCGAACAGCAGCGTGACGGGCACCGGGCGCGTGATTTCAGTGGTTTCATCCATGCGAAGTCACCGGCCGTTCTTCTGGAAAATGACAGGCAACGGTATGGTCCGCGCCTACAGGGCGCGGCTGCGGCTCTTCGAGCGCGCACAGCTCCTGCGCGCGCGGGCAGCGGGTGCGGAACCGGCAGCCGCTCGGCGGGGCGAGCGGCGACGGCACCTCGCCCGCGAGGGGCGCGCGAGCCGCTCGCTGCCCGGGGACGGGGCTGGGAACCGAGGCGAGCAGCCCGCTCGTATACGGGTGGCGCGGCGCCGCGTACAGCTCCTGCGCCGGGCCGACCTCGCACAGCTTGCCCAGGTACATGACCGCGACCCGGTCGCTGACCTGCTTAACTACGGCGAGGTCGTGCGCGACGAACAGGTACGCCAGGCCGAGTTCCGTGCGGAGCCTTTCAAACAGGATCATCACCTGGGACTGGCTGAGCACGTCGAGCGACGAGACCGCCTCGTCCAGGATCAGCAGCTTGGGCTGCAGCGCGAGCGCGCGGGCGATCGCGACCCGCTGGCACTGGCCGCCAGACAGCTGCGCGGGCTTGCGCTGCCCGTGGACCGCCGGGTCGAGGCCGACCATCTCAAGCAGTTCCGCGGCGCGCGCCCGGCGGCTGCGCCGGTCGCCGATGCCGTAGCCGACCAGCGGCTCGGCGATGATGTCGAGCGCCTTCCAGCGCGGCTCAAGCGAGCCGAACGGGTCCTGGTAGACGGTCTGCAGGTGCCGCCGGGTGGCGAGCAGTTCCTTGCCGCGCAGCCGCGTCATGTCCTGGCCCTGGAAGAGCACCTGCCCGGACTTGGGCCGCGGCGACTGCAGGATGGAGCGCACCAGCGTGGACTTGCCAGAGCCTGACTCGCCGACGACGCCAAGGGCCTCGCCCTCGCGCACGTGGAGCGACACACCCGAGCAAGCGTGCACGGTGCCCTTGCCCGGCAGGTGGAACTCCTGCACGACGTCGCGGACCTGCAGCAGCGGCGTCCCGCCGTTCTCGGCCGACGCTGGGCCGCTGGGGTCGGCGGTCACCATGGCGCTCACTGGCTCACCTCTCGCACTGCTGACTCCTGCACTGCTTGCGCCAGCTGGCCCCCGGTTTCCGCAAGCACGGCTACCCCGGCCGGCTCCTCGGGATGGAAGCAGGCCCAGGCGTGCTGGTTGGCGTGCTCCTGCAGGAGCGGGTCCTGCGTCCTGCAGTCGTCGGCGGCGCGAGGGCACCGGGGTGCGAACGCGCAGCCCGGCGCGGTCTTCGTGAGGTCCGGGGCCCGGAGCGAGACGACCGGCAGCGGCGAGTGCGGCGGGAGCTCAAGCTTCGGCACCGCTTCGAGCAGGACCTTCGTGTACGGCATCCGGACGCTGGTGAACAGTTCCGCCACCGGCGCCCGCTCGACCGCCTGGCCCGCGTACATCACCATCACGGTCTGCGCGTAACTGGCCGCGAGACCCATGTCGTGGCTGATCAGGACGAGCCCCATCTGGTACTGCTCCTGCAGGTCGAGCAGCAGGTCCATGATCTGGGCCTGCGTGGTGACGTCCAGGGCCGTGGTCGCCTCGTCGGCGATGAGCAGCTTCGGGCTGCCTGCCAGCGCGATCGCGATCATCACGCGCTGGCGCATACCGCCGGACAACTGGTGCGGGTACTCGTGGAAGCGGCGCTCGGGAGACGGCAGCCGGACCCGGCCGAGCAGTTCGACCGCCTGCTGGCGGGCCTGCCGCTTGGGCACCCGGGACTGCAGCCGGATGGCCTCGGTGACCTGTTCGCCGATCTTCATGGTCGGGTTCAGCGAACGCGCAGGGTCCTGGAACACCATGGCCACGTCACAGCCGCGGTGCCGCCGCATCTCCTCTTCCCTGAGCCCGACGAGTTCGTGGCCGTTCAGCTTGATGGACCCGGTGACCCGCGCGGCCGGCGGCAGAAGCCCCATCACGGCCCGCGAGGATACGGTCTTGCCGGAGCCCGACTCCCCGATGATGGCTAGCGTCTCCGCGTGGCCCACGGTGTAGCTCAGCTTGTGCACGACGCGGGCAGGCCCGCGGTCGGTGGGGAACGTGACGGTGAGGTCGCGCACCTCAAGCAGCGCGGCGGCGCGGTCGCCGGGCGCCCCCGCCGGCGTCGCGGACGTGGTCGCGGTCATACGCCCCTCCCGTAGCGGCTGCGCAGGCCGTCGCCCAGCAGGTTGAGGCAGACGACGGTGACGAACAAGAACGCGCTCGGCACGAGGACCTGCGCCGGGTTGGTGGACAGGTAGGTCTGGCCAGCGGCGATCATGGTGCCCCAGCTCGCCTGGGACGGGCCCTCGCCGGCGCCGAGGAAGCTCAGCGTGGCCTCGATCATCACCACGATGCCGACCTGCAGCAGGCTGTAGGTGGCGAGCTGCGGGAACACGTTGGGGGCGATGTGCTGGCGCAGGATCGCCCAGTCGCTGCGCCCGGACATCCGCGCGGCGTCGATGTAGACCTGCTCGCGGAGCTTCAGCGTGACCGCCCGGCCCAGGCGCGCGTACGCGGGGATGGAGAAGAACGAGATGGCCCAGATGACGTTCATCATGCTCGGGCCGAGGTACGTCGCGATCACGATGGTCAGGATCAGCGCGGGGAAGGCCAGCATCACGTCGAGGACCCGCATGATCAGCGAGTCGACGATGCCCCGGCGGAAGCCGGCGAACATGCCGATGAGCCCGCCGACCACAACGCCGATGACGTTGACGGCGACGCCGACCTCGATCGACGTCCGCCCCCCGTAGAGGACGCGCGACATGGTGTCCCGGCCGATGGTGTCGGTGCCGAGGATGTGCCCGGGCGCGAACGGCGCCTTGAGGGTCTGGGTCAGGTCGCTGGACATCGGGTCCGGCACGACGCCGGTCAGCGGCACGATGAAGCAGCCGACGAGAAGCGCGCCGAGGATGACGCCGGGGATCCACAGGTCGAGGTCGCGCCGCCGCAGCATGGCCTTCAGCGGCGACACCGTCCTGGCGGGCGGCACCATGGCATCGGGCAGGGCCCCCGGCTGAGCCGGCTGCTCAGGAGCTTGCACTGTCATGGCGGATCCTTGGGTCCAGCACGGCGTAGAGCACGTCGGCGATCAGGTTGGCGAGCACGGTGATGGTCGCGATGACCAAGACGATGCCCTCGACGACTGGGACGTCCTCGTTCTGGATGGCGCTCATGAGCTGCTGGCCGACGCCGGGGACCGAGAAGATCTGCTCGACGACGACGGTCGTGCCGAGCAGCACGCCGATCTGCATGCCGGCGACGGTCAGCAAGCCGAACATGGAGTTGCGCAGCGCGTGCCGCAGCAGCACGCGCCAGGGCGACGCGCCCTTGGCCCGCGCCGTGGTGACGTAGTCCTCTGTCCGGAGCTGGTCGATGAGGTCCGCGCGCAGCAGCCGGTTGAGCACAGCGAAGATGCCGAGCGCGAGCGAGCACGCCGGCAGGATGAGCGTGCGCAGGTTCCAGCCGAGGTTGGTGCCGAGGTGGACGTACCCGAGCGGCGGCACCAGCTTCAGGTTGACCGCGAAGATGAGCACCAGGACCAGAGAGATGACAAACGGCGGCACCGACAGACCCACCGTGCTGAGCGTGACGCTGACCCAGTCGGCGACCCCGCCGGGACGGCGGGCCGCCAGCGTGGCCACCAGGACCGCGGCCGCGAGCGCGATGAGGAACGCGAGCACGATCAGCTCCGCGGAGACCTCAAGCCGCTGAAACACGAGGCCGGTGACCGACTGGCCGCTGGCCAGCGACGTGCCCAGGTCGCCCTGCAGCGCGTGGCCGAGCCAGTCGAAGTAGCGGGTCACGAACGGCTGGTCGAGTCCCAGCTTGTGATTGAGCAGCGTCACCTCCTCCGGCGTCGCGCTGTCACCGAGCAGTGCGCTGGCGGCCGTGCCCGGCAGCAGGTTCATGAGGCAGAACGTCAGCAGCGTGGTGCCCCAGACGACCGGGACCGCCAGGAGCAGCCGGCGGCCGATCATCCGGAGCGCAGGTGACGAGCGGAGCGCGGACCGCCCGGTGTCAGGCGCGCCTGACACCGGGCTGCCTGGCTCCAGCGTTGCGGTGGTCGTTGCCATGCTGATCCTTAGGCCTCAGGCTGCAGCTTGAGCGGAACGCCGTCGGCCGGGACATGGGTGTCCGGCACCGGGGGCATCCAGGGCCGGGAGCCGAACGTCAGCTTGGACGCGGGTACCTTCCAGCCCGGCAGGTCGGGCTGGTGCGTGCGGTACCGCTTGAGCTCGTAGAAGTTGTCGTAGCGGGCCAGCCAGCGGACGTGCTCCCAGACCGCGAGCGCTTCCTCGTCGTTGGGCAGGTGGCTGAGCACCGGGCCGAAGATCTCCGGTCCCGAGCCGCCGTCGAGGACGATCGACGGCACCCCGATGCCGCGCCTGCTGTCGGCGAGCCAGTAGTGCTGGCGCATAACCTCCTCCCACGTGGCAGGGTCGGCCATCGCCTTGTCGAGCAGTTCGGCGTCGAATCCCGCCTCGACAGCGGACTCCCGCACGGCCTGGTCGCGGTCCGCGGCTGGTTCGGACGTCAGCCAGACCCGGTCGCCAAGGGCCTTGTAAAACGTGCCGACGCCGTCGGACGAGCCGGTCGCGAGCTGGATGGCGGCAGCCGTCCGCAGCGCGGTCGCCGACCTGGCCGTGGTCCCCATCGCTACCGGATCCTGGCCCTCTTTGAGGTTGGCCAGCTCAAGGCAGTAAAGCGACCAGGTTGGCCGGATCTCGCCAAGCTCAGCGAGGCGGCGAATCCACCGGCTCGCCTGGAAGCACCATGGGCAGCGCGGGTCGAAGTGAAACTGCACAGCTTCCGCAGTTCCTCCCAACACGGGGACTCCTTCCAGTGTGGTGGCCCGGCCCGCGAAAACCACGGGCCGGGCCGGGGGACTGCTTACTTACTTGACCGAGACCTGGCCCCAGTCAATCCAGCGCGGTGCGTTGCTTGCGCCGGTGACACTGCTGGCCTGGACGTTGAAGGACGGGTTCTCGAAGAGGAAGTCGCCGTAGGTGTTGGCCCACAGCTTCTCGTAGACGGCCTTGTAGTCCGCGGCCCGCTGGGTCTGGTCCATCTCATGGGCCGCCTTGTTGATCAAGGTGTCCAGCGAGGAGTCGGCCACGCCGGAGTCGGGGCCCTTGCTGCTGAAGAAGAAGGAAAGGCCCAGGCCGAGCGACGGGTCCGCCGCGCCGGAGAAGCCCACGTCAACCTGCCAGTTGTGGCTTGTGAAGTTCGCCGTCAGCTGGGGCAGCGCGAGCTGGCTGATCTTGCTGACCTTGATGCCCGCCTTGGCCCACATGGACTGGAGCGCCTGCATCATCGCGCCGCCGGCGCTTGAGGGGCTGCCCTGCATCGACACCGTGAGCCCGCCGAGCTGCTTGACGAGTGCCTTGGCCTTGTCCAGGTCGTAACCCTTGTAACCGGGGACGTCAGCCACGTGGAAGGCCGCATCGGAGCCGACCGGCTCCTGCGACAGCTTGTCCTGCCCGCCGAACAGGCCCTGGTCGAGTGCCTGTGCGTCCGTCGCGTAGGCGAGCGCCTGGCGTGCGAGGGGGTTGTTCAGCGGCGCGGCGAGGGTGTTGAACGTGAGCTGCCAGACCGAGGTGACCGGCAGCGGCACCACCGTGTACTGGGACTTGGCCTGGGTGAGCAGCTGCTGGGTGGTGATCCCCTCGACCAGCTGGGCGCTGCCTGACTGCAGCGCGCTGTAAGCGCTCTGGTCGTTGCCGACCGACTGGAACGTCAGCTGGCTGAGGTAGGGCTGGCCCTTGATGTAGTAAGTCGGGTTCGCGGCCAAGACCAGCTTCTGGCTTGGGTCGTTGCTGCTGACAGTGAAGGGGCCAGCGCCGACCGGGCTGGTGCCGAAGCCCTTGCCTTCCTTGGTCAGCGCGGCCGGCGACGCGATCCAGTTCAGCGCGCTGTCAATGACGGCCTCGGAGAAGGCCGGCATGGGGGCGGTCAGCGTCACCACCACGTTGCTGCCGGAGGCGGCGACGTTCTTGATGGTGCGGAAGGTGCCGACGCACTGGCAGGCGTTGGCCGGGTCGAGGTCCCGCTTGTAGTTCGTGACCACCGCCGCGGCGTCCAGCGGGGTGCCGTCGGAGAACTTGACGCCGTCACGCATGCCGATCTTGATCGTGAGGCCGTCGGAGGACACGTCGATGCTCTTGGCCAAGGCGGGCACCACGGTGCCGTCGACGTTCTGGTGGAACAGCTCGCCGAAGATCGCGTTGCGGTAGTCCGCGTTGGCGGTGCCGGAGGCGAGGGGGTCAAGGTTTGGCCACGTGGCCAGGCCACCCGCGACGACCAGGACAGTCAGGGACCCGCCCTGGGCCGGCGCGGCGCTGCTTGTGCCGGTGCTGCCGCTTCCGCCGCCACTGACCCCGCTGGCGCTGCTGCTCACGGCGCTCGGGATAGTAGACCCGCCGCTACACGCGGCCAGGCCAAGCGCCAGTCCCAGCACCGGCGCCCCGATCAGGGCTCGTCTCAGTCGGTTCATCCCGTAACTCCTATTGACTCCCATTGATGACATTCAATATGTCGGGAAGATGCAGTTACAACTCGGGGCTCACCGGGCCGTCAAGCGGCCCACCCGCCTTGCCCGGTGGAGATCGTCATGTTGTACTGACATCATGTTGTTCTGTCATCAAGTTGTACCGAAGTTACCTAGTTGTTTCGGCTTCGGCAAGACCTTGCCGCCTAGATTCCTCACCGGGGGCCCAACGAGCAGGTGCCGGTCACAGTCAGACACCGTCCTGGGTGATGATTCCTCACTACAGATAATCCAGTGCCTTGAATTTCGTCTTGCGGAACGATATGACTATCGAAACCCCCACAAGCCCCTGCCGCCGACCGGCCATGCCGCTATCTCCTCGCTCGCACCGGGAAGGACAGTGAACCCGTGTCCCTGACACTCCTGGCCGTAGGGGACGTTTCCCCGCGCCACTCCGACGACGGACGCAACCTCGAAGCGGTTCGCGACCTGCTGCGCAGCGGGGACATCACGTTCGGGCAACTGGAAGAGCCGCTGTCTAACCGGGGCGCCCGCCAGCTGTACGCCGGCCTTGGCGGCCCGCTGTGGGACGGCCCTCCGTTCAACCCCGACGAGGGCGCTGAGCAGATGCTCGATCACGGGTTTGACGTCATGTCGTTCGCGGGCAACCACACCATGGACCGCAGCGAGGAGTCGATGTTCGACACTGTCGACGCGATGCGGAAGGTCGGCATCCCCCTGCTCGGCGTCGGTGCCGACATCGACGCCGCCCGCACCCCGGTGATCCTGGAGAAGGACGGCACCCGCATCGGCTTCCTCGGCTACGCGACCGTGCTGCCCGGCGGGTACGCGGCGGGCCCGGCCAAGTCGGGCGTCGCGCCGTTGCGCGCCACCACCTTCTACGAGCAGGTTGACTGGCAGCCAGGCACGCCGCCGCGGATCCGCTCCTTCCCCGAGCCCGCCGACCTGGACGCGCTGGTCGCTGACATCAAGGCGCTGCGCCCGCGGGTCGACGTGCTGATCATGTCGGTGCACTGGGGCGTCCACTTCGAGCCGCACACGATCGCTGAGTACCAGTACACCTACGCGCACGCGGCGATCGACGCGGGCGCGGACGCCGTGCTCGGCCACCACGCGCACATCCTCAAGGGCATCGAGGTGTATAAGGGCAAGCCGGTCATCTACAGCCTCAACAACTTCCTGCTGCGCCCCCGGGGCGACGACGGCGAGTGGCTGTCGGAGGCCAACACCCCGTCCGACCAGCAGAAGTCGATCATGGTGAAGTTCACCCTGGACCAGGGCCGGATCACCCAGTTCGCCATCCAGCCGATCTGGCTCGACCACCGCCCCCGGCCTGAGGCGCCTTCCCCCGACGACCCGCGCGCCGCGTCGGTGCTGGACTACCTGCGGTGGTGTAACGAGCGGCAGTCGCTGGACACCCGCATCACCGTGCGCGACGGCGAGTTCGTCGTGGACCTCGGATGACCGCCGCCGCACAGCTGTTCCTCGGAGACCTTGGCGCCGCCTTGGGGATCGACGTCGGCGCGGTGAAGTTCTCGGGCACCGGGGTGCTCGGTGCTCCCTACGCTATGACCGACCTCGGGGCGGCGTGCCTGGCCGGCGCGGGCGCTGCGGTTGCCGAACTGGCGGCGAGCGTCGAAGCCGACGGCCCGACAGGGGTCTCCGTGGACCGGCCGCTGGCCACCGGGCTGTTCCACCGGGCCTACCGGCCGCTGCGCGCCACCACCCGCTCCCCGTTCCACCCGATGTCCCGCGACTTCCCCACGGCGGACGGGCGCTGGCTCCGGTTCCAGGCGAACTACCCGCACCTGCGCGCGGCCACCCTCGCCGTCCTCGGCACCAGCGAGGACGGCGGCGAGATCGCGGCGGCCGTCGCCAGGTCGAAGGCTGACGAGATCGAGGCCGCCGTTGTCGCCGGCGGCGGTGCCGCCGCGGCCAGCAGGACCGTCGCGGAGTGGGCCGCTCACCCCCAGGGCGCGGCCGTGGCGGCCGAACCGCTTGTCGCCATCGAGCAGACAGGCCCGCGGGCCAGCGACTGGACGCCAGTTCGCGAGCGGCCCCTCGCGGGGCTGCGCGTGCTCGACATGACGCGCGTGCTCGCCGGCCCGATGGCCACGCGACTGCTGGCGGGTTTCGGCGCTCAGGTGCTGCGCGTCGACCCGCCGGACTACGACGAGCCGAACGGCATCGGCAGCGGCGACCTGACCCTCGGCAAGCGCTGTGCCGTCCTCGACATAAAGACCGCCGACGGCCGGGCCACGTTCACGCAACTGCTCGCCGACGCGGACCTGCTCATCCACGGGCTGCGCCCGGGCGCGCTCCACGGCCTCGGGTTCGACGCCGCGACCAGGCAGGCCATCTCACCGGGGCTCATCGAGATCACGCTCAGCGCCTACGGCTGGACCGGCCCGTGGCGGGACCGGCGTGGCTTCGACACCCTGGTGCAGAACAGCACCGGCATGGCGCTGGCGGGCGGCGCGTGGGAAGGCACCGGCAAGCCGTACCGGTGGCCGCTGTCTATCATCGACCACTCAACGGGGTACCTGATGGCTGCCGCCGCGGTCGCCGCGGTCGCCCGCCGGGCCCGCACCGGCCATGGCAGCGTCTCGCGAGTCTCGCTAGCCCGGGTCGCCCACTGGCTGACGTCCGGCCCCGCGCAGGACGACGAGGCGCAGCTAGAACTGCCGCTGTCCGGCCCGCTCGACCCGGCCGTCTACGACAGCCCGATCGGCCCGGTCCGCCGCCTTCGCTGGCCGATGGAGGTGGCGGGCATCCCGTTCCGCTTCGACCGCCCAGGCGACCCGTTCGGCTCGTCGATCCCCCGCTGGATCGGCTAACACCAGCGAACCCGACGCCAAGCGCTCCGCGCCAGTTGCTGTTATCAGAATCCCTGCTGCGTGGATGTGGCTTTGGTGTCGCTATAGCGACACCAAAGCCACATCCACGGCGGGCTTACCGGCTGACTTCTGGCCGGCCGTCCTCGGCCCAGAGGGTGTGGAAGCTGCCCTCGCCGTCCACGCGGCGGTAGGTGTGCGCGCCGAAGAAGTCGCGCAGCCCCTGGACGAGCGCGGCGGGGAGGCGCTCCGCCCGGAGCGCGTCGTAGTAGGCCAGCGCCGACGAGAATCCGGGCACCGGGATCCCGTTGTCGACCGCGGTCCGCACGACCTCGCGCCAGCCGTCCTGCGCCTCGGTGACTTCCTTGGCGAAGTCCGGGTCGGCGAGCAGCGTGGGCAGTTGCGGGTTGCCCGCGTACGCGGCGCGGATCCGGTCGAGGAACTTGGCGCGGATGATGCAGCCGCCCCGCCAGATGACCGCCATCTTGCCGAGGTCGATGTCCCAGTCGTACTCCTGGCTGCCCGCGGCGATCATGTTCCAGCCCTGGGCGTACGCCACGATCTTCGACGCGTACAGCGCCTGCTCGACCTTGTCGGCGAAGGAGTCTGGGTCCGCCACCGCCTCACGCGACGGCCCGGGCAGTTCCCTGGCCGGGCCGCGCAGGTCCGCGTGGCCGGACAGGCCGCGCGCGAAGGTGGCCTCGGCGATGCCGTCGACCGGGGTGCCGAGGTCGAGAGCGGTCTGCACCGTCCAGCGGCCGGTGCCCTTCTGCTCGGCCTGGTCGAGGACGATGTCCACGAACGGCTTGCCCGTCTTCGCGTCGGTGTGCCCGAGGACATCGGCGGTGATCTCGATTAGGTACGAGTCCAGCCGGCCCTGGTTCCACGTGCGGAAGATCTCCGCGATCTGCTCCGGGGTGTATCCCCCGGCGTAGCGCAGCAGGTCGTAGGCTTCCGCGATGAGCTGCATGTCGGCGTACTCGATGCCGTTGTGCACCATCTTCACGAAGTGGCCGGCGCCGTCCGGGCCCACGTGGGTCGTGCAGGGGACGCCGTCCACCTTCGCGGAGATGTTCTCCAGCATCGGCCCGAGGGCCTCCCACGACTCCCTGGGCCCGCCGGGCATGATCGACGGCCCGTTGAGCGCGCCCTCCTCGCCGCCGGAGACGCCCATGCCGACGAAGTGCAGGCCCCGCTCCCGCAGCGCCGCCTCGCGGCGCCGGGTGTCGCTGAAGTGCGCGTTCCCGCCGTCGATGATCATGTCGCCCGCTTCGAGGAGCGGGGCGAACTCTTCGATCACCGCGTCGGTCGCGGCGCCGGCGTTCACCATGATGACCAGGCGGCGCGGCCGCTCCAGGCTTGCGACGAACTCTTCTGCCGTGTGCGCGGGGATAAAGGTGCCCTCGTGGCCGAACTCCTTCATGATGGCGTCGGTCCTGGCGGCGGTCCGGTTGTGCAGCGCCGTCGGATACCCGTGCCTGGCGAAGTTACGGGCCAGGTTCCGGCCCATCACGCCAAGTCCCGTTACGCCAATCTGTGCTGTCCCTTGGGCAGCCATGTCGTCCTCGTCTCCTAGGTTCGTCTTGTTCCCGGTCAGGCCACGCGACGCCCGCACCTTCGAGGAAAGCCAAGAGCATCCCGAACGAGCGCGTTTTTCACAGGCGACCTCACCTGCTCTCCAGAGGCAGGGCGGCGTCCCTCTGCGTAATACCGTGAGTGCCGATCGTGCCTCCGGGCCGGTGCCAGCCGGCGACCGGTTAAGAAGACGGTAACAGGTCGGGTTCGAGTGCCAGCACTGCCCCGCAGGTGTCAGGCCCCGCCGAGACGGAAGGCGGCCACGGTGCGCCACCGACCGGGCTGGCCAGCCGGGTCGCGGCCCGGACCGGTCATCAAGATGACCTCCGTAGCCCGCGTCGCGATGGGGAGGTGCCCGCTGACCTCGGCGGCCGCCTGGCGGAGGGCGTCTTCGCCGCCCAGGTCGCCAACAGTCAGGTGCGGCACCACGTCGTCGTACTGCCCGCCATACGGCGGGCACGAGGGGAACGCCGCGAAGGCTTCGTCGGCGAGGGAGCGGAACGGAGCCGGGTCACGGGGGCCAAGCCAGACCACATCGCCGCCGAACCAGGAAACCCGGTCAAGCGTGAAGTCGAACGCTTCAATGCCAGCCATCAGCGCCCTGACGGACTCCACCACTTCGTCGGTAACCTCCGCTAGCGGCAGGAACGGGTAAAGCACCGTGATGTGCGCCGGGACCCCCTCCCGGGCACTGCGATCGAGCTTGGCCCGATGCCTCCCAACGGCCGCCTCGGCCGCAGGAACCGGCACAAGCAGGGCACTTTCGTCCGGGGCGATGGGCACACCCGGCAACATACACGCGAGGGATGACGACAGCCTAAATCTGCACGATGACGATGTCGGCGCGGTCGAGGGTGGCAGCGTAGGCGGCGATGTCGTCAGGATCACTGGTGAGGATCTGCGCGGGGCCGTGGAGCGCGGCCGCTATTACGACCAGGGCGTCGATCACGTCAGGCCCCTTCTTGGCGGGAAGCTTGGCCTCGGCAAGCATCGCCCCTGCGCGCTTATAGGAGTCAAGGCTAAACGTCCTGGCACACGCGACACAGCCCGCAGCGACGCTGGCAGGTCCCTGAATTGGTGGGGCGCCATCCCGGGTCTGCGGCACGGTGCAGTCCCTGAGGTACTGGCTGAAGGCGTGCACGGTCTTGGGGTCAGGTCGCCAGGCCTGGGCGAGAACTGGGCCGATGAGGACCGGCCGATGGGCTGCCGCGCGCAGGTTGTGGTGCAGCAGTCGCGCCACCGACTTGCCGCGCAGCAAAGCCACGAGCATCCCTGCGTCGTAGACCACAGTGCGAGCGGTCACGCGATGCCTGCGTCATCCGATCCGAGTGCGCTGCCCAGAACTCGACGTACGAGGGCTTGTTCCTCCGCGTTCAGGGATGCGAACGAGGGCAGTTCTGCTTCCGGGGTATCGACAGCCTCCTCAAGGGCGGCTTGATTGCGTGCGTCAAGCACGGCGAAGGCGGCCGTAGCCGCATCATCACGCGCCATCTGCGCGACGGCGGCGGCAATCATGTATGCGGAAACGTCCATGCCTGCCGCTTCCGCATGTGCCTTGATCGCAGCCTGGACGTCCGAGCCCGTCGAGATGGTGAACCGGATATTCGGCATGCCGCCATCGTAATACGACGTAATACGTTTCGCCATCTGAGGTTCGCGCGACGGTCGCCGCTGGAGCGCGTTGCTCATGTCCACCCTCTCGACTTGCCATATGCCTTATCTATCACGGTCGTGCATAGTCGAGTATGTCAAGCATTTGCCCTCGGCGGTGAAACTGCTAGCCGGTCGCTAGAGATCCGGCTCGGGCTCGTCGAGGGCCTTTTCGTAGATCCCCAGCGTGGCTACGAACGTGCGGCGCTCGTGCGGGGTGAGCGGTTCTAGTGCGTCTCGCCAGGCGGTCGCGCCGCGGGCGAGCCAGGACTCGATGGCCGTCCGCCGGTCCGCGGCGACGCTGATGATGCGCCGGCGGCGGTCGGCCTCGTCCTCTTTCCGCTCGAGGACTCCCTTGCGGCTCAGTTCGCCCACCATCAGGCTCACCGTGGTCGGTGCGACCTCAAGGCGGACGGCCAGGTCGTTGACGGTCAGCGGGCCGTCGAAAACGAGATAGGCCAGCAGCGACAGATGCCGGGGGGCCAGGTCATACGACTCAAGCTCAGCGGGGATGGGGAGCCGTTTCGCGCGCCCGACCAGGCGCGGCATGAGCAGCAGCAAGGCACGGATCGCGGCGTCGACGCTCAGCCCGGACGGGTCTTGCTCTCGCTCCCCGCCCGACATCCGCGCCTCCAGTTACCTCCGTACGCACAGCCATCCTAGGGCAGCGCTTCATAGAGGGCTGCGCTCCGACGTCACCGCGAGGGGATCGCATCAGACAGCGTGGGTCATCCACGGCTATATTCGCCGTGGATGACCCACGATCACGTCGCGCGGCCGATTCTGGTGGCGTTACGTGGGCGAATGAGGGAAATGTCCACTCGGAATTCACGCCCTTGCGGTACCCGACCGCGTTTGACCCACGATCAGGTGGCGGCGGCGTCGTGCCCGGCGAGGGTGGTGAGCGTGCTTCGCTGGATTGGCTGATTGGTGCTCGGGCCGATTGGTGCCCGGGCCGCCGGTGGCCGTAAATAACCGGCGGCCCGGGGGTCTTGGGTACAGCCTAGGCCGGTTACCTGGCTGTGTCGGGCCTGCCCGGCCAGGCGGGGTCGTCCTGGTCCGGGAGCGGGGTCGGGAGGTCCCAGCCGCCTGGCGTGGCCGTCAGCTTGGCCGCGGGGGCCAGGTAGCGGAGGCGGCCGAACGGGGTGTCGCGGCTGATCATCAGCTCGTCCAGGCGTTCGTCGGGGAGTTCCCTCGGGCGGGCCGCCGCCGTCGCCGCGTCAAGGCGGGGCAGGCCCCACAGCCACTCCCCTGTCCTGGCTAGGGAGACCCGGACCTGGTACCCGCCGCCCTCGCGGGCACGGCGGCGCAGGGCGGCGAGTGCCGCGAGGGCAGCCAGGTAGCCGGTCGTGTAGTCAAGCGGGTTGGCAGGCAGGAAGACCGGCGGCCCGCTGACCGCATCAGCCGCACCTGCGTTCGCGACCGCCAGGCCGTTCACCGACTGCACCACGCTGTCGAAGCCGCGCCGGTCCCGCCACGGTCCCAGGTGGCCGTAAGCGCTGATGTCGACCGTGACGATGGACGGGTTGAGCTCGGCGACCGTGTCCGCGCCGAACCCGAGCGCCGCGAGGGCGCCGGGCCGGTACCCCTGGATGAACACGTCGGCCCCGGCGATCAGCTCGCGCAGCCGGTCCGCGCCTGGCGAGCTCTTCAGGTCGAGTTCCACCGAGCGCTTGCCGTGCCCGGTGTCCTTCATCATCCCGTCGTTGTCCGGCAGCCCGGGCAGGCTGACCCGCAGCACGTCGGCGCCGTGCTCGGCAAGGGCGCGGGCGCTCGTCGGCCCGGCCAGGACCCGGGTCAGGTCGAGCACCCGCAGTCCAGACAGGGGACGTGGACCAGCGGCGACGGGCTTAGCCGGGCCGCCGGGAACCGCGGTGATGTCGACCAGCGGTGCCGCCGCCACGTGCGCGGCGACCGGCAGCGCCAGCCACTCCTCACGGGTGCGGACCAGGCCGGCGCACGACCCGCCGGCGCTGACGGCCTCCTCAAGCGCGGCGCCGTCCCACCGTGCCACCGCCGCGGACATCGCCGGCTCCTCGAGCGGCACGCCGAGCACCTTCGACAGCCGCTCGTTGTGGTGCGGGAACAGCCGCTGGAAGTAGATGTACCTGTCGTCCGCCGTGCGGTAGGTGGCCAGCCCGCCAAGCCGCCGCACCCCGCCTTCGGGCAGCGGATCGGGGCGCAGGTACCTGGACGAGCGCATCGCGGCCGCGGCGGCGTCGACCGCTACGGTGATCGCCTGGGCCTGCCCGGTGCGCTCGCGCCAGATCCGCGCGGCCTGCAGCGTGCACGCCGCGAGGACCGCCGCGCCAACGTCGCCGATCGGGAAGACGGTGGGAAAGACCGGGTCGGCGCCCTCAAGGGTGACGCCGATGCCGTCGCTGCAGGCGAGCGGCTCGCCGACGGCGGCGAGCACCTCCGCGAGCAGGTCGTATGCGGTCACGCGGACTCCCAGGGCCCGCGCGGGTCGCGCTCAAGCAGCGACCTGATCAGCGGCAGTTCCTCGTCGTCGTAGTCGGTCTCGTAGATCGACAGGGTGCGGCCCGCTTCCGGCGCGCCGTGCAGGATGCGGGAGCGCTTGTGGTCCTGCTTGACGAGCAGCACGTCGTCGAAGCCGAGTTCGGCGACCCGGTGTAGCCGGTCGGCGGCCTCCTTGGGGTCGCAGCGCAGGTGGAACGGGTCATCCTCGCTCATCGGCTCGGTTGGCGCGGTGAGGTCGATCATGCAGCTGGAGATGATGGCCCGCTTGCCGCCGAGGTCGCGGTACTTCTTGATGGCCTCTTTCATCGTCCGCAGGTT
>Ga0134126_10002896_pt1 | contig 21589 bp, 13 predicted proteins | sample KB31752_FD_96881 | JGI IMG/M metagenome (GOLD analysis project Ga0134126, IMG submission 96881) | Terrestrial soil microbial communities with excess Nitrogen fertilizer from Kellogg Biological Station, Michigan, USA - KB3-175-2 | ecosystem: Environmental > Terrestrial > Soil > Unclassified ... | reverse complement strand
TTGATAACGGGCGCTTCGGGCAAACGCTCTTGCAGGGCCGATAGAATCTCCACGCGCTTGATGGAATCGATGCCCAGATCGGCATCGAGCGCCATGTCCAATTCCAGCATCTCCGTCGGATAGCCCGTCTTCTCCGCGATCACTTCGAGAAGGACGGTTTCGATACGCTGATTCGAGTTGGCCGCGACAGGCGGCGGAGCTGAGGGAGTGACGACGACCGGAGCGGGTGGCGTCAACGCAACAGGAACGGGGATGCTCGGAAGAACCGGCGGTTCGGCTCGCGTGGGAATGGGCAACGGCGCGAGGACCGGAGCGGGGCCGACCGGCAAACCAATCGACGCTTGCAGCAGACGTTGCTGCTGTTCGACCAAAAATTGCACGGTACGCTGGGCCACGTCCTGGCCGTCGAGGAACTGGCGATGCAGTTGCGCCGTCTGATCCTGCATGCGTTGCAGGGCGGTCAGGCTATCGCGCGTCAGGTGCAGGGCTTGCGCGAGGGCCGTGCCTTCCAGGGCAGGCGATGTCGGCGTGTGGTTTACGGCGTGGGTAGTGGATCCGTTCATTGTCGGGTCGGGAGTTCCGTTCGTTAAGGGTCGAGACTCGGGCGTCACAATACGAGACGAGCCTGGAGCGCCAGCGACAGGTTTCGCGTCCGCCCTCGCTGGCGTTTTCGGCTTGTCTGGACGTTTTGCTTTGGGCTTAACGTAATTGGCACCACACAGCGGCACCAAGAGCGCCGGCTTGCGCGAATCGGCAGGCACTTCCGGCTGCGGGGCATCGGCATCCCAATCCGCCAGCCGCACCTCATGGCTCAGCACGGTGAGACCGGCCAGGCAACACGCCAGATCGTAGACGCTCGAACGCTGGCCGTTGGAACTGTCCAGGGCTAGAACTTCATGCTCGCGGTCATGCAGAATCGCCGACACCAGCCCGGATAGGCGATGGCCGGGACCAACTTCGAGGAACGTCCGCACGCCGGAATCGTGCAAGCGTTCGATCTCACGGACGAATTCGACGGGGCGGATCAATTGTCCGGCGAGCAGATCGCGGCACGCGCCGGCGTCATCGGGATACGGTTCGGCCGTGCTGTTGGCGAAGACGGGCATCGTGGCCGTGTGGAAGGATACCTGTTCGAGGGCGGCGCGGAATGGCTCGGCAGCGGCGGCGACAAGCGGACTGTGAAAAGCCGCCGATACGCTTAGACGCTGCGTGCGCACCTGGCGGGTGGCAAAGGCGACTGCTGCGCGCTCGATGCCGGAAGTCGGTCCCGACAGCACCGTTTGCTGGGGAGCGTTCTTGTTGGCCAGCACGAGATCGAGTTTCTCAGCGCGGAGAACTTCGGCGATGGTTTCCTGCGTCGCTTGCACCGCGAGCATGGCACCGCCTTCGCCGGCGGCATCGGCCATGAGCCGGCCCCGCAGCCGCGACAGGTGGAAGAAATCAGCCGGTTTCAGGCGGCCGGCGGCGCACAGCGCCGTCAGTTCGCCGTAACTGTGTCCCGCCGTCGCGTCGGCGCGGACGCCGAATTGTTCGAGGATTCGCCAGGCACCGAGAGAAATCGCGCCGAGCGCGGGCTGAACGACATCGGTTGCCCGCAGCGCTTCCTCGTTGGCGCGGCGATCCTCCGCCGTGAAGGAAATGAGCGGATAAATGCGGTCGATTAACTCCCTCGCTTGCGCTTCGGGCTGGCACGCCTGCGCGAGCGTGTCGTGCAGAGCGGGGAACTGACACGCCAGTTCGCGTAGCATTCCCGGATACTGCGCCCCCTGTCCTGGAAAGAGGACGGCCAACTTATCCTTGTCCACCCTACGACCGAAGAAGATCCCTTCGGGACTTCGGAATGAAGTCTTCTCGCCCTGGCTGCGCAGCAATGACTGAGCATGTTCCAGCAAACGCGGCAGGTCGGTGCGCTCGCGCTGGACCACGAGAAGGAGCCGGCAAGGAGCAGCCGCATCCCACGAGCGGCGTGTCTGAGCGGCATGAGCGCGGAAGACCGGCCAGTCGAGATTCGCAGGCCATGCGGTTAATTGTTGCTCGAGCTGCGCCGGACTTGTCCCGGTGAACGCAACAATCTGCGTCTCGCCGTCCCAATCAATCGCTTCCTTGTGCGGGCTGGCTTCTTCGAGAACGCAATGAAAATTGCTACCGCCGAAGCCGAAGGCACTGACGCCGGCGCGGCGCGGATGATCGGCGGACGGCATCCACGGGCGCGGTTCCGTATTGATGTAGAGCGGACTATCGCCGGCATGGAGCGATTCGATCGGCTGTTCCACCTTGATCGTCGGCGGCAATACCTTGTGATGCAGCGCGGCCACGGCCTTGATGATGCCGGCGACGCCGGCCGCCGCTTTTGTATGGCCAATCTGCGACTTGACCGAACCCAGCGCGCACCACGACCCATTCCGCTCCGCCTCGCGGTAAACCTCGTTCAATGCCGTCATCTCGGCGGCATCACCGACGCGCGTGCCGGTACCGTGAGCCTCGATCAACTCAATGGTATCCGGCGTGACGTCGGCCACGCGATACGCCTTGCGCAGCGCCTCGACCTGACCGCCAGCGCGGGGAGCATAGATGGCATTGCCCCGCCCATCGCTCGATGAACCGATGCCGCGCAGGATTGCATAAACACGATCGCCGTCGCGCTTGGCATCGTCGAGACGTTTCAGCACGATCATGCCCAACCCTTCGCCGAGGATGGTGCCGTCGGCGGAAGCGTCAAACGGCCTGGCATTGCCCGTCGGCGACAGGGCCGGCGTCTTGCTGAAACACATGTACATGAAAATGTCATTGAATGTATCGACGCCGCCGGTCAGCACCATGTCGGCTCGGCCAGCCGTCAGTTCCAGGCAGGCCAGATGCAAGGCGGACAGCGACGAGGCACAGGCCGCATCGACGACGCAATTGGTGCCGCCCAGATCGAAGCGATTGGCGATGCGGCCGGCCACCACGTTGCCGAGCAGACCAGGGAAGGAATTCTCCTGCCAGCCGACGTAGGAATCGCCGATGCGCTGCACCACCTCTTCGGCGACGTTCTCCGTGACGCCGGCTTCATGGAGGGCGCGACGCCAGATAGGATGGCCCAGCCGCGCACCCAGCGGAATGACCAGTTCCAGCGTGCCGGTGACGCCGAGGATGACGGAGGTACGGCTGCGATCGAACGCGCGGTCCTCGCTGTAACCCGCGTCGGCGAGCGCCTGCTGCGCGACAACCAGCCCAAGCAGCTGAGCGGTATCGGTCGCTTCGAGGCTGTTGGGAGCGATGCCGAACGCGGCAGGGTTGAAGGAGGTCGGATGGAGGAAACCGCCGCGCGCGGTGTAAATGCGATCGGGTGCCTTGGGGTCGGGATGGTAGTAATCCTCCGACCGCCAATGACTGGGCGGAACATCGGTAATGGCATCGACGCGATTGCGGATGCGCGCCCAGTAGGCGCTCAAGTTGTCGGCACCGGGGAACAGACAGCCGATGCCGATGATCGCCAAAGGTGCCGTTGAATCTGCCGTATTCAAGCTGCCGTCCTCAAAAACGAATTAGCCACAGATGAACACAGATAAAAAGACAGGCGGAGAAAGAGAAATCGCCGATCAACCAGTCAAAATCTTATAAATATGTCCACTATTTTCTCTGCCTCGTCTTTTCTTATCTGTGTTCATCTGTGTTCATCTGTGGCTCAATCTTTTTTTCAAGCGTCGCTAGTTCCAGCGGTGTCACGCGCGACCAGTCGCGGGCAAGAGGGAAACCCTGGCTGCGCAGTGTCTGCAAACGCAGCAGCACGGCCGCCCCGTATAGGATATTGAAGGCGACGGTGACGACTCGGCGATTGCGCGGTTGTTCGAGGAAGGAACCTTTCGTCCATTCGTTGAAGGCTCCCATGGCCGGGCCGCACCAGACCTGATAATCGAGCCGGCGGCTTGGTTCGCCAGCATTGGCCCAGCGCGATGACAGACCCAGATACCAGCGAAATACCAGGGCCATTTTATGTTTGGGGTCGCTATCGGCACGATGAACCTGAGCGGGATCGCGCTGGAGGAAGAAATCGCGTGTCTTCGCCCAGATGTCTTCGAGCGGAGCGCGGAATAGATTCTTTTCGAGGAAGGCTCGCTCGGCGTCGGGCAGCGCTTCCAGGCTGGGAGAGGTGCGATAAAGTTCGTAGAGCTTGGCGGCACGCATGGCGAACATGGTGCCGCGCTTGAGTACCTGCACCTTCACGCCCATCTCGAACATGTCGGCGGCGGGAGCCATGATCGTATCGGCTTGCTCGGCCTGAGCCAGCATTTCACGCACTGGATCGGAACTGCCGGACTCGATGCACGCCTGATTCACGGAGCCGGTCAGCACATAGGCGGCACCCATTGCGAAAGCGGCGGCAGCCGAAGCGGGAGTAGCGATGCCGCCCGCCGCGCCGATACGCAACGGTTCATCGTAGCCATACTGCGTCTGCAGACGATCGCGCAAGGCAAGCAGCGTCGGCACCAGCGTGATTGCCGGCCGATTGTCGGTGTGGCCGCCGGAATCCGCCTCCGCCGTCACATCCTGGGCGACGGGAATACGCGCGGCGAGCGCGGCTTGCTCCGAGGTGAGATGCCCCTGGCGTACCAGTTCTTGCAGCATGCGCTCTGGCGGCGGAGCAAGGAACTTCGAGGCGACTTCAACACGCGAGACCTTGACAATGACCCGGTTGGGCGTGACGATTTTGCCGGATGGATCGCGGTGGATGCCATGCAGCCGGTAGCGCACCACGGGCAGCGTCAGATCGAGAAACGCCGATGCCTCCACAAGCCGCACACCGCGACGCACATACAGATCGACGACCGCGCGTTCGAGACTCGGCTCGCTAGGGCTGTGAATGAGGTTGAAGCCATAGGGAATATCGCCGAGGTTCTTCTGAATGCGGTCAATGGCCGCCTCAACGGTCGGCACGGGCAGGCCGGCCGCGCCGAAGAAGGCGAGCATGCCGGCTTTACCCATTGCCTCGACAATGTCGGCGGAGCCAATGCCGTTGGCCATCGCGCCGGCGACATAGGGATAACGGATGCGATGGTCGGCGCAGAACGTCGGATCGCCAAGGTCTTCCAGCCGGCCCGCCGGCGCGAAGGCCGATCGCGTACCCGCTGGGAGCGCGGAAGAACTTTCGGGCGAAATCAGGGTGTAGCGGCCGGCGTTTTCGCGGAGGTGGACCGGCTTACGGATGGCGCGGATTGCGTCCTGAATGACCTGTGCTTCCGTCATGGAGGAACCCTATCGCCCTGCGCTCAACCCCGTGGTAACTATGGGAGGTAATGATACCGGGTTGTGAGGCAGTCTGCCAGCGTTTGCGGTCTTTTCAATGGATTGAGATGCGCGGACGGATCATTAAAATGAGTGCCATCCCTACTCAACACGACCTCCCTTCGTGGAAATACCTGATCGATGAGGCGATTCAGGAGCCGAACCGCACCTTGTCCAATCTCAAAGTGACACAAGTCCACTATCTGCTATCCCTTGCGCTGCGCGAGGTGGTAGGGCCGGAAGGGGGAACCAATTTCCATACCTGGGCCGTCTGGGGGTCGCGCAAGGCTGGCGTGACTATCCGCGAAGAAGGACTTGATCGCGCCTTGCGGGAGGTGACTATCCTCGCGTCCGGCGTGGGGTTGTTCGCTGGCTTTCTGCTCGGAGAGGGATTGGGATTATGGCTGCCGTGGTGGAACGTCCTGATTTTGTCCGCCGTGGGGGCCAGTTGTGGCGCATGGATGGGGCGCTGCTGGTTGATCGCGGGCCGGCGGCGGGCGGCCGAATGGATGCTAAGCGGCAATCGCACCGTGTTGGAAGACATTGGCGGTCAGACCGCGCGTTTTGTCACCTGGTTTTCCGATACGGCCCACCCCGATTCCGGTTCCTTCGCCCACTTTCTGGAAGGCTTCCATCCGGGCAAAACGGAGGAGGGCGGGCAGGATCTACTCCGTCAGGCGTTCACACACTATTATCGCGCCGCCCGGAGCGCGGATCGGACAACCAAGCGGCAGGAGGCCTATTTCGCCAACTGCCTGGCGATCCTGCACGAGCATATCCGCCTTCAGCCGTACATTGCCGGCGCGCTGCCGTGGATCGTGCGTCGTTGCGTCACGATCCGCCTGATGCGTTATGATGTCGGGCCGTTGCGTTTGGCCGTCGGCGAAGATGTGCCTTGCCTGGATGGTCTGGACTTCCCCGAGTCGTTGCAGACGCTCACGGACCCCGAATTGCTTGCTTTTCTGTTTGGCCCCAACGGTCTGGATTCCAAGGGAGACACCCTGACCGGAACCAGGACGCGCGACTGGACCCAGTTGAGCCAGCGCATGAGATACATCGTCAATCTCTTTCGTGCCTTGCACCTTCATCCCGATGTGGCATCCAGCCCGTACACACCGAAACAGTTCGAGCAGATTGGCAACGGCCAGATTCCGCCGGGGCCGCTGTGAAACGCAAGCCAGCGTTCAGCGCCGCTGCTCTGTGTGACGGGAAAAACCTGACGGCCGATTGCCTTGAATCGTGAACTTCGTGGGATCGTCCTGCGTAAAATGAAATAGAAGAGGTCTCACGGCCTTCGCCTCGCGGACACATCCCAACAGCGGGCAAGCCTCGGAACGGCACTCTTCCACACGAACCTCAATCTCCGGTCCCTCGTGCCCCGTTCGCGCCGCGCGCCGGCGTGAGCGTGGGCCGTTGCCTGAAAGGATTAGCATCCATGAAACGAAACAGCCTTGTCTATGTCTGTCTGACAGCCGGCGTTCTTACCGGCACCATCCTCGGCGGCTCGCTCCTTACCGGGCAAGTCAAAACGCCGCCCGCCGTGCCGCGTGAAATGACGACCTACCGTGATGTAGTCAAGAACGTCCTGCCCGCTGTCGTCAGTATCGAACGGCGTTTCAAACCCATCGCCCGCGCCAAATCGCCGCAGTCTTCGCATCAGCCCGAAGAGATGCGCAAATTCTTCAAGGAATTCTCCTTCCCCGGCTCCGCCGATAAGCAACTGCCCGAAGAACTGCGCAAGTTCTTCGAGGACATGCCCAATCAACCGCACCACACGCCGGAATCGCCGCGACAACACGGTTTCGGCTCCGGCTTCCTTATCGATCCCAACGGCGTCATCGTGACGAATCATCATGTTGTCAACGGGGCCGATGAAGTTCTCGTCACACTGAGCGATGGCCGTAAATTCGTCTCGAAGGACATCAAGAGCGATGCCAAGACGGACCTGGCCATCGTCCGCATCGAGTCGAAGGAAGCACTGCCATATCTGCCGTTCGGCGATAGCTCGGCAATGGAAATTGGCGACCGCGTGTTGGCCGTCGGCGCTCCATTCGGGCTGACGGGCACGGTTACGTCCGGCATCGTCAGTGCCAAGGGGCGAAACATTCACATGAACATGTATGAAGACTTCTTGCAGACGGATGCGGCCATCAATCCAGGCAACAGCGGTGGTCCGCTGGTTAATCTGCGAGGCGAGGTGATCGGCGTCAACTCGGCGATCAAGAGTCGCAGCGGCGGCTTCCAGGGCATCGGCCTAGCCATCGCTTCCAATATGGCCAAGAACGTGACGGGCCAACTGCTCAAGGATGGCACAGTACATCGCGGCTATCTCGGCGTGCAAATCAAGGATCTCGATAAAGACGTGGCCGCGCGGCTGGGGTTGGACAAGCAAAAGGGTGTGCTGGTGGCGAAGGTGTTTGACGGTTCGCCGGCCGGCAAGGCGGGCGTGAAGGACGGCGATGTCATCACGTCGGTGGCCGGCAAGCCGGTTCAGAATGGCCACGATTTGCAATCGGTCGTCGCCGGTCTGCCGCTGAATAAGCCGGTCGCTGTCACCGTCTGGCGCGACGGCGAACGCAAGGAACTGCAAGTGACGGTTGCGGAACAGCCGTCCGAGTTCGGCGTGGCCGATCAGACGCCGCGGCAGGGGCCGAAAGCAGAGAAGCAGGCCGACGAGTTAGATAAGCTCGGCGTCGAGGTCGCGGACCTGACGCCGGAGATGGCGAAGCAACTCGGCTATAAGGACGGTATGAAAGGCGTGGTCGTCACGCAGGTGCAGCCGGATAGCCCCGCCGCCGACGCGGGACTGCATCGCGGTGTGCTGCTGGTCAAGGTGGACAAGAAGCGCGTGAAGGATGCGGCGGCGGTGCATGAGGCCGTCGCCAAGGCGGCGCTCGACAAGGGCGTGCTGCTGCAAGTACGGACGCCGGCAGGCAGCACGGATTACGTGCTGGTCAAGGCACCCACGGCGACCGCGGAAACGAAGTAACAATCTTCGCTATCCAACACGCCCGGAGCGCCAGCGACGAGGAATCCCCATCGCTGGCGCTTCGGATTTGTCGTTTATCCCGCGCCAAGCACAACTCTCTTTGCTATAACCCTCGTAGACGCAATCCCACCTAGTTATCGAGTGTCCCATGCGCACCTCTTCACTCACCCTCTTAATTCTCTTCCTGGCTAACACCGTTTTCGCCGGCGAAAATTGGCCGCAATTCCGTGGGCCGCACGGCGATGGCCGGGCCGACAAGGCGAAACTGCCGCTGACCTGGAGCGAGAAACAAAACATCGTCTGGAAGACGGCCATCCACGATAAGGGCTGGTCGTCGCCGGTGGTATGGGGCGAGCAAGTCTGGCTGACGACGGCGAAGGAAGACGGCAAACAATTGTTCGCCGTCTGCATCGATCGCGCCAACGGCAAGGTGTTGCACGACATCAAAGTCTTCGACGTGGAAGCGCCGAGCGAACTGTGGCGAAAGTTCAACAGCTTCGCCTCGCCGACGCCGGCTATTGAGGAAGGACGCATCTACGTCCATTTCGGCACCTACGGCACGGCTTGCCTGGATACCGCGAACGGCAAAACGCTCTGGGAGCGCCGCGATCTCCACTGCGATCATTTCCGCGGCGCGGCCTCATCGCCGATCCTGTACGGCGATTTGCTCTTCCTCACCTTCGATGGCGCTGACGCGCAATACGTTGTCGCTCTGAACAAGAAATCCGGCGAGACGATGTGGAGGAAGGATCGCGCCATCGACTACAAGACGACCAACGGCGACGCCAAGAAGGCGTTTGGCACACCGTCCGTCCGTGTGGTTGATGGCAAGCCGCAGCTTATCAGTCCGGCGGCGATGGCGACTCTCGCGTTCGATCCGAAAACCGGCGCGGAACTATGGAAAGTCTACCACGGCGGCATGAACGTGACGGCTCCGCCACTAGCCGGCCAGGACAAGCTGTTCCTGTGTACGGGCGACGGCGGTTTGCGTCTGCTGGCCGTGCGCCCCGATGGCCGGGGTGATGTGACGAAGACGCACATTGAATGGAAAGTGAGCGCGGGCAAGGCCAATGTGCCCTCGCGTTCGTCGCCGATTCTGGTGGATGATCGGCTCTACATGGTGAGCGAAGGCGGCATCGTCTCTTGCCTGGAGGCGAAGACCGGCAAACCCATCTGGCAGGGACGAGTCGGCGGTAAATTTTGGGGTTCGCCGATCTACGCGGATGGGCGACTGTACTTCTTCGACGAAGATGGTCATGGCCATGTCGTGGCGACCGGCCGGGAGTGGAAGAAACTGGCCAGCAATAAGCTGGATGATGGCTGTAGGGCGTCTCCCGCCGTCGCGGGCAACTCACTGTTCGTCCGCACGCATACGCATCTTTACCGCATTGAGGATAGGAAGTGATAGAGGCGCTCACACAGACCAATCCTCGATTTGTACCCCCGGAACCCGGCTGAACCGGATGGCCGTCCTCAAGCAAGATCAAAATGTCGGTAATCAAGAACGAAAGGGCTTCATGGGAGATCCGCCTGTTGTGGGATCGGCCGGAAATGGATGTTTACAATGACTTATAGGCGCGGCGATGTCCTCTTGGTTCTCTAAAAGCTCCCTTGACGCCCTTTGCCTTTCCTCGCCCTTCTTCTTTACAATACACTCATCTCTATCTGCCTCTGTCACCGCCTGCCGAGGAACCGCACGGTGTCCACCGAGCGAATCAACGAATATCTGGCTCAGTTCAGCCAGACACGCAGCCTCATGCTCGACCAACTGCGCCGTGTCGTCGTCGGACAGGCCGAGGTGATCGAGCAGATTCTGGCGGCCGTCTTCACGCGCGGCCATTGTCTGCTCGTCGGCGTGCCGGGATTGGCCAAGACCCTCATGGTCAGTTCCATCAGCCAGATTCTTGACGTGTCGTTCAAACGCATTCAGTTCACGCCTGACTTGATGCCGTCGGACATCACCGGCACGATGGTTCTCGATGAGTCGGAAACCGGCAAACGCGAGTTTCGTTTCGTGCGCGGGCCGATCTTCGCCAATATCGTGTTGGCCGATGAAATCAACCGCACGCCGCCCAAAACGCAGGCCGCGCTCTTGCAGGCCATGCAGGAACGCGAAGTGAGCGCCGGTCAGGACACCCACAAACTGCCCGATCCTTTCTTCGTCATCGCTACGCAGAATCCCATTGAGCAGGAAGGCACGTATCCGCTGCCCGAAGCACAGCTCGATCGCTTTATGTTCACGATTCGCGTCGATTATCCGACACTTGAGGAAGAAAAGCGTATTCTGTCCATGACGAGTAAGAGCGAGGCGATCGAGTTGACCAAGGTGCTGTCGAGCAAGGCCATCAGCAATTTGCAGAAGTTGATTCTCGGCGTGCCGGTCGGCGACTATGTTCTCGACTACATCACGCGGCTGGTGCGGGCGACCCGGCCACAAGACCCAACCGCGCCGGACTTCGTCAAGAAGATGGTCGATTACGGCGCGGGACCGCGCGCCGGCCAATTCTTGCGCGACGGCGGCAAGGCGATGGCGGCGATGGATGGCCGATTCAGTGTGGCCATTGAGGACGTGAAGAAAGTGGCTATTCCCGTGCTGCGCCATCGCATCAGCACGAATTTTCAAGCCCAGGCCGAAGGCAAGAAAAGCGAGGACATTATCCAGCAATTGTTGGCCGTCATCGGCGAACCCGAAGTCGGCAAGTACGAGAAACGCAAACGCTAATAAACACCCCTCTCCCCCGAGTACAGGGGAGAGGGGAGTCGGATTGCCCAGCCCGCCGCGAACGCCTACCGTTTGTTCCCACCATCCCGCCGTACTATGGAGTCCGTTCATGTCTCGCAAGCTGAACTGGTTCGTCGTCGCCGTCCTGCTCCTGGGATACGCCCCAATCCAATCGGCGCCCGCCGCCAGCCCGAAAGATGCGCCATCGTCCACGCCGGTTGGCGATGGCACGGCCAGCACCGATTTCGAGTGGCAGGTTCCACACGAAAACTGGAAGATGCCCTTCAAGGACGAACAGCCCATTCGCTTCATCAATCGCAGTCAATCTCCCGAACAGTGGGACAAACTGGCCCACTTCTGGAATGGAACGACCGAAAAAGCCATCGATCCGAAGACCGGCCAATCGGTGACGCGCAAGGCCGTGGTCATTCGCGTGCCGCTCGGCCTGACGGCCAATCCGCCGCTGCCGGTGGAAAATCAACTCACCGTGGCCAAGTTTGTCCTCGGTAAGCAACTCTTCTTCGATGGCATTCTGTCATCGGATGGCACGATTTCCTGTGCCACCTGTCACGATCCGAAGCGCGGATTTACCGATCGTTCACCGGTTTCGACCGGCATTCGCGGACTGAAGGGCGGCATGAGCGCGCCGACCGTCTTCAACTCGGCCTATAACTTTTTGCAATTCTGGGATGGCCGAGCCGTCTCGCTGGAAGATCAGGCACAGGGGCCGGTCATGAATCCGGTCGAAATGTTCAACGGCGAGAGTCATGCCTGGAACCGCGCCGTGTTGCGCGTGCGCCGGCAGGCGAAGTATGTCAAGCAGTTCCGCGCCGTCTTCGGCACCGATCCGACGCGCGACGGCATCGCCAAGGCCATTGCCAGCTATGAACGCACGGTGTTGTCAGGCAATTCCATCCAGGATCGCGCCGAATTGGCCATGCGCGTGCGTGCCGAGGATGAAGGCACCGGCAAATTCGAGTACAAGGCCAAGGATTACGAAACGGTTCTGAAGGCCGCCTTCGCTTCCAAGGAAACAGCCGCGCTGACGGCGCTCGGTTTGGATGCGGAGAAGGACATCAACAAGATTCCGAGCATGGCGAAAAGTCTCAGCGATGGTCGAACATTATTCTTCGGCAAGGCACGCTGTAGCAACTGTCACGTCGGCGACAACTTCACCGATAACCAATTTCACAATCTCGGTGTGGGTGTCAAGGACGGCGAATTGCCGGCCAATACGCTGGGGCGTTTCGCCATCCTGCCGACCGGCCACAAGAATTCTAATGCCATTGGTGCCTTCAAGACGCCCACGCTGCGTCATCTGCTCGGCACCGCGCCGTACATGCACAACGGCAGCGAGCGAACACTGGAGGAAGTAGTCGAATACTATGACCGCGGCGGCAACGCCAACGAGTATCTCGACGGCAAAATGCGCGATGAGGATGCCGAGAGAGCGTATATTCTGAGCCAGCAACCGAAGACGCCGCAGAAAGGAAACGAGGTTAAGCTGTTCGGCAAGGATCGCAAACCGATTGCGGCATTCAAGCTGAATCTGACACCGCCGGAAAAACGCGATCTGGTCCTGTTCATGCGCGCTTTGCAGGGCGATCCAGCCGATGCAATCGTGGCCGACCGCGACAAGATGCCGCGCTGAACGACCGAATGAGGCATCCTAAACGAGCCGGAAGGGGAAGCGACGGAAGATCCGTCCCTTCCCCTTCCGGCTCGCAGGCGGTTTCGGAGGAGACTTGCCGAAGGAGGTATAATCCAGGAGTGTGTAGGTGAGGGAGAATGTCGATGCGTAGAGGGTGAAATTCCCCATTTCATCGGCGTGCTTTGAACAAAAGAAACGCGAACGCTCTGAAGGGGCCGTCCATGCTCGACATCACGGAGAATATCCATATTCCGGACGAGGAATTCTCCTGGAGTTTCGCCCGTTCGGGAGGACCAGGCGGTCAGAATGTCAACAAGGTCGCCTCGAAAGCCGTGCTGCGCTGGAACCTGGCCGCGAGTTCGAGCCTCCCTCCCGATGTCAAGACGCGCCTGCAACAGCAGCAACGCCATCGCGTCACGACGGAAGGCGATTTCCTCATCACCTCGCAGCGCTATCGCGATCAGGAACACAATCGCGAGGATTGCATCGAGAAACTACGGCAGATGATATTGCAAGCGCTAACGCCGCCGAAGCCGCGTAAGAAAACGAAACCGTCGCGCGGCGCGAAAGAACGACGGTTGGCCGCCAAGCGTCACCGCGCGGCCACGAAGGCGGTACGAAGACATCGGGGAGAGGAGTAAAATATCTCGTCTCTCGTCCTACGCATGCCCGGCTTCTTCGTCCTCTTCCACATCCTCAATGATAATCAGTTCCTCCGCTGCGATGCCAAGTTCCGTCAGGAGACGAATCGCTTCCTCTTTCGTCTCAACGCCGCGGCGAGCGAGAATTACGTCATACATCGCCACCCGCGTGGTCCAACCGGCGGCCGTGAGTCGATCCAACATCTCGGCCGCCTTGTGCAGACGCTCGTGCAGCTCCGTCGCCAGGTTGCGAAGGTGCTGCCCCTTCACGGCGGCATCTTCTTCCGGTTCTCGATTCGGTGGACCGAACAGCGGCAGACAAACGGTGACACCCATGTTGATCCTCCTCTCGTGTGGCGTGGACGCCAGGCATCGCTGCTTGCATCTTATCATTATCTCTTGAAATTCCTCTCGGAGTGGGTGCCCCTGCCGATTTTGGCATTTCTCGGCGAACGGCCGGCGTCAGCCGGCTGGTACAGGTTCCCACCAGCCGGCGTCCTGGGACAGAGGAAGGGGCGATGAGTGGGCATGCCCTATCATTCGTCGCCAACCTTATCAAGTCTCTTTGAAAGACGTGTCAGGCAGCAAAAGAAATGTCCGCATGGTTTCGGGTAGCGCGCCGCGTCCTGGCCGCTCCCGAGAAACTTGGACCATGTGCAAATCCCCCGGTGGGCACAAAACCCCCACCCGTACCGATCTTCTCGCGATCGCGTTCCCCCGTCACCTATCCTTCTTTCGATTATCGTTTCTGCTGAATTCCAGGCGATTTTCAGCATATCCCTCTTCGATTTCATCGCACGGCTCGGCATTGGTACAACTCTTGCGTTAGGGGGGTCTCGCCTGCGGGCGAGCGGTGTCCATCACAAAGTCGCGGCGTCTCCGGCTTCTCGACATGGCCGGTTGAAGAGTCAGAGACTCCGTTTTAGAGAAGGCGACGATCATGACACGATTGATGCGCGGTGCATTCTTGCTACTGACTGTGGGAGCGGTCGGCGGTTTGCTCGACTGGGGGCCGGCCGGTAGATTCACCGGCGCGGTGTTCGCGAAGCCGCCCGGCCCAAAGGGACGCGGTCCCAAGGGGCCAGGGAAGGAAAGAGATCACTTACAGAAAACCTACGATGCTCTTACCCAAGTTTCATTGTTGATAAACGCGGATCGCGCCCGGCCGCCGCGTGACATGACGAAACTATTCGATCAGGCCAAGGACCTCTACCGCGACGCGGTGAAGGCGTCCCGAGACGATGAGGACCGACGCGCTGCCGAGTTGGGCCTGGCGTCACACGATGCCGCTCGCGGTCTTCTGCACGCGCTGCGAGCCGACGCGCCGGCTACGGCCGGCCTGCCCACGCCGCCACGCCGCGATGAATACGAGTTGGATGATCTATTACAACGAACGCGCGATCGTCTGGAGGATGCCGACGCTCCTGCACGCGGGACTGGGAGGGCATTCCTAGACGCCGCGCGGCGGCTCTACGATCAGGCACGCAAAGCAGGCCGAGACGATAGCGAGCGAGCGATTCAATTGGCTCACGCTGCCGAAGCATGGACGCATGTTGGCGAACATCTCAACCGCGCCGACGACCGTGAGGCACGCCGTCCCGATCCGGAGCGTCGCGATCGGCCGCGACCTTCGCGCGGACGCGATCGTGACGTACCGCCACCTCCACCTCGACCGGAAAGTTGATGCAAGGGAAAAACGCTTTTCGACACCAGCCCGCGGCGCCGGCAAGGGATGTTCCTTTGCCGGTGCCGCGAGTTAGCAGGGAGACTCCGCGCATGACGACGGCCGTTCAGACGATTCGGCGATCGCTGCCGATTGGACCACGACGGGATGAACCGCGCGTGTCGTTTCCGAGCCGGCTTGGTCTCAACGCGGCCAATTTCTTTCTGGCCGAAGTCGTGGGCGTCATCGTGCCGTTCCTGAGCAAGTATTTAGTCGAACGCGGCTGGACCGACGGCAGGGTGGGTATGGCCATCGCCCTGGGCGGTTTGGGCGTCTTCCTCATGCAGACGCCGGCCGGCTTCCTGGTCGATCGCATTCGCCAACGTCGCGGCCTGTTGGCCGGTGCCTCGCTGTTATTGGGGCTGTGCTATGGTCTGTTGCCGCTGTTGCCGGCGCGCTGGGCGTACATCGATCCACTGCTGTTTGTCGGCGGAATGAGCCAGGCGTTTTTCGCGCCGTTGCTGGGAGCGATTGCCCTGGGATTGGCCGGACACGCCGGCCTGAATCGACTCATCGGCGCGAATCAAGGCTGGAACCACGCCGGCAATCTCGCTGCTGCCTTGGTGGCCATCGTCCTGGTCGCCTGGCTGCCGGTCCAATCGATTTTCTACGCTGTCGCCGCGGTTTCCGTGCTGGCCGCCTCTTCCGTGTTCATCATCCGGGCCGCGGAGGTCGATGAAGAGCGCGCTTGCGGCGGACACAACGACGGCCACGCTTCCGCTGGATTTCTGGCCTTGCTGCGCGATCGCCGTGTGGCCATTCTGTTTGCGTCCGTCGCCCTGTTTCATCTGGCCAACGCTCCCGTGATGCCGCTGGTCGGTATGTACATCGCGCGGCTGGGAGGGACGAATACGCAGGTAGCCTGCGTGGTTCTGGTAGCTCAGGCGGTCATGATTCCAGTGGCCTGGCTCGCGGGCCGACTCGGTGAAAGCTGGGGACGTAAACCCATCTTCGCTGTCGGCTTCGTGGTTTTGCCGCTGCGAATCGTGTTGTATTCGCTGACCGATTCCCCGTGGGGTCTGGTGGCGCTGCAAACGCTGGATGGCATCGGTGCCAGCATCTACGGCGTGGTCATTGTGGCCATGTGCGCCGACCTGACGCGCGGCACGGGACGATTCAACGCTTTGCTGGGCCTGATCGCGACCGCGCTGAGCATCGGTGGTGTACTCGGCCCCTTCATCGCGGGTTTCGTGGTCCAGTATCTCGGCTTCGCCGCGGCCTTTTACCTATTCGCCGCCATCGCCGCCGTCGCCGCGTTGGTCTTTGTGTTGTTCATGCCGGAAACTCAATCCAATGCAGAATGAAGAATGCAGAATGAAGAATGAGAACCTGTATTTAATTCTGCATTCTTCATTCTGCATTCTTCATTGCTGAGGAGATCTCGACCGTTGGACCCTACCACCCAACTTTGGCTGACCGCAATCCTGTTCACCTTGACCTACGCCGGCTTGGCGCTGGGCAAAGTGCCGGGGTTGCGTATGGATCGCGCCGGTATCGCGCTCGTCGGTGCGGCCGCAATGCTCATCGCCGGCATTTTGACCTTACAGGAGGCGGTTTCTCCCCAATCCATCGACTACGAGACACTCATCCTTCTTCTGGGCATGATGATCGTCGTCGGCTGTCTGCGTCTGTCGGGTTTCTTCCAGCGTCTGGCCCACTGGTGCCTCAGCCGTATCCAGACACCGACCGGCCTGCTGGCCGTGACTATTTTGCTGTCCGGCTTATTGTCGGCTTTCCTGGTCAACGACATCGTCTGCCTGGCCCTGACGCCGTTGGTTTTGCATCTGGCTCGCCGTCTGCGTTACCATCCGATCCCGCACCTGATCGGTCTGGCGACGGCGGCCAACATCGGCTCGACCGGCACCATCACCGGCAATCCGCAGAACATGATTATCGGCATTCAATCGCACATCTCCTATTTGCGTTTCGCCGCGCGCCTGTTCCCGGTCGCCATGCTGGGACTGCTCCTCAACTTCCTCGTCGTCGCCTTCGTCTATCGTCGCAGCCTCATCCCTCCGAAAATCGTCGATCCGCTCGACACGGCCGGCGAGCATAAAACCCCTTCGTCGAACAGCCGGGCGCACACCTGGCTGCGAAACAAGAGCGTGCTTGTCACGCTCGTGACGGTGACGCTGTTTTTCGTGCTGCCCAGCCATTTGCTGCCGGTGATCGCCTTGGGCGCGGCCGCCTTCCTGCTGGTGGGTCGCATCGTTAATCCGGAGAAAATCTATCGCCAAATCGATTGGAGTCTGCTCGTCATGTTCGCCGGATTGTTCATCGTTGTTCACGCTTTCCAGATGCACGTCGTCAAGCGCTGGGACATCGAGAGTTGGACGTGGTTGCTCGATCATCCGGTGGATCTGCTGAGTCTGGCATCGGCGGCCCTGTCGAATCTAGTCAGCAACGTGCCGGCGGTGCTGCTGTTCGAGCCGGTGATGAAGGTCATGCCGGCCGGCAGTCAGGAAACCGCATGGCTGGCGCTGGCGATGTCGAGTACGTTCGCCGGCAATCTGACGGTGCTCGGCTCGGTGGCGAACCTCATTGTGGTAGAGAACGCGCGTCGCGAGGGCGTAACCATTTCGTTCTGGGAGTATTGCAAGGTGGGCGTGCCAATCACGCTGCTGACACTCATCCTTGGCATCGTTTGGTTGAAGTTCGTGCCGTATTGAATTGCCAGCCCGCAGCGCCAGCAAGGGAATCTGCTGGCGCTGGCGGCGCTCGCAAGAAAATCGAAGGATCATCACCTATGGACACACGCAACCGTATCGGACTTTACGGATCTTATTTCTTGTGCATGGCCGGCATCGGCTTCACCTTGCCCTATCTACCGCTGTACCTGCGCGAGCAGGGCATGTCCAACCGAACCATCGGTATCGTCTCGGCACTGGCGGCGCTCGCCGGTCTGCTGCAATTCCCCGCTGGCGTGTGGTCGGATCGCCTGCGGGCGCGCAAGCCATTTTTGATTGTCGCGCTGGCGGTGTTGGCCGCCTCGACGTTCTTGATGCAAGGGTCGCACGAGTTAATCTGGCTGAGTTTCCTCGTGGTTCTGTTCGCTGAAAACGGTGCGTGCCGAGCGACGGTGGAGAGCATGGCCGGCGCGGAGGCCGTGCATTTGGCACCCCCTGATCAAGTGGGAGCGGCCCTGGGTGTCCTGCGGTTCTTTAGACCAATCGGTATCATCGTGGTGTTGGTCGGTGGCGGCATTCTGGCAGGACACTATGGAATGAGCTCGATCCTTTTGCCGATTGGCATCGTGCAGACGTTGGCGGTCTTTGCCGCCCTGCTGATCCACGAACCCAAGGCGTTTCAGACCGAGACGCTGCTGCCCAATCGAGACGTGATCCACGGCGCCCGCCACCTGCTCGCCGTCAACGGACGCATCGAAGAACCATCGAAGCGCTCCATTTGGCGAGATTCTTCCTTGTGGGCGTTCATGGTTGCCATGCTCCTGTTTCACTCGGCGGCGGCCCCGGGCGGAGTATATCTCGGTCTGTTTCTTGAGAAAGACTTGGGTGCGTCGAAGGATTTCTTGCCCTACGTGTTCGTGGTGATGATGATCGCCTGGATGCTGGTCGTCTGGCCGGCCGGCGCGCTGGCCGATCGCATCGGCCGGCGTCCGTTGCTGCTGCTGGCGTGGTCGGCCATGACGATCCGGCTGGCTCTGATCGCCGTGGCCGGCTCGCCGGAGTGGATTCTGCTGATTCAGGTACTTGACGGACTGGCGCAAGGTCTGTTCGGCGTCCTCGCCGCCGCTTGGGTGACAGACCGCTTCGCCGATGGGCGGCGCGCCGGCGAGGCACAGGTGCTGGTCGGCTCTTGTCTAGTGCTTGGTTCGGCGCTGGGGCCGTTGCTGGCTGGGTTGGTGGTGGATGCTGTCGGCTATCGCGGCTTGTTCGGACTGCTGGCCGGCGTCGCCGGAATCGCCACTCTGGTAGTGCTGGCTCTGGTACCGGAGACGCTGGAAGTTCGCAAGAGGGAGAGCGCATTGATTTGCCACCCCGCAGCGCCAGCAAGGGTTAAATAGCAAAAAAATCGAACTGAGTCCTCCATGCGTGTGCGTTTCGGCCTTCGCTGGCAGATCACCCTGGTCGTCGTTCTGTTCGCGGCGTCTCTGATTGCGCTGCTGTCGAGCAATCTGGCGGCGCTGTGGCTGCCGGCGCGGCAAAATGACATCCAAAATCAGCTGGCGGCCGCCAGTCGGCGGATGGCCGAGGCCGCCGCGCCTCTTCTCGAAGACGAGGAGACGCTGCGGCGAAAGAAGCCGCCGGGCGAATGGCACAGCCGCCTGGCCGACATCACCGAGGAGACTCTAAGCGGATTGACGGGCGTTGAGGGCGGCTTTTATCTGGGCGATCCTTGGGATCAATTCACCGGCTACGCTTTCCCCAACGATCTGCACGCGCCACCGGAACCGCCGCCTCCGCCGGGTAAACTTCACCCGCCGAAGGGCAAACATCACCCGCTGCCGAAGGACAAGCGTCCCCTGGGTGGACCGCTCCGCGATCCGCCGCCCAAGGAAAAGAGGTTCGTCCTGGCCCAGTGTCGCGCCAGTCTGACGGCGGAATCCGGCGCTTCGCCGATTGTGCAAGTGCTGGACGTGCCACCCAGCCGCGTCATGGTGGTCACTGAGCCAGTCGGCCGCGAGCGTCCGGCTCGCCTGAGTACCTGGGTCATGGTCCGCCTGACGGCCCCCGAACAGATGGCGGCGGACATGCGCCGCTATCAGACAGCCACCGGCCTGGCCCTGGCCGGCATCCTTATCGCCCTCGTACTGACCCTCAATCTCGGCCGCAATCTGCGACTCGAACGCCAGCAACGCGACCAGTTGCGTGAAGAACTACGCCGCTCGGAACATCTCGCCGTGCTGGGCAAGTTACTGGCGGGCGTGGCCCACGAGGTGCGCAACCCTCTGGCCGCCATCCATTCCACCGCCCAACTGTACCAACGCCTGCCGCCGCAGGCGCGCGACCCTGCGGCCATGGACGCCGTCTTGCACGGCGTCGAACGCATCAACGCCCTGGTGAGCCGGCTCCTGTTCTTCGCGCGTTCGGGATATGAGGAGAAGCGGCCGGTCGATCTCAACGCGGTCGTGCGGGAAACTTTGGTGTTGGCACGCGCGCAGGCGGACACCCAAGGCGTCGTCTTGCAAACGGAACTCGCCGCCGATTTGCCGCCCGTCTCCGGCTCCGCTCAGGCGCTCCAGCAGGTCGTCCTCAACCTGACGACGAACGCTTTGCAAGCGATGCCCAATGGCGGCACACTGCATTGGCAGACACGCCGGCTCGACACCCCCCCGCGCGTTCAGATGAGCATCGCCGATACCGGCCCTGGCATCGCGGCGGCGGATCGGACGCACCTGTTCGAGCCGTTTTGGACGACCCGGCCGGAGGGCACGGGATTGGGATTGGCCTTGTGCCGCGAGATTGTGCAGCAGCATGGCGGACTGATCGAGGTGGACGCGCAACCGGGTTGGGGCACCGTGTTCCGCGTGACGCTGCCTCATCAATGAAGAATGCAGAATGAAAGACAGGTCTGGTATTTCATTCTGCATTCTGCATTCTGACTTCTGCATTGGACTACAGGCTCGGCAAGACGCCGAGAACGAAGCCCATGAACTGGCCGTTGGATTGATAGGCAAGACCGAACGGCACATCGTCGAGGATGGTCGCCACGATCTCACTGCCGTCCGTGGCGAGTAGCACATAGTTCTGGGTAAGGGCGCTGAAGAGGGTCAGCAGTACCTGTCGCGCCGTGTTGCTGGCGGCGAAGTCAATATTGGGCGGGATGAAGGAGGCGCTGAGGTACTGCGGACTAGCAACAAGTGGCAGCGGGACAATGGCGAAGACTCGCGCCTGGCCGGCCTGTACCGCCGCCGGCAGAGCCTCGCCATTGACGTTGAACATCAGAACTCCGCCGTTGACTGGGCCGGTCGAACTGGTCACCAGAGCCGTCAGCACTTCGACCGCCAGCCCGCCCATCGGGAAGACCAGCATTTGCGTGATGGTTACGGCGGTAGGCGTCGAAGCGACCGTTAACGTGATCGCGCCGCTGCTGGCGGCGAAGTTGGTCGCACCGTCGGCGTAGCCGGCGGTCAGGGTATAGCTACCCGGAGCGAGGTCTGGCGGCAGTTGCAGCGTGGCGATGGCTTGGCCCGCGCCATTGACGCCAACCGTCGTCGAAAACACGCCGGGGAATGTGAAGGTGATGTTACCCTCGTTGACCGTGCCGCCGTTGGCGCTGGTCAGCGTAGCCGTGGCCGTCACGGACTGGCCGCCAGCGTTGACAGGGATGCTGATCGGGGCGACCACCACATTGGTCTGGCTGATGGCCGTCTTTACTGTCAGCGTCCCGGCCGTAGTCGCCGAACCGGCGGTGTAGTTGAGTTTGCCGTTGGGGTTGTTCCCATCGGCATAGTCGGCGTTGAAGGTGTAGCTACCGGCGGCGAATCCGGCGGGCACGGTCAGCATCGCCATGGCCGTGCCGTTATGGACATGGCCGTTCGCGGTCAGACTCGCGCCATTGGGGTTGGTCACGGTGAAGGTGACAGTTCCTTCGTTGACCATGCCGCCGTTGGCGCTGGCGACATCGGCCGTCAGCG